>WBZQ01001530.1_pt1 | contig 15958 bp, 8 predicted proteins | sample 5204251 | NCBI WGS metagenome assembly WBZQ01 (sample SAMN12412402, study PRJNA552823) | activated sludge metagenome | isolation source: activated sludge from nitrification reactor of wastewater treatment plant... | place: USA: Virginia | collected 2017-09 | reverse complement strand
GCGTGAACATGGGGCCAAGAGCCCGACGGATCGAATTATCGTCTTGTGCGATATCATCCGGGATGGGTAGGCGCTGGCCGTCAATGATAAGTACGCTGGGCATATAAAACTCCTATGCGGCTGAAGACATGAAGAGACTGATTTGATCTGAGCCGGCTGCTTGCGGCCGAGCCGCCTCTGTTGTATGTGCCGTTGATTCTGGGCGTTGTGTGGAGGCCTGTTCTGTATTGGCGACTCTTTTGCGGTGTGCTGTGCGAGAGGCGGACTTGGGGGAAGACGTGACTGGTGTGGCGTTGGCCTTGAGTGCGGCAAGTTTTGTTTGGAGTGCGGGGAGTCCTTGGGCCCATTTGAGAATGGCGTCTTCGACCACGATCGGTAGTGGCCGGACCTCTTGCTCCGTCAGGAAGTGTACTGTGGGCATTCTGCTGTGGCTTTGAAGTCCCAGTATGACCGTTCGAGCGTCGTTTGCCCGTGGGAGAAATTGCAAGGTCACTGTTAATGTGCAGAGCTCAGGGTCGAAGGGTTCATGAGCACAGAGCGCTTCTGATTCTTCGACAGTGGTTGTGGGTTGTGAGGCCGGCACAGATTGGGATCTCGGCTCGGGCGCGACCTTTGTGGTGTGAGGGATCGCTGTCTCGTCGTGTGTTGATGGGCTAGATTCAATGGAATCCGTCTTGTCATCGTCGTTTTCGACGAGATCTTCAGTGTCCTCTTCCTGTTCTGAAGTCTCATCCTCTGATGCTTCTATGTCGCCACCTGAGACTGTTTCTACTGTGTCGGACCCATCCGCAATTAAATCCTGTTGCTGCTCCATGGAGGTGACTCCTGACGTGTTGTCCGTACTGGTCGGTGGTGGTAGTGGCGTTGGATCATTGAAGCATGTGGCCCGCTGACACAGGTCGAGTGGGTAGCCTGTACGCCAATGGTAGGCTTCGGGGGTTTCTTGATATTTAGGGATATCGGGAAGGGGCCATACGCGTGAGATGGTGAAGTCTTGCCGCCCAGTTTCCGGATCAGGGTCTCCATAGATCTTTCGTCCATGTTGCTCGATGTATTGAAGACAAGTGTCTTTTTTGATGTTGGCATTGAGTTCGTACTGCTCCCGAATTCTGGACCAGCGGATTCCGTGTGCGTAGAGGTCGACGAGTATGGTCAAAAGAAAATGTGTATCGTCGAACGGCCGTAAAGGGACCAGGAGGGTGTTGTTGTCTCCCCGTTGAACTTCATGGACCTTCGCGTAGACGATTGTCGGCTCGGGCCTGGCCTCGCAGGCCGGACCGCTGCTGACTAGTTCTTTAATTCCTCGAATATGGCGACATTCCGGGGTCTTGCGATAGATCCATGGTGGACAGGTACATCCATAGATCTTGGTATCGCTGAGACTTATCGTCCAGTGTCCATCACCTGAGCTTTTAGGGACATCCCAGGACCGGATCCATTTCATAGGTCGCTCCGTTGCTGTAAAGGCAGGTCCAGAGGGGGGGGGTGAGGCGGTTCAGAGTTGAAGTGTGGAACTATGAGTGAAAGAAGACGGCAAAGGCCTGAAGTCTATCGAAATGGAGCGGGGTATCTGATTGCGTCGACTGCGTATTCCGGTCTCCGTGGTCAGTCATTCCGGGATTCCTGACCAGCCTTTCCTATTGACCGCAGACACAGGCAACGGCGGTCGCGACCATCGGCGGCTCATGATTGCGCCCACCTCCCTCTACGAGCTGTATCAAAATTGTTACTCAGCAGGCGACCGAAACACAGTATACAAAGGTATGGTGAAACCTGCTTTCTGAATTCTTGCAATTCATGCATACTTGCCTAAACCGATTCAGCTGGCCCATGTTCGTTCGCATCATTACGGTCAGCGTACATTCCTTAGGAGGGAACGATGGCGCAGGGACTCCTCGAAATTGTAGGGACCGTTAACGTGGCCCAGTTCTGGCCATCTGGAAAGTCAGATGCTGATACGACCAAGATCCAACTGACCGTCGGTCCCAATGCGTTCCGGTTTAGGCCGAATTCTGGCGGAGCATTTCAAACGACGCATGCTTTTGAGGGCGCAAAAGTCAAAGCGCCTGGCCAGGGTCCGAAGCACGTGATTGCGAATGAGAAGGTGACGGTACGTCTCCAGGGTATTGATGCTCCAGAGCTGCATTATCGTCCTCCCTCCGTGTTGACGCCCGAACAGCGCGCACCCCAACAAACCAAGCGGTATAAAGAGTTAAATGAGGAGTATCGTCAGCCTAAGGCGGAGACTGGGACAAAAGCGTTGCGTGACCTGCTTGCTCCACATGGTCCCCAGGTCCAGTGTCGGATGATCACCGCGGTCGATGAGCCGAACGAGGTCGTCGATGTGTACGGACGGTTTGTGGGCGATATCCTCGTGACGATCGACGGCCAGGAAACCAATCTGAATCATTGGCTCGTCGAACAGGGATGGGCATTTCCTGCATTCTACAGCTCCATGTCGAAACAGGAGATTGCAAAATTCCTGCAGCTCAGCACCCCCGTTCGAACGAGGAAGGATGGCGTGTGGAAGAACTGGAAGAAGCGGAACAAGGTTGACGTGTTGAACCTGAGGCTGATTTACCGGAAAAAGGCTGTCCTGCCGGATCCACAAGAGGAAAAAGGTCCCGTGATCATGCCTAAACTCTTTCGCCGGGTGTCCACGTGGAAGATCAACCAGATGGCGAAGATGGTCACGGGAGGATTAGGGAAATATCTCACGGCTCATCCAGATGACTGCTACCGGACCAGTCAATTTCTCGTCAGCCCCCATACAGCAGCTCATCGGAAAATCAGTGAGTTCTACAAGACCGATGGCACGTTCAGTCTGCGTCCTGACGAGCTGGTGTTCCAAGAAAAAGAAGCCACTCTGGTCGGACCGAATGGAAAGCCGGTCACAGATTGGTAAACTTTTAAGAGGCTTTTCAGGGCCATTTTTACAAGGGTTTGATCGGTCAACGGTTTCCCCGTTCTTTCATAAATTCAGGCGCTTGTGACCTGTCCATAGATTCTACGGGGTCTGTAGAGTCTGTGATTTCTACTCCCTCTATGACAAATTATCACAGCGACGGCCCGCCGATTTTCAATCCGAATCGGGGTTGAAAGGGAAAATGACTTTGGGGGGACTACTTTTTAGCCCTTGCGAGATTCAACCAACCACACTCTTGAGGCTTGTAGCCCCTTTTCTCCCAACTCCCGCACAAACTTGACACGAACCCCGATTTCAGGCGCCGTACGTTCTTTGACGCGTGAAATGTGGAAGAAAACTTTCGCCCCATCACTCATGTCTTTGATGAAACCGAATCCTCTATCTTGATCGTACTTAGTCACAGTCCCAAAGCAGATCGCGGGTACCGGTACGGATGAATTCTGGAAGCTAATTCGCTCACCAGACGGAAGAGTTGACCGGATTTCTTCAGCTTTTTCTACAGCTCGCTTATAGCTCTTCCCATGCTCCTTTTCGAAGAGCCGATTGGCTGTCTCTAATGCCTCTATGGCCTGATCTCTTGCTTTCAGCGCGACCAGGGCTTGAGCGAAGTCCCAATAGTGATAGAACTTGCCAGGTTCCTTCTCAATTACTTGGTGCAGCCTTCTGGCTGCGTCCATGTGCTGGCCTTTTGCTAGACTGCACTGAGCAATTCCACGGAGGATATACGGAACTTGGCGGTGAGCAGGAATTCTCCCGTAGATTTTGATAGCCTCTTCAGCATTCCCTTTCTTCAAGTGAGCTTGGGCCAACTTGTGGAGGATGTATTCTGTTCTCGGGGCCAATGCCTCTGCCTTATTCAGGTACCCCAGTGCTTCATCGAGTCTTCCCAACGCCACTAAAAGGTTTCCAAGACGATACCAACTATTTGCGTCGTTTGGCGTCGCCTCTGCACCCTCGCACAAGCACTGGAGGGCTTCACCAACTTCAGCACCTTGCCTATTTGATTTGGCGAGTAATACTTCGGCAGTCCTATGACACAATTTCCCATAAATAGTTACCAACGGGAGACGGGAATCAGCCGAGAACTCTTTATATAGCTGGAGGCCCTTTCGATAGGTCTCCAAGGCTCTTTCGGGTTGGCCAGCTGATTCATACCCTTGACCGAGTGCCAAATGGGCCTTTACCCACTTCGGGGCAAGTTGCAGCGCCCGTTCGTAGGCTGTCACTGCCTGATCCCGCTGTTCTTTCTGTTGGAATTGATATCCAAGATAGTAGTGCCATTTGGCTTCTGCAGGTTGAAGCTGGCAAAGTTCCTCAAACAACGTAATCGCCTTGGGGTGATTTCCGGCACGAGAATGATAGTAGGCCAGCGCCCCTCGTGCTCTTGGTGATAGCCCCACTGTCTTTTCTGCCTTTCCAACTACCTGAGCCGCTTCCCTCCACTCGCCCTGCGTGGCCAAGGCTTCTGCCTGCTGGAGGATCTGCTCCTCGGTTTCCATAGATTGCGCCTGTGCTTCAACCATGGTCACTCTCCCCATTTGGCTTGAGAATTTTCTCTGTGGTCCTATGATGAAGTTTCGCTACCTTTCTGAGCTCTTCAGACCCTTTTTGGCTGACGATGCCTCGGGCGGCATTGACGACAGTGTCAGAGGCTCCCTTCGGAATCTCGACTCCGTAATCTTGGCTCAGTTTGTCCATGCGCGTGAGAAATTTATCCCGAGCAAGAATCGACGCTGCTGCCACAGCAATGTATCGTTCTCCTTTTGTGATCTGCTTGAGGTTTAGCTGCCGTCCCTTTTCCATCAATCGTGACAAGATGTATTTTTCATCTCCAAACTGATCAGCCACGGCATGAGAACACGGAAATCGATCCAGTAGTGACTCGATCGCGCGTGCATGTCCCCACGCGAGCAGATGATTCAGGTTTTGGCCCTCGTGACGAAACTTCTCATACAGCTTGTTGTAGCGATCTGGAGAGATCTCCACCTCTTCGCATCTGGGTCCGCAGATGGTCCGAATCTGAGACGCAAGTTCTCGACATCGCTTGTCAGAGAGGAGTTTCGAGTCTCTAACGCCCAGAGACTCCAGTTTTTCCTTCGTTATTGCATCAACGAGGACTCCCGCCACCACCATGGGACCAAAATAGTCGCCTTTGCCTGATTCATCGGTGCCAATATGAGGCAGGGGAATCGGTGGGACCCCGAGGCTGGATTCCGTCGAAGTGGCTCGTGGTGCCCCAGCATTTTCAGCGACAGCGAGCTCACCCTCAACAGTAAGAGTCGTGTTTGGATAATGAAGCTTGTAGAGAGGTATGATCCGTTCAAGGAGAGTCTTGAAAAGTTCACCAGCGGACCCTTGAACCTGGAATTTCCCATTGGTGTACTGCTTAATAGCCAGACGCTCCTGTCCATTGTCGAACCTGAGACTGTATTCACAGTGGGGCTCATCGCGTTTCTCTTGAGGCTGTAGCTCGTCGAGACTGGACCGAATTTTCTCCCGCAACGTCTTGTCCTCGACCTTGTACATCTTGTTCACCGCCTGGATGGGAATCCCTTTTTGATCAAGCGCGGCTAAGTCCTTCAGCAATCGCTGGTAGTCTGCATGAAAATGGTCCTTTGGAACATGTGTCCCTGTGGCATAGATGGTTACGGGAAATTCTGGAAGGTTCAGGGGAACCACCCGAAACTGCACACCGTTTTGGATCAGCCGAGGCCCTGACAGGGGCCACCCTGACGCCTGGCAATAAGCCATCAGCAAATTGATTTTCTTAGCTTGGAGAGAATCCTCTCGGAATGGCTGTGGTGAGAACTGGAGTTCGAACAGAATGTCTAGCACGTTATCAATCCCAATAATCACCAGGTCACTCTGATCCTTAGCCTCCAAATCACAGAGATTTTCTTTCGGAATGAAGACCCGTCGGCACCCGTTGAGTCGAGCTGCGGAAATCTTCTGAGCGAGGCCACGGACGCTCTTTACTTTCCACTCACCATGCTCAAGCACGACATCGCCTGAGAAAGCCGTGTAAGGATCGATCGCGAGTCGACGCCCTGTTCCGAACATCCCTGCAGCCGCAGCAAGGGCCATTGAGGAGCCAACGTACTCAGGCTCAGTCTCTGCCAAACAGCAGACAACATCGACAGACTTTGGCAGATAGCCACCTTGATACAGCGCGCTCTGGGCTCGACTGAGGGCACCATCGAACTCCTTATCCGTTGGCACAGTACATCGGACTTGCCCATTGCCAGATTGAAGAACTAATTCCAATGGGACGAGAAGTGATGACTCGTGACCCGGTCTAACCAGCAGAGCATTTACCCGGCCGATGCTCTCCCGTTGCTTCAGTGAGAGGAGACAGTGCTTTACGGAGTCGTCCTCTAAGAGGTTGAGGACGAGGTCATCTTTCAGGGATTCGAGAAAGGCGGTGACTTTTCCAAATGGTGACTCATTGCTTGCTCGAACCTTATCCAGCAGGCCAGAAACGATCAGGCGAGAGAGGAGCGACTGATTTGTCGAAGAAACTAAAGTGAGTGCTTGATACACCTCTTCAGGGGAGGTCCCCTTGTTCAAGACACCGAAAAATAGATCGTTGATGCGACGGACTTCGCGTTCTCGCTGGCGGAGCCGATCCAGCAGATGTCCAAATGCTGATGCAGAAGGTGGTTTGATTCTGAAAAGCCTGTTCAGTTGAGACAAAATAGGTTCATGCCACAAGTCCTGGACAACTTGATCGTCAAGAATGAATTCGCAGATATTGGTAAAGACTTCATCAAGCTGAACTGAGCAGGAAGCCTGGTCGGGTTCGGACAGGAGCAGTTCCGCCCGACGCAGGAGTGATTCAACTCTTGAAATGAGCGACGTATCCACGGGCGATCCTTCTCATTCTTGATGAGGTCTTAGGAGGATCTGATCGATCTTGTCTCTCTTCACAGATTTTCCTCTCAAGAGGACAAGTTTGTTTCTGCTTTCGCGGGCCGCTGTTCCTGAAAACTGCTTACCATCTTTTGTTTGAATCTCCACATCCATATTGGGCCATCCTGGTAGGGCTCCTGTGACCTGGAGATAGAGTTCGGCATGCTGAAAGTCATACTCCAAAGCTCCAATTTCTTCTCCTTCCGGTGTTACGGCGATAATGCGTTCTGCTTCTTTGTGAGAGGTATCTGCTGCTAGTGCTAGTTTCTTGTTGGCAGAACGCAAGGCCACGCTTCGGGTTCGAAGCGCGAAAACCGTGGTCTCTGCTCGCCGCGGAGCTGCAGGCGTGGAGCCAGCATGTTTGGCCTCCACAGCCAGCCGTAGCCCTAGCGCATGAAGTAGGGTGTGCAGGCTGTAAAATTCAGGGTTGCCCTTATCGGAGAGCATCCGATAAAGGTTTTCTCGGTTTAACTTAGTAACCTCTGCCAGCTTACTGAGCCCGCCTTGAACTTCAGCAACATTTCTCAGCGCCAGAAGGAATAGTTCACGGTCTCCCTCCTCAAGAGCGGCGTCGAGATAGGCGGCTGCTTCTTCGGGGTCTCTGAGATCCTCTAGCAGCTTGGTTTGATAGCTCCTACTTCTAGGCATCGCCTCGCCTCCTATAGTCTGACCAATACCCCTGTGCCTTCTGGATGTCTCCCTCTTGAGAATCTTTGTCCCCGCCGCAGAGGAGAACGACTACCTTTTCTCCTTCTTGCCCACAATAAATGCGATAACCCGGCCCGTAGTGCTCTCTCAACTCCACGACACCTTCACCCACTGATCTGTGATCGCCCAGATTGCCCAGGCTGACACGATCGAGGCGGGTACGGATCCTCGCACGCGCCTTTCTGTCTGAAAAGCCGTCGAACCATTCGGAGAAAGGTTCCTCTCCGTCCTGCGTCGCATAAATCTCAATTTCCTTTGGACACGACTCCGATGGCATCGAAAAGGCTCCAGGTGAAATCGATCATGAATGTAGCTTATAAGCAACTTCATTGTCAATAACTAAATTCCGGCCAAGGCTTGAACGTAAGACGCGTATTTGTTTTGATCGCAAGTGAGATCGAGAGCAAAGCTACCGATGTTGGCAGTGGTGCGCTTCGCTCTAAGAATATTTTGTGTCTACACCACGTTTACACGGAGTGGGGAGAAGTAGGACGGGAGAGTGTAAGCTGCTAATTTTGGTGGGCCGTGTAGGGGTCGAACCTACGACCCGCTGATTAAGAGGGGGCGATGTTGTGGCGAAATTTGAAAAGCAGAGGGTCTGCAACGTCAAACTGTTGGACGATCACCTCTGCCGTGGCAGTTTGGGAATAACGTCCACACATGGGATGCAACCCTAACATAGGAACGTCTGAGCATGCGATGAATCAGGACGCCACGCAGATCACTGGCTTGGTTGGGCCTACCAACATGTGGATAGGCTCGATCCGCTGGCAATCGGGTGAAAATACAATCGTTTCCCCTCCCAAGTTGGGGTGATTTCCCAGTGGGAAAAGCGTATTCTGCGGCAGCAAATGCTCACTCCTTATCATGCCAAATACTTCGCTCATGACTTAACCCGTCGGGCTGTGAGCGGCATGGATCGGTTGTCCATGTCCTTATTCGACGCGGCAGTGGATTTAAATCCACACCAGATCGAGGCTGCCATTTTTGCCTTACAGTCGCCCCTCTCAAAAGGAGTAATCCTGGCCGATGAGGTTGGTCTTGGGAAGACGATCGAGGCGGGCATCGTGCTCTGCCAGTTCTGGGCGGAGCGCAAGCGACGTTTGTTGGTGATCTGCCCAGCTTCGCTGCGCAAGCAGTGGGCGATGGAGTTGCAGGAGAAGTTCAACCTGCCTACGCGGGTGCTCGACGCCAAGGTCTACCGCGAGGCGCAACGGAGTGGGCGCGCGCCTTTGAACGAGAAGGCCGTGCTCATCATGTCCATGAACTACGCGAACGCGTTGCGCGAGGAACTAAAGAGCATCGCTTGGGATCTCGTCGTGATCGACGAGGCCCACAAGCTGCGCAACGCGTACCGGCCGAGCAACAAAGTCGGTCAAGGCATCCGCTGGGCGACCGAGGACTGCCGAAAGCTCTTGCTCACGGCCACGCCGCTGCAGAACTCACTGCTCGAACTGTACGGTCTCTCGACCCTGATCGACGAGCACCTCTTCGGGGATCTCAATTCCTTCCGCAGCCAATATGCCAGCGCTGGCAGCAGCATCAGCGATCTACGACAGCGCCTCTCAGGCTTCTGCAAGCGCACGCTGCGCAATCAGGTCACCGAGTACATCCGGTACACCGAGCGGCGGCCGATCACGCAACCGTTCACGCCGAGCGACGACGAGCATGCACTCTACGAGGCGGTGTCCGGGTTCCTGCAGCGCGAAGACAGTTACGCGCTCCCCCACCGCCAGCGTCACCTGACCGCACTCGTCCTGCGCAAACTGCTGGCGTCGTCGTCGCAGGCCATCGCTGCCACACTGGACAAGCTGCGCACACGTCTCGAGACGTTGCGTGACGACAAGGTACAGGACGACCCGGAGTTCACCGAGGGACTCATCGAAGCCGAGGAAATCGAGGACGAGCTGCTCGACGAGATCCTCGCGGAGCCTGACGAAGCCGAGGCCGTAAGCGCGCCACGCACCATCGATCGGCAGAAGCTGCGTGAAGAAATCGACATTCTGCAACGCCTTGCCACCTGGGCGCGCAGTATTGGTACCGACACAAAGACAAAGAGCCTGCTCATTGCGCTAGACATTGGCTTCAAACAGATGGCTGCGACGGGAGCGGCGCGCAAGGCGCTAATCTTCACAGAATCACGGCGCACTCAGGAGTACTTGAAGGAGTTTCTCGAATCCCACGGCTACCAGGGGCAGGTGGTGCTCTTTAATGGAACGAATGGTGGGCCGGAAGCGACGGCGATCTACGAGCAATGGGCCGAGAAGAACAAGGACACGGGACGCGCATCTGGCTCGCGGGCGGTGGATATACGCACCGCGCTCATTGAACACTTCCGGGATACGGCCTCGATCATGCTAGCCACGGAGGCCGCCGCAGAGGGTATCAACTTGCAATTCTGTTCGCTGGTCATCAACTACGACTTGCCCTGGAACCCGCAGCGCATCGAGCAACGCATCGGCCGCTGCCACCGCTACGGGCAACGGCATGACGTGGTGGTAATCAACTTCCTGAACGAACGCAACGAGGCCGACCGCCGTGTGCTCGAGCTGCTGGGCGAGAAATTCAGCCTCTTCAACGGCGTCTTTGGCGCCTCCGACGAGGTGCTTGGGACCATCGAGTCCGGCGTGGACTTCGAGAAGCGCATCCTCGCCATCTACCAGGAGTGCCGCACGCCCGAGGAAATCGACGCCGCGTTCCGCACTCTGCGGGCGGAAATGGACGAGCAGATCCGCACGCGCATGGACGACACGCGTCGGTCGCTATTCGAGCACTTCGACGAGGACGTGCATCAACGCCTGCGGCTGCAGCTCGACGACGCGAAGGCTCAGCTCGATCGCTTCGGCCAGCGCTTCTGGCTGCTGACCCGCTTCATGCTGGACGATCGCGCCCGCTTCGACGACGACGCGCTGGCCTTCGACCTCGACCGACCCCCAAGCACAGAGATCTCGATCGGCCGTTACCACCTGATCTCGAAATTGTACCCCAAGTCGACGCCAAGCGGTAATGATATTGGCGGCGAGGAACGCAGCCGGTTTCTCTATCGGCTCTCGCACCCGCTGGGCGAGCATGTCGTGGAGAGCGCCAAAGCCATCGCGACTCCCTTGGGACAGATTGTCTTCGATGTGTCGCGTCATCCGACCCGAATCCATGCGGTCGAAACAATCCGCGGGAAGCGCGGTTTCCTCACGCTCACGCGCCTCGTGGTTGAGTCCTACGAGCGTGAGGAGTACCTGCTCTTTTCCGGGTTCGACGATGCAGGCGCCTCGCTCGACCAGGAGATGATGGAGAAGCTCTTCGGTTGTTCGGGCCGGGTGGATGGCGATGCGGCGATCCCGGCTGCTGAGCAGCAACGCCTGAATGCCGAAGCGGAGCGGCATGCCAAGGCCACCGTGAGCCGCTCGCTCGAACAGAACAGCGTCCATTTCAACCAGGCGCGTGAGAAGCTGGAGAAGTGGGCCGACGATATGGTGCTGTCGGCCGAGAAGGCACTCGCCGACACCAAGGAGCAGATCAAGGCGCTACGGCGGCAGGCGCGCCAGGCGGTCACGTTGGTAGAGCAGCACGAGATTCAGCAGCAACAGCAGAAATTGGAAAAGCAGCAGCGCCGCCAGCGGCAGGAGATCTTCAAGGCCGAGGACGAGATCATGGAGAAGCGCGACTCCCTGATCGAATCGTTGGAACGGCGCCTCGCCCAACACACCGCGACTGACGTGCTCTTCACCATCGGCTGGGCCGTCCAGTAGCCCGCCGCACACCGAACATGACGAACCGAGGACACACGACGCAATGAGCCAGAAATACGAAAAGCTGAAGACCCTCCTCAAAGAATTGTTCCAGCTCGACCAGCCAGACCTGGACTTCGGCCTCTATCGCGTCATGCACGCCAAAAGCGCCGAGGTATCGCAGTTCCTGGACAAGGACCTGCTACCACAAGTGAAGGCGGCGTTCGGTCAATATAAGACCGCCAACAAGGCCGAGATCGAGAAGGAGCTGGCCAAGGTCATCGCGGGCATCGAGGCAGCAGGCATGGACCCCGCGCAGTCGCCCAAGGTCAAGGACCTGCACGACCGGCTCAAAAGCGACGCTGTGGATGTGGATGCTCTGGAGAGCGAGGTCTACGACTATTTGTTCAGCTTCTTCCGCCGCTACTACTCCGAGGGCGACTTCCTCGCCAAGCGCGTCTACAAGCCTGGCGTTTATGCCATCCCTTACGAAGGCGAGGAGGTTACACTCCACTGGGCTAACAAGGACCAGTACTACATCAAGACCAGCGAGTACCTGCGCGACTACGCCTTCCGGCTGCGGCCAGACGACGACAAGAAGCCCATGCGCGTGCACTTCCGCCTGACGGATGCCGCCGAAGGTGAGCACGGCAACGTCAAGGCTGCCGAGGGTAAAGACCGAGTATTCATCTTGGCGGCCCCCGGTGAGTCTGGCCGCGACTTCATCGCCGAGGAAGACGGCCAGCAAGGCAAGGAGCTCATCATCCGCTTCGAGTACCGACCGGCGACTCTCACGGACTGGCCCGACGATGCCCGCGTGGGCAAGAGCAAGCACCCGGCACAGAAAGATTTGACCGCGCTCGCCGCCACGCGGGTGCTTGCTGTGGCAGACGCCTTGCTAGCCTCGTGGATCACGGAGCTGGCCAGGCTGGATCCAACGGAAAAGGAACCAGATCGAACAATCTTGGAGAAGCACCTCAAGCGCTACAACGCTCGCAATACCTTCGACTACTTCATCCACAAAGACCTGAGCAGTTTTCTGTGCCGGGAGCTAGATTTCTACATCAAGAACGAAGTTATACACCTGGACGATGTGGAGAACGAAAGTGCGCCGCGCGTCGAGCAGTATCTCTCCAAGGTCAAAGTCATCCGCAAGATCGCAGGCAAGATCATCTCCTTTCTTGCCCAGCTTGAGGACTTCCAGAAGAAGCTGTGGTTGAAGAAGAAGTTCGTGGTCGAGACGCAATATTGCATCACGCTCGATCGCATCCCTGAGGCATTCTATCCCGAGATCGCGGCCAATGACGATCAGCGGGAGGAGTGGGTGCGGTTGTTTGCGATTTCCGAGATACAGGGCAATTTAACGACGCCTGGCTATAGCGCACCGGTGACGGTGGATTTTTTGAAAGCTCATCCTACGCTTGTTGTGGATACGCGCCATTTTTTTTCGAGCTTCCGCGAACGTCTAATTGAAAGCATGGACGCGCTAATGATCCATTCGAGTGGGGTTTTGCTTCATGGCGAGAACGAGGACGCACTGAGATTGCTCAACCATGCGAACCGCGATTCAGTCATGTGCATATATATAGATCCACCCTTTAATACAGGCGATGACGGATTTATTTACAAAGACAACTATCAGCACTCAAGCTGGTGTTGCCTTCTCATGGAACGACTTCAAGCGGCACATCGGCTATTGGCCGAGGACGGGTGTGTTGCTATCAGCATCGGTCAGGAAGAGATTGGATCTCTTCAGGGCATTTGCGATGAAGTCTTTGGCCGAGCCAATCGGCTACCACTTGTTACGGTGAAACGGGGAAGTGTTACTGGTCACAAAGTAATTAATCCGGGAGTCGTCAACATATCGGAGTATGTACTGTGCTACGCCAAGAACCGCGCGAGATGGACTGGGAATGACGTTTTCGCAGAGCGGGAGCGTGACCAACGGTATAGTACTTTTATTAATGGTCGAGAAAGGTCACCGAAGGAATGGTCATTTACATCACTGCTCGATGCATTCTCCTCCTTCCACAAAATTCAGAAGACCAAAATACGTGAGCACTTTGGTGATGACTTTGAGGCCGAGATGGTCAAATTCGTTACAGACCATGCCGATTCGGTCGTTCAGCCTGTCACGGTTGATCGGGCTGGCGTGGGCGCTGACTTTTTAGCTGCGGTAATCAATTCAGAGCGAAAACCGGAAGAAATTCTGATTTATCGTCGTGAAGCACATTCTGACGTTTATCTCATCGGCGGGAAAAAACTGATCTTCTACGCCGACAAGCTGGCAAAGGTGGGTAATCGTCGAGTGACTGCAGAAAGAGCATCAGACATTTGGACCGACGTTCTGCCAAATGATCTGCACAACGAGGGTGGCGTTGAACTTCGCAAGGGGAAGAAGCCCGAAGCCCTCGTGGCGCGTCTTCTCGAGATGGGGTCAAACGAGGGTGAAGTCGTCCTAGACTTCTTCGCCGGTAGCGGGACGTCGTCGGCAGCAGCCCAGAAATCAGGACGGCGCTGGATTGCGGTAGAGGCGGCTCCCTACTTCGATGAAAAGCCTCTACGTCGGATGAAGAATGTTCTGTTTGGCGAGGGTCGTGGTGTTAGTCAGAACTATGGATGGAGTGGTGGCGGGGCCTTCAAGTACCTGCGTCTCGAGTCCTACGAAGATGCGTTGAACAATCTGGAAGCACAACGCAGTAAGGTGCAGCAGTCTCTTTTGGAGGCAGCTGAGGCTCAGCGTGCGGATGGGCTCAGGGAACAGTACCTGCTCCGCTACATGCTCAACGTCGAGACGAGCGGCAGTCAGTCTCTGCTGAACGTGCAGGCATTCATAGACCCGACGGCCTACAAGCTCAAGGTCAAGCGCCCAGGCTCTGACGAGAGCCGTGAGGTGAACGTCGATCTGCTGGAGACCTTCAACTGGCTGATCGGCCTCAGCGTGCAGCACATCGCTGCACCGCAGATGTTCAGCACCGCGTTCGAGCGAGACAGCGAGAAGCGGCTGCGGCTGAAGGGCCGCCTCAAGGAGGAAGCGGACGGCCCGTACTGGGTCCGCACGGTCACCGGCACCACGCCCGACGGCCGCAAGACGCTCATCATCTGGCGTAAGCTCACCGGTGAACCGGAACAAGACAATCTGGTGCTCGACGAGTGGTTCACCAAGCAGGACTACTCAGCCAAGGACAGCGAGTTTGACCTCATCTACGTCAACGGCGGCAACAACCTGGAGAACCTCAAGACCCCCGACGACACTTGGAAGGTGCGGCTCATCGAAGAGGACTTCCATCGGCTGATGTTCGAAATGGAGGGCGTGTAATGGCACGAGGGAAGAAGGACGCCGCGGTGGCTTCTTCTGCCACCCCCGCCGTGCCACGTGGCCGTGCCAACAACCGGCCGCAAGTGCCCTTTGCCAACAAGCTGGTGCTCAACCAATGGCTGCTGTCTCTTTTCAAGGTCAAGCGCTTTGAGGACCTGGCCGAACACCTGCGCAACGAGGCGCTAGAAGGGCTAGACGAGAACAACATCCATCACTTCCATCACGCACTCACAGCGCAGCTCTTCAACTTGACACACCTGCCCACTGAGCTGCTGCTGGAATACGACCAGAACATCGTCCGGCACACGCAGCGGCTGAACGAGCGGCGGATTACGCGCGGCGAGGAGCCGATCGTCTGGAAGTACTTCCAGTACCTGACCCTGCTCTTCACCGAGATCTACCTCGACCGCTACTTCCGCGATCCCAAGGCGCTGCTCGCGGCGCTGAACGCACAGGTGGCCGGCTACAACGCGGACAAGCCGGAGGCCGACCAGATCGCGCCGTTCGACGAGGCCGTTGAGGCGTGGCCTCAACTCAACAAGTTGGCCTACTGGAGCGCCACTGGTAGCGGCAAGACGTTGCTGATGCATGCCAATATTCTTCAGTACAGACACTATCTAGAGAAACACGGCCGTGGACGGGAGCTGAACCGCATCATTCTCCTCACCCCCAACGAGGGGCTGAGTCAACAGCACTTGCGTGAGTTCGAAACTGCGGGCATGTCGGCAGAACTATTTAACAAGGATGGTCGGGGGCTGTTCGCTGGGCAAGCGGTTGAAATCCTCGATATCCACAAGCTGAAGGATGAGATGGGCGATAAGACCGTCGCTGTCGAGGCTTTCGAAGGCAACAACCTGGTGTTAATTGACGAGGGGCACCGAGGGGCGAGCAGCGGGGAGGAAGGTGCGTGGATGCGATTCCGGGAAGCTCTCTGCGAAAAGGGGTTCTCTTTCGAGTATTCAGCCACCTTCGGCCAGGCGATCAAAGGCAATGCCGCACTCACCAACCTGTATGCGAAGAGCATCCTCTTCGACTACCGGTATCGTTACTTCTACTCTGATGGATTCGGAAAGGATTACCAAATCCTGAACCTTGACGAGGATACGCAACAGAACAACCTTGAACTCTATCTAGTGGCCTGCCTTCTGGCGTTCTACCAACAACAACGGCTGTACCGAGAGCACGGCCCCTCGTTCCGTGCATTCAATATCGAGAAGCCGCTCTGGATCTTTGTCGGTGGTAGCGTAACGGCCACCCTCGCCAGGAAGGATGCCTCGGACATCGTCGAGATCCTGCGGTTTCTATCACGCTTCATCGCAAACCGAACGGATAGCATTCAGTGGATAGAACGTGTGCTCAAACAGGGGTTGG
>WBZQ01001529.1_pt1 | contig 15968 bp, 8 predicted proteins | sample 5204251 | NCBI WGS metagenome assembly WBZQ01 (sample SAMN12412402, study PRJNA552823) | activated sludge metagenome | isolation source: activated sludge from nitrification reactor of wastewater treatment plant... | place: USA: Virginia | collected 2017-09 | reverse complement strand
GCTCACCTTTGGCCCTTCCTTCACTCGACCAGCCCGAGGTGGCTGGGCCAGCCATTTCCGGACGGCGAGGGCATCCTCGCGAGCAGCGGCACCGTGGCCTCCGCCCACTCGTGAATGTCCTTCGGCCGGTCGTCGGCGATCTTCGAAAGCGCGCTCTCGAAGGCCATGTCGAGGGCCGGGGAGGCCGTTGGGACCAGCGACGACAGCTTGGGTGGGGGCGTGTAGAGGACGCTCGACATGACCTGAGCGACCTCGGTTCCGCCGAACACGCGCCGGCCCGCGAGGGCCTCGAAGGTGACGGTCGCCAGCGAGTAGAGGTCGCTCCTCGGATCCACCTCGTGCCCCAGAACCTGCTCGGGGGACATGTAGGCGGGGGTTCCGACCACCATCCCCGACATCGTCAGGCGCGTGTCCCACTTGGTCGACTTGGCAAGCCCGAAGTCGAGGAGCTTGACCTGAAAGCCGCCGTCCTTGGCGACGAGAAAGATGTTCTCGGGCTTCACGTCCCGGTGGATGACCTTCTCCTGGTGCGCCGCCGAGAGGGCCGCGGCCGCTTGCTTCAGCAGCGAGGCCGCCTGCTTCGGCGTGCCCGGACCGTAGTGCGAAAGCACGGTCGCGAGGTCCAGGCCCTTGAGAAGCTCCATGACAAGGTACGCGGAGCCGTCCTCCAGCTCGCCCGAATCGTGCAGCGCGATCACGCCGGGATGGTGGATGCGCGCGATCGCGTGGGCCTCGCGCTCCAGCCGGAAGCGCATGTGCTGGTCGTTCAGAAGCTCGGCCCGGATGATCTTGAGCGCGATCTCGCGCTGGAGCCTCTCGTCGTAGGCGCGAAACACGATTCCCATCCCGCCTTCCCCAAGCAGGCGCTCCAGCCGGTAGCGGTCCTGAACGCGGTACGGGAGAACGCGCGAGGAGTCGAGGAGGGCGCGGTCCTCCGCGCAGCGCGCGCGGCCCGCTCCAATCGCATGGGGCGTGCAGCGCTTGCAGATCGGACAGATCTCGGCGGTGTCGATGCCGCGCGCGTGCATGTCCTTGAGCGTCGCGGCGCGCCGCACCTCCGCGTTCACGAGCCGCGTGCGCAGAAGCCTCAGGTCGAGGGCGGTGCCAAGGTGGTGCGCAAAGCCGGTGATGAGGCGCAGCTGGCCCTCGCCCCATTCGGTGTCCGGCCCCAGGATCACGAACGCGCCGCGCGGCTCCCCGGTCATTCCCAGGAGCGGCACCACGGTCTCGCCGTTCTTGGGCACCAGGGTCCCGGCGTCCTTGAGGCGCAGGATCTCCTCGTAGGTCGGGGTGCGCGTCGAGCCCTTGGAGAGCGGCTCCACGCGCTGGTCGTCGATCGCGTACACGCCGATCTCCTGGGCCGAGATGGCCTTGGCCACCTCGCCCGCGAGGGAGCGCGCCCAGGTCTCGGTGTCCTCCAGGAGGCCGATCGAGGATTCGGTCAGCTTCTCGATCTCGTTCTGGGCCTTGCGCAGTTCCTCCTCGGACTTGCGAACTTCCGAGTAGGCCTTCTCGACCTCGGCCGTGCGCTCCCGAAGCTCGTTGGTCTTTTCATCGACCAGCGTCTGGAGCTCCTTCTCGCGCCTCTTCATCTGGGCGATTCGGAGCCGGAAGGCGCCGAATCCGAGGGCCACGGCGAGCGCGCCCCCGAGCGTCATGAAGATCCACGTTTGGTAGAAGTAGGGCTTCAGCCGATAGACAAACGACGCGCCGCTCGCGTTCCAGACCTCGTCGTTGTTGCACGCGGTCACCCGGAACCGGTAGCTCCCGTGCGGGATGTTGGTGTAATACGCGGCGCGCCGGGTTCCGGCCTCGACCCAGTCCTTGTCGAAGCCCTCCAGGCGGTAGCGGAAGCGCACGCGCTCCGGGGCGAGAAAGCTCGTGGCCGTGTAGTGGAACTCGAACTTGGTTCGTCCGGGCGGAAGGGTCGCGTCATGGACCGGATCGAGGGCCTGAGCGTCCACGAGGACGCGTTCCAGGACCACGTTGGGAACCACCTCGTTCAACGGAATGTGGGCTGGGTCGATCGCCACCACGCCGCGGATGGTCGGAAACCACAGCCTCCCGTCCTTCGAGACCCAAGCCTGTCCGCCGTTGCACTCGCTGCTCTTCATGCCGTCGGCGGTTCCGTAGGCCGTGGACTTGAAGGACGGGATCCGTCCGGCCGCGAACGCTTCGAGGTCGGCCTTCTTGACCCTGAAGATCCCGCGGTTGCAGCTCATCCAAAAGGACCCAAGCCCGTCGTCCAGGATTTGGAAGATCAGGTCGTCGAAGAGGCCGTCCTTGCTCCGGAACGTGGTGAAGCGGCCGTCCCGGTAGCGGCTGAGGCCGCCCCCCTCGGTCCCGATCCAGAGCGCGCCGTCCTGGTCGCGGTGAATCGTGCGGACGCTGTCGTGCGCGAGGCCGTCCCGGGTCGAGAGGGCCGTGAAGCGCCCGTCCTTCAGGCGGTTCAGGCCGCCGCCCTCCGTCCCGATCCAAAGCCCTCCTTCGGGGGCCCTCTGAATGTGCCACACCACGTTGGACGAGAGCCCTTGGGCCTTTCCGAAGCGCTCGAAGCGCTCCCCGCGGATGCACGTCAGGCCCCCGCCGTCGGTGCCGACCCAGATCGCGCCCTCTTCGTCCTCGCCCAAGGCCAGGACGCTGTTGTTGGAAAGCCCGTCCTTTGTGGTGAACGTCTTGAACGTTCCGTTTCGAAGGCGCGTGAGCCCGCCGCCGTCCGTGCCGATCCAGAGCGTACCCGTGCGGTCCTCCAAGAGCGCGTACACGCTGTCGTTTCCAAGCTCCCGGTTTCTGGCTTGGTACTTGGCGACCGGCGGCGCCGCGTAGGCTCCCCGGGACGCGAACGTCAGCCGGTTCAGCCCTCCACCTCGGGTTCCAACCCAAACGTGTCCGCCCCGGTCCTCCATGACCGCCCAAATGTTGTTGTGAGAAAGACCCTCGCGGGTGGTGAACGCCGTGACCTTGCCGTCCCTCAGCCGGTTCAGGCCCCCGCCTTGGGTCCCGGCCCAGAGGCTCCCCTCGCCGTCCTGCGCCAAGGTCAGGATCCAGTCGTTCGAGAGGCCGTCGAGGGCTCGGAAGCTCGAGATGAGCGGCGGGAACAGGGATCGGCCCGACTCCTCCACAATCAGCCGGAGAAGTCCCCCTCCTCCGGTTCCCACCCAAAGGCTCCCATCCCGATCCTGAAACAGTGCGGTGATGCTCTCGCTGGTGAGGCCGTCGCGCTTGACGAGCGACGCGAACCGGCCCCCGTCCTCCCGGAGGAGGCCCGCGCCGCCGGTCCCAACCCAGAGCGCGCCCCGGCGATCGCGCAGGATCGCGCGCACCGTGGGCTGGGCTCCCGGTGAAATCGCAACGCGCTCCAGGACCTCGCCGCGGATTCGCGCCAGGCCCCCCTCCGTGCCCACCCACACCGTGCCGTCCTTGTCGGGCCAGAGGGCACGGACGCTGTCGTGGGGCAGCCCGTTGGCGGTCGAGAACGTGCGGAAGACGCCCTTGTCAAACCGGCTGACGCCGCCGCCCTCGGTCCCGATCCAAAGCGCGCCCCCGGCGTCTCGGGTCAGGACCCAGATGCGATCCGCGGCGAGCCCGTCGCGGGTCGTGTAGGAAAGGAACGCGCCGTCCTTCAGCCGGAAGAGCCCACCGCCGTATGTACCGATCCACAGCGTCCCGTTTGGGGACTCGTCGGGGGCATACAACAGCGACCAAACATAGTTGTGCCCTAAGCCAGAGACATCGCGCTTGTCGAAGACCGTGAACGTCACCCCATCGAATCGCACGAGGCCTTCGGCGGTGCCGAACCAAAGATATCCGCCCGGCCCCTGAACCACGCTGTAGACATTGTTCTGCGGCAAGCCCTGCTCGGCCTGCCAGACATCGTGCCCGTACTGGGAAATGGCCTTGCGTGGATCGAGGCCCGCGGCTTGAGCGAGCGTGGCCGTCGTTAGGAGGACAAGCGGAAGGAGCCGCGTCCAGCGACTGTACGCGCCGTGAACGACACGTCTTCGTGGACGGTGCGAGAGCACACGGCGCGGTCGGAGAAGTTGTTCGGGGGGCACACGGGGAGACTAACGTGCAGGCGAAGGGCGGTCAACCGTCGCTGCTCGAGTGGGTCCCCTTTCGAAACAGAATCGGCGAGCTCTTCACCCGGCCCACTCCTCCCGAAAGGCGCGAAGCCTGCTCACAAGCTCGTCGCGCGTCTCCCGGAACCTCGCGAGCCTCCGCGCGGGGTCGTTCTCGTCGGCGGGATCGGGAGCCGCGGGGTCGGGGAGCGGCCAGTGGAGCCGGGTGGCGTTTCCAAGGTAGAGGGGGCAGACCTCCTCCGCGCAGAGCGTGATCACGGTGTCGACCGTTTGCGGATCGATTTGGGCAACCGACTTGGAAACATGGGCCGAGATGTCGAGACCCAGCTCGAGGAGGGCCGCCTTCGCGAGCGGATTCACTTGAGACGGAGCCGAGCCGGCGCTCTGGACCAGGATCCCGTCGCCGTTTCTTGCGAAGAGGTCCCGCGCGAGCCCCTCCGCCATCTGGCTCCGCGCGGAGTTGGCAACACACAGAAAGAGCACGCCCTTGGGTCTTGGGCGCTCGGGCTTGGGCAATGTCGGTTCCTCCGTCGGAAGCGAGGCAGCCGTTTCGTCCTCGCGCATATCCCTGAGGAGCTTGAGAATGCGTCGCCTCACCGGCCTTAGACCGGGGAGTCCCGCCATCGCGATCAGGCCGGCCACGAGGTCGACGGTCTTCCCGGCGAGGTGGCGGGTTTTTCGCGCGCCCTCCGAGGCGTCGTGAATCCAGAACAACATGATCCCCATGTGGTAAAGCCACAGGAGGTCGGGAAGCTCGTTTTGAAGGTCTTTGGGGACCTTCCGCTTCGAGCCGAGGACGGCCCTGGCGAAGAGCTCGGTGGCCTCCCGGCGCGTCTCAAGAGACTCTGCGCTGAACGGGTTGAGCGGGCTGTTCGGGTCGGCGGCGGTCCTGAAGAGGACGCCCGCGAAGCGGTGATAGGGCTGAATCGTGTCGAGCTTGGTATCGAGGACGATCCGAAGCCTCTTGCGAAGGTCCGTCTCGCGTTCGAGGAGCGGGAAGCAGCGCGCGAGGTGCTCCTCGTGGGTCCTTGAGTAGAAGGCCTGGATGAGGCTTTCCTTCGACCGGAAATAGTAGTAGGCGTTCCCGACGGCCACGCCCGCCTTCTCGGCGATGGCCCGCATCGTGGTGTCCTCGTAGCCGCGCTCTTTGAAGAGCATGAGGGCCGTGTCGAGAATGCGCCTTCGGGTCTCGTCCCCTCGAGTCATGCCTTGGACTGTAGGTTTCGGCGGCGCCAACATCAAGGCGATCCGGCGGTCTTTACGGCTCCGTAAAGCGCGTAAGATCCGCGACCGTTCGCCTGGGGAGGGCGTGTCACGTGGGCTTGGATCAGCTGGTGGGACGGTTTCAGGAGGCTCTTTCCGAGCGCTACGCCTTCGAGCGCGAGCTCGGGCGCGGCGGCATGGCGGTGGTGTATCTGGCCCGGGACCGAAAGCTCGATCGCAAGGTCGCGGTCAAGCTCCTCTCCCCCGAGGTCTCGACCGCGATCGACACCGAGCGCTTCCTCCGCGAGATCCGCATCACATCGCAGCTTCAGCATCCCAACATCCTGACGCTTCTGGATTCCGGGGAGGCGGCGGGGCTTGCGTACTACGTGATGCCGTTTGTGGAAGGCGAGTCGCTGAGGGACACGCTTCGCTGGAAGTCCCGCCTGCCGGTCCTGGAGGCTGTCCGGGTCGCGCGCCAGGTCGCCGGGGCGCTCTCTCACGCGCATGCCAAGGGCGTCATTCACCGCGACATCAAGCCCGAGAACATCCTGCTTTCCGATGGGCAAGCCGTGGTCGCGGACTTCGGGATCGCCCGGGCCTCGCGGAGGAGCGGGCGCGACGAGCGCAGCCTGACTCTGACCGTGGCGGGGGTCGCGATGGGGACCCCGGCGTACATGAGCCCCGAGCAGGCGCGGGCGAGCGGAGAAGTGGACGGCCGAAGCGACATCTACGCGCTGGGCTGCGTGCTCTTCGAGATGCTCGCGGGGCGCCCGCCGTTTGAGGGCCTGACCGTCGAGAGCATTCTCGCCCAGCACCTCGCGGCCAAGCCGCCGGACCTACTGGCCCTGCGGCCGGATATCCCGCCGGATCTCGCCCGCGTTGTGGCGCGCTCTCTCAACAAGGAGCCCGACGAGCGCTACGGCGACGCGGGCGAGCTCGCGGACGATCTGGCCGTGCTCCTCGCGTCCGAGGTCCTCCAGCGCGTGACGCCGCGGGGCGCGGGAGGCGAGGCCTCGCCCGCGGCAACTCCCGCCGGAACGCCCACACCCGGGCGAAGATCGGCCACACCGGTTACACCGGCTCGAACCCCACAGGCGTCGCCGAGCGCGGCCTCCGATGGCACCACGCCGGGCGGCGAGGCCGACCCGGCCGGCTGTCCTCCGTGCGCTCCGACGCTCGCGAGCCGGACCCGGGGCGGTTGGCGCTTTCGAAGCCGGCGGGGCCCGCTGGGTCTCGCCGCGGCTCTCGCCCTCCTCGCGCTTGTCGTCTGGCGACCTTGGCAGCAGGTGTCGTCGCTTGTCGAGACCCGCGCGGAAGCCTCCAAGTACGTGGCCTCCATGGTGGCGCTGCCGCTCGACACGATCGGCGGAGGCGAGGAGGCGTACCTCAGCGAGGGCTTGACCGAGGAGATCATCTCGCAGCTTTCGCGCATTCCGGGTCTGAAGGTGATCTCGAAGACCTCGGCCGTCGCGGTGAAGGCCAAGGGCCTGACGGTTCCCGAGATCGCGCGCCACCTGAATGTGCGGCACGTTCTGGAGGGCTCGGTTCAGCGGGCCGGGGACCGGATCCGCGTGACCCTCCAGCTCATCGACGCCAAGAACGACGCCCACCTGTGGTCCGAGTCCTACGACCGCGAGCTGACGGACATCCTGCGCCTCCGCGAGGAGATCGGGCAGAAGGTCAGCGCCGCGCTGATGACCGCGGTGGTCGTTCCCCGAACCCCGGAGGCGCAGCTGGCGAGCATGGCCTCCGGCAGATCCACGGCGGTCGCGAGCACAAACCCGAAGGCCGTTGAGAACCTGATGCGCGGCAAGTTCTGCCTGCAGCGCACGTCCCAGGGCTCTCTCGCGAACGCGATCGAGGAGTTTCGCGCCGCGATCGACGCGGACGGAGCGTTCGCGCCGGCCTACATCGGCCTTTCGGAGGCGCTTCGCACGAATGTGCAATTGGGCTTCCGCTCCGGGGAGTCCGCCTATCGGGATTTCACGCTCGCGGGCGAGATGGCCAAGCGCGCGGTGGAGCTCGACCCCGGCCTTGCCAACGCGTACCTCGCGCGCGGCCTCGTGACGGCCTTTGCCGAGGGCCCCGTCGAGAGCGTCCTTTCTGACATGAAAAAGAGCCTGGACTTGGCGCCCAACTCGGCGGCCGCGAACGTGGGCTGGGGGCTTGCTCTCTCTCGCGCGGGGCGCTACGAAGAGGCGATCCCGGCGCTCTTCGCCGGAGCCGACCTCGATCCCATGTGCCCGGCGATCCGAGGCGCCGCGGTCGCGATGACCGCGCTTGGCGCCCGCCGGTACGAGCTTGCGGCCCGCGAGGCGCGCACGTCCGTCGAGATGGACGAGGCCTTTCAGTTGGGACGTCTCATCGAAGGCATCGCGCTGGTTCTCCTAGGGCGGTACGAGAGCGTTCTCAAGGACCCGAAGTCCTTTCCGGAGGCGCGCGCGATGGCGCTCCTCGCGGCCGACCGTCGCCCGGAGGCCGAGACCCTACTCGCGAGCCTGAGCAGGCAATACGAGCGTGGCGACATGCCGCTCTCGGTGCAGCCGGCGATCCTCGCCTCCGCCTACGCGTACGCGGGCAACGTCGAGGCCACGATCCGGTGGCTTGAGAAGAGCCACGAGCTCTCGCCCTCCGCCGCGGACTTCCGCGTTTTCGACTCCGGCGTTTACGACAAGGTCCGCAAGGATCCCCGCTTCGTGGCCGCGATCGAGAAACTGCGCAAGAGCGTGAGGGTCCGGGTCTTCGGGACGGCCAACGCATGACCCGCTCCGGGCGCGTCGCAACGGTTCTCAAGGCTTGGGTCCTTCTTTGCGTCCTGGGCGCCGGGTTCGGCTTGGTTCGCGAGGGGACCCGGGTCGATGGCACCAGCGAGGCCAGCGCAGTCTCTTTCGCGCTCGCCACGACCCCAGGCACGACCGTTGCCTCGCCCGCGTCGCAAGGCATCCCAAGGCCAACCGACGCCGAAATCGACCGCACGCTGTTTCTTTTGGGCGACGCCGGGCAGCCTGCCAAGAACGAGCCCGTGCTCGAGTCCCTGAAGCGAGAAGCCTCTCGCAACGCGAGCGCAAACGCCATCGTGTTTCTGGGAGACAACATCTACCCAAAAGGCCTCCCCAGGCCGGACGATCCCAGCCGGAAGGAAGCGCAGGACCGGCTGGACGCGCAGATCGAAGTTGCCAGCTCCGGCGCGCGGGTCTTCTTCGTGCCCGGGAACCACGATTGGGCCAAGCACGCGGACGACGGCTGGGAGGCCATCTTGCGGCAGGGAAATCACATCCGCGGCAAGAACAACCCGGCGGTCGCGATGGCGCCCTCGGGCGGCTGCCCCGGCCCGGAGGTGAGGACGCTTGGGGACACGGTGCTCCTGGTCTTTCTCGATACCCAATGGTGGCTTCACAAGGGACCCAAGCCGCAGGCACCTTCGGACACGTGCCCGTTCGCGACCGAGAAGGATGTCGAGGCGGCGCTGGGACAGGCCCTCGACCGGGCGGGCTCCCGCCACGCGATCGTGCTTGCCCACCACCCGCTGATGACCGGAGGCCCGCACGGCGGCAAGTTCGGCTTCACCGACCACGTGTTCCCAACCCGGAATGCCGCGGCGTGGATGTGGCTTCCGCTGCCCGGCCTGGGCTCGGCGTATCCGCTCGCGAGGGCGCTTGGAATCTCGCCACAGGACATCGCGTCCGCGGAGAACACCCACATGAGAGAGGCCCTGACGAGAGCCCTCACGCCCCGGCGGCCGCTTCTCTTCGCCTCGGGGCATGACCACAGCCTGCAGGTTCTCAAGGGCACTTCCGCGCGGAACCTTCTCGTGAGCGGGGCGGGGATCTTCGGCCACACGACCCGAGTGGTGAAGCTGCCCGAGGCGGATTTCGCCGAGTCCGCCGCGGGCTTCATGCGGGTCGATGCCCTGAAGAACCGGCGCGTGAGGTTGGGAGTCTTCCTGGCCAAGGCGGACGGCACCGCGAGCGAGGTGTTTTCAAAGTGGTTGGAATGATGGGCTTTGTGCGGAGGCTCTCCCCGGTTTGGATTCTTGTTGTAAGCGCCTCGCGAGGCCTTCTCGCGTCGGACACTCCCCCGGAGCCTAAGACGCGCACGCTCGCGGCAGGACCTCAATACGCGAAGGGAGCCCTCCACCGGTTCTTCTTCGGGGCCCACTATCGCGACCTCTGGGCGACTCCCGTGGAGGTCCCGGTTCTCGATCTCGAAACGTTCGCGGGAGGCCTGACCCCAGTGAAAACCGGCGGCGGGCTTCAGACACGCTCGCTTCGGCTGGCGGGTCGCGACGGGAGAACGTACACGTTTCGCTCGGTCGACAAGGATCCCTCGGCGGTGCTTCCGATCGAGCTTCGTGAGACCATCGCCGACCGCATTCTCAAGGACCAGATCTCGTCCGCGCATCCGGCGGCCGCTCTGGTGGTGGCGCCGCTGCTTCAGGCGGCGGGCGTCCTCCACGTCGAGCCGCGCCTCTTCGCGATGCCGGACAGCGCCCGGCTGGGCGAGTTTCGCAAGGACTTCGCGGGGATGTTGGGGCTCTTGGAGGAGCGCCCGGACGACGCCGGCGAGGGCCCCGCCTTCGCCGACGCGGACAAGATTGTTGGAAGCGAGAAGCTCTTTGAGCGTTTGGCCAAAGACCCAAGGGAGAGCGTGGACACGCGGGCCTTCCTGAAGGCCCGGCTCGTGGACATCTTCCTCGGCGACTGGGATCGACACCGCGACCAGTGGCGTTGGGCGCGGCTCGAAAGGGGCAAGTCCTCGCCCTGGCAACCCATCCCGCGCGATCGGGACCAGGCCTTCGCGCGCTTCGACGGCCTGTTTCCCGCGATCGCCCGCAACTACGTGCTCCAGATCGTCAGCTTTGGCGAGGCCTATCCGGACATGGTGGGCCTGACGTGGAACGGCAGCGAGCTGGACCGCCGCTTTCTTGTTGGGTTGGAAAGGCCGGTCTGGAACGAGGTCGTGGCCGAGCTTGGGAAGGTCTTCACCGACGACGTGATCGAGGGCGCCGTGCGAAAGATGCCGCCCGCGTACTTTGCCAAGAGCGGCGCCGCGCTCGCGAAGGCCCTCAAGAGCCGGCGGGAGCTTCTGCCTCAGGCCGCCGAGCGCTTCTATCGCCTGTTGGCCGAACAGGTCGAGATCCGCGGGACCGACCGCGCGGACACGGCCGAGGTCGCGGCGCTGCCGGACGGCCGGGTCGAGGTGAGCCTGTCGGCCCCCGCGGGAAAGTCGGACGAGCCGCACACCTACTTCACCCGGCGGTTCGATCCCAAAGAGACGCGCGAGATCCGGCTCTTGCTTTTGGACGAGGACGATTTTGTGCGGGTCCGCGGCAACGTCCGGGAGCGCCTGAGGCTGCTGGTTGTGGGCGGGGAAGGAAGGGACCGGGTCGACGACTCGGCGGCCGGAGGCACGCGTTTGTACGATGTGGATTCGCAAAGCGCTCTGGTGCCCGGACCGGGTTCGCGGCTCGATTCCCGTCCGTACACGCCTCCCAAGCCCGCGGCCGCGATCGACGCCCCGCGCGATTGGGGACAGCTTCTGCGCCCGGTCCCGCTCCTCGGCTACGCGCCGGACGTGGGAGCCCTCGTGGGCGGCGGCGGGGTCTTGTACACGTACGGCTTTCGCCATGACCCTTACGTCTCTCGCGTGGCGCTCCGGGCGGCGGCGGCCACGGAGGCCCGGACCTTTCGAGCCGATTTTTTGGCCGACTTTCGGACGGAGAACTCGCGTCGCCGGGTGACGGTCTTTGCCAAGGCGTCCGGAGTCGAGATCCTGCGATTCTTCGGGTTCGGCAACGAGACGAAGACCTTGGGCTCTCTGGACTTCTACAAGGTCGAGCAGAAGCAATATCACCTAAGCCCGGCGATCGTGTTCCCGCTCGCCTCGCACGCGGATCTGGAGGTCGGTCCGGCGCTCAAGTTCTCGAAAACCGAACGGCCTCTGGATCGCTTCATCGGCCAATCGAGGCCGTACGGCTCGGAGGGTTTTGGGCAGCTGGGCCTCCGCGCGACGCTAACGTGGGACACGCGCGACCTCGAGGGCTACCCCACTCGCGGCGCCCTTGCGCAAATCACCGGAGCGGCGAACCCGGCGGTCTGGAACGTCGACAAGGCGTTCGGCTCGCTCGGTGGGACGGCCTCGGGCTATTGGAAGCTCCCCATTGCCCTGGAGCCGATCGTGGCGATTCGCGCTGGGGGCCGGAAGGTGTTTGGGACCTATCCCTTCCACGAGGCCGCGTTCGTCGGAGGAGCCGAGACCGTGCGCGGCCTGTCGGAGCAACGCTTCGCGGGGGACGCGGCGGCCTTCGGCAACGCGGAGCTGCGCGTGTTCTTGGGGCGCTATTTCCTGCTCTTCCCGGGTGAATACGGCGTCTTCGCCCTGGCGGACGCCGGGCGCGTTTGGCTCTCGGGCGAGAGCTCCGACAAATGGCACACGGCTGTGGGCGGCGGCCTCTGGTTCGCGCCGGTGAGCCGTGCCAACACGATCTCGATCGCGGTCGCGAGAAGCTCCGAGCGGACCGGCGTGTACGTCCGGGGCGGCTTTGCGTTTTAGGCCCGGTGCGGTCCACCAAAACCCTGCCGCGCGGACCGCGTAATGTTCTCTCGTGCATCCACGCCCCCGGCATGAACAACACAATCCCGTACCGTCTGGACCGCAGGAGATCGCTATGATTCGAACGCCCTCAATGGCCGCGCTTCTCACCGCCTCACTCCTTCTTCCCGCGTCGACGCTGCTTTCGGCGGCGCCCCCCGCGACGGAGGCGAGGCCGATCGAGGAAACGCTTCACGGCACCAAGCTCGTCGACCCCTACCGCTGGCTGGAGGGCGATGCCAAAGGCGCGGTCACCCCAGAGGTCGCGACCTGGACGGACGCGCAGAACGCGCACACGCGCGCCGTGCTGGACAACCTGCCGGGCCGCGCGGCCGTAGAGGCGCGAATCAAGGAGCTTCTGCAGATCGGATCCGTGACCGCCCCCGACATGCGCGGGAACCGCTACTTCTACACCAAGCGCGAGGGCGCGCAGAACCAACCGGTCCTCTACCTTCGCGAGGGACACGACGGCACCCCGCGCGTGCTCCTCGATCCCAACACGCTCGACGCCGCGGGGCTCGTGTCCATGGCCTTCGCCGAAGCCAGCCAGGACGGAAAACGGCTCGCGTTCGGCATCTACCGCTCCGGGGACGAGAACGCGGTCCTGCACGTCCTCGACGTGGATTCCGGCAAGTGGCTCGCCGAGGAGATCCCCGGCAAGGTCGGCGGCGTCGCGTGGCTGCCCGACGGCACGGGCTTCTTCTACAGGCGCCTCGCGGACACCAAGGACCCCTATTCGGCCCAGATCAAGTTCCATCGCCTGGGAACGCACCACCGGCAGGACTCGCTCCTCTTTCGCCAATACACAAAGGAAGAGGATCCCAAGCTCGCGACCACCTGGGGCCCCTATCTCAATGTCAGCAAGGACGCCCGCTGGGGCATCCTCAGCTACTTCACCTCTACGCGCTCGAATGACCTTTGGGTCGTCGACCTCGATCGCTATTTCCGTACCGGGGCCTTCGAGCGCGTAGAAATCATCCGCGGTTCAGACAGCACGTCGTCGGGCGTGGTCCAGGGCGACACGCTCTACATGTTCACAACCGACGGGGCCCCGTCGGGGCGCCTCGTGGCCGTGAACCTCAACAATCCCGGCCGCGACGGCTGGAAGGAGCTGGTGGCGACGCGCAAGGACGTGGTGATCGAGGGCCACTCGCTAGCGCGCGGCCTCCTGGTCGTCCAGACGCTCAAGTCCGCGCAGAACCGCATCGAGCTCTACGACACGCAGGGCAAGTTCCTAAGCGAGCTTGCGCTGCCAGGCATCGGCACGGCGTCCGTCGCGACCGAGGACGACCGCACAGAGGCGTTTGTCACGTTCACGTCCTTCAACGAGCCCACCAGCATCTATCGCGTGGACCTGAAGTCACGCGAGAGGACGCTTTGGGAGCGGCCCGCGGTGCCGGTCGACCCCTCTACGGTCGAGGTCAAGCAGGTCTTTTATCCCTCCAAGGACGGCACCAGGATCAGCATGTTCGTGGTTCACAAGAAGGGCCTCAAGTACGACGGCACGAACCCGACCATCCTCCACGGCTACGGCGGCTTCAACAGCACCGAGACGCCCCGGTTCAGCGCCACGCTCTTCCAGTGGTATGACGCGGGCGGCGTGTACGCCTTGCCCAACCTCCGCGGCGGCGGCGAATACGGCGACTCGTGGCACGTCGCCGGCATCCTCGAAAAGAAGCAGAACACCTTCGACGACTTCATCGCCGCGGCCGAATGGCTCATCGCAAACAAGGTGACCCAGCCCGCCCGGCTCGCGATTTCCGGAGGCTCGAACGGTGGGCTCCTGACGGGCGCGACGCTCACCCAAAGGCCGGAGCTCTTCTCGGCGGTGCTGTGTCAGGTCCCCCTCCTCGACATGCTGCGCTACCAGAACTTCCTGATGGCGCGCTATTGGGTTCCGGAGTACGGCTCGGCGGAAGACGCGAAGCAGTTTGGGTATCTTCTCAAATACTCGCCGTACCAGAACGTAAGGAAGGGCACCAAGTACCCGGCTGTGTTCCTCACGGCGGGCGAGAACGACACGCGCGTGCACCCGCTCCATGCCCGAAAGATGGCGGCGCTGCTTCAGTCGGCGAGCGCGAGTGACGCTGCGGAGAAGCCGGTGCTCTTGTGGGTGGACCGCGAGGCCGGACACGGACAGGGCAAGCCCCTGAACCTCAGGGCCAGGGACGCGGCGGACACGCGGATGTTCCTGATGTGGCAGCTTGGCATGCTGAAGAAGTGAAGCGCCCGCGGAGGGCGAGTTCTCCCAAGCCCGCCTGTCCTCGTTCTTCTTCCGGCCGCGACGTATGAAGCAAACGGTCGGGCGCCCGTCGAGCGCGGTCGGAAGGGGATGGGATGTCCTTGTGGACGGGTTTTGGCGAGCCGCTGAGCGGATCCTGGGACGCGGTCGATCTCCGCGTCCCGCGCGCGGTGCGGGACCGTGTGGATTCGGTGGGGCTCCTCGTGCCCAGCGGCCTCCTGCGCCACGGCCGCTTGCGCGTCGAGACGCTCGGCCGGCTCTTTCGGGAGGGCCGCTTCGACGACGTCAGGCAGCGCTATCGCGGGGCCTATCTGGCGGAGGAGCTCGCCGAGAGCCCCTCGGCGTTTCCGGCCGCGACGGCTTGGGTCGCAGGACCCCAGGAGGTGGTCACGTCGGCCCGCGCCGCGGCCACCCTGGGCCGGGTTGGCTCCGGACCGGGCGGGCGGCTTGCGGTGGTCTTCGGCTTTCGGCACGACGAGCACGGACGCCTGAACCCGCCGGGAGCCTCCGCCGTCTTCGAGGTCATCCGGCTCGTAGTGTCCAGTCGTGACGAGGATTGGGCGATCCTGGAAGTAGACCGGCCGCTCGATCCCGCTCATCCGCCGCTCCCGCGGGCCGACGCCACTCTTTCCGCAGCGCTCGACTCCGGGACCCGGCTCGCGACGCTTGCCCACCCGCTTGGGCAACCCCTGAAATGCACGGCGGGGGTCCTTCTCTCGCGGGGCTTTGTGAGGAGCCCCGGTCTCCGCGCGCGCCTGCCAAGGCTCACGGGCGATGCCGGGGCTCCGGTCCTCCTCGCGGAGGGGCCCCTCGCGGGCGGCGTCGTTGGGTTTCTTCCTCAGGCGCACGGGCGGACGCCCGACTTCGTCCCGGTCGCGGGAGACACGTGCTACGCGATGAGGCCGCCCCGGAGGCTCAGCGGCCGCGACGGCGAGGAACGGATCATTCCCGTGTCGGTCCTGCCGGCGATCCTGGGACAAGGCGAACGCGAGCCACAGACGAGCCGTGAAGGAAACCCGCGATGGGGCCCCTTTCCCGCGTTTGGCGACGCCGTTCAGCCGTAGACTCCGGGGTCCAGGATCGCCTGGGAGCCCGGCAAGGAGCCAAATGTCCAAGTCGCTGTCTCGAATTGGTCTCTTCGCGCTCGCGCTCCTCGCGTTCTCGGCCTGCGCTCCCGCGCCGCGCCTTGTCCAGGGCCTCGGGGAGAATCCCCCGACCCCGGAGGCCGTGCGGGGGGCCTACCACGCGGCGATCCACGCGGCGGCCGTCGTGGACGCCTCCGCGGTACGCCCACTAAGGCCCGTCGCCTCGGACCCGGTGAGGGTCGTGACCCTCACAAGCTACCCCTACTCGCTTGGGAAGACCTCGCTCAACGTGGACGTTTGGGTGACCCTGGTGCCGGAGGTGCGGGACATCTGCCAGGGCTTTGGAGACGACCTCGAGCTTCGCGTCAAACAGCTGATCGGCCTCATGCCGTCCAAGACCTACACGCATTTCGTAGAGATGTCTGTTCCAAAGGCGAGCCTCTTCCGCCCCTGCGCGGATCCCGCGGTAGACACGACAACTTGTCCGCTGGAGTTTCCCGCGGCCCCATCCGAGCACACGAACTGGATGGGAAGAAACGCGCTCTCGTCCTACAAGACGCCGGCGGGCTATCCATGGACCCGGCTTGGGTACACATACAACTGGCGCCCCGGCGCAAGCGACCGCTACGGAGCCACGGAGTACGTGGTGAAGGCGGGAAGCGCGGTCGAGGTTCTGTCGATCACCGAGACGAGGGTGTATTGTACGGCCAATTGACTAAGAGCTGGTTTCCGAAGCCCCCTCTTTTGTAAAGAGGGGGTTGGGGG
>WBZQ01000026.1_pt2 | contig 15971 bp, 18 predicted proteins | sample 5204251 | NCBI WGS metagenome assembly WBZQ01 (sample SAMN12412402, study PRJNA552823) | activated sludge metagenome | isolation source: activated sludge from nitrification reactor of wastewater treatment plant... | place: USA: Virginia | collected 2017-09 | reverse complement strand
CCTCCGACCATTCGACTGAAGAAATCCGCAAATACATCACGGCCGACAGTTTGGCGTATCTCAGTTTGGATGGTATGTTGAAATCGGCACCGCGATCGCCCGATCAGTACTGTACGGCTTGCTTTACCGAACGGTATCCCATCCCATTCACACGCGCAGAAGAGCTGCAGCTGGGCCTGTTTGAAACAGCGCGCTGAACACGTTCCGTAGGAACACATGGCAACATCAGAGAACGACGGGAAGAAAGCCGTGCAGCCCAGAGCTCGCCCACGTGTGCCGGTCGATTATCCTGCTTCATTCACCGGCGATGAGGCGTCAGGCCAGGGAACCATGACAAATCTGACGCTCGCCGGTGGCGAGATCACAAGTGACAGGCAACCTCCGCTTGGGGCACGTGTGAGTCTCCAAGTCCAACCTCCTGGTGCCCGACCCTCAATTATCATTGCCCTTGCGATCGTCCGGTGGAAAGAAGGGGAGCGATTCGGTCTCGAATTTGTGCGATTCGAAGGCGATGCCAAGGAACAGCTCAAGGACATGCTGAACCAGTAGAAAGCCTGCCGAAGGGGGGGCTTGCCCTACCCCGTGGTTGCCGCTCGAAAAATTGCCATGGTACGATGAGCCATCGACTGGTTTGGTGGTATGGATTTGACGGGCGCCGAGATAACGTGTGCAGACATTGAAAGACTGCTGGAGCTCGAAGGAACCCATGGGTGGTGAACGCGTAAGGAGATCACGTTACGATGGATGAGATGGAGGAGGGGAAGCAAAAATTCCTCGAAGTGGTGCAAGGGGTTGATCAATTGGTACAGGTAGTGATCCCTGTGACGCCGTCCAATAGCCTGTTTTTGATCTCGCTGACAAAGGGAGCGAATCGTAAATTCATCACGGTGTCAGAAGATGATGTGATCGACTTGCCCCACGAGGCAAGCATCGAGGGGAAGATCACCAAAATGATCAAAGAGGTTGTTGCCGCGTTGTGATGGCGTCGGCGTCGTGCATCGCGAAAGGTGATAACGGCCTACGGTATGAAGCAAATCCTGCCCAACATTTGGCAATGGTCCTGGTTTTCAGATGAAAAGCAATTGAACTTCAACGGTCTCTTGCTGACGATCGGTGAGCACACGATTTTGGTAGATCCCCCACCGATGACTCCAGAGGCGCGAGCGATTGTCAGTCGCCATGAGCCGATCGATTACATTCTGTTGACTAACCGCGATCACCTTCGAGAAGCGCCAACCTATCAAGCTGAGTGGCATTGCCAGCTGTATGTTCCTGAATTGGATGCGGCGCAGATGGAAGTGAGTCCGACTAAAACGTATAAGGACGGCGAACTTCTGCCTGGCGGGATTTGGGTAATTCAGTTGTCGGATCAGAAGTCTCCTGGCGAATCTGCTCTGTTTATTGAACGGGGACGAGGCGTACTGATCGTGGGGGATGCGCTGATCGGTCAACCATCAGGTTCGCTTCGCTTGCTCCCTCCTGAAAAATACGAGGATCCGGCTAAGGCGAAGGAGGGACTCCGCCGTCTCTTGAAGTACAACTTCGACAGCCTGCTGGTTGGAGATGGTGTTTCCATCCTTGTGGATGCAAAGCTACAGGTGGAAGGATTGTTGGCGGTGCCACGATGACGTTACGGAACGGCCTGTCTGAGGAACTGAATCGACAAGGGAATGAGCATTTTTCGAAGGGGTATTATACGGAGGCTTATACCTGTTATGCGAAGGCGTTGGAGTGCGATCGACTGAGCGGTGACCAGCGGGCCCTCGTTGCGACGCTTGGTAATCTTGGCAATATCTGTGCAGTGAGTGGACGACGAGATTCCGCTCAGGCGCATTATCAGGAGGTTTTGGAGCTCCAAAAAATCTTCGGCGATGAAAAAGGCATCGGAACGACGTTGGCCAACTTGGGGAACTTGCGTGCCGATGCCGGCGAATGGGATCGAGCTCGAGCCTATTATCTCGAAGCCATGGATCTTATGATCAAGACCCATGACGAGGCAGCGCAAGCGGTGCTCTTGTCCGATCTTGGCCTGGTGGCCCGTGAGACCGGTGACATGGAGGAAGCTATTGGCTGCTATGAACGGTCGTTGGCCTTGATGCGTCGCTTGGGGAATGTGGCAGGTGTCGCGGATGCCTGGCGGATGATCGGACGCACATACGTGATTCAAAAGCGCTATCATGAGGCCATCGCCTGCTGCCAAACGAGTCAGTCGATCGCCGAACGGTTGCATGACGAACTTCGCACCGGCGGTGCCAGGTACGTGCTGGTGCAGTGCTATGAGGAACTGGGTCAACTCCAAGAGGCAACCGATCTTCTCGAACAGGTCGTTTATATGGATCGGAAGTATCGGCTGCCAAAATTGGAAGAGAATATCCAGCGTCTCAATATGCTCCGTCTGCGCCTGGCAGATTTGGGTTCGTCACAAGGCCTTCGAAAGATGAGCGCATGACAGAATCGATTTCTCCAACGTGGCTGCAACTGCGAGCTGACTTAATTCGTTCATTTCCGCAATTCTATGAACTGGAGCCCGATGGATCGCTCCTTATGGAGCTTGGGGCAGATGGGTGGCTTCTCGAAGTCAAGCCCGAGGGCAAGGTGCTCTGTCAGTATGGGGTTTCAATGGACGAGGTCATGGCGCTCATGTCGGACGGGACTCCGGAGGACTTGGGAACTGATGAAGTTGCCAAGCAGGCGAAATACTTTCTTCAACCAGCTGTCTCTCGATATAGAGCGCTTCTTCTTCAGTCCGGATTTGTCGAGGAGACGGAGATCACGGATGAGTTTGTGGCGGTCACCTTTGCCCGAGGTGCGGATCTCAACAATCGCTCCAAGCTCGAAGATCTTCTGCGGTGGTGCCGAGGAAACATTGGGAAGGCTTCGTGATAAATCGGATTTCGACATTCAATGAATTTCGTGATGCCATTTCCGCTTATCGATTGCCGAGAGTGCTGTTGGCCGCGCTCGAAATGGATCTTTTTACGGTGGTGGGTGATCGAACCTGGTCGCTGACCGCTCTCGCCAAGAAACTGAAAGTCAGCGAGCGGGGCCTCGGTATCCTCTGCCGCAATCTTGCCGCTGCTGGAATGTTATACAAGAAAGGTAGCGTCTATAGAAATAGCAAGCTTGGGGCAACAGCGCTGAATGCCAAGCATCCCACCTATCGAGGCGGTTATCTTCATCTGATCAGGAGTCATTGGACCGACTGGATCCGGCTGGCGGAGTCCATCCAAAGTGGACTGCCGCTTGATCATGATGTGCCAGATGGACCGGACCATCGGCGCCAATTTACCTGGGCGATGCATCACCGGACGATGGAAATTGCTCCGGAAATTGCGGGGCACCTTCATCTCGGTGACGCGAAAAATCTCTTGGATCTCGGTGGTGGGCCTGGTACCTATGCACTGACATTTCTTACAAAGAATCCAAGATTGCGTGCCACAGTCTGTGATCGAGTGGCTGCGCTTGAGGTGGCCAAAGAAATCGCTTCTACCCACAAAGCGAGGGAGCGACTCTCCTATCTCCCGCTCGATTTCTCCCAAGAACCGATCCCTGGTACGTATGATGTCGTCTGGTACTCCAATGTGCTGCACATTTATTCACCGAAGGCGAATCAGGCCATTTTTCGGAGAGTTCGTGCGGCATTGAAGCCGGGTGGCCGATTCATCATCCAAGATTCCTTTCTGCACGACCGCGAGGGTCTGTATCCGACAGAAGCTAGTTTGTTTGCTCTCTCGATGCTCTTGTTTACTGAACAGGGGGATACCTATACGGTCACTGAGACGGCGAAGTGGCTGAAACAAGCTGGTTTTGTCCGCATCAAACCCGTTCCGATTAGGAAGGGGACGGAGGATTGGGAGGACGGAATTTGGGAGGCATCAGCTCCTGGTCCACGGCCAGGAATGATTGCCAACCAAAAAGGATCAAGCAGAAATAGAAAAGCCCGCTGATGAGACTGGCCATTATGGAAGCGACAGCATCTGCATCCGTGGATAGAGCCTGCACTATTGTGGCGATGTCTATAGCCAACCCAATCGTCGCATAGAAGACGCAAACAGCTGCGCTCCATCGAAATTGAAGCCAAACGAGTAGGGACAGTCCAAGGGGGATGAGAGCGAAAAAGCTCATTTCCCAGGCCAGGCCTTGTGTGAAGGATGAGCCGTTCCCAAGGAAGAGGAATCCAGTTTCCACAACGAAGGTACTGAGTAACAGAATAAGCAAAGGATTGTGTGGCATGGGCTGACTATAGACTGTTGAGGAAAAGGTCAGCAATGGGTGCCTTGTAGCTGCAGTTATTCTGAAAAAGCGGACTTGTATCATGGAGCCAAAGAATCAGAAGGAGAAGCCGTTACCCCTGGAGGCTTGTCTTCTGATTTATGATGAGGAATGTCGACTCTGTATGTCGGTAAAACATGACCTTGAACGACGAGGAATTAGTCAAACAAGAACGGGTATCAGATTCGTCGCTCTATCAGAGCGAAGCGGCCAGAACTGCTCTTGGGCAACGATATCGTCTTGGTCGACCTGAGACAGCTTTCTTCATCCAACCTTCCGGAAAGATTCTGCAGGGGCTTGATGCATTTTCCCCTCTTCTTCCCCATCTGCCTGGTGGGACGCTGATGCAGTGGGGGTGACGGATCGGCAGGGTACGGCAGATGGCGGGATGGGGCTATCGCCTCAGAGCCCGCTATCGGTATCGATGGTTCGGTGTCGCTCAACCTACCAGGCAATAGGCTCAATCACCACCAGGTTGTTTTGTCTCGTTCCCTCCCTTTAGAGGGGATTCATCCCATCAGTGAGGAATTTACCGGCCGCCAACCCTCTATCAGAATGCATCCACATTCTGAGGAGGATACATGCTGCAAACATCTGATATTTCGAAAAGTTGTCACCACTCAACTCATTCTGTAGATGAAAAGCAACGGGTATTAGGACTTGGTTGTTCAAGAATCCTGAGTCTTGTAGCCTTTATTGGGTTATGGAGTTTCTACGGTGGAAATGATTTGGCTTGGGGTGACGTCGTCACTGCGGATAAAAAGGCGATTGTGGCGGCGGGGTTCGGTTATCAGATCGGTTCCGTGTCCGCAATTTCGGTAAAGGTTTATGAAGCTGATTCAGGCGCAATCGTATCCGATGATGTCTATGAACTGACGGTCAAGGAAGGTGATGGAGCAGGAAGGAACGAGGGGGCTCGTATTTTTGCGGGTGGTATCGGACAGGGGGCTACAGACCTCTCCAACTTCGTCTTGCGGGTTTACGACGCGAATACCGGGATATTCCAATGGGAAGGGCGACTTAACCTCGTACAACCTGACGGAAAGGGGAGGGGCCAGATCATTTCAACTCGAAAGTTTGGTCATGCTACCATCACGAGAGTCCGCACGGAGCGGCAGGCAACCGAACAGCCGAAATTCTTGTTGCGTGCGGTAGACGCGGTAACCGGCTCTCTGGTCTGGGAGGATGAGTTTACGACGGTGCTGGGTGAAACTCCGCACCTCCATTCGATTGCGGATCGGTCCACGATGTTGGGTCGAGTTTCGGCAAACAGTTCCCACAGGTTCGAATTCATAATTCGTATGTACGATCCGAGCGGGAAGAAGATTATATGGGAAGATCAATTGTCTCAGCGAGAGTCTGAAGAGGGCGCCCAGGGGGCGCTGAATGATCAAGCCGATTTACTTCCCGTCTGGCCACATCAGCCGCAGGATGAATCGATTCCCGTGTCGATTTGACGGTGTATACTGGCTTGATCGATAGAAGAACAAGGCACGGGGGAGGTTACGAACGGGCCTGTTCGAAGCGCTCAAGCCATTGACGTTGGAACTGCTCATACGAAATTAACAGTTTGTCCTGGAATGCGGTTGCGATAGAGGCCTTCGCCTGGAAGGCTTTCACCAGGTCGTCGACGCGAGCCATGCCCCATCGCTCCATCAAATAGTGGGTTGCAGAATTAGCTTCTAGATAGGCTATCGTAGAAGCTTCGGCTGAGAATGCGCCCCAGGGCCCCTCCAGAGAAGCCAATGGAATCACCTTCAGCTCGCCGTGCATGACCTCATCAAGATCCGGCCATGAATCTCCAGCCAATTGCATGGCGAGGCCTTCGTTCAACCAGGTTGGGAGTGCTCCGGCATGTGATCCTAAACGGTCATGGAGCAGGGCATGGACGTATTCGTGACGGAGCACAGTAGCGAGCCATTTCCGATCTGTGGTGGCTCCCTGTGTGGGAATTTGGATGCGTCCGAGTGTGGGGTCATAGAGCCCATCGGCCCACGCAGGGCTGCCAGTCGAACCTTGGAATGATTCTTTTGCGTGGAGGACGACCATGATGGGCTTGGTCGGGAAATGCCCAAACTTCTGGCCGATATCCCGATAAGCCTCCTCGAGAATCTCCAACACCGACGTCCAAGTGGTGTAGTCTTCCTCTCCATTGAATTTCACGACAAAATGAGTGCTACTGCGTGCGGTCATACGAGATTCGACTGATTGTGTGCGCTGAACCCGTTCTGTGACGGTGGCCAGATAGGATCGGAGTGCCGGGTCTTGCTTTGCCCGTTGGGTGGCTTGGGCCAAATGCGTGGCTGCGCCATTCAGATCATCCTGTTCCTGCAGCAAATCAGCCATGGCAAGATGAGGGAAAGGTTCACCCGGGGCTACCTTCATCAATTTCGTCAAGAACTCCGCATTCAGTGCGCGGTCGCGCTGTTCCCAGTAGGCTTGGGCCAAGTTCATAAGGATGACGGAGTTTGTATCATCGAGTTCCGCTGCCTTCTTAAACGCACCGATTGAAGCTCCTGTACCTTGGAGACGTTCTTGCTGCAACCCGAGATTGTTCCACAGGATGGCGACGAAGGGTTTGGATTGTCCATCCGATAGAACGGAGGCCGGGAGTGTCTTCAGTTTGTTTTCTGCCAGGGAGAGATTGTGCTTTTCGACTTCATCACGAATTCCTTCCAACAGCGCCTGATGTGGGGTGGGTGGGATAACGGTCTGATCGAGGGTGCGAACGTATCGTGAGTCGCTTTCGGATGGCGTGCTCTGTGGGGGGGCTGGTGGGGGAGGGACGGATTCCACGGTTTCCGTCGGACTCATCGTCAGCGAGGGATGGAGTGGTTTCAGAAAGAGGTTGTACCCGACTAGGAGAGCCAGACCGATGGCAAGCGGGATCAGGATGTGGCGAATATTGCGGCGGTACATATGAGTCTGACAGGAGTGTAGCACCCTAGGAAAATATGACCAAGCAATCTAGGAAAAGCAGCGGATAAGATCGACGTATGCTCAGCCAGCTGCGTTGTGCGATGAACTATGCTGTGCTACGATCCTCCACCATATGCAGACGGAGGCTGAATCGAGTCCGTTGGTACCGTTTCAGGAGTGGCTGGACCGCATCGCTCGGCCGATTGAATTCGCAAGTCGCGATAACGGCGCCCATCTCAAGGCCATCACCAATCTGAGTGATTTCATCTCCATTCAAGTCCTGTCGGCTCTTCGCCAACAGACGTATCCTAGGACGATCGAAGCTCGTCTGATTTCACTCCGTGACCTCTTCGTTGATTTTCCCTCATCCCTTTCTTTGGATGAACAGCGTGGCCGATTGCACACGGCGGGGCTGCACATACAGGCACTTCGGAAGGCAGCACAGCAGCCTGCCAGTCCGAAGGCCTTGCCGGCGCAATCCATCCATGTGAGCGAATCGACTGATGCGGAGCGACCCGACCTCTGGCGACTGCCTGTTCGATTTGCCAAGGGGGTTGGACCCAAACGCACCACTGTCTTGCAACGGCTGGGTATCGAAACGGTAGAAGATGTACTCTGGACCATCCCCTGGCGGTATGAAGATCGATCGGTCATGACTCCGATCGGAAATCTTGTTCCGGGGATGGTGGCGTCAATTTGCGGGATAGTTGGGAAGTGCGACGCAAAACGGACAAGAAATCGACGGCTGAGCATGCTGGAGGTCGGCATCGAAGATCAGTCCGGTCGCCTACAGGTGGTGTTCTTCAATCAGCCTTATTTGGAAGATGTCCTGACGGTTGGAACTCGTGTGATGTTGAGTGGGCGGGTGATCTCTGGTCGACGAGACTGGATGGTGCCTCGCATGGACGTCGCACAGTACGAGATCGTCGGAGAAGGGGTGGAATCGGCGCTGCATGTCGGCCGAATTGTTCCTGTCTATCATGAAACTAAAGGATGGACTTCTCGTCAGATGCGGGTGCTCGTGCGGAACCTCCTGACGGACCATGGGATGGATCTCATCGATCATGTGCCGCTGTCGCTGCGCGCGAGGCAGCGATTGGTCTCGATCAATGAAGCGTTCCAGGATGTTCATTTCCCAAAGGCGGGAACTGACGACCATCTATTGGAGCGAGGAAAGACGGCGGCCCATCGACGGTTGGCGTTTGAGGAGCTCTTACTGCTGCAACTGGCGTTAGCGTCCAGACACCGGTCGGTCCATGACGAACGGAAGGAGATCCGGTTCAATCCCAGGACCCCGCTGCTCGCACGGTTGACGAGTCTCTTGCCGTTTCACCTCACAACGGCGCAGGAACGAGTCATTCGCGAAATATTTCGAGACATGATTTCGCCACGCCCCATGAATCGATTGGTTCAGGGTGACGTGGGCTCAGGCAAGACGGCTGTTGCATTACAGGCCATCGTCATGGCCTGTGGGTCAGGCTATCAGGCGGCCTTGATGGCTCCGACGGAGATCCTTGCGGAACAACACTATCGCAACCTGTCCGGAATGTTACAGGCCTTGGGGCTGCGGACGGTTTTGATGCGTGGTGGTGAGAAAGCCTCGATCAAGAATGTGCAGGTTGAGCAGCTGGCTGCGGGAGATGTCCAGGTGGCGATCGGGACCCATGCCCTTCTGCAGCAAGGTGTCACATTCAAGAACCTGGGCTTGGCGGTCATCGATGAACAGCACAAGTTTGGCGTGTTGCAGCGGAAGGCGATGATTGAAAAGGGCTATAGACCGGACGTGCTCGTGTTGACCGCGACCCCTATTCCTCGAACGCTCGCGATGACCGTCTACGGTGACCTTGATGTTTCGACCATTGATGCCCTGCCTCCGGGGCGGAAGCCGGTGCGGACGTTTCTATTTAGTGAGGGACAACGGCGGAGGGCCTACCAGATTGTGCGTGATGAATTGCTGGCTGAAAAACAAGCCTACATCGTCTATCCCCTGGTGGAGGAATCGGAGAAGGTCGACCTTCAAGCTGCGCTGCAGGGCGCCGAACAGTTACAGAATGGAGAATTTTCTGAATTTCGCGTCGGTCTATTGCATGGACGCATGAAGGCGTCTGAAAAAGAAGCGGTGATGGCTGACTTTAAGGCGGGTACCATTCAGCTGTTGATCGCCACGACCGTCATTGAGGTCGGAGTGGATGTGCCGAACGCGACGGTCATCTTGATTGAACATGCCGAACGATTCGGACTCGCGCAGTTGCACCAATTGCGTGGTCGAGTCGGACGGAGCAACCATCAAGCCTATTGTCTACTGATGGCGCAAAACCTAGGACGGGGGAGAACGGAATCGAGCAGACGGACCCTGGGCAGTGAAGAGCCAATGTCGCTGGCAAGGGAACGGCTGGAGGCGCTCGTCCGGTCAAACGATGGGTTCGTCATTGCCGAGGAGGATCTGCGCATTCGGGGACCGGGTGAGTTCTTTGGGCTGCGGCAGTGGGGGATGCCGGAGTTTCGTGTCGCCAATCTGGTGCGCGATGGTGAGCTGCTGGAGCAGGCCAAGCAGGAGGCGTTTTCGTTGCTACAAGCTGATCCCGGATTGAAAGAACCAGCCCATCAGGGGCTGCGCGAGGCCATGCTCCGCAAGTGGGAGAAGAAGCTCGAGCTCGGATCGATAAGTTAGGCGAATAATGGGACTCTTTCAACGGATAAAGGACGATCTGCGGACGGGGATCGCAACGCTTCGTCTCGGGACTGTCCATGCAGCGGGGCGGGCGCTGGAAGAGACGGAACTACTCCGCATCCGGTTGGAACTCCGCAAGCTTGATCAGCAACTGTCCGATCTGTACAAGGATATCGGAGAACGAGCTGTCGATATCAAGGAGCGTGGCGAAACGGCCGAGCGTGTTGTCTACGATGCTGAGATTGTGCGTCTTGTCAAAGAGGTCGAAGCTGTGAAGGAGTCGCAGAAGAAGTTGGAAGCCGAGATGGAAGCCATTCGGAACGAGCAATGAGCGAGCCGGCGAAGCGTACGCGACGACTGGCCGGTATCGATATCGGAACTCTCACCTGTCGGTTGTTGATAGCAGAGTTTACCCCTGAACATCCCCTTAAAGAGCTTCGATCTGAACGGCGTATTCTCCGACTAGGAGAAGGCGTTGATCAATCGAAACGACTAAGCCCGGCGGCGATGGATCGCGTGATTCACTGTCTCCAAGAATGGCGGAAGGTCATCGATTGTTATCAAGTTCAAGCGATCGCTGTCGTGACAACGAGTGCCGTTCGCGATGCGAGCAATCGAGGAGAGTTTTTGGATCGAGTCAAAGCAGAATGTGGCCTTCAGGTCGAACTCATCTCGGGTGAGGAGGAAGCGCGACGGACCTTGCTCGGCATTCGTTCCGGCTTGCCGATTGGAGTGACTGATATCCTGGCATTGGACATCGGCGGTGGGAGTACGGAATTCATTCTCGATCGGGTAGGGCAGGAGCCAATCGTTTGCTCGATCGATATCGGCGTGGTCCGTCTCTGCGAACGTCTCTTGCGCCATGACCCTCCGACTGATGAGGAAGTCAGGCAGGCGCGTGAGTGGGTGGCGCGGGAGACAAAAGCAGCGACGGCTGATATGGGCGACTACCGACAGGCGAGATTCGTTGGGACGGCCGGAACGATCACTGCTCTCGCCGCCATGGCACAGAAGCTGCCGATCTATGAGCCAGCTCGAATCCACAACTATGTGCTCAAGTTGGAAACCATTCGAGAACTGGAGCATACCCTCCTCAGCAGGACGAAGTCGGAGCGAGTTGAACTCCCTGGCTTGGAAAAGAATCGCGAAGAAGTCATCGTCGCCGGGGCGATCATTATCCGGACGATAATGGAGACGCTGGGGCAGAACGAATGTTTGGTGAGTGATACGGGATTAAGAGAAGGTGTGCTGATCAATCTGGCGATAACGGGACCGTAGGCATCGTCCGTGGGGCAACGTCTGGTCTAACAAGGTGAGAAAGACCTGATTCTCCAAGATCTACCGCACCACTCTATTCGCTAAAACCTAGCAGTCTGCTGAAAAACCCTCTGCTCATCCTTGGAGAGCCTCAGGATGAGCGAGAAGAGCATTGAAACTATTAGGGTTTCCCGTTCGTGCTGAGCTTGTCGAAGCTCCTCCGCCTTGCAAAATCTTCCAGCCATCCTCCTCTCCATCAGATGCTGTGCAGATCGAGTGAATCGAAAAAGATTCAGCATCTTCTTGGATACAAGTTTCCGTACTAGATGAATGCCTCAACCCGTGATCTTCCCCCAGTAAGTCAACCCTACGCAATACAGGCTACACACGCGTCATGAATACAATGTGTTAGCTGCATTGCCGGAGGCGCTGATGGTCATCCAATGCAGGGGCTAGTAAAGAGGGTCGGAGCTTGTGGTGCTGGTATGAAATTCGCTTGATCCGGTATAGGCACGAGCTGAGCATTTTGCCTGGGTGGAATGAACGCTCCCGACATTCTTAGGTCAGAGGCTGACGGGGCCGCAGCAAGTCGCCTATTGATGGGATAAGACTCGTAAACGATGAGGAGACATGCATCATGAACACTGTTCTTGCGTATGGTCAAACGATCGCGCGTCGGGCCATGCTTGCCGGCGTCCTGTTGTGGGCCACCGGTGTTGCCGCGCAGACGGCGCTGCCGCCGAATCTGAAGCCGATGCCGGCCTCCAACTTTTCACTGGTCACTCAAGCAGACGGGACGCTGGATCTTCGCTTCGCCACCACGAGTTGGAACAACGGGACTGGCCCCGTACAGCTTGAGGCGGGGAGCGTCGATACCGGGCAAAATCCCCCGAAGCAGCAGGTGTATCAGCGGATCTTTAATAATGACGGGTCATCGGCGACCTTCTTGGCAGGCTGGTTTGAGTGGCATGAGCTCCATAACCATTTCCACTTTAACGGGTACGCAGACTATGTGCTGCAGCCGGTGAACGCCCCAGGCGGGTCCGAGCGCTATGGCCAGAAGACGACCTTCTGCGTCATGGATACGACGGCTGTCAACACGTCGTTGCCCGGTGCGCCCGGTTCGGCCCATTACAGCAGCTGTGGCCGAACGATCCAAGGCATGTCCGTGGGCTGGGGCGACACCTACGGGGCCTCACTGGCTGGTCAGGAGATTGATTTCACCGACAATGCCGATGGGATTTACTCTCTGAAGATCGTCATTGACCCGGACCGCCACATTATTGAGAGCAATGACAACGACAACGAGTCCTGCGTGTTGCTCGACATTAAGAAGCCAAGTACGGTACGCGTATTGGATAGTAGCGGCAGTTGCTCGACCGTGACCGCTATCTCGCCCAACAGCGCTCAACGCGGCACGATAGTGCAGGTCACCATCACCGGGTACGGGTTTACGGACGGCACCATACTCACGTTTGAAGGCGGCAGTGGCCCACGGCCCGTGGCAAGCCAAGTGCAGATCATTTCGAATGCGGACTCGCTAGATATGCTGACGTCGATGGTCACCATCCCCTACAAGAAGCAGTTGGGCCGGAATCCGGTGTGGGATGTCCGCGTCGGCTCCGGTGGGGTGTTACGCCGAGGCTTTACGGTGACTCCGTAAGTCATACGGCGAAAGAGCTGTTTGTAGGAAAAAAAGACTCAGGAAACGCAGTGGGCAAAAAGGCCCATTAAGAAGGGCGCTCGACTCAACTAGAGGCGGGCGCCATCTCTTTCCTTTCGTCAAGAACATGGAGCAGCGGATCGCTGAGTCGTAACATGAGTATGCACTATCAGATGGTGTGGTCATGGAAGAGTGTCGCCGTATTTTGTGTGCTGGTTCTTGGTGCTGGGTGCGGTGAGGCGATGGATTTCGAGAATGCCGGCAGTAGGCAGGCCTTGGCGGAAGATCAGCAGACCTGCAATCATGAGCTGCAGACACCTGCCTGGGGGCAATATGTGAATGAATCCAAGGGGCATCTCGATCCCTGGCAAATCTGTGTGGAGCGCAAAGGCTGGAAACGGATGGATCGCTCGGCGCCGCTCGCAGCCAGCGTGAAGTTGTAAGGGGCTGCAAGGGGCCAAATCCCGTGGTGTCGAGTCCGTATGGTGAAGCTGAAGGAGGACGAGCTAGACAGGATCGGCCGCGTGGTCATTGCACGCGCTTGAGTTGGGTTGGGATGTTCAGCGTCGTCCTGCAGACCGCTGTTTCAACGACTGTGCCGATCGGGTGAATCGAAAGAGATCCAGCATCTATTTGGATACAGGTACTCGTACTGGAAAAATGTTGCCTCATGTGACCTTTGGGTCAGTGAGCCGGAGCTTCACAAGCCAGGCAAGCAGACGTCACGAATACGAGAGGTTAGACCGCTTCCTGAGGAAGCTGATGGTCATCCATGTAGGCGACGGTGAAGAGCGTGGAGTTTTCGGGTGCTGGCATGAAACTCGCTTGTTCTAGGACCGCCACGAACCGAATGCCCTGTCAGAATAAGGAGAACGCTCCCGGCACTCTTGGGCCAGAAGGTGATGGGGAGTGTAGTAAGGTGCCTGTCGCAAGGAGAAATGCAAGGGATGAACATGATCCACACATCCCACTTGCGGTAACAAGGTCAATGGTAGGGTGCGGCGCGATGCGCAGAAGTCAAATATAACGTAGTTAGGAATGCTGACAGACGTATGCTTACGTATATTGACAAACCCCACTCATGTTCTGTATGTATCATGCCGCCTGATGGAGGCGGCGGTTTCCTGCGTGTCTGGTGCGCCTATCAGAGTTGAAGGCTATTCTAAGGTAAAAATGGAAGTCGCCAAGCCAACCCTTCCCACGCCAACCCTTCAATGGGTAGAGCAGACGCTCCGGTTGCTTGCAGGGAAGAAAATCACAGGGACCGTCACAATTCGTTTCTCGCAAGGGGGGGTACAGAGCGTAGCCGTGAATCAGGAATTACACCCACGGCACCAGGGGCCAGTCGTCGCCCCTCAGTAGGACACATAGTCTCTAGCCAGATCGACACGTAGTTGGTCCGCACCAACTGGCGGCACGAAGGCTGATAGTCCACATGGGCTGTCAGCCTTTTTTATTGCGGCAAGTTGGGAGCGAGCCAGGGCAATCGAAGCGCCTAGGGTAATGAATCAAGGCAAGATCGTGATCGAGAAGAGTTGGAATCTAAAATCGTTAACCTTAAACGGAGGGTCTCATGGCATCAGTCTCTACGAATAAGCAAGATTATAGTCCCGGTGAGGTCGTCACTATTACATTGGTAGATATCACGCTTGGAGGGACTTACACCTTCACGATCACGGATGATCCCAATGATCCAGGTGATGACAATGTCGTGAACACCTACTCATTCCAGGCGGTGGATGGCGGTGCAGGTGATGCCGACGGAGCAGCTGACGGCAAGATCACCACGACATGGACGGTTCCCACAGACGGCAGCGCGAACAACGCGACACTCAATCTGAACGCGACCGATGGCAGCGGTACCGTGGTCGCGACGACAACGTTTACGGATGCGGTGAGCGCCACTATTGATCAATGGGGAAACGGCCCTGCGCCTGATGCTGACGGAACCGGGAATGATGATGAGGTGTGGCAAAACGGCAACTTGAATGAACAGGGGGCCCATTATGCAGAAGGAGAGGCTATCCCTTACCGCGCGGTGCTCAATGATTTAACCCCGGATGCGGTCTATTCGTTAACGATTCAGTGGGACACCGTTGATAGTGGCGCCTATGCTATTGATTACCTCACCAGCTACAACTTTACCTTTGATGGTACCAAGCACCTTCTCGAACCAGATGTCAACCCGACTTTCTTCACGCCACAAAGTGATCCCGGATTAAGCTCAAACGGAGTGTCCACCGTTGGGATTCCGAGCGATTCCCAGTTGCTCACGGGATTTGGTCATGGCCTCACTGATGGTTTGTCATCTGGGCAACCGTCGGGAGCTCAAGCCTTTACATTCTTTGGGTCAGTGGCAGGGCTTTCAACCAGCGGCGTTTCGTACAATGCCGATTTGGCCAAGGCCTCCATTACTGTGAATTTTACCTACACAGGAGGATCTGGGGACACTGCGGATGCCGTTGTCCTCGCGTGGGGGGGGCATATCGCGTCATCCCTTGATTGGCAAGATGATCAGGGGGAAACCGTGCAAACCGCGTCTGATATCAGCGGGTCACCGTATCATATGCGCTTGTTGACGCTTACCGAGAATGGGGCTGTAGAGGGACTTGGCAATCAGGATCGGTCACTTTCTGCGTCTGCGGTGGTGCCGTCTAACCCAGATTTCACCATCACCAAGGTGGTCTCGGACATCCTCAATCCTGACGATTCGGATGGTGGATCTACTGTGAATCAAGCCGGAGACAAGATTGTCTATACGATCACCGTTGATAATACCGGCGATGTCGATTTGACTGGGGTCACGGTGAGCGACCTGGTTGAGGGTACAACAGCAACCACGGTGATCCCTACAGGTGGGGATACCAATAGCAACAACATCCTCGAGACCACCGAGACTTGGACGTACTCGACGACCTACACGGTCACCCAGGACGATATTAATACGGCCGGCACGTTTGGTAACGGAACTACAGGGATCCAGAATGTTGCCACGGCTGATACAGACCAGACTGGGCCGAAGTCGGCAAACGCCGAAGTTCCTGCGTCAACAATCGAACAGGCCCCGGCAATGGCGATCGATAAGACCGTCACGTCGGTCACGGACACCAATGGCAACGGGCTGACCGATGCGGGCGACGTCATCAACTACAACGTGAAGGTGAGCAACACCGGGAACGTGACGTTGAC
>WBZQ01001526.1_pt1 | contig 15979 bp, 8 predicted proteins | sample 5204251 | NCBI WGS metagenome assembly WBZQ01 (sample SAMN12412402, study PRJNA552823) | activated sludge metagenome | isolation source: activated sludge from nitrification reactor of wastewater treatment plant... | place: USA: Virginia | collected 2017-09 | reverse complement strand
CCCGGATTTCAGCTTCGGTGCTACGTCCATGCTGAGCAGCACGCAGCTTAAGCGCGCGATGCGTTTCTTCGGGCAAATTGCGAACAGTAACAACAGACATTTGATTTCACTCCTTATTATATGAAGTCAATGATAGCATATAATAACAAATGACATCAATTTTGTGTGCTCATACGATATTGGGAAAATTAATAATCAGCACATTGCTGAAGCGATTCAGTATCGCCCATTAGATAAGCAATAAAGCAAAACTTCTATTAATTTTGTAATCGTGACAGGTCGAGAGTATTGCATTTTCACGATATTTTCTTCCATTCCCAATCGTCTCCATCACAGGCACTATTTTCCAACTTAGCTTGACCTTTCTTGGGCGACTCATTTTCTAAACTTGCACCTTCTAAAGTAATAACGACTTGATTCTCATTATCCCCATAAAGCACAAGTTTTTTAGGAGAAGTAACAACTTTTACTTTTCCATTTTGAATGTGCAAACAAACTGACACTGTTTCATCCTCCCAATGAATAGGAGGGATAGGAGAAGGTTCAGTAATTTTGATCTCGATTTTCTTATTGTCCACGACTCGAATTAAATTGAATTTATGCTCTTTCAATTTTTCCCCCTCAATTTGTATGATGATTATTGGAAAAAACTTATCACAGTTCGACTAATATAATGCAATTCTGCTTCTTCTCATTAGAAAAAATGTGAACTCAATCTGTGAAAAAATTTATCCAGAAGAAGATCGTTATCTAAAAAACTAATTTCCTCCGGTGAGCAATTCGGCTCCAAATCTTGATTGAGATAGTAATACGCATGCCATATTCTTGCCATGCTCTCAAACGATCTAGCCCAAACTGTAATGTGTATGCCATCGCTGCTAGCGCAAATCTTTATTAATTCTGGCGCACTATCTGCATCTATATCAACAAGGATCGTGTTTTTATTATTTTCATTAGTTTCTTGTTCGATAATTTTTTTATTCCCTTTTATCGCTACAGCAAACCTTCCAACAATCATTTGAGGCAACCATTCTATGTGGTGTTCTGTTAACTGCTGTCCAGTATTGCTATTTATTCTAATTGCGGAAGATTCATTAAATCCGCCGCCTGTAATTTTTGCACAGCAATAACGCAACATATTTGGAATAGAAACAATAGTGATCTCATCCAATTGCTTAAAAACCCCTGGCTCACTCACGATTTTAGGATTTGAGATCTTCGGATCACCCATGACAGCTATCCCCAAACTAAGTTTTTTGTGCTCTGCAAAAGCGAAGTTACTACTTAAACATAATAGTATTTGCAGGAAATAAGCGAATTTACGGAAAAACACAAATGTAGTCGCTAAATCTCAGTGGCCATCATCAGACCAATGAGGTGGATCGCTTAGTAATTTAATCACACCATAACTAGCTCCAACGGAGTGCAGACTCGCATTAGTTCCATCTCTGGGTTCCGTATTGATCGACACTTCAGAGCCATCTTTTTTTTAATATCAAGATTTCCCCTCCATGAAATATTCATATCGACAGCGCGCCCTTCTGTATGTCTGCTTTTCAGTACCGCTCTTTGCACCATGTTATATCCACTTGGTCCAATCATTTCTTCTGCAGCTTGTTTTGACTTATCCAAATCAATTGTGCCATCAGGCAGTTTGTGCACCCATTCGACATCAACTCCAGCCATTCGAGGTACAGTAGATGGATTTACAGCATCACGTGCAATTCCCCATGCATAGTGCATTAAATAAGCTCTTTCTGGAGGGCGTAACGTTGAGCTAATGTGTACACTTGCACCCACTGTGCTTAGTGCGGTTAGGAAAGATTCTAAATTTGTTCTAAAAGAGGGGATGAGATCCGTGGTGCTATTGCTGCCAGGAAATCGTTTCACCCAATTTAAACCGCTCAATTCGCTCATATACTCAGCTCCTCTATTTTTATTTCTCAAAGTCAAAACGAATCGGCCCAAGGATTTCCGGCAGAGGGCGTATTGTAGATTCACCATCACTCGTATTATTACTGTTACTACGAAAAATTTCTTCTATCAAATCCTCCCAAGTTTCCAGAACAGGTAATTTTGATTTTAATTCTTTTGAATCCAGTGTTTCTTGACTCGGTAATTTTGACCAATTAACGTTGATTCGTTGGAAAGATCGCAAATATGCATAATCGCCAGCTTGGAATGAAATAAATTCTTCTTTCTGATTTTTTCTTTCCCCCTCATTCTGTTCATCATTATTCACTGTATACCAATTTATAAAAGACAAAGTGGGCTCTTTATTTACATCATACGTTATCTGTGGAGCAAGTAAGCCCAGAAATTCCCCCGCCGAAGTATCAATTTCTCCTCGGTTTAAATCTGCTGTAGGCCTATAAACAAAAAGTAATTGGAAGGTGGTTTTGTCATTTTCCGAATAATCCCACCATTTTTTCCTATCATTATAGGATTCGTCAGTTTCTTTAGGTTCAGGGTCCTCATTAAATTTACGCTTCGGCGGTGGTCCCCATACAGCCCAATTAAGGGTATCTGTTTTATCTTTATACGAAAGCAACCAAGAATTATCTTTGCTATTTCCTTTACGCAGAATGTATTCATCTGGCCGCCCAATTGATTGTTGACCGAATGATCCAATAAATGTCAACCAAAGAGGTTCTGTGTAATCACTTAACGCAATACGTTGCACTTCCAGCTCTTTCACATCTTTGGAAATGCCATTCAATGAAAGATAGTACTTATCAGAACCGGAAGAAATAGCGTGTTTCCAGTCCTCATTATCAGAGTCATAGCAAGACTTTATTTCACTGGTATCCCAATGCATTAATCCTAATCTCCGTGTTTGCAACGCCACACGCAGCCTCCAGCTTGGATCGTTTTTATCCCATCGCCCTTTGTGCCATGAGCACAAGAATCGATAAGTGCCCTTTCTCTGCGGTTCAAATGTTGGGGTAACAGTAAATGCAATTGTTTCTTCGTCGTTCTTTCTGAGTGATATAGTGATCGATACTCCTTGGCTAGAATCTTTGTCAAATGAAAATTGAATACAAAAATCTTCGGGCACAACTTCATCGCCTATTGTCCGTAAAGTAATTAACCGTCTTTTTTTACCATTTTTATCTTCTTCGTTTATTACAGATCCATTGATTGATTGCGGTTCAATCAGTCGTCGTAGTTTCACCTGTGCCATAGCCCATTTACCATTAGCTTTTTCTGGAACGACTACCAATGAAGTCTGCGCCACCTTCGCATTCCTACCTTGATCATAAGTTAATCCAAATGGGTCAAGTGACTTGATCCTAAAAGAATTTTTTTCTGGGGAATGAAATATTGGATTGACGCTCTGCTGAGGTGTATCCGAAAAACGGGTTTCTACAACATCAATCTCAACTCTCTCGCCGATCCCGCCAAACCGGACTAGCGCATCAGTACGATAAAGTACGTCGTCCAGTACGAGTAAATTGCCGTTTTCTATTCTTGGCGGTATGTGATCTTTCTGTTGCGCGTTGGCTCCCAATGTCATAGTCATTGGTATCGCCCATTTTAATGCAGGAATTGGCAGGCGTATTTTCGTGGCATCAATTGCAGATCCCGGAATCATTCTCCCGCAAGCGAAAACTGTACTCGACCACGCTTTTACATATTTGTTGCGAGGATTCAGCCAACGCTGATAACGTAAGCGTGGGCGCATTGTATAAGCCACATATTGTCCAGGACGTGAATCAGGAAGAGTTAAGCGAGTGATAGGGCCATTTTTGAGAATTTGCTTCTTTTTCTCATTACTCCAAATCGTCTCGAACTCAAAATCAATCGATTCCCGGTAGGATTCCACGCCCGTATGGCGTATCAACCATTGATCAAGATCATCATCCGATGGAAAATCGACAGCATAACCGGTCCAATGCCACTCATGACGCTCTAGGTAACCTCCCAGCGTCCATTCACTCAATTTTATGGCAATATCATTACTTACACTTGCATTCAAGACAAATATATCTACATCTAATTTTTTATCTTTAAACTTGAGTCCAATACGTTTATTGTCTTTTATTATTTCTTCTGCATACGTGACAATTGCTTCAGCATCTAATTTTTCATCTTTCAACTCAATTTCAATAAGTTTAAGGTCGCTTATTGTTGGCAAGTCAACCTCTGACGATTCGCCGAACCACTCGGTTGGCAAGAAATCCTTCGGCAATACTTCGAACCACTGCTCCGCAGAAAAAAAGGCGTGATGCCCTTTGAAAGTTGCCGGGTCAGACTGTGTAGGATTAAAAAAACGTGCAATTGAATTTTCGCTTTCTTCATACATCCGATTTGGTATTAGGCAATAATAAGAAACTTTAACCTGAGTATCGTTGGAAATTTTCAAGGTTATGTTTTGTAAACTGCTTATCTCATCCTCTTCGTGAATCGATTCAGTATCCCCTTCAGTGCTTTCAATCTTCAATTTAACCTGATATTTGATAATTTCTTCCTTATCCTCAGCACCAAAGATAATATCTTTAATGATAGGAATAAATCGAATTGATCCTTTTTCTATAGGAATGATCTCCCCATCAACTAATTTTTCAAATTTCATTCCGATAAGCGTAACTGCAGGATGAAATGGCCTGTAGGGTTTGTAGCCAGGATTTTCCTTGTTTTGTTTACGTTCTTTGACTCTAAGTTTACGAAATTCTATTAATTCTTTACTATCAACGTTATTAAATGGCTTTTCTCGAAATTTCTCTAATCCTTGCTCGGCAAGAAAAATCTCAGTGTTCATCCAGCGAGTGATAAAATCGGCATCGGCATCGGGCGATCCGATTTCAAATATAAGTTCTTTCAGCCCTCTTGCTTCTATTGAATAATGGCTATCATCACTCTCGGCTTCAGCTGGACATAGCATATATACCTGAGTACTTTTTAACTTCTCTGATGTTATTTTTTTGTTCTTCTTCAGGTATAAATTGACTATACTTTCCTCATGGCACGATAGAGCTAGCTCCAAATGAGATTTTTCTAAAGTTGCCTCTGGCTGTATGCTCAATGCCTTAGGTGCTTCATATGAAAGATATCGTACTCGTTCTATGCTTTCTGTAAAAATTGCATCGGTATTGTTAAGTTCCGCGAAATTTTCGTTATTACGCAAACTGGTTGCTTTGATGCCTCCTGCATTATCGATAGCTGTCGCTATAGCTTGATAATAAAGACCGTATCCAAGCAAAGGCAGTTGGCTTTCTTTTTTATCCTCATCTTCAAACCAACGGAAATCCAAACAATTCGTTCCATCAAGATCCTCGCCAACGATATTGTCTGAAATGGCTTTACCGTCTTTATCGGCAGGAATCGATGCAATTGGCCCGCCATTGTAGAGAAATGCTGCAACCAGGTTGCCATGATCTAAAGTTGCGCCGACCGTTTCGTGTAAAACTACTTTTCTGTCAGAATCTTTAAGCCATTGCGGCTTTGTTTTTTCTATAACGACGCAATGTGTATCTGTAATCCATTTCGCCCGATTGTTATCCCATATTTCATCGATTCCAACTTTAAGCCCTGCTCGCAAAGCAATAGCAAATCCACGGATCTCGGTTTCAACCGTTTCTTTGTTTTCTTCCGTTATCGTTAAAGTCAAGCCGGTATCTTTGTTTTCAGCTTGCACATTTTCTTTGTCCAATAATAATTCTGCTATTTTCTTAATATTTTCTATTACTGAGGTTGTAATATTTTCCTTTTCGTCCAAACCTTTACACAAATATTCAGCAATCTGCGGGGCATGATCTTTAATCTTTCCATGGTTTCGGAACCATTCCTTAAATTTCGCACTAGTGCCTTTTTCCCAAAACAATCTAACCATTCGAGCTGAGAACTCGGATTTCCAAAGTACATCATAGACAATCTTTTCTACATCAGAATCTGGCTTTGGATCTAGTTCGACATTTACGATCCACCCAGCTACGTTTAAATGCCAAACAGCGCAAGCCAGAAACTCATTGGTCAGCGCATTAGGATTCGATAAGAATTGAAGGCTTTCTAGTGCTGAAGCGATAGTTATAGAATCATTAACCCATATTTTTAAATTATCACTCCAATCTTTCAGTTTTAATTTTTCTAAAAATGTTGAATAACTTGCAATTATGGTTTTGATATCGCTGTCATTAAGTTCATTAATTTTTTTTGATGCGAGTATATTTTTTAAAACGAACCATTGCTGACCATTTAACCAAGCTATAGGTTTTTCTTCATGAAAAAAATAGTCCAGAATATGTGGGTTAGTATTAGGCCTAGGATTCTCTGATGGAATGTGAGGAGCATCTATCCGATCCCATCCCCAGCCAAAAATACTGACGATTCTCTTTCTAATTGCTTTTAATGATTCAGGCGTTAGTAATTTCGGGAAAAATTCTTTTTCATCTTTGATTTCTTCTTCTTTTTTCTTTACTTCTTCTTCCTTTTCTTTAATCTTAGCTGGAGCAGATCCGGGTGAAGTCTTTAATGTCATCAGTTCTTCTTTTAGCGAACTGAGTTCTATATTTAACTGATTAAGTTTCCCCAATCCCATTGATAACAATTGAATGGGATGCAAATACGTACGCAATTCTGCTTCACAAACGAAATCACTCTTTTGGTGTGTTTGGATGTTGACTTTTATCGGTGCATCTTCAAGTGCTTCTACAGAATCAGTAGCTTTTAATGCATTCTGTAAAAAGCAAACTTTAACATCTGAAGAATCCTGTTGATATGTACATTCAGCAATGGCTATTGAGTCGCCTATATTAAGTTTGTAACTCTGAGGTTCAAATAATTTTTCTTTTGCTTTAAAGATTGGAAATGCCACGAGAAAAGTTGAATCCTCGTTTCCAAAATCTTCTATCTCTTTTTTGCCGATTTTCAAAAAACCTGCCAGTTGCAATACCTCATTTGAGATGCCTGCGGGCAGGTGGGTTAGCGGAGCAAACAAATGAGGAAAGCTTTTCCCTCCAGATTCAGCTGTTGCATATTTTGCATCCGCAGAAAACACATTCTCACAGCTACCTTCTTTAGTTTCATTTTCTATTTCATTCCAGATCGAATCTTTGCTCGGAGATATCCTGTCTTTTATAGGTAAACAACCTGATACAAAATTTACTTCGTACTCTTTTAAATTTTTGCCATTTGCATCTAATTTCACTAGTTTCCATGACTTAACTTCCCATTTCCATGGATAAAGTAGGGCTTCTAGTTGATTTATGGCGTCAACTTTTGACCAACTTGCCTCTGGCAAACCTGGAGGATGTTCTGGATTCCAACTATCTAAGTCTGGTTCTCCTGCTGGCATGACAAAATTTATTGACATCATTGCATGTGAATCATCGTCAAGATAAGCGCAGCGTCCTAAATGCAATACCCAACCGAAAATACTCATGATTTTCCCCTCAATTTATTATTGTTTGCTTTATTGTTGAATTGATTAGAACTCTTTGGTGACCTGCTTTCTGACCTTTAAGGTATAACACCAGCTAATCTTTACTGAGACATCCAGTGTTCCGGTGCCTTTTGATTTACCCCCCGAATGATTGGCTTCCAACTGCAAGCGAACACAAGCGTTAGCTAAGCCGAGAATTCTCGCCGAGCCTTCTATAAGAATACCGACAATAAAATGTTGGCGTGTACTTTCAAATTGGATATCAGCGAAAATTAAGATTGAATATAATCCACGCGCAACGCTGCCCAAGGTAAAAGCACGGGTGGAGCCGATCGCCAGTCCGCAAGTGACTTTGTATTCTGGTTTACCTTTCACTAGCTTTGCCTGACCTTCTAGCCATACGCCGCCGCCTAGAAAACCTATTTGTACAAAAATTGGAGTTGAACGTGTACCAACCGAAATATAGGTTCCTATTTGGAAATCGCCTTTATTGACTAGCAGATTTAATCCAGATGCAATGGTTAGCGTGCCGATCGAAACGGCACCTAATGGTGGCAGATTTTCCACTCGGGTTTCGAAAGATGCTTTAGCACCAGTAGGGAAGCCCTTTTCATCTTTTTCAATTTGGATAGCGGGCGGCAGACTCCCTTGGAATCTTTCAGCAAACTCGGAAATAAATTTGAGGCTGGGATGAAGTTCTATTTTATCGGGAGCAATATTGAAATCATATTTACCATGATTATTGAAGGTTATCGTTACTTGCCGGAATTTGACTAAACGTTTATCGCTCAGATCCAATGCCAAGTCACAAGTCAAAACACCTTCAGTCTGTTCTGTCCGCCGCCCATCCAATCCGATTCGAAAATCACTTGTAGCATTGATAGACATCGCGGCCATTTTTACTGCGACTGCTTTCTCACCAAATACGGTGGATTCTTCAGGTGATTCAAAATGCACATTAGCTTTTGCCCAAGCGCTGCGTGTTTCCTTATCGAAACCATGGGTCACTTTGACATGATCTTCATTTATAGCGGGAATTTTTAAGCCATTGCAGATATTCCGGAAATCAATACCAGCAATATTCTTGAATACTTTTCCAAAATCAAGATCCTTTAACGTATCTGGCATGAACTGATCACAAAGTTGGCGAGTGGGAATTGATAGACCAAGACCCTTGAGACCATCATCGATTTCACGCATTTTCATTGCAAATGGCGATGTTTCGATTTGTTTCTTAAAATCATCGAAAATATATTCCGCGCGATCTGCGTTGAAGGTTAGATGAGGCAGACTCGGTATGTCACCGATGGCTTTACATAGCTTAATAGCTTGAGAACCTTTGTCTTTAAATAATTCGGCTTGCGATGCCAATGACTCTAACTGCTTGCGCGCTTCGCTGTTAATGGCACTCGCGACTACTTTGGTCACTTTCTCATTAGCCCATGTTTCCAATTGCTTGAGCTCTGTTGTTATCCTTGAAGCTAATTTTTCGCATGATGTTGTGCCGTCATTAATTACTCTATTAACGTTCTCCTCTAATTCATCAATCTTGGAATCTACTTCGCCATTAATTTTTTTTATATTTTCATAAAATTGTTTTGCCAGATCTCCCAACGTTTTAGTAATGCCTTCATTTATGTTATTTTTAATCGTTGGAATGATTACATTTACAATTTTCTGCTCGTATACTTTAATCAGTGTATTCTCAATCTTTTGGCTTGAATCTTGTAAGTTGTATGCAAGCAAATTGATTTGTTCTTTGATTGCATCATCTGGTAGGTTTTTGAGCGTATTTAATGGAATGATAAAATAGTTTTGCATCGCATCATCAAAAGCACACCAAATTTTACCGCCATCCTTCAGGTCTTTACTCGGGGATTTCAATATTGATTGAGTTTCCTGAATGAATATATTTGACGTGCAGAATAACGCTTTAATTGCTTTGCAAAGTTGTTTTGCCGAGTCGAGCTGGTCTTGATTGGTCACCGCAAGCTCAATATCTATAGCAACTCTAGCTAATGAGCTTCTTATCTGCTCTGCAATTAACTGCAATCGAGGATCTGAAATTGCAGCAAGTTTTGCATTTATAGTAGCGACATCGGAGTGAATTTTGTCTGCGATATCTTTTGTAGATTGATTCAGCTCACTTATAATTTTATTGATATTATTTTCGAAAGAAGCTGCCAAACTTCGATTATTCTGCAAAATCATTTCAATTCGTTTGTCCGCATTCTCGAGTTTTAGTTTTACATCTTCTTTGGTTGATCGAATATCAGTTTCCAGCTTCGCTATTTCGTCAAGTGTTTTAGCTTTCCCGTGCGCTTCGTACGTTTGACGAATTCCTTCAATTTTTAATGCCCAGTTTTTAACAAACTCGTTAAGTAACGTGACTGGTAATTGAATTCTTTCTTCACAGAATTTTATGAACGATTCTGTAATTGCGTTTGGATTGATAACTTCGGGCAATTTTAATTTATCTTCTGATAATGCTTCTTTGCTCCGGTTCTTTAAATCGCAAAAAAAACGATCGGATTCAGCGCGAAGTTTCTCTGAAAGCGCCATGCAATCGAAATTTCCGATACCCATACGAATTGGATCAAGGCGCTTGATGAATTTTTTTACTTCCTCTTCGATGCTTTGCGCGTTCATACTAATACTGGCAACTTTCTGGAAGTTTTTGTAATGATTGCGTGCGTTCTCAAATTCGCTATTGTTTAAATGCTCATCACTTATTCCGGCTCCTGTAAGTGATGTGCGTTCGATAGAGAGCACCGAAAACTTAACAAGCATCGGACTCTCTCCCCGACTGTGCTGTACGTTTCCTGGTCCTTCCGACAGGACTGCCATGTTAAAACGTGGGTTTCTAGGCATTAGTGGCCCAGGATTTGGTAGGGAAGATGCCTCTAGTACATGATTCAATTCTTCTTTCGGTATTTCTCCTTTTTTATTTTCAAGAGAGGTCACATCGAATCGCCATCCGGGCTGAAAATCTACCAATACTTTCGCTGGCCATGCATTGCTGTCACTTCCAGTCTGCGGTTCTGTGTTCGAATAAAAGAATAACTGGTGGGGTTCTTCATGACGTTGCCGGGTTTTATCTTCGCCTGCCGCATAGGTCATCAAAGCGGCATATGGCTTTGGATAGAATCCACTCGTATCTTCCTTATTCCATAGCGGGATTTCGTATCCATGGGCTACATCCCGTCCCCAAGAACCATTTACATAAATACGTTTGGTAAAAAACTTGCTTGAGAAAATAGCGCCCGCGCGATTATCAATTGCTGATTTCTCGGTTTCAAATAAGCGCTCATCTTCGATAAGCTCTATATATTCTTCAGTTTTTCGAAGAATTGGCCAGCCTTTTAAAGTGCTACCTTGTTCACTCTCGAATTGTAAACTGGGCACTGTGGTGCGCTCGTAAACGATCACGTGGTTGGCTTTATTCCACAGCACACCAATACGACCGACACGCGTTTTGACAATGCGGGATGCTTGTCCGTATTGCACTTCGGCAGTAAACGTTGTCCGTCCATTATCAAAGCTCGCTGAAACCTTACCCGATGCACCCAGGGCAGAAAAAGATAGATTTTCTATCACGCCATCCCTAGATACCGGTCCACGTAATACCGCAACCAATTCACTTGGAAATTCCATGGTATGTATCAGGCCGCCACAGATAGACTCTACGTTTTCCCAGTCAATTGAATCTTTAGTAAGAAAATTCTCGGCTATTTTCTTTTGATCTTTGTCGAGATCAACACCCGTAGGAAGAGGATTAGCCAGAGCTGGAGCACCCTCATTACGACTACGCAAGCGGAATTCTATCCCCTTCGTTAGAAACAGTTTATGATCCTTGCGATAGGGATCATGTAGATGCATTACTGCAAGACGAGAGACAAAGTTGATACGCGCAGCGCTTTGCGCGCTACGCATTTTGATATAGCTTGCTTTACCCTGTTCTACCACCCCTGGTATATCTTGATACCATTTCGCTAAATATTCATCAAGCAGATTTTCCTCAGAAATGAACTTGGGGAATTCTTTTGTGCCATCAAAAAATGGAAGATTCTCAGCAGGCTTGCCGAAAAATTCGGCAACTTCTGTCATTCGTACCTCAGGCTCACGATTTTGATCGCGAGCAAACTTCATCGATAAGGGATAGACTGCTTCCGTTTCAAACCGCTCTACATCCGAGTTACGGATGATTTCGCGGAGATTGGCTGGGTTTTTGTTATATCGGCGATCCAGAATGCCGGGTCTGATAGTGACGAAAGTTGGCGGAGAAAATCGAAAGCGAATCGGCTTGTCGTCCCTGATATAGGGAAGGTCGTTCGGCCAAAACCGATTTCCCCGTTCCATTTCTTCACCCACCGCTTGCGGCGGTAGCCTGAAACCCATTTCGGAGTACCCGAATCGCCATTGCGCACCATCGGGATCATCACTGCGCCAGGTTGCAATTCTGGCGCCGGATTCAGCATCAAATTGGATAGAGTTAAGTTGCGCTTCGACATAGGGTCTTGCATTAAAAAAATATGTACCATTGTTCTTGCCATTACCTTGATTTATCGACTTTGACTCAACAATCATTTCCATTACAGAATTTTTGCCAGGCTCCGATTTGAAACGAAGAGTAAACACAGCATTAGTTGCTAAGACAGATTGTGGATATAAAAGTGATGATGTCTCGCGCTGCAATTTATCCTCATCGCCTGCAACAACATCAAGTTGGGTGTAGATATCGTCTCGATCAGCATCATTGCTACCCGAGGTGTGAATTTCACAGTCATTTAATTTCAATGTGAATTCAGGATATATATCCCAAGACTCGCTGCTCCAACTGCCACGCAATTTACACTCAAGTGTGGCAACGGGATCATTCTTAGGATTTTTTTCCAGAGGCTGAATGACAAGTGATCCAATTCTAATTCCTTTTCTCTGCTCACTAAAACAAGAATTAAATTGAATGGTAAAAATGGAAAGTATTTGCTCAACCCCTTTGAGTGAATTATTTTTTAGTTTGCTAGCAATTTGTCTAACAATTTCTTCAAATTCTTCAACAACTATCGGGATTTTCTTCACTGTAGAACTTGCAGCAAATTCTTGAGCGAAATAGGGAGCAAAGATAATTGATTTTTCAATTTTCTTTTTCCATTGTTTTGTAATTACTGAAGGAGATTGGGGGTCAATAAAACCCTCACTTAGCATTAGCGAATGCGGTGACATTTCTATTGCTGATTTTTCTTGCCAACCGATTATTGAGTTTTTCCAGTTCCATATAAACCCGACCGAGATCGGTTTAACATTATTATCGGTGGAAGGAAGTGCAGGGAATATATGTCTGACACCCGATATAAGTGATGGATCGATCAAGATATTGGAGCGAAAATAGCTTTCGTTTGATTCTTCTATTTCGAAAATGGGTAAGCCAAGCAGTGGTGTGCCTCCATGAAGCAATTTTGTAGATGCAAATGCAGACTGAGCAGCTTGATTCCACAACTCAAGAAAATCCAATGATGCCTTGGGATACCCGCTGCCCATATCGAACCCTTGCCATGTAATAAGCCCAGACCAATGAGCAGGGGGCAATGCTGAGGAAGAGTTTGCGACGCCTAGCGACAAAACAAGGAGTGCAGGGGAAAAACACCATTCATCGGAGTATTTAAGCGAAGCATATTCCATCCCCGTTAGAGCAGCTGTGACTATCTTGTTTTTATCTACTTTGGTTGCTGAATACAGAAAAACGTGCAATGCACCATCGACATCATTAGCTATACCTTTTTCAGGGACATACCAAACGCATATATGTAAGATCGCATCACCGGCGTTATCGTTAGTGTCCTTGCTAAGGATTCCCATGGAATTCCATGGCATCGGTACGTTGCAGGATATATTATGTTCATTGTTTTGAAATAACCTGCCTGGATTAGCTGGGTTATACCATTCTCCTAATCGAGGGTGATCTTTATAATCAGGTCTCGGATTAGAAAAGGATTCATCCTTTAAGAAAGGAGATTTCCTGAGCTTATTATGCCATTCTGACCAACTTACCCGCCACGTGTATTCTTTACTGCCACGTCTTTGTTCCACATCCCACGAATAAATTAATTTAAATGAATTTGGTTGATCAAATCCACCCCATCTGGGGGAAATTTCTGCTTTCTGTACTAGACATTCCACTATGATCATTTGCATTACAGGGTCATTTATGTCTGGGAAACGCTGAATGGAAGTAACAAACCGACCACCAATTCTGATTACTTTTTTGTCTTTCTTGCCCCATAGTAGATTGCAGCAGATATCAACCCATTGAAATTTTTCACTTATTGATTTTATTTCTTCTATATTCTTTATAACAACAGATTTATTACTATTGGTCGTTTGATAACGTAACAAGAAATCTTCAGTCATTGAAATCTCCAGATTTTATCAGTGGTAGTGATATTCTTTGGTGCTACTATCACCAATGGGTGCTTTGTGTGCGTGATTGATAAATTTCGCTCAAATATTCTTACAAATAATCAAGTTTGTGTCTATATCAAGCCTCTTCCAATATGGAATGGTATAGTGGACCCTTCTTTCAGGACAGTAAATTAAGATGGTATCCTGCTGAAAAAGGAGCAGGAAATGACGGGAGTAAAGCGAAAGAATTTTACGGGTGAATTGAAGGCTAAAGTAGCGCTTGAAGCAATTCGGGGCATCAAAACGGTGAATGAAATTGGTCAAGAGTTTGGTGTGCATCCGACGCAAGTTGGTTTATGGAAGAAGGAACTGCAAGAGCAGGCATCGAGCCTATTTGAGACCAAGCGCGGTGTGAAGCCTGTTGATCCGTCAGCGAGTTCGGAACGACTGTATTCCGAAATCGGTCGATTGAAGATGGAATTGGACTGGCTTAAAAAAAAGTCCGGGATCAGCCAATAGCGGTGCGTAAACAATGGGTCGGCGCGACGGAGCCATTGCCACTGATGCGCCATGTGAACTAACCGGCGTGGCGCGTTCCACTATATATACGCCCCGCCTGGTTGTGCAACCGGATGAGCAGGAACTGGCTTTACTGGCACTAATTGACGCGGAATACACACGACACCCGTTTTACGGCAGTCGCAAGACTGCGCACTATTTGCAAAGTTTGGGGTACACAATCAACCGCAAGCGTGTACAAAGATTGATGGGCATATTATGCCTTGCCGGTATGGCACCGGGGCCACACACCAGCCGACGACACCCGCGACACAAGGTTTATCCGTACTTGCTCAGAGACATGTTGAATCTGCAAACCCGCAATCAGCCCAAAATACCGCGCATCAAAAGAGTTCGGATTTACATCAGACATAAGCAGATATTCAGAATCACCCAGCATCTTCTCCCCCAAACGATATTGCGGCATTTCAGAACCATCAATTTCCGAAGTAATTCCAGCTACGTAACATGGAATGGCCCAGACTGGCTCCAAAATCTTTATAATGAACTGCGTGCGGAGTTGGGGTAGTTCAGGAAAATAAACTGCTGCGGCAAACAGTTTTAATCTGCTCTCAATTTAAAACCCGCTAAAATCTCATAAATCAGGGCGCCGCAATTTCCACCAGAATTTCATTCCTTCGCCAAGAAGGCAATGTCCAAGGCGGGTTGTAGCGCGCTAGTTGGGGCGCACCGATACTTTTTATGTTTTTTCCATCGAGCCAAACAAAAAGCTCATCGATTTTCTGTTGCACCCTCTCTTCGCCAGAAAATCCCGAAAAAACATTAACCGCAAAGCGTTTGCCTGGCACGTCCCTTAATGAAACTTCAGGATTCACCGGCGTTGGGAGGGTTGCCTTTGAATATTCACTGGGCATCGTAAACTGGACGCGCCAACGATTACTCTGCATCACCCCACTTGCGGAATCACCTTGGGGTTCAACGCTCACAGGAGCAGTCATGGCGATCTTTTCCGAACGCTCGACAGGCTCTACCAATACCGGTGCGGTCATTGCAATTTTTTCTGATGGCTTGCTCACCGTCCCGAGCATGGACCGGTTGTTGCCAAAAATATAATCGGCGATCCGTCGAAAACCAATATTCGAAGCCGAACTCAAATCGCCGTCAACAAAAGTTTCCGCCACAACAATTGGACGATATTGCCGAATCTCGAAATTCTCGATCTTTTCTAACCGCTCGAAACCTGGTTCTTCTATTGCCATAACGTTCTCGCCAAAAATGAATCCAATCGCTGCCGCTAGTGGCAGCAGAAGTTTGCGAACCTTCGTCAATACGCTCACGGTTTTTCCTCGTTGAAGTGTGCAGTGTAAAGCACTGACCAAAGTCGATATTAAGTTAAATCTTATCTCAATTCAGTACGGTATCGCTCCTATAACTACAAAAAACGGTGCGCCGGCGGCATGCGGCATAGTATGTAAACCTGGTTTCAATGGGTGTGCAGCTACGTACAGAGAAATGGATTTAATTAATGTACCTTATCGTGCAGAAAAAATTCCTGCCTTCATTTAAGGCAATAATTATGAGTCTATTATCCCCATATACTTAGCACATCCATCTGCAGCTTTATCCACAGATTTTGTGGAAAAGAATTCTTACTGATTATTGGTATTTGAAGAAGGGAAT
>WBZQ01001525.1_pt1 | contig 15979 bp, 15 predicted proteins | sample 5204251 | NCBI WGS metagenome assembly WBZQ01 (sample SAMN12412402, study PRJNA552823) | activated sludge metagenome | isolation source: activated sludge from nitrification reactor of wastewater treatment plant... | place: USA: Virginia | collected 2017-09 | reverse complement strand
ATTCATTCTTCACTCCCCGGGTAGCGGTGTTTTCTCCTGTATCCGCAGCACGAGGCGAGCAATTACAAACCCCGGCAAGGATCATGGCAGTCATTTCCGAGCCTGAACGGTTTGTGAGCGATGGACTTGGCGTTTTTGCCAGACTGTATCGTTTAACGAAGGCGGAAACCGGTGTCCTGCATCATTTATTGCAACAGCAAAGCACTCGTGAAATTGCCAGCTCGCTAGATATCAGCATGAATACCTTACGAACTCATCTTAAAATATTGTTCGCAAAAACCTCTACCAAAAATCAACGGGAATTGGTCAATTTCTACCGGTCGCATCCCAATGTCTCTTTAATGAAAGAAATCGCCGATTAATTCGCTATGCGAGCGAAGTGCCTGGTTGCGCGGCACTCGCTTCATCGGGTTGCATTCATTATTTTTCTGCAAAAAACTCGTCGACAAATTGTGACAAAACTCACTCTGGTTTTCACAAATCAATTGTTATTCTGGTCACTCTCAGCAAGACTTAAAGCTCTGTAACGAGCATCACCTCACTCACATGGGTGATGCAGTGCTCCTTGAAATTTGGAATTATTGTCACTCATTGAATCATCAATTTCGATTCATCAGACTATCAGAGCTTGATTGACCATATGATTGAAACGACTCGACATAAAATCCGCATCCTTGTGGCAGAGCGCATCCATCTCATCCGCCTGGGCATACGCTATCTGTTTGAGAATCACCCAGTCATCGGACTTGTTCAGGAAACCAACACGATCGATGGCTTGCCTGAATTGACCGCAAGGCATCAACCGGATGTCATTCTGCTGGGTACCGATCTGATCAATGATCAGTGCGCTGAACATGTTTCCCAATTGAGAAAGAGCTGCTCGCATAGCAAAATCGTGTTGTTTTCCCACTTGCATCCGGAACACCTCCGGTTTTATACGCTTCCACTGGGGGTCTCAGGCATTATCAGCAAATCCAGCTCGAGCAGGCTGCTCGTCAATGCGATCTGTGCCATTTATGCAGATCGCGACTGTCGTGTCACACTCAGCGATCTTCTGTCTCAGACGCTGCGATCGCCGGAACATCGTATCGCGCAGCCTTGTTTACCTTCCGAAATCACAGCATTGATTCTCTCCGATCTGAACAATAATGAACGCCGTGTCGCGCACCTTGCCGGCAAGGGCTTATCTGCCAGGGAAATCAGCCAGAAACTGCTGCTGACCGAAAAAACCGTACGCAATTATCTATCCTCAGTGTATAAAAAAATGGGCGTGAAGAAACAGATTGAGCTATGTCTGCGAGCACCTTTGCATAATTATTTTCAGGATTGAATCTTCTCACCCTTTACAATCTATTGATATTATAATCAATAGGATAATCAAACACCCCGTTCTCCATTAAGAATTTATTCTGTTCAGGTCGGATTGCCCATGTGCATGTCCTTAGGCAAAAATGAGGTGAGCAATATGGAATACATGATTTCATTCACTTATGAGGGGATGCGCTGGCTCAGGAATATGACATTAAGCATGAGCATGCTGGGGTATCTGTCATTATTGAGTGGGTGCGCGACTATCGATCCCTTTGCAGACCTCGATGAATGGAAAGAGATCAGGAGTCAAAACTTTATGCTATACAGCAATGCACAGGAGAAAGTCGCCATTGATTTTCTGAATGAATTTGAAATTTTCCGGGCTATTGCATTAAAAATCACCACCATTCCGCCATTTGAAGAAACGATCCCTGTTCGAATCTATCTGTTCAAGAATCCCCACTCATTCGCCCCATTCCAGTTGTCGAAAAACACCGCCGGATACTTTGTTCAAGGAAAAAATTATATTGCTTTATACGCCATTCCCTTCGAAAAAAATCCTCAATTCCCTATCATTTATCATGAATATATCCATTACCTCATTTCCAAATACCCTGCCCGTATTCCCGGCTGGTTCAACGAAGGATTAGCTACGATATTTGAAACTTTCGAGCGGGAGCGGGATATAGTGACATTCGGAAATCCCCAATTTCATCGCTGGACATTCATGAAGCGCCATGCTGAATGGATACCCATGAAAGAATTCCTGTCAGATCAAGTTAGCTATCACGGCGACGGCAATCGATTTACTGATGCGCACTCGCAGGCTTGGGCACTGATGCATTACTTCCTATTTGGTAATAGGACAAACATGGTAAGACTTGGGGAGTATATCTCTTTATTGAATAATGGCATTGACTATGGCGATGCTCTTCTATCGGCTTTCGGAATGACGCCGGAAGAACTGATGCAAGCCGTGAAGAAATATGTCGCAAGGGATGCCCTTCCCTATAGCACCCTGAAACTTGACGACATTGCTGCAGATGATCGGCATCACAGCCGCTCGTTGAGTGAACCGGAAGCCCGACAGATTCTTGATGATCTGATGAATGTCGTAAAGGCGTTTCAGGAAACTACGCACTGATGGAATCTCGATGCCTTAATCCCCTTCTCACAATGTAACTTACCGTACAGAACAATCACTGCTAAAACGTTATGCTCCGATGGCTGCTAAAGAAGCGCTGAAAGCTCATCTGATCAGCCTTCATCAATAAAAACAAAAATACAGCAGCAATCTATTGATCTTTATAAGGGGATACTTTATGAAAACATTGCTTACTGTAGCAGTCGCCTTTTCTATTTGCGTCATGCTGATCGGATGCAAGGAAAATACACCGCCACAACCACAACCACAACCACAACCACAACCTCAGATCTGCGGCACCATTCAAGGTTTAACCTGCCCGGCCACACAATTTTGCGATTTTGGAGTTGGGCAATGCAAAATCGCCGATGCTCAAGGGCAGTGCAAATCCAAACCGGACGTCTGCACCAAAGAGTACCAGCCGGTATGCGGCTGTGACGGAAAAACCTATGGCAATGCCTGTGAAGCTGCCGCTGTAGGGCAATCGATTGACCACCTGGGAGAATGCAAAAATGCCGAACCTCAAGCCTGCGGTGGAATTACCGGCAAGGCATGCCCGGACGGACTAAGCTGTATCGACAATCCCGACGATACCTGCGATCCCACTAAAGGCGGCGCGGATTGTCCGGGAATATGCACAGACAAATACTAGCTAACCAATGAATCAGGAAAGTACGCTATGAATGACTGAGTGAGTGAGTAACATCTGACATCTTCGATTGAACCGTAGCAGCCTTGAGTAGACATCAGGACTAGCGCGGCTGACCGAGCGTACTTTTTTTGTGGATCAGTACCTTTTCAGAAAGGAGATGTCGGCCATGACCGTCAGGCACATATACCTCAAAATCGAAACAATTCCCAACTACAGTCCCGTCGCTCCCGATGACGCGGAGCACCACAAACATCGCCTTGACTGCATGAGAAACATGGATCATGCAGACGCAACCATATCCGAAACGGAAGTTGACCGTCGCTCTCTAAATGCGCTGGTGTACCGTGAATATCAAGATGCCGCGTATACCATGCTGAACGACGCGCCACTGATCACTGCGGATATCAATGAACCCCGCATCGAACGCCGAATTCCCGGTACCGTCATCTATACACAACCTGGAGAAAGACTGTATGTTCATGTACTTAATGGCGACAACAAGCCGCACAGCCTTCATGTACATGGTCTGCATTATGGCATCGACTCGGATGGTTCCTGGCCGTTCGGCGTTCAAGCCCACGAGGGATCCAACCGCAGCGATGCGATCTGTCCGGGCGAACAATGGTGCTACGTATTTGATGTCAAGCAGGATGCCATTGGCGCCTGGCCTTTCCACGACCATCACATGCACATCGAGGAAGCCATCAAGCGCGGGTTGTTTGGCGGCATCATTGTGCGTGATCCCGGGTGCGAGGAAACAGACCTGGAAGTGCCGATTTTTTTTCATCGCCTAACTGCACATGTCGATAATGCACTGTTCGACAGCGGTACGCTGAATGCCGGCGGTGCGTTCACCCATACCTTCAATCAGGAAGGGACATTTGATTATTATTGTCGCTTTCATCCGATGCAAGGACGCATTCGCGTCACGACCACAGGTTTTTTATCCACTACGATCAACATTCTGGATACACCAGCACGATTCGAACTCGATGACATCACGGTCGGCGTCGGCGCGGTCGTCACCTGGAAGCATGCGGGCAATCAACCTCATACCGTGACCGAGCGCAGCGGCGCAGGTTTGGAATCGTTTGCGATCAATGGCCGCACGTTCGTCGGCACCACGCCAACCATCGTGGCAAAAAGCGGAACGCGCGTGCGCTGGTATGTATTCAACCTGGACATGAGCATGGTGTGGCACAATTTTCATCTGCATGGACAACGCTGGCGTTGGGGGAATGAATGGATCGATACACGCTCACTCGGTCCGGCCGAGTCGTTTGTCGCCGATACTATCGTACCGCCCGTCATTCTTCAGCCATTGCCGCTGGATTGCGGATGCGACCCACATGAAAATCATGCCGGCGCACACCCTCCGTTATCCTCCGGGTCGGAAAATGACAGTGGAGACGTTTATCCCCACGAACATGAGTCAGATAGTCATTCCCTCACCAGAAGCGAATCCAGGCATGAGCATGAGGATGCGAATGGAGCCATGCCTGATTCTCACCTTTCTCCTCATGACCATGAGCACGATACGCCTTCGGACAGTTCGGATCACGACAATAAATATTCAAAAAAACGCAAGAAATATCGCCTGCAGGCTGATTTCCTGATCCACTGCCACGTGGAAATGCATATGATGGAAGGAATGGCGGCCATCCTTCGGTCGTTGCAGGAAGTTCAGCTGAGCGATGATGAACTTGAGCGAATCTGTTACCAGATGCCCACTCTGCGCGTGCATGAATGCCCCGAAGTCGAGCACCATCCCTGCGGTGGAGATGGCAAGGATCACTGGGTACTGCTTGAACCTTCACCGATTTTTGTGGTTCATGGCGCATTATTGAACAGCGGTCATGTATTGCTATTTTCCGGTGCTGCGGAAAGAAATTATCCGCTCGAAGCCTGTGTCTGGGATCCCGCAGCCCAGCAGATCATGCCTGGCGTCATCACTTTGCCGGAAGATTTTTTCTGTTGTGGACATACTTTCCTGCCGGACGGTCGCTTGCTTATCATCGGTGGTGACACCAATGGCGCCGGGCATACCAATAACCGTTGCTTTATTTTCACCCCCAATGCCACCCATCCCGACAGTGGTACGTTTGCACCAAGCGCCAACATGACTCATGCCCGCTGGTATCCGACCGCCGTGCGCCTGAGCGATGGGCAGATTCTCGCATTTTCGGGCGGACATCCTGTCGCGGCAGAAGTCGAAGTATTCGGTGGTGGTGGGTGGGCACCTGTCACAGGCGCAAACCGATCATTCGATGAACTCTATCCGGGCATGCATCTGCTGCCTTCTGGCGAAATCTTCTATACCCGCGCCGGTTGGGCTGCGGCAACCGGAACGCAGACCGCTTATTTGACGCTGACGGGACCTAATGCGGGCGTATGGACTGATTACGGTCAGCAACAGTTTTACGATCGGCAGGAAGGTATGAGCCTGCTGATGATTGACGCCACCGTCAGCCCAGTCAATAGCCGTCTATTTGTATTCGGTGGCGGTGTATCCGGTACAGCAACGGCTCGCAATAATGCGACGGCGGAGATGATCGAATTCAATGGCGGCATCGCAGGCTCGACATGGACGCGCATAGCCGACATGACTACAGGCCGCACCAATGTCAACGCCGTGGTACTTCCGACCGGCAGGATACTCATCATTGGCGGCCATAGTAATGGCCAGAAATGGTCTCCGACACCAGTGCTGGAAACAGAAATCTATGATCCGGCAACCAATGCCTGGACGGTAGGCGCACCATTGAATTTTCCGCGCCAATACCATTCGGTATGCGTCTTGCTGCCGGATGGCAAAATTGTGTCAGCCGGCGGCGTAGCGCCGGGAACGGCGGATCCCGACCAGCATTCGATGGAGCTTTATTCTCCAGGCTATCTGAGTCTCGGAACACGTCCAGTCATCGTCAATGCACCGCCTGCTGTTTCATATGGAAATCTTTTTGTCATTGAAACACCGGAGGCAATGGATATCGCCGCAATCGCATTGCTCGCGCCAATTGCAGTCACACATCATACCGATGCCGGACAGCGTTACATCAAATTGCCGATCCGCTCGCGCACTGTTTCAACGCTGGAAACGGCAGCACCCGCGCATGGGAATATCGCACCGCCGGGCTATTACATGCTGTTCGTGATCAATGACCAAGGTGCGCCGTCAGTGGCGCGCTTTGTGTCGATATCTTGATAGGAAATAAGGGCTAGTCAACTTCCACAGCAAATCAAACGCATTGCCGTGAAACAGAAACGACGATTTTTCGGAATAAATTTTTCTGTGACAAGCTGACCGGTATTACAAAAAGTTGCTCGATCGAGCGCATTCAACCAGGGAGATGATGATTATGAAACAACTCAACGCAATAAATGCTTGTTCTTTACTGCTCGGACTCTGTGGCGCATTCGGTTTGATTGGCTTGCCACGCATTGTTCAGGCAGAATCGGCCAAATATGCAGAAACTGTAAAGACCGAGTATCAATATGCGGCCAAAGTCGCTTGTTCGCTATTGCTGCCGCATCAGGATGGCACATTGGCGCGAGGCATCTACCGTACCCTCGTTAATATCCATAACCCAACCAACAAGAAAATCACAGTTGCAGCCAAAGTAGCGCTGGCGACCCAGTTTGGCGCCGACCCCGGCCCCTTCGATGTCACTCCTTTCAAAAGCGCCGTCCTTCAGCCTGATGGGGCGGTCGGCGTGAGCTGTTTCGACATCGCAGGTTACTTTTGTCCGATTAACGGGGTATGTGTCGATTTCGCATTCCTGGAAGGCTTCCTGGTCGTGAAAAGTCCGGTGCCGTTGGATGTCGTCAGCATATATACCGCGCGGCATACCGATGGGGATGTCGAGTCGATCGATGTGCAGACCGTTCAGCCACACAAGTTGCAAGAAACCGTCAGTATCGGATCAGCGGAACATTCCAAAGCTGGCGAAGGAAAACGCATCGATTACCCGCCGAAGGGTAGTTCCGCATACCAGAGCGAGAAACCTAAGCAAATGTGTGGCGGCATTGCCGGTTTTCCCTGCCCAGACGGCATGAAATGCGTCGATGATCCCGCTGATGATTGCGATCCTGCAAAACAGGGCGCGGACTGTGCTGGCATGTGCGTGAAATGATGACATAACATGCACCCAGCTTGCTCTGAACAGGTCATGTTTCTGACAATTTCTGAATCATTGGTTTTGCACGGTTATGCAGGAATGCATAATGACTTCATGCATTTTGCTTCTAAGGAAAGGCTGACTAGTTCGCTGCACGAGCAAATCGCTTCGTTGCGCAGTACTTGCTCCCTCACCTATCATGTTTTGATAGGTCTCGGTTGCTGCGTTCCGTGCGGCTGGCGCTTAATCTCGTTCCCCAAATTAATCAGCATTTCCCTATCAATCATTGTGACAATGGCAGTCACGCATTCTGCCGTCTTTGCGCAGCCGGCTGATGATTTGAAGAACTTGACATGCAAGATACGAGCAGTGGAAGCAGACAAATGCTCGGCACTGCCTACGCTGCAGTCGGGACTACTGACTGTAGCCAAACAAGGTACATTCAGGCTGCAAGCCCAGTATCTTAGCTGTTTCGCGGCCGAACAAGTTACTCATTCTGGACGGTTCAGAGCATTTCATATTGGCAAAACCCTTCGCATCGAGCTGCTCACGCTCGAGGCATCAGGAACAGAAAATGTGACCGTAGATTTCCCGCGCACACTGGGGATCGCAAATCTCGATAACGCTACGCTGAATGGCTATTGGATAGACATTGCAGCGGTGATTCGCGGGCAAGGACGTCATGCAGAAAAGATCACTTCTGCAGAACTGCAGTGTGAAATCGATGAGTAACTTCATTTGAACAGTGTGAATGGAGCTTACCCCAGGCACAATCGATAGGGAGAACGTCGATTTTTTATATCACGACAATCAAGAATGACTTCTAACGAGGAGCTATACCATGGCACAACATACCGAAACCTTCGCAGGTTGCACAATTACGATCAAGGATAATACCGGTCTGACCATCAATGGCAAGGAAATCGACTATCAGTATGATCCGATAAAAGATAAATATTCCTCGAAATACCTCCCTTATACCTTGTATGACTCGTTACTCGAGCTGGCGCGAGCAATCGCCAAGCACACCGTCGAATTTTCGCATATCGATGAATAATTCATTGCAATTGATCGGGAGGAAATCTTCATGGCTATCCGTAAAGACGCAAATACCTTGACCGCTGTTGAACGGGCTGAATTCGTTGCCGCCATTCTCGCCTTGAAGGCCGAAGGCGTCTATGACCAATTCGTTCTCAGGCACGCAAATGCCATCATGAACGCCATTCACCGCTGCCCGGCTTTTTTGCCCTGGCACCGCCGCTTTATTTTCGACCTGGAACGTGAGCTGCAGCGCGTTTCAGGCAATCCGAATCTCGGCATACCCTATTGGAATTGGCCATCCGGCGGAAGCACTGCCTCGATGTGGAATGATGATCTGCTGGGCGGCAATGGTGATGCAAGTGGAGTCGTTCGCACCGGGCCATTCCGCGCCGGCCAATGGAGCATCATCAATGCTAGTGGAGTCTCGTCAGGGCCTCTGATGCGCGAGTTCGGGCAAAACGGCTTCTCAAACTTGCCTACACAAACGGAAATCAATCAAGTCATCGCGGTCACACCGTATGACCGATCACCCTGGGATATGAACAGTAATCCCAGTTTCCGCAATCAAGTGGAAGGCTGGACCGGACCCAATCTGCACAATCGAGGCCATGTCTGGGTCGGCGGTTCGATGTTGCCGATGACCTCTCCGAATGATCCGGTATTCTTCATGCATCACAGCATGGTGGATAAGATCTGGCATGAATGGCAACTGCGATTCCCGACTCAAGGCTATTTACCTGCCACCGGCGGTCCGTTTGGACAAAATTTGACCGATCTCATGAATAATACGCCATCAGGGCCAGTCGGTTCGCGACCAATCGATGTGCTCGATAGCGTCGCCTTGGGGATTGTATACGATGACGCAACACCTCAACCGCAACCTCAGCCCACCGTGCTGATCGTTGGCGCCGCCCCGACCCAAGCAGATATCGCCACAGCGGGCGAAGTCGATGTTTTCCGGTTCGATGTTCCGGCATTCGGAGCGCATACGATGGCTACAGCCGGCCCATCCGATACATTCATGACGCTATTCGGCCCGAACGATGCCAACCTCGAAGTTGCATCAGATGACGACGCTGGCGAAAATTTCAATTCTCAAATCACGCGTACGTTATCCGCAGGAACGTATTATCTGCGCATTCGCCTGTTCAGTCCGAATACCACCGGAAATTACGCTATCGCCGTTCGCGCGGACGGCGCAAATCCCAATCCGATCCCTGAACTAACCCTTGATGGCGTGAGTATCAATGCGACTCTTTCTGCAGCCAATGAAAGCGACGTCTACCGGTTTACCGTCACCGCTGAGGATACGTACACGATCGAAACCAGTGGAGCAACCGATACGGTCATGAGCTTGCACGGCCCGAACAGCCAGATTCCGGAAATTGGCAGCGACGACGATGGGGGTGATTCCTTCAATGCCCGCATTCGCCGCCCGCTGTCACCAGGTGAATATTTTGCGCGCGTCAGGCATTATTCGCCAATTGGAATAGGAGCTTACAGTATTCGAATAATTCGGGGTAATTGAAGACTCTTGAATCGATAGAATTCGATCAGGGAGTCAATGAATCGGCATGCCCTGATCGAAATAAACCTTTCATTCAGAATCCAGGTTGAATTGACGTTTCACTTATGCCAGAAATTCTCAAGCTCATTATGAAACATCCCGGCCATTAATCGCCGAAAAAGAATATTTAACGATTATTAAATAACTTACTTAACAAAAACCCTACTCCCGCTGCGATACCCACTGACGTAATCGGGTTTTGACGTATATACGTGGAATATGTCTCCAGGAGCTGTTGTTCGGCATTCCTCAGCCGATCCTTTTTGTCAATCATTCTGTCATACGTCTGCTGTGCGGTCGTTGTGATCTTGTCCACAGTCTCATGGGCCACTTCGCTTAATTCATCGCCTTTATCGACAATGGTGTTGGCCACTTCATATGTTGCAAGCGTGGTGTTGTCAATGGCTTCATGAGCCAAGTGGGAGGCTTTATCTAATCCCGAAGCATTCTTTGTTTTTGATGTTTTTTCTGCTGTTTCCATAAGCCAGCTCCTCACGTAAATGTTTAAAATCATGAATTCATGCCCATCAATGCGGCACATATCCACGAACCTGCTTTTATCAATTCATCTTTTTGCTCGATTACTTACTGATTTCCTTGAAATGCTTAAGCGCATCGTTCGCTTGTTTATGCGCTTCCTCTACAGCTCCGCTGTCACCGCGTTCAATGACCCGTTCCAAACTGATAATTCCTGCTTCAAGATGATACTTGGCATCATCCGAGAAATTACCGTCTTTTTTCGCCTCTAACGCCGCAGTTTTAGCTGCGTTTGCGTGAACTGATATTTCTTTTCCGGTCACTGCGTTGACTGCTTCTTCTGCATGTGAAACTGCATTTTTTAATGAGTCGTTTTGCGCAATGACATGTGAAGAAAACATACTGAAGAGTAGAATGCCAAAAAACAAATTAAATGATTTCATCCAATTACCTCCGCTAATTAATACCCCAAGCCTGCGAGAACACATTGACATCGAGATCGACTTAAAATCGAAAATTATCTATTTTTCCGTTGCTTTTCTGATTCTATCGGCATCATCCTCGATCTGGTCGGCTCTTTTTTCAGCAGAATCTCTTAATTGTTTAGCTTCTTGTTCTTTCTTATCCGCTACTGCTTCTCCAGCTTTTTCATTTGCTTTACGAATCTGTTCATCTTCTTTTCTGATTTGGTCGGCTTTATTTTCCAGGCGGTCAGCTTCTCTTTCGGCACTGGGGCTCGTGCCCCCAGAACACGCAGTAGAAAAAACTACAATCATTGAAGCCATGATGAGTATCAATGCACGATTTTTATTTAATTTATCCATTTTTATAATCTCAAGTTTAGTTAGTGAAAACAGTCGAGCAATCAATGTATCGAATAAAAAAATATCAGTCGGTTCGCAAGGTCACATTTCCTGGGGGATGGCGTTTGAACCCAAAAGAAAGGCATGAATAGCCTTCTGAATTCACCTCTGCCATTGGTTGAAGCATCGAGAGAGCAGCAAGCGCAGCCTGGTCAACGAAGATGGAATCGAAAGTTACCGTCATGCCGCTCAGGCAAACTTACGGGAAAGGAGCGACCTAATACGTTAAAGATGAGTGGCTACCGGTGAGAACTGGACCATGACTCAAGGTGAAGTACAGAAGATGAGGTACATGACTTCAAGCAAAAACCAACGCGTGGAGGGCCGCATCATTTTCATCAGCAAGCCATCCAGCAGTCGTTTCAATGACTCAAATCATGATTCGCGATCTCGACGCATTCTTCAAGAGAGTAATTTGAGAATCTCGCTATTCCAGCCAGGATGATCAGCATATCATCCAAGATGGATCGATAGTCATCGCCCGATGTAATCGCAGTGGATAACGTGCCAAGGGCTTGCCAAAGTTCATACATATAACTCGTGACGGTATCATGACTTTCATCAATATTTGCCAGGTTTGATCCCGTCAGGAATTGTTCGATGCTACGGTTATTGATCACCGAAAGAATCAATATGTCGATGATGCAGTGACCAGCATCATTTCTGCAATCTTCTCTAGCAGCTATCGTCCGCGACAGTTTTCCTGCTGATGAGACAAGCTTCAGAACCCTAACGGTGGGGTCAAATTTTTTGCTTGAATTTTTTTCCTGTTCCACTGCAATGATTTTTTTCATTAACTCGTTCATTTTTATCTCCACAGATTGTCCAACCCTAGATTTCAAATTGATTCATAACGATGACCGTACAGAGAGACTCCCGGTTTTGAAACAAGCACAAAAAACAGCGGTGTGCTTTGAAAATTGCCTGTATAGAGATTATCACGGCGCCCGTCAATGCAAAACCCTTGTTTCAGAAGAGAAGAGATTGAAAAGATCCCTGTTGTTATCGCCTCGGAAATCACTCCCGCAAAAACCATTTAGGAGCAACGGAAAAGCACTTTATGCGTATAATGGCCTGAACTTAGTTGAATATTGATATTCGAACGACTATCGTGTGCAATTATTTTTGATTGATTAATAGAAGGTCTCATCATGCGCATCAAGAAAAACAGTGTAGTCTCAATTAACTATGAACTAACGGACGCCACCGGCAACGTCTTGGAAAAAACCGAAGCGCCGATCAGCTATTTGCATGGCGGTTATGGCGGTATTTTTCCGATGATTGAAGAGGCATTGCATGACATGGAAATTGGTTTTACTTGCTCGGTGCCCATGGAACCGGAAGATACTTTCGGTGAATATGACGCTGAATTGATCCGCGTAGAACCGCGCAATTCATTTCCACAGAATGTGACGGTAGGCATGCATTTTGAAGGCGGCGTCGAAGGGTCCAATGATGTGGTCATTTATAAAGTGACCGATGTAACCGATGATTCAGTGATCGTCGACGGGAATCACCCGTTTGCAGGCATGAAACTGATCTTTGCCTGCACAGTAACCGATGTGCGCGACGCGACACCCGAAGAAATTTCGCATCAGCATGTGCATGGCCCCCACGATCATCACCATTAAACCTGTCCATTTAACCGTCCGTCAGCGATCATCTACACTATCCAGAAGTTTTTTCAAAGCATATAACTGTTCAAGCGCTTGCCGTGGCGTAAGCTCATCCGGCGACAGCTCGTTCAGCATCGCAGTGACCGGATCGAGATGCGGTTTATTTTCCGTGAACTCAGGCTCAGACTCGGGTACCGGCACTGCAAATAGATCCATCTGAGATTGCCGGGCAATATTTTCCTGTTCCAGGCGAATCAACTGTTTCTTGGCAAGCGTGATCACCGATTCCGGAACCCCGGCGAGCGCGGCCACCTGTAAACCATAGCTCTGACTGGCAGGCCCGGGATTGACTTTATGCAGGAAAACAATGCGGTGCTTGTATTCCACCGCATCCAAATGAACGTTGCAGATGGATTTGAATTCGTCAGCCAGCTTGGTAAGTTCAAAGTAATGTGTTGCAAACAATGCAAAGCTTCGATTCATGCTCACCAGATGCCGTGCAATGGCAAGCGCCAGCGCCAGTCCGTCAAAGGTGGAGGTGCCGCGCCCGACCTCGTCCATCAACACCAGGCTTCGGGAAGTGGCGTTATGCAGAATATTGGCGGTCTCGGTCATTTCGACCATGAATGTCGAACGTCCGCTGGCGAGATCATCTGCTGCGCCAATTCGAGTGAAGATTTGATCCAGCACCCCCATGCAGACATTTTTTGCAGGCACGTAACTACCGCAATGCGCCAGCAATGCGATCAGCGCAGTTTGCCGCATATACGTCGATTTGCCGCCCATGTTTGGACCAGTAATCAACAGCATCTGTGGTTTACCAGTCATCTGGGCGCCTAGCTGAACATCATTGGCAACAAAATTTTCCACCTGCCGTTCCACCACTGGATGACGGCCAGTGTCGATCATCAGAATACGCTCATCCGTAAACTGCGGCGCTGCATAATCCAGCGCCTGGGCACGCTCGGCAAAAGCACACAACACATCAAGCTCCGCTATGCTCGCTGCCAACCCCTGCAAAGCAAGGATGTACTGCCCGAGTTTATCGAGCAGCCCCTCATATAAATATTTCTCCCGCGCCAGAGCTTGATCCTGGGCAGATAATGCCTTGTCTTCAAACGTCTTTAATTCAGGCGTAATATATCGTTCAGCACTTTTCAACGTTTGCCTGCGTCGGTAATCCTCGGGAATTTTATCGCCATGCGCATGCGTGACTTCGATATAGAAACCATGCACGCGGTTATATTCCACCTTCAGATTCGGAATGCCAGTGCGTGCTTTTTCGCGTAGCTCGAGTTGCAGCAAGAATTCTCCGCAATTGCTGTGCAACGCTCGCAATTCGTCAAGCTCGGCATCGTAGCCATCGGCGATCACATTGCCTTCACGCAGCACCACTCCAGGCTCCAGCAGCAGTGCGTTGCGCAACAAAGTCTCCAATGCGGAGGGAATGCGCATCGCCTCAGTCAACTGGCGGATTTTCTCAGTATCGCAAGAGGCCACGGCCTGCATCAGATCCGGCAGCACTTGCAAGCTATCGCGCAGGCCAGACAAGTCTCTCGGGCGCGCCGATCTGAGGGCGATCCGTGCAGTGACCCGTTCGATATCGATGCATTGCCGCAATAATCTGCTCACGGCTGAGTAATGTTCCTCCCGGTTTTCTCCGATCAATGCCGTGACACTATCGAGTCGCTGCTGGATAACAGTTCGATCGCGTAAGGGATGGTGCAGCCAGACATGTAATAACCGGCTGCCCATGCTGGTCGAACAAGTATCGAGCAAGGACAGCAGCGTGGGCGAGCGCTCGCCGCGGATGGTTTCCGATATTTCCAGATTGCGGCGCGTGGCGGCATCCATGCGCACGTACAAACTTTGCCGCTCTGCCTGCAATGATGTGATATGCAGAACTGCAGAACTCTGCGTCAGGCGGGTATATTCCAATAATGCTCCCGCAGCGCACAACGCGATGGGCAGATCATCACAACCAAATCCTGCCAGGTCATGTGTCTCAAATTGCCGCGTCAACCCGTTGATTGCGCTATCCCGGTCGAATTGCCACACCGGCAGGCGCTTCAATGCCCAGTTCTTTTGCTGAAGCTCGGGTAACGCCAGCGTCTCAGGCACTAAAATCTCAGCCGGCTGCAGACGTTCCAGCTCGCTTAGCAGATGCTGCGGCAATGCTTCCATCACGCGCATTTGCCCAGCCGCGAGGTTCAGCCAGGCCAACCCCAGCGTCGAGTCATGCTGCGTGAGCGCCAGCAACAGGCAATCGCGCTTATCCTCGAGCAATGCAGCATCCGTCAGTGTGCCCGGGGTGATGATGCGCATCACTTTACGAGCCACAGGCCCCTTGCTGGCAGCGGGATCACCGACCTGTTCGCAGATGGCAATGGATTCCCCGGCCCTGACGAGCTTGGCCAGATATTGTTCTGCGGCATGATAGGGAACCCCAGCCATTTTGATAGGCTCCCCCGCCGACGCGCCACGCTGCGTCAACGTGATTCCCAGCAGTTTCGCAGCTTTCTCCGCATCACCATAAAACAACTCATAAAAATCCCCCATCCGATAAAACATCAACTTGTCCGGATGCTCTGCCTTGATGCGCAAGTACTGCTGCATCATCGGGGTATGCGCGTTTTTTTGGAGGCTCATCGAGTCTGTGTGCGGTTATGTGTTGCAGGGGTAAACAGCGATCGTTGAGAGTACTATCGATCGTATATATCTCAGTAGCGGGATTCTAACAGATCAATTCTTCATCTACGTTCAATTGAACCTTCCCTGATTTGTCCAAAGATAGTGTAAGGTAAAGCGGCCGTATCGAGTACACCGGACAATGCCAAGTCCACGAGCATCAATTCGGGTCCTGGCCCCAGCCACAACGCTGCACGCGAAGGCTTTCCACGTAATAAACACATATCGTAGATAACGCCACTGTAGATCCGCGGAATGGTTGCACAAGGTGATTTCACGTGATTGAGATTCTGCCGGGTGACCGAATCCCCCCGAATTACTGTATCGATAGTTCCGCACCCGGTCAGCCCCAGAACGAGCATATAGGCCAGCATAGCATTAAGAACAGGATTAATTTTACTCTCCTCACAGTGATGGAATGCTGATGGACTCAGTTAGGGAAGCACTAATTAATTCGCTACACGAGCGAATCGCTTCGTTGTGCGGCTACGCCCCCCTCGCCTAT
>WBZQ01001524.1_pt1 | contig 15987 bp, 14 predicted proteins | sample 5204251 | NCBI WGS metagenome assembly WBZQ01 (sample SAMN12412402, study PRJNA552823) | activated sludge metagenome | isolation source: activated sludge from nitrification reactor of wastewater treatment plant... | place: USA: Virginia | collected 2017-09 | reverse complement strand
CGCTGATGTTGAATTAGATACCGATGGCGTGGCGCGCCGCATTTTCCTTTATGCTGGCATCAATAGGCCCACATGGCCGGCGTTTGCTTTGGCGCTGGCTAATCCAGCGCTAGCAAGAACAGCTCGTCAAATAGGGGAAACTAATCCAGAACCATTGGAGCAACAAAAATACTGGGTAAGAGCGCAAGAGGTACTTATACCCTATGCAAGCGCACCAAATAGCTTTCACAAGATATCTTATTCACGGGTTTTGTTTGACGATGAAGCACTGATGAGTCTAAAAGACAAGACGGTACTGATTGGTATGACAGCGACAGGTATGGGTACACGCTTTGCAACACCAGCATCGCCATTACATCGCCAGCCGATGACAGGTGTCGAATGGCATGCCAATGTTTTTTCAATGTTAACTAATAATCGCGCCATTCATACGTTTTCCACAATTATCACGGCATGCGTATCCGTTGCGTGGATGATGGGTATTTTGACAATTCTAGTTTGGACAAAAATAAATTTAACAATTCCTCTGCTGGTGGGTTTAGTGATTTTAGGTTTAACACTTTCTGGCTTATTTCTTGCACTAGGACAGATATGGATGCCACCTGCAGCTGCTTTGATGGGGACATTGTCATTATATCCGCTACTGAATTGGCAGCGTATTGATCAATTCTTGCGTTCCTTTTGGATCACAAAACTTCGTTCCAGTGCTGCGCTAGAGTCAATTGACGATGGTGTAATTATCACCGATGCGACAAATCATATTCTTTACCTGAATAAGGGTGCAGAGAGAATCCTCTGTACTCAACTGGATCGCATCAAGGGAAAATTTCTGCAAGAAGTTTTGAATTTTTGTACAAAAACGAGCGATTTTTCTGCCGCACAAACTGAAAAAGATATCTTAAGTACCGCGCCAGATCAGCCTGAAATGATTGAATGCGTAATCAAAACAATCCACGGTAAAGAGCGAACAGTGCGTATTACATGTAATCAATTGTACGATGAACATGAAATTAAATTGGGTTCAGTAATAGCTTTGACAGATATTACCGACAAAATTGAACTGGTACAGCAAGTCGTTCATCAACAAAGCCATGATGGTCTGACAAAACTACCTAATCGTTCAAAGCTATTGATTCAATTTAATCATATGATCAACACAATCCAGGATAAAGAGATAGTCATTACAGTAATTTTTGTTACTTTAGATAATTTTAAGAAAATTAATGATGCAATGGGGCATCACGCAGGCGATAAATTACTGACAATGGTGTCAAGCCGATTGTTTGAGTGTGTGATTTCAGGCGATGTTATTGCTCGGTGGGGAGGAGATGAATTTGTTTTACTGTCAAATCGCCTAGATAAGGAAGATTCTGCACCCAAGATGGCACAAAAAATTCTTGATACCATGCGGCAGCGATTTGAAATCGATGGCTTGGAAGTGTTTGTATCGGTAAGTATCGGAATCAGCTTTTATCCGCAGGATGGATTATCAAGCGAAACGGTCTTGGCAAGAGCCAGCACGGCAATGTATCGTGTTAAGCAGGATGGTGGCAACCATTATGGTATGTATTCTCCCGAATCTTCACTGGCGTGGACTCGTGATCAACTTGAATTGGAAAGAGAATTACGGACAGCAATCCAGAATAACGAGCTGCATGTATTGTTCCAGCCGATTATCAACGCACAGTCGCAATGTATCACGCGTATGGAAGCACTGGTTCGCTGGTCACATCCCAAGCGCGGATATTTATCACCGAGTGAATTTATTCCCCTTGCTGAAGATATCGGACAAATAGAACAGCTGGGTAAAGTCGTATTACAAGCTTCGTGTACTGCAGCATACCAATTACTGCAATTGGGATTTCCTGTTAATGTGTCTGTAAATGTCAATCCGCGGCAGCTTCTGAATAAGGATTTTCCACAAACTATTTCTCAGGTGTTGTATGACACGGGGTTACCCGCAAAATTCCTGATACTTGAAATAACGGAGAGTGCTATAGTCAGTAATATGGAGCGGGTTAACACAGTATTAAAAGAAATTCGCCGCATGAATGTATTAATTGCACTTGATGACTTTGGTACAGGATATTCATCGTTAACGTTATTGCGCGATTTTCCTATTGATATTTTGAAAATAGACAAGTCTTTTATACGTACACTCGATCAAAATTTTAATGACTTGAAAATTGTACAAGCAATTATTGGATTAGGGCGAAATTTGGGATTAACAATTATTGCAGAAGGCGTAGAAACGGAGCAACAAGCCGGATTATTGCTGCAACATGAGTGCTATTTCCATCAGGGCTATTATTTCAGTCGGCCTGTTTCTTATGACGCATTATTTCAATTGATACAAGACAAAAAAAATACCATGCCACATCAGAGTGCGCAGTGATAAGTAACGAAAGGCATCAGCGCAATTTTTAGGTTTTGGCCGGTCATATTAACGAGATGAAACATAATAGATATTAATTTTTAATATCTTGAGTAGTGAAAATCAACGTGCAATTTAAACTCCGCTGCATGCAGCGGAGTTATTCGATAATTTAATTGATGATTAAAAAATCATCTGCAGCTAACGGAGGAACTCCGAGTAATGTTGCAAATTGAACTCCTCCTCCCGCCCCATTGCCATTGGCATCATAGGATAGGGCGCCAGTTGTAGTATCATATAGCAGGAAATCGTTAGCATCGGCAGCAACGACCCCGGGACCAACGCGGAGGTTGCCTGCAGCAATTGCCCCTGGTATTGCAAAACTTGTAAAAATATCATTATCCAGTCGAATCGTATCAACAGGTGAGAAGAAACCAGTAATGGAATCGACATTGGTGACACTGTTTAGCGTGGTGTCAAAGACATAATGATCGGTAGCGCCAAGACCAGCGAACAACGCATCGTTACCGAGCCCCCCGGCTAAAATATCATCGCCACTACCGCCACGCAAAATATCATTGCCGGCATCGCCTCTGAGAACGTCGTTTCCTTCAGCGCCATCGACGATATCATTGCCAGCACCACCGCTTAAAGTGTCATTGCCGCCGCGTCCAAGAAGATTGTCGTTACCACCTAACCCTCTGATAATATTAGCGGCTGAGTTACCATTGATATTATTATTATTACCGTTACCTGTTCCGTTGATTACAGCGGCCCCTTGAAGGTTGAGATTTTCAATAGCAAAACTTAAGGTATGGGTAACTGTTGAGTTTACTGTATCAACGCCTCCTATTGCATCATTAAAAGCTTCGCCAACAATATCGCCTACATTATCGACAATATAGGTATCATTTTGGTCGCCGCCGTCCATGTTGTCAGCACCTGCACCTCCGTTTAATAGATCATTGCCATCTAAGCCTCGAAGGATATCGGTTCCATTGAAACCGAAGATGCTATCGTTGCCATTCGTTCCATCCAATTGAGGAAAGAATTGGAAAAAAGCCCCATTAAATTGAAATGTGTTGTTGTCATTAAAGTTTGTACCGTTAACAATTGCCATTTTATTTACCTCATTTAAAAATAATGTTGAAATAAAAGGTTGCACTTCTAAGTGCATGAAATTGATATTGCTAATAGAGTGCAACAGACGCAGTTTTCAGTGAATTTTGATCTGCGCTAAAGTAAATGTAATCTATGTCTATTACCGTCTTATGACCGATGCCCAGTACCAATCGACGGTTTTGCTGAGCATTGAAAATAGAAAATTACTATTTGATGATAGCAGATAAAAATTATCTGCTTGTGATAAAAATCACAACCCAGAAGAAATAATTTACTTTACTACACTTGATTGATTAGTCCTTGTCGTTATTTCGGGTTATTACAGAATAGGGATAAAAATAAAATAGATCTGTAACTTGTATACTACGGATAACATATGCGTATCATTCGACAAAGGTGGAATTTTTTGCAAGTCTATTTCCGTTTCGCTGGGCATTCGCTTTTAGTAAATTCGGCAAGTATTTCAACATGTGGGGTATGTGGAAACAGATCAATCAACTGACTATCGCACAGTGACCACCCATGTTGTTTAAAAAAACAGGCATCGCGAGCAAAAGTTTCCGGATTGCAAGAAATATAAATAATGGTTTTTAAAGTTGCAAATGCATCAAAAAAACCTTGGTGTTTTTTCAAACCGGCGCGCGGTGGATCGAGTACTAACGTGTCAGCATCTCTGACATATTTATGTATTTTCTTCCATATTTGAAAATCAAAAAGATCAACTGTCTGCGGTGTTACCTTGGCAAGATCCTTGGCTATAAGTGCTTGGATCGCATTATTATTAGACTCATAAGCAATTACCGAAGTACAGTTGGAGGCTGCAATGATTTGCGTGAAATTGCCTGAGCCGCAGAATAATTCCACCACTTTACCAAGATGTGCATTGTGTGCAAGCTTTGTTTTTAACCAAGTCTGTATCCATTTATTTTGTTGCGTGTTACCTTGCTTGAAAGGTCGTTTGTAATTGACACGAATTTCGTTAGCTTGCATGTCATCATCCATCTCAATAAATAACCAATCATTGATAGAATTTGTTTGCCAATCTTTATTAGGTAATTGCTGGAGTGCACGTTTTAATAGATTCCGGCAATCGTCATTGAGTACAATACAATCGTTAATTGCGGCAATTTGATGATTTTTTTCGGAAACGAACCCTAGTTTAACGCCATCAGTTTTTATTTGGCAGCGATTACGATAACCATAAAGCTGTGGCGCCGGATGAACAGAACCTATGCACAACTGAGAAGTATCGAATCCAACTCTTTGCATTGCATAAACAAAGCGGTTTCTTTTTTGCTCGAGCTGACTTGAATAATTTGCGATCATCCAGGGGCAACCGGTGCAACCCTTTTCATCCAACGTTAAATAGGAACATGACGGTATTTGCCTTTGCGTTGATGGATGGATGAGTCGAAGCAATTTTGCATAAGCGAATTTTTTATTGTTAAGCGGCTTGTCGATGACTTCAAATTCGCCGATATCTCCTGGCCACGTACCATTGACAAAGTAGGATACGTTATTCTGAGCATTTTTGACAACGCCTAGTCCTTTTTGTGATAAATGTGTAATAGCGCCTGTAAAAATCATAGGGAATAAATAATTGTTTTTTGTTGAAGAGGAAAATACGCAATGACAAATGACTATAAAAATTTTAAAAAAGATCCTGAATCGTTAAAAAAGAATTTGTCCGCACTACAGTATCAAGTAACACAAAAATCTGGTACTGAGCCACCCTTTCAAAATGAATTCTGGAATCATAAGGCTGCTGGAATCTATGTGGATATAGTATCGGGTGAACCGTTGTTTGCATCGCTTCATAAATTTGATTCTGGCACCGGTTGGCCAAGTTTTTATCAACCAATTGATGAGCAATATATTACCTTTAGAAAAGATAACGAATTATGGTTATCCCGTACAGAAGTTCGCAGTCACTATGCTGATAGTCATTTGGGTCATGTGTTTCATGATGGTCCAGCACCGACGGGTGTACGCTATTGTATTAATTCTGCCGCATTGCGATTTATTAAGAAAGAAGATTTGCACGTTCAGGGTTACGGTGAATTAGCTTCGTTATTTGGTGATGACACGCAAAAGTAAAACAATTTATGACCAAAAGTGATTCATCGCTAGAGGAATTGGCGCTTACAGCAAGATTGCCAACTATTTGGCACGCAATGATTTGTTTCGTTGGTGTGTTTTTGTTGATTTCATTGGGGCTTTTTATTTATCAAGCCAGTCTGCATATATTGATTTTTCTGGCGTTGATTTGGGTAAGTGTGCATGCGCGCTGGTTGGGTTATTCGTTTGCCGAGATTCGATGCATGATGGATAGGGGCATTATCAAGGCACTACCGGCAATTTATATTTTTTTGTTAATTGGTATGGTGGTTGCCAGCTTTATGCAAAGCGGCACCATTGCAACTTTACTCTATTATGGGTTGGATTGGCTGCATCCAAGCATCTTTCTGGCAGTAGGATTGATACTATGCAGCTTTATGTCGGTAGCTACCGGGACTTCCTGGGGAACTGTCGGAACAATTGGGGTGGTATTGATTGGGATAGGTGATGCAATGGGTATTCCGCTACCTTTGGTGGCAGGCATGATTATTTCTGGAGCAACTTTTGGCGACAAATTGTCGCCCATTTCCGATACTACCAACCTTGCCGCCATGAGCGCTACTACAAGCCTTTATCGGCATATCGGTTCAATGTTGTATACCACCATTCCGACGTTCTTACTTGTGCTTGTTATTTTTATTATATGGGGTATGCGATACGATGATATGACCTTGCCACAAGAGCATATCGTTGCAATTCGTGCTGCATTAGCAAGTGCATACCAGCTTGATCCATGGATGACATTATTGCCGTTACTGCTGATGCTAGGTTTAAGTATTAAACGTCATAGTGCGGAAGTTAGCATGACAAGCAGTATTGTTTTGGCACTGTTAATTGCAATTGCATATCAGGGTAAAGATAGTATTGAGGTAGTCAATTCTTTATGGTTGAATTCACCAGGAACTACCGGTATCGAAAATATTGATGCTTTGCTTGGGCGCGGTGGTATTTACAGTATGGCCTGGACTTTATTACTTTCTATCATGGCATTGGCACTTGGTGGAATTTTGCATCACAGTGGATTTTTGCGTGCACTGTTGATGCATATCATTGCGCGTATTCAGCGAATCAGTACGTTAATAGCTACCACCATAGGTGCAGGGTTAATCGGCAATATGGCGATGGGTGAAGCCTATATTTCTATCATTCTTAATTGCCAACTGTTCAGAACCGCCTATCAGGAGAAAGGTTTGGATAACGCAATTTTATCGCGCTCAGTGGAAGAGGGCTCCACGCTTACAGCGGGACTCATTCCCTGGACAACTGCGGGGACTTTTTATGTAGCAACTTTAGGAATCCCTACACTGGATTACTTACCTTTTGCATTATTGAATTTGCTGAATCCACTCGTTTCTATCGCAATGGCAATAGCAGGTATTGGATTATTAACAAAAACAGCCCAGCAACGGTGATTGCATCCTGATTTCGATGACTACTACCGTTCGCCACCACCCATTCGCGTACAACACAACCTGTAAGTTGAAAAAAATGCCTAATAAAAAGAGTTAATCAATATACGGTCTTAATTATTCGAAATTATTTTTATGAAATTGAAAATCACTTTCATCAATATCAGCTATTTCTAATTCGCCATCAATTTCATCATCAAGCCAATTTTCTTACCTTTCAATACGTTTGCTTTCAAAGTCAAGGTTATCGGTAAAATGGGTTTGGGTGATAGCTTTGTTATGAGATTGATTGCTTCTTTTTTTTGTATTAGCTTGACTTGTAAGTATATTTTTCTCACTTTTAGATAATTGATTATTTGATTTCTTAATGCTAAGACCTTGTGTTTTACTTCGCATGTGCTGATCCTCCAATACATGGGTTTCGCTTGCCAGTACAGTAGTCAAAGTACCGCTTCATTTGTTAACTACAAGAGCTAGATACTGAGCAAAAATAATCTTCAGTACTTTGATATTTATCAAAACAAAACTTAATTAGAGAAAAACAAATAAGCTATTTTTCTAATGATGCAGGGTCTTTATTGATTGCTTGAGTTTTAGTGTTCGAAGTTGTTTGAAATTCTCCGATATATCCAAGAATCGTTCGAATTCTTTGAAATTCGTTGCGAATAGTTGCAGGCGACAGTTTAAGATAGGTTGCCAGAGTTTTGGCATTTGTTGTATCCAAAATAAGGCTTGCTTCCAACAGACGGCGCAAAGCAGGGGATAATGCTCTGTTATTATCCAGCGATTCAATGAAATATGCGGCATGAAGCTTGGCGCGTCTTAACTGGCCGGTACGATGAAATTGATGGTTATCCTGTTGCTTGGTTATTTGATTGTTAATGATTCTGAATTCTGTGGGTGTTCCAAGATGCTTCACTTGAACTTACTCCTCGCATAGTGATGAGTCTAGAATAGCAAAGCTATATGACAAGAATATAGCAGCAATATTTAAATGTGTTGACTGGTGCATTTATTTTCAATTAAGGTCATTTAATCGTCAATGTGGCATATAGTCGCACTCACCTATCTTGCTGTAATTTATCCGTTTTTACATGGCTCAAGTTTTACCGGTTCTTCTTAGATAAGCTTAAGTTCTGAAGCTTGAGAGGAAGTTTGGCCTAATGCGGCTTGGATGGCATCATCAACAGTTTCCAGAAAAATAAACTGTATGGCCATACGAGCCGCTTCAGGTACGTCGGATAAATCTTTTTTATTACGAGCGGGCAATAAAACGGTCCGCAGGCCCGCCCGTTGTGCGGCCAATATTTTTTCTTTGATGCCGCCTACAGGCAATACCAAGCCACGCAGACTGATTTCTCCAGTCATCGCAACATCATGCCGGACCGGCTGATTAGTAAATAAGGAGGCCAGTGCAATAAACATCGCAACGCCCGCGCTGGGTCCATCCTTGGGAATAGCACCTGCCGGGACATGCAAGTGGACATCAATGCCATCAAACAAAGAAGTTGGAATTTTGAGGTCATGGGCACGTGCTTTGACTAATGTAAGCGCCGCTTGCGCACTTTCTTTCATCACATCGCCAAGCTGACCGGTAAGAATAAGCCGGCCACTGCCGTTGATCCGTGTTGCTTCAATAAACAAAATGTCACCGCCAACCGGTGTCCACGCAAGACCTGTAGCCACTCCCGGCAAGTCTGTATGAAGCGCCAATTCATGCTCGAATTTTTTCGGACCTAAAATAGTATTGAGCTTATCTGCATCGATATGCACTTGTTGCTGCTCACCTTCGGCAATACGTAAAGCCGCATGCCGCATGACGCGGCCAATTTCGCGCTCCAATTGACGCACGCCGGCTTCATGCGTGTAATTGGCAATAATCGTGTTCAGCGCTTCGGTCGTAAGCGTGCAATGATCCTCACGCAGGCCGTTTGCTTCACTTTGGCGTTGTACGAGATAACGCAATGCAATTTGCAGTTTTTCCTCTTGTGTGTAGCCGGGCAAATCAATCACTTCCATGCGATCGCGTATCGGAGGCGATACGTTATCCATGACATTTGCAGTGGCAATAAAAATGACCCGGCTCAAATCAAACGGCACGCCCAGATAATTATCGCGAAAAGTTGAATTCTGTTCAGGATCCAGTATTTCAAGCAATGCAGCCGATGGGTCGCCTTGGATGCTGGCAGTCATTTTGTCAATTTCGTCGAGCATCATGACGCAATTGCGTGCCCCTGCTTTGCGTAAACCTTGAATAATATTACCCGGCATCGCGCCGACATAAGTGCGGCGATGACCGCGCATTTCGGCTTCATCGTGAACACCACCCAATGAAACCCGCACAAACGGTCGTTGCAGTGTGCGTGCAATGCTTTGGCCCAACGAGGTTTTACCTACACCTGGCGGACCCACAAAACAAAGAATAGGTGCGCGCCCATGCGGTTTTAGTTTTTGTACGGCAAGAAATTCAATAATACGCTGCTTGATGCGCTCCAAACCAAAATGATCGGCTTCCAGGATTTTTCGTGCAGCATCCAAATCAATGGGCGTTTCCTCAGGCAATCGCCAGGGTAATTCAGTCATCCATTCCAAATAGGTATGCAGCATTGAATATTCACTCGATGTACTTGGCATGCGCTTTAATCGTTGTAATTCTTTGCGTGCTTGCTGTTCGACATCTTCGGGCAAAGCTGCGTCACGAATGGCTTCATCAAGTTTTGTGATTTCTTGATTATTCTCATCGTCTTCGCCCAGTTCTTTCTGGATGGCTTTTAACTGTTCATGCAACAAAAATTTGCGTTCGCGATCTTCTATTTGCTCTTTGGTGCGTGCACCGATTTCCTGCGATATCCTTAAGACTTCGATACGGCGGGATAATATTTGCAGTACTTTTTGCAATCGCTCCTCGATATCTATCGTTTCGAGTAGCATTTGTTTTTCACTGATTTCCGTATCGAGTAAGCTGGCGGTAATGTCGGCTAAATGGGATGGTACACGTGTGGTTTGCAGGGCATGCGCAAGTTCTGCGGGGATTCCTGGCAATAATGACAAGATTTCGACAGTCCGTTCACGCAACTGCAAGGCAAGCGCCTCGATTTGTGTTGCCGTTTGCGTCGTTTCTTGAATGCGCTTTATTCGAGCGGCAAGGAATGGATAGCCTTCGATAACTTCTTCGATTTGAAATCGTTCAATTCCCTGGCAGATGACGAGGTGAGTGCCATCTTCAGAAGCGACATGCCGTACCACATTGGCTATCGTGCCAATAGTGCACAATGTTTCAAATCCTGGATTGTCGATTGTGGCATCTTTTTGAAGTACGATGCCAATAGGCGCTTTCGATTGAAGTGCGAACTCAATTGCTGCAACGGATCTGACCCGGCCAACGGTAATGGGCATCAGTACATGCGGAAAAAGTACCACATTGCGCATTGGGATCAATGCGACAGTATCAGCAGGCAGCTCAAATTCAGTTGTGGTAGGTTGTTCCATAGCAGCTCATCCTCCAAAATTAATAACCGGTCGTACTATTTTTTATGAATATTGAGCGCCTATCGAAAAATTCAAGTGAAATTTTTCGGTGTTATGCGATGAATGACCTATTGGTATAATTTTCGAGTGTTTAAATACTGCTATTTCATCAAGGGCGATGCCGTACTTCTTTTTTTTGCTCGTATCTTACTAATTTGGCCAAATCAAGCAACTGTTCCGATAACAATTGCAAGGCATCGTCTAAAGTAAGTATACCGACCAATTCTCCGGTTTCATCTACGATCGGTAAACGTCGAATGGTTTTTCGGCGCATGAAATCAATGGCTTCATGAATTGCAGTATTTTCCTGCACTGAAAAAATTTCTGGTGCCATGATGTCACCAACGGTGATTACCGTTTCATCGAGTTCTGTTGCTAATATTTCTACAACGAGATCACGGTCGGTGACTATTCCTACCGGCACCTGACGGTTATTCTGTTTGTCGACAACGATAACAGCTCCCACATGAAATTGACGCATGAGTTTAGCAGCTTCTAAAATTGTTTCATCTCGCTGAATCACGATTACTTCTCTATTGCAAATTTCGCCGACAGTCATAATATTCTCCTTCATATTATCCAAAGAAAAGGGCCATCTTCATAACTAATGGCACATAGTTCATGTACAACAGGTTCACGACAAGTTTTTTTGTCAAATGATTATAAAGAAATTCTACATCGTTCATATCTTCACAGATACTATAAGTAAAAGAAAGAGTGGTAGAGAACTCCCAAGAGTAAAAGTGAACTTATAAGCAACAGCTATTGGTTGATGATAAGTGGATATCAATGGCGATGACTGTCACTAATCAATAATTCCTAGCGCTGCTAAAAAAGGCAAAAAATACACCCCCAGTTTCTTTATTACACGTCAAATATAAATTCTTAGACGCTATAGGTCATTTGTCACGGTATTTGACACACTCTCGAATTTCCCGTACTTTTATTTTTCTGATACGTCAGACGTAATGATTTTTGCCGCTACCGATTATTCTGCTTGGCATGGCGTATGTGCTGGATGAATTAAAATTCTTCGAGCAAATCGGCCCAATAGCAGTGCTTACTATGAATCCAATTAAATATCCTGACAGAAAATCCTCACCAAACCCAGCAGATAATAGCATCAAAAACCTCATTGAAGGATGTGTCAACGCAGGCGCGATGCATTGCTTCATACTGTCGTGCGAAGCGTAGGTAGCCCATGAAAGTCTTTAAAATCGATGACTTGCGTCAACCGGTGAGGCAACAGTTTCGTAAATTGAAGCTTGATTTGAGGAAGCTGACGTTGATCGCGAAAGCTATGCTGAACCCCTCCGATATTGGCAAAGCCATCGTAATAACGGGCTCCGGCAGAAGCGGAACAACCTGGTTAGCTGAAATTCTGAGTACTGCTCATAACTGCAGTCTCATGTTTGAGCCGGATCATCCCAAAAAATGCCCGGAGGCAATGTCGTCGGATTTGCGCGCATGGAAATTCTTCGATCCAACTGCTGAACATACTCAGCTTAAAATATTCATGCATCAAGCACTGGCGGGTAATGTGGTGAATGACTATACCGCAGACTGGGCCGATCATAACCTTGTTCGTCTTTGGAAAACACGCTATTGGGTTGTGAAGTTTATTTTTAGCAATAATCTCTTGCCTTGGATCGTCCGCCACATTGCTTTGGAAAGAAAACCAATTCATATCTATCGTCATCCTGGAGCTATTTTTGCTTCATGGAAGCTTCTTGATTGGATGGACAAAGAAAAGTGGAAATTACCCGACCCGAATCAATTATCACAATGGTGGACAGCTATCCCTGGCCTTCCTGATTATCAATCGGTCGAGGTATCTCAACCTAGTGTTGCCCGCTATTTTACCCTCACATGGGTTATGGAGAATTATCTTCCGCTAACACAGTCGTATGCTGGTCAATGGCGGATCTTAAGCTATGAAAAACTGGCGAATTCACCTGAAACCGAGTTTCGCCGGTTGTTTGCGGAATTGAATCTTACGCCTCCGAACGATCTCTCGAAACGGCTAACAACGCAGAGTAGGTCAAGTTGGAACTCGTCTAAAAGACGCGAAGCTGCAACGACAGCATGGCGCAATGAGCTTACCCCCGCAGAAATTAGCGAGATCGAAGCAGTTATCGAGGTTTGCGGTTTAGCAAGTTTTTTCTCATGACCTCGAGAGTATCTGCATCGCTTTACGATAGCTTTCTGGTCAGACGTGGGAATTTGCTCAGTGGTGTTGTGCTATTTCGACTGAGTAAAAAGAACGATTCGTCAAAATGGGAAACTCCAGCTCCAGATTAAATTCTGTCCTTTAGCATTTCTTTGCATAAATCTATGTGGCCTAACGTACAGACGAAAGGTGCGTTATTTAGTAATTTTATACATAACCTGATATTTCTAATGGAAATATTGGTTCGTTGTATAGAAACGGAGGAAGTGCTTGCGGTTTTGTTAGCGGGCACAGAGCAACAGATGAGTTTTTTAACAAGAATGAGAAAATTTATTTGATTGCTACCTCCAATTTGCTTTCCTTTTCTACTCGTTCGTTGAATTCTGTAAAAGCAGGAGGATTTATGCAACAGATTAAAATTTGTAATAAAACGAACTTAATAAATTTTTCAATAGTTTTTTTCTTTATTGTATGGGTGATTACAGGCTGTGGCCTAGAACACCCCAATAAATACGATGGATTTGCACATCATGACAGGACAAATTCACAACTTCACTTAGTTCGCACCGAGATTGGTGAAGCTTCTTGGTATGGGCCTGGATTTCACGGGAAAAAGACTGCCAGTGGCGAGTTCTTTGATCAGAAAGAAATGACAGCGGCTCATCCGAGTTTACCGATGGGAACGGAAGTCAAGGTAACTAACCTCGATAATGGTGAAAAAACTAAGGTCAAAATTAATGATCGCGGACCTTATGCTAAAGATCGAATTATTGATTTATCCCATGCAGCGGCAAAAAAACTCGATATGGAAAATGCAGGCACAGCAGAAGTAAAAATTGAAGTGCAATAAAGAGTTAAGCCGATGCGAATGAGTTGTATCAGAACTGTCAATGAAAATTGTTAAATTGGATTTAACTCCAATAAAATCTAAAAGGAAATTGTGATGTCGAAAATAAAAACTTATAGTCGTGTGCCAAAAGAAGCTGGCGCGTACCGCCGGACCAATCCATTATCCTTAAAGACCTATCAGGAAGGGAAAATTGGATACATTTTATTATGGCTCATCGGTATTCCCATCCCTGTTATTTTTCTTATCTTTTTATTACGCGGTTGCGAATAATTTTTCAGTTAATCAAAATAGGTTGTTAAAAAATTACGCTGTCCAATGCATCATAATGTTAATAAAAGGAAAATTATATGCTTGTAACATTTTCGACTGATGCGCATGGAGACATAATCATGTTTGGAGAAGTGGCGCTAACTATGCTCAAGATGATGGGGCACAGTAAAACTGTACCAGGCGCCATTTTAGCAAAGGATGTTCCTGAGGCGCTGAGCCGGTTAAAAGCTGCTATTAGTTCAGAAGGAGATGTGCCGCCGGCAAATAATGAGAGTGAAAAAGAGGAGCAGGAACCCGCAGTAAGTATGGCTAGTAGGGCCTTGCCTTTGATAGAGCTACTTACCGCTGCCGCTGAAGCTGAGTGTAACGTCATGTGGAAATAAAATAAGTTAACGCTGATTTATTGAAAATTCAGGTTGATAAAGGAAAAATTGATGGAAGATTATTCTTCAAAAAACTCAAATACGAATAATCAAGCGAACGATTTAACACCAATCAACGTTCGAAAAGGTCAGGCACCAGGCCGATTAGATCGAACTGAATTTAGTGTGAGGTTTCGTGCTTCTTTCATGGATCCAGCATTTCATAATGAAACTGAATCGATTGCGCGGCTTGAGGAAATTGCATGGCAAGCGTATAGGGATGGACGCAAGGCGCCTGTTACACAACAAGCAGGTGCGGGATTTGCGGATCCAGATTACGAATTATCCGTTGAATGGTTAGCTACAAAGCAACGCATAGAGGAAGCACAGCGACGTTGGAGTGAACCTGCAACACCATCACGGGTGTTGTTGGTATGCGGATCAGCGCGAAACGATGGAACTTGTCCCGGAGAAATGTCTAAATCTTTCCGGTTGCTGCAAATAGCTCGCGAAACCATAGAGCATGCGGATATTCAGGCTGATGTCCTCGATCTGAGTCTGCTTGCTTCTGAATATGGACGCAACATTTATCCATGTAAGGGTTGCGTATCAACAGCAATGCCTTTATGTCACTGGCCATGCAGTTGTTATCCTCATCATTCTCTCAATCAGACCAATGACTGGATGGCGGAAATTTATGAGCGTTGGACAGCCGCTCATGCAGTCATCATCGTAACACCGGTTTATTGGTATCAAAGCCCGGGGCCGTTGAAATTAATGATGGATCGTATGGTTTGTGCTGATGGCGGCAATCCTGATCCTACATCGACCTCGGGAAAAAATGCGACAAAAGCAAAAGAAATTGAGATGAGTGGTTGGGATTATCCGCAGCATTTGGCAGGCCGGGCTTATGGCGTGATTGTTCACGGCGATGTGGCCGGTATTGAAGGTTCGCGGCGCGCTTTATCCGATTGGCTGGATTGGATGGGATTTATTGATGCGGGGTCTGTGGCGCGCCTGGATCGCTATATCGGATATTACGAACCCTATGCAACCAGTCACCTAACATTAGATAAAGATGTAGCCATACAAGAAGAAACGCGCAATGTCGCTCTTGCCGTGGTTAAAGCCGTTGCGGAACTACGCGCAGGCCGGCTGCAAGCGATTCAAGCAAAAGTAAAACGTCCCAGACCAAAGTAGAAAAAGTTATCCACTTGCTGCGCCTGGCGCCATAGTTCCCGTTCGGTTGTATACTTTATTCCAGGGCAAGTAAAATTAAATTCTATTAACCGGAGGTTTTATGCCACAAGTGGATCTTTATTACTCCAAAACATTTCTAGGTCATTTCACCTTGATTATTTCAGATAAGGTCGATCTCATCGTATATCGAATTCATTTTGTCGATGCGGATGCTGAAGCGTCCAAAGGGGGAAGAATTGCTTGGGTTACGCACAAGGTTGCACAAGTAACAGGGTATGCCTCTGGCAAGGTACTTTCTGACTTTGAATCTTCACCCAAAGCATATAAAGACCGGGTGAACTACGGAAATGATAACCGGACGCTTCTTAGGAGCTGGAATATAACAGTTCCGCAAATGGATAATATGATAATGTGGGCGCATATGCTCATCCAGCAACAAAAAAAAGGCCATAGCGGAAGCTATGGCTATGTCATCTATTCCGGTAACGTAGACAACTGCGGAAGCTTTGCAATCAAATGCCTCCAACAAGCAGGTATTCAAATCTCGCTGCCGTACTTAAAGAGCTGGCTACAACTGCCTTCCT
>WBZQ01001523.1_pt1 | contig 15988 bp, 10 predicted proteins | sample 5204251 | NCBI WGS metagenome assembly WBZQ01 (sample SAMN12412402, study PRJNA552823) | activated sludge metagenome | isolation source: activated sludge from nitrification reactor of wastewater treatment plant... | place: USA: Virginia | collected 2017-09 | reverse complement strand
TGACCGGCCCCCCTTAACCGGATCCGACCTGTATGTTAGGGTCGGGCCGCAAGGAGGGCCGTATGCCACGCATCAAACACACCGTCGAGCAGATCATCACCAAGCTGCGTGAAGCGGAAGTGGCCTTGAGCAAAGGCCAACCCGTCGTGCAAGTCTGTCGCACGCTGGGGATCGCCGAACAAACCTACTACCGTTGGCGCAATGAGTACGGCGGCCTGAAAATCGATCAGGTCAAGCGGCTCAAAGAGCTGGAACGTGAGAACACGCGCCTGAAACGTGCGGTCGCCGACCTCACCCTGGATAAGTTGATTCTGAAGGAAGCCACCGAGGGAAACTTCTAAGCCCAGCGCGGCGGCGGCAGACCGTCACGCGCTGCTGTACCACGCTGGGCCTCTCCGAGCGTCGGGCCTGTCGGGTCCTGGACCAGCCGCGGTCGACACAACGCTATGCGCCCGATCCGCCCGAGGATGAATCACGGCTGACAGCGGCCATCATCGAGCTCGCCAGTCAGTATGGGCGCTATGGCTATCGCCGCATCACCGCCCTGCTGCAGGCGGAGGGGTGGCGGGTGAATCACAAACGCGTGGAACGGATTTGGCGGCGGGAAGGCTTGAAGGTGCCGCAGAAGCAGCCGCCACGGCGCCGGTTGTGGTTGACCGATGGGTCCTGTATCCGGTTACGGCCGCAGCACCCCAATCATGTCTGGGCGTACGATTTCGTCGCGCTGCGGACCGAGGATGGCCGCCCCGTGAAGTTGCTCACGATCGTGGACGAATACACCCGCGAGTGTTTGGCCATCGATGTGGCTCGCCGGTTGCGGTCCGATGATGTGCTGTTCCGTCTTGCCGAACTCTTTGTGCAGCGCGGGCTGCCTGAACATATTCGATCGGACAATGGCCCTGAATTTGCCGCCAAGGCCGTGCGCCACTGGCTCAACCGGGTCGGCGTGCGCACGTTGTTCATTGAGCCGGGAAGCCCGTGGGAGAATGGCTATGTGGAGAGTTTCAACGGGAAGTTACGCGACGAACTGCTGAATCGGGAACTGTTTGCTACACTCTGGGAGGTGCAGGTGCTGGTGGAACGCTGGCGGCAACACTATAACCAGGTGCGTCCACATCGTTCGCTGGGCTTGCGGCCGCCCGCACCCGAAGCGATCGCGCCGCAGTGTGCGTAGTGACATTCAACCTGGTACAACCACAGGGGGCCGGTCAAAATCTTAGCGGCGTAAACTCAGTGAGGACTCGCTGTCTGTCGGATGAAGTCTTGAGTTATACACGTCATTGGCGTTTAGCACATGGGCTTTCCATCAGTGTAGGAGGTGTCGCTTACGACATCCCTGTCGGTTAGGCCATACGATCGCTTAGCTAAATGTGGTCGTAAGCTGATCATAAGCTCACCACAGAATATGAAGTCCCTGAAACACCTTGGATTTCGTCGAGTGTAGCGCATTACTTGTTCTGCCGCGCTCGATACATACCTTGAATACGATGTCCATCGTATGGTCCCGTGGAGTTCTCATGCGCCTTCGTTCCATTGATGGGGTGAACATCCCACCATTTGCCGGACGAGGCGTCGTGCATCAACGTTCTGCGAGCGACGCCGCCGGCATCCAAGCCGTAGAGGTCGGTTCCCCATGAAGCGTCCACGAGAAAGCTGTGAATGTTCCCCGAGACCATGTGATCGACGACAATGACCGTATGCCAGGCGCGGTCGCTTGAGTCAGCTCTCGGCTTGAGCACGAACAGATCACCGGTCTGCGCGTCAGTGACCGCTATTTTTTTGAAATGACTGGAAGGCAGCCTCGCGAGTTTCTCATACCCTCGCCGCTTGTCGAGCCCGAGGGTCAGCCTTACTTTCTTAGTATCGTTATCGTTTCCCATGAAGGCAAAGATAAAGGCGAGCTGCACATAGCCTGCGCAATCGATTCCCATCTTGAACTCGCGCTGGAGCATTCGGACCAACTGTTGGTCCGACAGGCGAGGGTGAGCGGCTTGAATAGCCTTCAATTCACCGGCCTCGATCAGTCCCTGTGTGATCGCCGAGATATCACTTGGTTTCGCACGCCCGTAAGCGGCGTATCGTATCGCCCGTGGATGTCGCCTCTCAAATTGCGCCCCCAGGATCCTCTTCACTTTGACGATCGCTTCCTCGGTTCCGCCAGCCTTTGCGTACCGGAACTGCGGCCGAGCCTTCACCTTGACGCCACCTCCCAGATCGTACTCCGTGTTCGCGTTCGCGAAGTAATCATCGATGCGACTCCGCAGATCGCTCAGCGAAACTTTGGGCGCAAATGCTTCGAACAGAGTTCCCTCGTCTTCGTACCTTTCCGTGTCCGTGAAAACTACCTCGTCTTCGAGCTCCACGTCTTCGGCTTCATCGAAATCCCCCTGTGGCTCTGCTCCAGCTTCTCCTTCGCCTGCCAAACTTTCTTCATCCTCTTCACCCTCTACAGTGAACTCTTCTGGTGTCGTGAATGCTTCCAGGGCGGCTTCCTCATAGAAATTCTCTGGAAGCACTTCTGCCTTGATAGCTTCGGAGTCTGCCTGAAGCGACTGGTTGTCTGAAGGAGCGCCAGATACCTCATTGGCATTCCGAGTGGCCACCGACGTGCTGTTTAGAAATGCCGCTTCCTGCAGCCGTTCGCGCAGGTAAAGGCGCACTAACTTGAAGTGGTCCTTTTCCTGGGATGGGATCGGAAATACATTCGGAAGTTTCTGAAGGTGGCCGCGCAAATCCTTCTGGAGATTCTCGGAGTTCGTTCTCGGCAATCCGTGGCGGTAATAACTGTAAAGGAAGCGTGTTTTAGGATAATCCTTTGCCCAGAGTCGCCACGGTTCAACGTCTGAGCTATTGTACAGTGAGTCGAACCCCCAGCATTCTCTGATCTTGGCGGCAGCCTGATTGCCTGAGGTCGCCAACTTGCGCATATAGATACCGCCGCCCGAATGAGCGGCGAGGATGAGATTTCCAATCGTCGGGGAATGACCCTTATAGGGCCCATATATTGTCAGAGCCTCCAGCACCTCAGTTAAGTAGCTATCCAGCCCGTTACGGCGCACCAAGTCTCCGGCCTCCGACTTGAGCGCCAACGTGGGAGCTACCAGAATGACATTCTTCCGGCTAGCGTTGATTTCTTCTCGTAGCGAAAACACCGGATATTTTTGCCCATCCCAATACTCAGAGATGAGGGCGTCTGAACCCGGGATGCCGGTCTTGTGGCCGTGCAAATACAAAATGAGATCTATTTCCTTCTGGGAAAAATAGTTTTCCGGGATGAATATCCCCGTCATTGGCCGAATTACAAAGGTCGTATACTGGACACACGTTTTCTTCTTGTTCTCCTCCACCCATTTAGCGCACCGGCTATCTTTGCCCAGCTTGATCTCCACATATAGTGTTTGGCCGGGTGGATCAGACTTGGTGGGATTTTTCAGCAGGGGAGGAGCTTCGGCTTCAAGAAGTCCCTCCTCGACCTCTCCTGCTCCGATCTCAAAATCCTGGAATTCCCCTTTCAGTTCGTCACTTTCCTCAGCAAAACGCTCCAGTGACTGGTTCACAGAAAGTCCGTCCGGTTCGCTTTCATATTCGTCCTCGCACTCAGCATGCATGACTTCCCTCACGGCCTTCTCTGATTTCGGACTTGCCTTCGGGCAGGGTGGATCCGAGGACTTCCAGCATGGATGTTTGTCGTTGAACCAGCCGCCCGTCCCGCAGTAGACGGCCCTTCCGAGATCATCCAGTCGACAATCAAAGTGCATGATGTCGCCACTGGCTCGCGTGCCGAGATCAACTGCGCCCCAAACCAGACAGGCATGATCGCGTAGCGCGATGACCATGTCTCGATCCATGTTGAGGAATCCATTCAGCGGTTCCCGCGATTGGCTGCCTCGGAATACACTTCCACTTCCTTTTAAATCCGTCAGATCAGCCTTCGCCTTCGTTTCGTTGAGGGCGAGATATTGGCGCAAGTCTTGATCTCTCTGAGTCAAATCATCATAAATATCGCCGGTGGTTTTGGAGGCGTCCGTTCCAAGCTTGTTCAGATATTCCGGAAACTTATCCTCTGTGAGCGTCAGTCCAGATATCTTGGCTGCGGCGCGCTTCATGACTTCTGAAAAGTGTTTTGCGCCGCTCGGTTTGTCCCGGTAGTCGCCAACGTGGGGATTGCCCAGATACTTGATGTCAATGCCGAAGCCTAGAGTGTGAATACTTTTGGATCCTGATTGACTGCGCCCTCCGGCGTGCTTCTCATCAATCTTCAAAAGGACTGCCATCTCGGCTGGCGTTTTCTCCGTAAACCGAGACTGGGACAGCAACCAAAGTTCTGCCTTCCGCAGTTTTCGGGCAAAGTACACGTGGATCGGACGGACAAAGTTCCACCCGAGGAGGCAAGGGTTAACAAAGGAGTTCCACCAATTACTGTATGTGAGATCCTTGATCAAATCAGTTGTGACAGACAGGGCTGCTTCTATGTCCTTTCGCCGGGATTTGACCTGGTTCCTCGCCCATTCGTTCGTCTGAGCCGCAGAGAGCAAACCCCGGCGAGGCCAGAAGCCGAGGCTGTCCAGAACGGAAGGTCCGGCAAATCCATCATGCTCCTTAGAATCTCTGTAGCACTTGATCTGAAACTGATGTATCGCCTCGACAAAGACCGCATCGACAGGCTTCACACCGAGCTTAATGGGAGCAGTTGGATTTCGAGAATTGTAGGTAGCAATGGCGGTGTTGATGGCCGCCGGATCAACATAACTCTGTAAGGCCGCGAGAATACTATCTGGATCAACTCCTGACTGTCTTGGATGTTTTTCGGCATTCCACCGCATAGCCGCCCTGCTTCGGCCTGGCGTCAGGAGCTTGCCTAATGTGGCACGCTTGGTAGGAAGAAACGCCGGCACCGCCAGTAAGGAATCAGGAATGATCGAGAAGCTTGTCGTGGGCGAGTCATACTCGACGTCGCTCCAATCCCCCTCTAACTCTTCCTCATCGCCATCGGGAAACTCTTGCGCGTCTTCAGGGCGGAATTCCCCCACATAATGTTCTTCTCGCGAGAAAACGGGATGCAAAAAATCTTCCGCGAGGCCCTGAAGAAACGGGCTTTCCTGTATAAACCTCTTGAGTGACGGATCGGGATCGAGGCGAGGTTCCGTGCTCAGCACGTCTTCTTCAAGAAATGGAGACTTCATCATTCCACCGCCGCCACGAAATCGTCCTCCGGAAAGAACCAACCACCAGCCCCGTTTGGCCTTACCGGCGAGCGGGCTCCACGAGTCTGCCTGACGCTATGCGTTGCACAACTCGATGCGCTCATGCTGTAACTCAGCCGGTTCCACGCAGGATTTAGGGTTAAATAGGATCTGATAATCGATAGATGAAGGTTTGACCCGACTCTCGCTTCTTCCAGTACTCCTTGTCAGGAACCGCGCAATGAGCATTGGAGCGCCGAGGCCGGTTGTTTCGGGATCGGCATAGCGAGAGATCAATACCGTTTTCACTTATTGGGTCAACTCGTTGAACTCATCCGGCATGATGTTATCTTTTCCACCCCGCTCCATGCTAGCCAAGAAGTGGGCGACGAAGCAGCGGGTCGCACCGTCACTGCCTTGGCCATGCGCGGCGTCTCATCGCTGTTCCTAACGATCTTCGGCGTCCTCAACCTCCAGTTCGTGTTGAATGCCTTGCAGGAGCGGTCGTACCAAATCGTTTCGAATCTGCAGCCATTCTTGAGCGAGACCACGTTCGCCCTTCAGGATTCGACGACCTCCCAGCTCTGGATGGCGGGCGTGGAAGACAAAATTCGCCAGCTTGTTTTCGTCGACAATCCCTTGCTGCTGGAGGAGATTGAGGGCATCACGCTCCCTCTTGCTCGCCAGATCGAAGAGCTTGGATGCATACTGTACCCAGTCCTTGGCTTCTATGCCCGTTGTACCGATTGTCGTATTCCGAGTTTCGAACTTCACCAGCCATCGGTCCTTCTTCCCTTTTCTGGTTTCTACGTTGTATCGGCCCATAGCTGCGCTCAAGCCTTTGCCGCTTCGGACCGACAGCAAGTCCACATTCCTGACGATTCCTGCCAGCCATTCGTGTACGGTGGGCCCAGGTTCGTGTTTTTTCGTTCCGTACCCTTTGATAAAGACAGGACTTTTCCGATCCAGCCCCATCTTCTCAAGGACCGAATCATTCTTTACGATTGTTTCAAACAGTCTCCTGTCTTTCTCTGTCAACAGGACCTTGTACATCGATGCGAAATTGGACCGACTCATCAACGTAAACGCCTGCTTGGGAGGCATTCCATCGACATCAGAGAACGCTCCGGAGTCTTCGCTCTCCTTCCCCCCCTGCCCCCGCATGATGTAATTGACGATTATCTGCAGAAAACTGCGAATCTTTCCCAGTTCCGTCGCAGTCATGCCACCGGTGTTCGCAGCATCCAGGATCGCCTTTGCGTACGTAAGAGTGCCGTCTCTGTAAAACGGCCATTCGTGTTGCCGTAGGAAAGATTCGTAGTATTCCAGCAGGAAACTTTCCGAAGATTGAATCCCCGCGTTCCATGCGACGTCGATTATTTCGACCTCCAACTCTTCACCAGCCCGAAGTATCGGTTCCTTATCACCTTCCATCCCTGGTTTTTTGTCCCAGAAACCTTGAGCTATCTCCCTCTTCGAGCCTTTCCTCAAATGATCGATATTGAACGGGAACGCCTTTCGCGTCGTCTCGTGTTTGGCCGAAGCAGCTTTGTTCATGTCGTCGGTCATCTTGCCCGCTTTTTCTATCGCCTCCTTGAGCTTCGGCCATGTACGAAACCACTCCGTTTCAAATTCAAGAACCCCGCCCGTCTCGGACTCCAGTCTTACTCCCTTCTTCTCGACGAGGAAATCGTCGGGACCGTATTTTCGTTCGAGAAGGCTCGCGGTTTTGGCATCATTTCGCCAGATCCGGTTCCTGGTTTGAATTTCGAACTTCATCCGTGCCGAGGGCTTTTCTTCGCCTGTCTCTCCGTCCTCGTATTCGGCTTCGCCTTCGTAATAGATTTCCTTCTGGCCCTCTTCCAGATCCGTCGGCTCATCGTCGGCATAAGCTTCAGCTTCTTCAGGCAGATAATTGTTTGTGGAAGCCCTCTCTTGCTCATCGATTCCGTCTTCTCGCTCCGCCGGTTCGACGAGCTTCGTTCGGCCTTGCTGAAAGGCTCTCTGGAAAGTGCTCTCCCTCTCCAATGCAGCCAAATGCGCTTCCCTCTTGACCCCGGCCACCCTTCCAAAGAGGTCTTCTTCCAGCAGGGGAGATTCAAGGCTGCCCTGATTCGAATTCGCACTCTGGTCTGTTTCTTCTCGTGAGACCACCTCAGTCTGTACGAGGAGCGCATCGCCGACCATGCTCGCGATGGCTGCACCGGCATCCTTGTTAATCGCGTCGCGCACGTTGCCCAGAATCGCCGGCGTTAGCCGCACGCCCCAGTTCTTCGTCTTGGTGCCATTGATGTGGATACCCACGCAGACATGCACCCCCCCGTCGCTGAGTACGACCGGGCCGCCGCTCTGTCCCCCGTGCGTATCGGCGTCGTAGTACACGAGCTTTTCCATGGGCACATTAGCCGTTCCGTCCGCGCGCCAAAGCGTCGATGCCCAGCGGCGGGGATTTTGTTTCATGCACTGACGCATCCCCTTCAGCTTCTGCGCCCTGTTGCCGTCAATGGGAATGGTGTTACAGCGGTCGCCTGGGTACCCGGACACCGTCACGCGCTTTCCACTAAGGGCCTTAGGTGCGAGCCCACGGAGCTGCGCCTGCGCCGGATCTTGGCCCCAGAAGCCGAGTGCGGCCGGGAGTTTGCGATCGAGCGTGACAAGCGCGAGATCGACTGGCCAGAGGTACCGCACGCGCCGAATCGAATAGGCGCCAAACGGATGGTCGGCGTTGTCGCCGTTGCGCGCCGGGCTGATCTTCACTTTTGTTAGCTTGACCGGGTCACCATACGGCAGCACGTGCCGCGCCGTTAGCAATTGGCATGGCCCGACTAGCACGCCGCTGCCGCGTGATGCGCCTGATTCGTCGGTCGGCAGATCGAGCGCACACACCCAGCGCCAAGGAATTTCGTTGGTTTCTCGGACGTGCTCACGGGGGTTGGAGCCAAGCTCCTCAAAGTCGAGCAGCTCAGGTTCCTGCGACTCTGGACCATCTTGCGTAGAATGGCTCGTCTCAGCGCCTGACAACCCCACCAAATGGGCGAAAGGGGATTCGTCAATGGCATGCGACACGCCGTTGCTTAACTCATTGGTGGGGACAACGAGGTCTGGTTCATTCTCAAGGTAAGGAGATTCGAACTCTTCAAATGGAGTCTTCATTCGAATTCCCTCTCACCATCGCGCAATCGATTAGCTTGGGGTGACTCTTCGCGCCTTCATCTCGCGCCCTGTGATGATGGACCAGTGCCGGATGATGGTCCGCATCGCTTCGTCTGGTCCATGACCACCCGGTGCTTGCGTGTAGAGTGCGGCCACCGCTCCAGATTCGTTGAAAAGGCCTGTTTCGATCTCAGTCAGAATCCGAGAAATGCTGTCGGCGATCTCGAAGTAGCTCTTAGAGAGGCCATGGGCGGGAAGACCCACCCTCTGAGCAATCTTGAACAGCCGCTCTTCCGGGCTCGCGCCTTCTGCTCGCAAGTCCGCGATTATTGGCAACGTGCCTGTATCCACGGTCAGGTGAAACCAAGAGAACATGGAGACGAAAACAAATTCCTCGCGGGATAGGTTTCCCGTCTGCCTACGAGTGATGAGCATACTGTGAAGCTTAGTGGCCAGATCAGCGATCTTGGCTTCATCCGTCGGCCTCGCCCCGCTGATATTGCTCGCGTTTTCAATCCCAATCCATACTTCCCGCAGAAATTCCTCAAAAGTGTTTACGAACTCACTATTTGCCGCCTCGGCCTTGACATAGGGATACGGCTTGTTGTCATCTGTCCCATGATTCAAATCCATGGCGAACATTCGTTGAAAAGCGGAGCGCCAAATAGCATTAATATCAGGACGCACATAGCTAGTGACGGCCGTGATGAAGAAGGGGGGGGGATCCCGGTAGAACAATTCCTCGGTTGTACGTAACCATCTCTGGCTATCCGCTGATGCCGGAACACCGAGCTTCTCACCATGTACAAACTCATGGACTACACGCCGAAATATCTCGTAAATACGGGTATTTGCGATCATATAAGCGTAAATCAAATGATCATAAAGACCTACAGGACTATTCCCCCCAAGGCGGTTAATAGAGCTGGTCCTAGAGAGCCCCTTGCGGAGTTCATCAGCGATCTTGCGTACATTGCAATCTTGAGGAGTAGTCGAAGTAGTCGAAAATGCGTTCATCCCAAACCACGTCGTACCGAAACCGGGAAGGTCGCTTCTTCGAGCTGGGTGGCCAAGGTTAACAGTAGGATTGTTTGACCTCTGATCCCAGGCCAGTTCCAGCAGCGCTGTCAGATCCAAAGGGTGGAAGCGCATAAGGGCTTCTGGACCCTTACCTTGGTTAGCATCTGATAAGATCTTTGCGAACCTGCGGAACATACATCACCTCCTATTCGGCTACCTCGAACTGGCGGGAGTTGAAGAGCTTCCTGCCGCCCGCACATTCAACGCTTCGCTTATCTCTTTGAAAGCATCTACGGCCTTTTGGGCATCTTCTGTCAGGGGTGCCGGAGTCTTACTCTGGACCTGCTTCTTAAATTCCTCTAGAAGGCCCGTTAGCAAGGCAAGAAATTCCTGATCCGGGCCGCCTGTTTCTGTTCCCTTTCCTGCCATCACTGCCTCCTTTCAAAAAATGTTTACGCAGCCTGTAGGGCGCCGCCCAGTCGCAACATAGATTGCTCTTGCAATTGCAAAATGTCATTCAGATCTCGGGGCTTGCGGGCAATTTGCAGCCCCGTGAGCGCCAGAATCCGCACCGGCTCTGTCCAGAGCCAGTGTGCGGAGGTAAATAGGGCTGGACCGATTCGTCCGTCGAGTTCGCTGAGCGCTGCTGGGCTCACCCGCTCCGGTTGGATCAGGGCCCGCAGGGAGCGCCCATTGAAGGCACGCATTGGGCTATCGAGCGTCAGGCGAACCACATCCCCCAGAATCGGAAGCGAGTCCTCCAACAAGTTACGAGTGTCCGATGGCGCATGGTGCACGGGATGCAACGCGCTCCATGCCAGAGCCAGATCATCCCACGGGCCGGCGCCATAAAAATACTTGCAGGCCTCGACGCCTAACAACACACGGATGTAACTGATGGGATGTGGGTCGCCGGGCGTATACCGAAAGACCATCGATACGTCGCCGGCGAGCACGTCGTGCAGGGCGGCCACACTCGCGAATCCGGTGTGAGCAAAGGCGAACGCATCCGCAGCAATCTCAGAGGACCAGCTTGCCCAGACATCCGCAAGCTCGCTCGATTTTCCCGCTACTCCCATGGAAAGGGTTGAGGCGAGTTCCTCATTCCATCCGGCGATATGAGCCACCTGATGCCCGGCCTCGTGGATCAACGCGGTAGGTCGCAGCAAATTGTGCCGTACGATCTTGATCGTGGCGACAGGGCACGCTTCACCTCCATCCCACAAGCGAAGCCCGGCTTTCAGAATGGAGGCGCCTAGTCCTTTATCCACGTACGTCAGGGTGACCGGTGTGATCTTGCCAATCTGGTCGAGCAGTTGTGACATGCTGCGATGAGCCAGCGTGTCACAGGCTCGCAGAAGCGCAGCCATTTGGGGATTCGTGCGCCCGTTGATTGCATCGGCAAAAAAATCCAGCGTGGTTTCTGTCCTCTGATACTGGTTCCGGAACGCGAGTAGTTTCCGACGAACTTCAGCGAGCGCGGTTGAACTTTGGGCTGCACGCTCCATGGTTGTTAAAACGTTCGCCTGTTGTTGAAGCCGACCGATGACGCCTGTCAAATGGCGCCTCAACGAGATTCCCAGATATCGCTCGAGATGGCCCCAGGCTTCGGGCGAAGCCAAGTCATCAAGCTTGAGACGAGAAACGGCGAGCGCCCAATGCGCGACCTGTCGCTCGGTTTGAGCCTGAACTGCCTGAATCTGATCAATCACACTTATGCCCCGCAAAGACTTCGGTGCGAATGTTAGGTTGGCTACCTTGGCCGAGCGTTTCGGCAACCTTGCTGCCTGAGGGGCCCTTTTCGACCAGCGCCTGACCAAGTTCTTTTAAACCTTGCGGATGCTCGATCGTGAACCGAAGCGTCACACCGTCCGCCGGATCTTCTGTGGCGGCAAGAAATTTCTGCGACTGTGTTTTGATGAACTCAGTGAAGCTTTGCACCAGCCATTCCTGCATCTTTGTAATGAGAACCTGTGGAACAATCCCCGGCAGTCTCTGCAACACCGACGCTGCAGATTGTCCTGGCGGGATTCCGGGATGCACGATCCGAAGCCGTTTTGGCCGATGACCATGCAGGATTCGCGGTAGTCGGCGCGCAAGAAATTTATTGAAGCTAACAGCCAACGCTCCCATGTGTGATTGCTGGCGCAGGCGTACGGCAAGCTTCTGCGCCTTCACCTCGCTGATGTAGATGCAGACACGAATCTGATCCTGGGGACCATCCAATGTTACGTTGATATGGACGAGGCCCCGGGCGCGACGACTGCCCCCTTTTCCTCGGACGATCAGCGGTCGTCTTCCTTGAATAGCCAGGTGGAAGAGCCGCTGTCCAGGCGGCAGATTCCGCCTGTCTGTCCCGGGACGTGAATTTCGACCAAGACCGGACTTGCCAAGCAGGGCCACTGCGGATTCCTGTGACAGCGGGTGGAATTGTGACACCGTCGCTTCGTCTGAGGCGCCCAGGCCTAGGGATTCGCTCTCGCTACGCGCAATATCCGCAACGGTTGTCCCTGGCAAAGCTTCGTAAAGATGCACTTCGGCTTCGGTGTCAGCGCCCTCAGGCAGACCGAGTTGGTCCTGTAGATAATCGGAAAGAGGAACGCCCTCGAAACTTTCGATTTCCTCAGCCATATGCGGCGTGATGCTGACTTTGAACGCCCTGGTACATCGCTTGTACAGCTTCTGCCCGTGCAACGGCATGAGAATCCATGCAGCATTGACGCCTGCTTCAAGAAGTTCTGGCCGCTGCCTATAGGTCGTTTCGGATAGCACAGCCGGCAAGTTCGCGGCGGCAGCTTGCTCGAAGGCATCAAGAGCGAAGCCTTCGAGCAGCTCTTGATTGTCGAGGACGTGATCCGGCAGCGAAGCCACTCGGTTGACGGTCTCTTCAACGGTCGCGGCCACTGCGGAAGCGGCTAGACCGGATTTCTCCTGGTCAGTCATTTCCAGGTTGAGAAGTTTTAGTCCGGCATCGACAATAGCTCGTGATAGCGCGGGCGCATGGTTCGGGCCGATAAGGCCAGAAATCAGTCTAGCCAATAGCGGCGAGAGGAAGTTCACGACCTTTGGCCGCCCGATGAGACGTATCCCAAGACGCAGGGCCGGTAGCACCGCCGGCAAGAAATTCTGGATATAGGGTTCTGCACTTTCACCCGTCTTGAGGTTATCGAGTTCTTGTATGAATCGGTCGCGAGCGTCATCGAGCTCCGCGAAGACAGGAGTTGCAGCCGCCGAGGAACTGCTTCTCAGTTGCGCAATTTCCATGTTGAGCTCGACCTCGTCCTCCGACAGCAAGGCCTCGGCTATTCCACTGTCAAATTCTTCTTGCGCCGAGGCAAGATCGGCCCCAGCGGCGTCCTGCACAGGGGCACCGGCATTTTCCGGAGGTATTGCCACACCAGCACTGGCTGACGGGTCACTGGCTATACCAGCAGCTGGTTCCGCTGGTTTCGGTGCAGCAAACCCAAGCTTTTCGGCTAGTTTCTGGGCTGCTGGTTGAACGGCTTCAGGGAGTTTCCCAATCGCTTTTTGTAGGACTCGGTTCAACAGCGGCCTGATGAGCGCCTTGATCTTGTTGAGAATTGGACCGAGGCCAAGCTTTGCGACTCCCTGGGCGACCTTTTTGACCGCCGTCCCCACTTTTTTGAACACCTTCCCGAGCCAGTCCTCGAAGGCCGGTTCGATGTGCGAAGAAGATGTATACTGTTCGAAGAAAGTGTCGATTTCGCCGTCAGCCATGCCGGTTTTGTCGCGTGATCCAAACTCTCGCGCTATCGTATCCACCATTTTTTCCGATTCCCGCGTCAGCTGGGAAAAACGTTGCGTGACAAGTCTATCGGCTTCGCTCCGAGAATAACCGGAGGCCAGATGATCCTGATGCATGTTCCGAGCGTCAGTCAGCAGTTCAAACAAAGCCTCGTCGAACTCTTCGTCATGGAACTCGTTGACAAGCGCAGAATAGGCTTCGCGCAGAGGATTATCGACGACGCTTTCACCATCTTCCAATTCGTAAACCGAGACGAACGGTGAACGAGCGGCGGGCGTTGGTCGAAGTTCCTGTTCCTCCGCGTCTGCCTTCTCAGTGATAAAGCTTTTGAAATCCAGGAAAGGTGCGCTCACATGGCCGACGGTCATTGTGTCACCCCCGTGTTCGGAGAATTGAAGCAAACGCCTTTAAGTTGGTAAATGATTGCATTGAGACCTCGGCTGGTTGAGCCTAAGCAGCTAAAGCCCTCTCCTTGCTTAGTTTCGATAGGACATTCCTCATACACTCAGAAGAGAAGGCCGATAGCGGCGACCCTGCCACATACAACTGGCTATCCGGATCTGTCTTTCAACCTAATCAGAAAGGCTCTTCTGAACATTCATCAGAAGTGGGCGAGAGTGAAAGGCACAATTGGTAGCGATCGACGCAGATTAGACCATGGGTCATACTTCTTATCCGGCAATCGCACACTGCTTTCGTAGAAAGCACCAAGCAAGAGATGTGCTACTGCAGAAGTATTCAATTATGGATAGTTATACGCAGCGGAAGTAGTTCGATCTGTATCTAATGCGGAACAGATGTATCCAAACAGATACTTAGATCCAGGGCCATCCAAGAGATTGCCACTCTATATCTGGAGCCATACAAGTTGTATCAATCGACACAGAAAAAGACGCACGGAAGTCGGATCAGTGGAAGCAGTCGAGTAGTTGCGCGCACCAGGACTAAATTGTAAGGTTCGGGCACTGACCTGCCCCCCTTAAACGAGTCCAGATCCTATGTTAGGGTCGGGCCGAAAGGAGGGCTGCATGCCACGGTTGCGTCACACGGTCGAACAGATTCTTGCCAAGCTGCGTGAAGCCGAAGTCGCACTGAGTAAAGGCCAGTCCGTCGCCCAGGTTTGTCGGAGCTTGGGAATCACCGAACAAACCTACTATCGGTGGCGCAATGAGTATGGTGGCCTCAAGGTCGATCAAGCCAGGCGCCTCAAGGAACTGGAACGCGAGAATAGCCGCTTGAAACGCGCGGTCGCTGAGCTCACGGTGGATAAGCTGATCCTGAGAGAAGCCGCCGAGGGAAACTTCTAAGCCCAGCGCGGCGGCGGCAGACCGTCACGCGCTGCTGTACCACGCTGGGCCTCTCCGAGCGTCGGGCCTGTCGGGTCCTGGACCAGCCGCGGTCGACACAACGCTATGCGCCCGATCCGCCCGAGGATGAATCACGGCTGACAGCGGCCATCATCGAGCTCGCCAGTCAGTATGGGCGCTATGGCTATCGCCGCATCACCGCCCTGCTGCAGGCGGAGGGGTGGCGGGTGAATCACAAACGCGTGGAACGGATTTGGCGGCGGGAAGGCTTGAAGGTGCCGCAGAAGCAGCCGCCACGGCGCCGGTTGTGGTTGACCGATGGGTCCTGTATCCGGTTACGGCCGCAGCACCCCAATCATGTCTGGGCGTACGATTTCGTCGCGCTGCGGACCGAGGATGGCCGCCCCGTGAAGTTGCTCACGATCGTGGACGAATACACCCGCGAGTGTTTGGCCATCGATGTGGCTCGCCGGTTGCGGTCCGATGATGTGCTGTTCCGTCTTGCCGAACTCTTTGTGCAGCGCGGGCTGCCTGAACATATTCGATCGGACAATGGCCCTGAATTTGCCGCCAAGGCCGTGCGCCACTGGCTCAACCGGGTCGGCGTGCGCACGTTGTTCATTGAGCCGGGAAGCCCGTGGGAGAATGGCTATGTGGAGAGTTTCAACGGGAAGTTACGCGACGAACTGCTGAATCGGGAACTGTTTGCTACACTCTGGGAGGTGCAGGTGCTGGTGGAACGCTGGCGGCAACACTATAACCAGGTGCGTCCACATCGTTCGCTGGGCTTGCGGCCGCCCGCACCCGAAGCGATCGCGCCGCAGTGTGCGTAGTGACATTCAACCTGGTACAACCACAGGGGGCCGGTCACCGTGGAGTGGGGGTTTCTGCAGGAACCTCTCTAATTCCTGGGGTAATACCTCAGTATTCCACGCCTAGATAGCAGCGAAGCGAAATGTCGACAGTCTGAGAATGCTACCCGTAGGAGGCACTCATGGATGCGCGAATAAAATTTCAAATCGTCATCCCTGCTCTAATAGTTGGTTCGCTGGTATGTATTTATGGAAGTTATAGAAGATGGAAATGGTTGGTCGATCCGCCGGAACATTTAGCATTGGTGTATTCCCAATCACTCCTTAAAGTGCTGTTTGGCAGTGTGTTCGTCCGTAACTTTACAATGATTGTAGGTTGGTTGGTGCTCGCTTATGTTATTGCTCTTCTTTTCATTGAATAGATATGATGCCTGTAGAGCAAAACAATTGTCGAGAGTCTTGATATGAAGACCGTAATGCATTGAAGGCACACTTAGCTATCGCGAAGCCACGTTACTGTACGTCCTATATCGGACATCCTATTTGTAAGTCATTGTAAAACTGTGTATCAGCTTGGAAGGTTGAAGCACGTAAAGCCTTGATTTTATTTTTCACCTGGGGCCCTTTTAAGGCGAGACATTGGCGATCTAACTCCGCAAATAAAGCTAAGCAGCAAACGCAACGCCCGCAATTTTAAACGAAATAGCTTTTGCCAACGATGGGCATAACGGTTGCCCTCCACCAAAC
>WBZQ01001521.1_pt1 | contig 15999 bp, 16 predicted proteins | sample 5204251 | NCBI WGS metagenome assembly WBZQ01 (sample SAMN12412402, study PRJNA552823) | activated sludge metagenome | isolation source: activated sludge from nitrification reactor of wastewater treatment plant... | place: USA: Virginia | collected 2017-09 | reverse complement strand
CGGACGCATTGGAGCTCTTCGTGGCCGAAGAGGGGCGGCACGCCGGAATCCTCGCGGGTCTGATCCGCAGCCTCGGGGGAAAGACGCTCGAAGCGACGTGGACCGAGCGGCTCTTCGTGAAGGCCAGAAGGCTGGCCGGCGTCCGCTTCAAGCTCCTGGTGCTGTTCGCGGCGGAAGTGATCGGGATCGGGTTCTACGGGCTCGCCGCGGACGCGCTGCCCGGTGGAAAGCTGCAAGCGACACTCGACGAGATCCGACGGGACGAGAGGGTCCATCTGGCATTTCACGGGGCGTTCTTCCGCGCCAACCTCGCAAATGGGCTCGAGCGATTTGCCTTCCGAGTGGCCTTCGCACTCGTGGCCGGAGCAGCCTCGCTGGTCGTGCTCATCGACCATCGCAAGACGCTGGCGAGCCTCGGGGTGCCGCTTCAGCAGGCGGCGGGAACGTTCCGAGGGCTGGTCGCGGAAGCGCTCGGGCGGGTCGCCTACTCTGGCCGCGGTCGCCTTGCTTATCAGTCTGCATAGGTGCCACCGGATCGTTACCGGCCCGTCAAGACTTGGGTGCGCTCCTCTTGCTCACGTTGGCCTTGCCCTTGGCCTCGCCTTTGGCCCTGGCCTTCTCCAGACGGTGCAAATCCAGAACGGCGGCCTCGAAGTGCCGTTCAACCGCCGACGGCAGGTTTACCCGATCGGCTCGGAAGCGCTCGTACTCGCCAATCGCGCGCGCCGTCGCCGTCTCGTGCGAGACCGTTCCGACGTGACGCAGGATTTCGCGATCGCTCAGCTTCAAAAAGTCGTCCAGCTTGGCAATCCAGTCCGCCATATACATCGGCTTGCGGTTCAACGCCTGAACCTCCGCAAACTCAAGGTATGCGGTGACAATGCGGTTCAGTGCCTCCAGTTCTTCTCCCGAAGGTAGTTCTTGGCGACCGCGATGTCATCCCTGAGGGGGCTCGACCCGGCCCACGAGGTCAGCCCCAGGTTTGGCTTGGACGATCCGCTCGTGCGGCAACAACCTCGGCCGCCGTGTGGCCGTGGGCAGCCCAGTGCATCTTGTTCTGCAAAGTTGCGAAGAACCGCTCCGAAGCCTCAGCGGTGGGCTCGTAGTCGATACTGGTCGCGTAGATGTCGAGCACCTTCCGCCAAAACACTTTCTCGGACGAACGGATGTCGCGGAGGCGCGCCAGCAGCTCGTCGAAGTAGTTGCCCCGTTCATTCATGCGTTTGAGCCGCTCGTCGTCGAGGGTGAAGCCCTTGACGATGAACTCGCGGAGCCGCTGCGTCGCCCAGATGCGGAACTGGGTGCCGCGGCGCGACTTGACCCGATAGCCAACGGAGATGATCACGTCAAGGTTGTAAGACTCGACTTGGTACGTCTTCCCGTTCGGAAGCAGTTGTTGCAGATTCTGCAACAACTGCACTGGCGAAGAGCTCTCCCTCATCAAGAACGTTCTTTATATGTCTGGAAATAACAGACTTATCGCGCTGGAAAAGCTCCGCGATCCGGTTCAACGAGAGCCAGACCGTCTCCCCCTCGAAGCGCACCTCAATGCGCGTTCGCCCGTCGTCGGTCTGGTAGAGGAGGAACTCGCCAGAGCGGTGCGAGAGTGCCCTGGAGTTGGTCACGCGGTGGTGCCGATGAAGCGCCCGGCGGCTCTGATGCGAAGCTCGCCAGAGATGAGCTTCGGGCGAAGCGTGTCGCGGGCGGGCGGCAAGGTCCCCTACTCCGGCCTCGGCCGCAGAGTGACCGAGAACGTGTGCGCGTCGAACTCGAACTCCGCGGGCGGGCGCTGGCGGATGTTGACGTCGATCAGAAGGTCGAGCGTCTGGAGGACGGTCCTCAAGTCGCCCATGGCGCGCTTTTCGGTCACGACGTCGCTCGCGAGATCCTCTCCGGCGTAACGTACAAACTGAACATAAGCGCCGGGCAGGTAACGCGTTGGCGTGTCGCTCAGGACCAAGATGCCGGCGTTTGTCGGGCAATCCTGACCCAGGTCAAAGAAACGCAGGCTGGCAAGCTGCTGCTTGAGCGGCCTCGCTTTCTCGGCAATGACGTCCTCTGACACAGCGCGGCGCAGGTAGGTCAGCCTGAAACGGTCCTCGGAGAGGTCGGTGAGCGTCGCATCCGGGCATGGAAGCGTGTCGAAGGTGTACAAATCGGAGTGGCGGCGGTCGATTCCGACTGGATTCGCAGCTCGCGCAAGAACTTCCGCCTCGCTGATCATTGGGCGTCCCCCGCCGCTACCCCTTCCTCTCGATCTTCGCCCAGCTGTCCCTGAGCGAGACGGAGCGATTCAAGACGAGCTTGTCGGGGCCGGAGTCCGGGTCGACCGCGAAATAGCCCTGTCTTTCAAACTGCACAAACGCGCCGCCTCGAAGGTCGGCCACGCTTGGCTCGACCTGGCAACCGGTCTTGACAATCAGGGACTCGGGGTTGAGCAAAGATTGGAATTGCTGGCCGTCCGGGAGGTCGCTTGGGTCCGGCGATCGGAAGAGCCGGTCGTAGAGCCTCACCTCGGCGGTCTTGGCTTGGGCCTCGGAAACCCAGTGGATGGTGCCCTTCACCTTGCGGCCGTCCGGCGCGTCGCCACCCTTGGTTGCCGGATCGTAGGTACAGCGCAGCTCCAGGATCTCGCCGGTCTTTGGGTCCTTCACGACTTCCTCACAGCGCAGGAGATACGCCCATCTCAAACGGACTTCCTTGCCCGGTGAGAGCCGGTGGTACTTGGGAGGCGGAATCTCGCGAAAGTCCTCGCGCTCGATGAGGAGCGTGCGCGAGAACGGGACCTTGCGCGTGCCCTGCGCGGGGTCCTCGGGGTTGTTCACGGCGTCGAGCTCTTCGACGGCGCCCTCGGGATAATTGGTGATCACAACGCGGAGGGGGTCGAGGACCGCCATGACCCGCGGGGCGCGGCGGTTGAGGTCCTCGCGCAGGCAATGCTCCAGGAGCGCGACGTCGACGACACTGTCCCTCTTGGCAATCCCGATGCGCGCGCAGAATTCCCGAAGCGCTTCGGGTGTGTATCCGCGGCGCCTCAGCCCCGCGATCGTGGGCATGCGAGGGTCGTCCCAGCCGTTGACGTGCTTTCCGGCCACGAGTTGCAGGAGCTTTCGCTTGCTCAGGACCGTGTAGGTCAGGTTGAGGCGCGCGAACTCGATCTGGCGCGGCCTTGCGGGGAGCTCCAACGTCTCCAGGATCCAGTCGTAGAGCGGCCGGTGCGCCTCGAACTCCAAAGTGCACAACGAGTGCGTGATGCCTTCGATCCAGTCTGAGAGCGCGTGGGCATAGTCGTACATGGGATAGAGGCACCAGGCGTCCCCGGTCCGATGGTGAGTGGCCTTGCGGATCCGGTACAGGGCCGGGTCCCGCAGGTTGATGTTGGGCGAGGCCATGTCGATGCGCGCGCGGAGCGTCCTTTTCCCATCCGGAAACTCGCCTTGGCGCATGCGCCGGAAGAGGTCGAGGTTCTCGGCGATCGAACGGTTTCGAAACGGGCTGTCCTGGCCCGGCTCGGTTAGGGTTCCGCGCTGCCCGCGAACCTCGTCGGCCGAAAGGTCGCATACGAAGGCCTTGCCCTTCTCGATCAGCGCAACCGCGAAGTCGTAGAGCCTTTCAAAATAGTCGGACGCGTAAAAGAGCCCGTCCCATTGAAAGCCCAACCACTTCACATCGGCCTGTATGGAATCGACGTACTCGATGTCCTCTTTCAGCGGGTTCGTGTCGTCGAAGCGGAGGTTGCAAGTTCCGCCGTACTCGAGCGCGACCCCGAAGTTCAGGCAGATGGACTTTGCGTGTCCAATGTGCAGGTAGCCATTGGGCTCCGGGGGAAAGCGCGTCGCGACGCGGCCCTGGTGCTTGCCAACGCGCTTGTCCTCGTCGACGATCTCGCGGATGAAGTCGCGGCCTGAAAGGGCTGCGTCTTTGGGAACTTCCGTTTCAGGGGTCTTCATCGGATCTTCTCTTGCTCTTGTCCAATCTCGAACGCCTCGGCCAGGGCGGACTTGTGGGCCTTTAGGGTCGCGGCGAGCTGCCTGGGGCCGTGGGCGGTGGAGACAAACATGGCCTCGAAGGCTGCCGGGGCGACGAAGACGCCCCGTCGCCTCAGGCCGTGAAACCAGCGCCGGAACGCGTTCAGGTCGGAGCGCTTGGCGTCGTCGAAGTTGTCGACACCGCCGCCGACAAAAAAGAGCGTCAGGATCGACCCAACCCGGTTCAGAGTCAGGCGATCCGCGACACCCAAATCGTGCGCGATCTTGCGCATTCCGCGCTCCAGCTCGTCGGCGGTCTTCTCGAGCCTTTCGTAGACCGCGGGCACCAGCGAATCGAGCATGACCTTTCCCGCGGCCATCGCCAGAGGGTTTCCCGAGAGCGTCCCCGCCTGATACACGGGCCCGTCCGGCGCGATCTGCGCCATGAGGTCCGCGCGGCCGCCGTACGCACCCACCGGCAGACCGCCGCCCAGGATCTTCCCAAGGCAGGTGAGGTCCGGCCGAACGCCGTAGAGCTCCTGCGCGCCTCCCTTGGCCAGGCGAAAGCCCGTGATGACCTCATCGAAAAGCAGAAGCGCGCCATGTCGATCGGCGATCTCGCGGAGGCCCTGAAGAAAGCCGGGCTTTGGGAGCACGACCCCCATGTTGGCCGCGACCGGCTCCACGACAATCGCCGCGATGCGGTTCCGGTGCGCCGCGAACAGCGAAGCCACCGAATCCAGGTCGTTGTACCGGGCCGTCAGCGTGAGCGACGCCAAGGACGGCGGAACGCCCGGCGAGCCCGGAATCCCGAGCGTCGCGACCCCCGAGCCCGCGGCCACGAGGAACGAATCCGCGTGCCCGTGGTAGCAGCCTGAAAACTTGATGACCAGGTCCCGTGAGGTGGCCGCGCGCGCGAGCCGTATTGCGCTCATCGCCGCCTCCGTGCCGGAGGAGACGAACCTCACGCGCTCGATTGACGGAAACGTCGAGACCACGCGGTCGGCCAGCTCGACCTCGCCCTTGCACGGAGCCCCGTAGGACGTCCCCCGCGAGACGGCCCGCCTCACCGCCGCGAGAATGCTCGCCGGCGCGTGGCCAAAGACTAGGGGGCCATAGGACATCACGTAGTCGATGTAGTGGTTCCCGTCGACGTCGATCAGCTCGGCCCCGCGAGCCTTCTTCACGAAAAACGGCGTCCCCCCGACCGAGGCGAACGACCGCACCGGCGAGCTGACACCGCCTGGCATGCGGGTTCGGGCCTTTTCGAAGAGCGCGTTGGAGAGCGCGATGCGCGGCTCGCGAACGCCTCTCCACTTTCGGCCGCCCGCGGGCGACTGCGTCTCAGCCTCCTCGTTTGCCGCTGGAGTGGCGGCCGGTGCCTCTGAGGTGCTCACCGCTGCGGACGTTGGCCCGGAAAGGGCCGAGGCCGGCTCGACGCCGGTCTCCGATGCGCCCTCGGCGACAACCGTCGGGAAGCGCACGGGGATGGACGCAATCACGGCCTCGGGCGACTCCGGCAAGCTGGAGCCCTCGCCGCCTGAAGCGGTCGCCGAGGCCGTCGTCTCCGCGGCCTCTCCGGCCCGCGCGGTCGCCTTCGCCTTCTCGCGCGCGGCGCGGGCCCGCGCGGCCTTCTCAAAGTCGCTCACGCGAGCCATTCGGCGGCCTCCCGTGCGTGGTAGGTCAGGATCATGTCGGCGCCTGCCCGCTTCATCGACGTCAGCAGCTCCAGCGTGACCCTCTTGCCGTCGATCCAGCCGTTGGCCGCGGCGGCCTTCACCATCGCGTACTCGCCCGAGACGTTGTAGACGGCGAGCGGCAGTAACGTCGCCTCGCGGGCGGCTCGCACGACGTCGAGATACGACATTGCGGGCTTCACCATCACCATGTCGGCGCCCTCCTCAACGTCGGCCAGGATCTCCTTGATCGCCTCACGGGCGTTGGCCGGGTCCATCTGATAGCCCCGGCGATCGCCGAACGCGGGCGTGGACTCGGCGGCTTCCCGGAACGGGCCGTAGAAGCCCGACGCGTACTTGGCGGCGTAGGAGAGGATCGGCACCGACGAAAAGCCCTCCGCGTCGAGCGCGGTCCGAATCGCGGCCACGCGCCCATCCATCATGTCCGAGGGCGCGACCACGTCCGCTCCGGCCCTGGCGTGGGCGAGGGCCTCCTTCGCCAGCACGCCCAGCGTCGCGTCGTTGTCGATCTGCTGCCCGTTCAAGAGCCCGCAGTGCCCATGGCTCGTGTACTCACAGAGGCAGACGTCCGTGAAGACCACGAGAGACGGCGCCGCGGACTTGATCGCCCGAATGGCCCGGCAGACCGGGCCGTCCGGGTCTGCAGAAGGCGAGCCCTCGGCGTCCTTGGTCTCGGGGATCCCAAACAGGATCACGCCGCGGATTCCCAAGGCCGCGAGGCCGCGCGCGTCCTCGGCCGCGAGGTCCGGCGAGACCCGATCCACACCGGGCATGGACGGAACGGGCTGCCTCACGCCCTCCCCGGGAACCAGGAAGAAGGGCGCGATGAAGTCTGCGGGCTCCAGCGATGTCTCGCGGACCAACGCGCGGAGCGACTCCGTCTGGCGGAGACGCCGGTAACGGTGACGGGGAAAGCTCATCTGGCCTGACTCCTTCGAAAGGCGGGATTCATACCACGCCCACCGTCGCCGGGCGGTCATCGCCGCGCGGCGTGGAGACCGCGCCCGAACCCTCACCCGTCGGCTCCTCGAACTCCGCGGCCTCGGCCGCGAGGCTCTTCGCGAAGCCCCTCGCAAGCTCGAGGCGGGCGGCCGCGAGCGCCCGGCCGGCACCCGTCGCGAACTCCACCGCCGCCATGCGCTCCTCGATCTCCCTGGCCATTTCGAAGAGCGTCATGCGCTCGCGGGCTCCCGCGACGAGCGCGCGGGTCACCCCGTACGCGCCGACCGTCTCGAGAGCGGTCGCGTCGTGGACGACCGCCTCCTCGAAGGACTCGAAAGGCGCCGATCGGGGGCTCTTCGCGCTCGCCTTATCCAGGCGACGAAGCGCGCGGAAAAGCCCTGAGATCTCCCTTCGCGAAAGCCCCGCTCCCCGCAGCAGAAGCTCGGCCCTTCCGCCCTCCGAAAAGCGTCCGCCGGGAAGGCCGGCGAAGGCGGCCAAGAGAAACAGCCTCTCCTCGTCGTGGGTGAGCCCGGGTTCCAGCTCGCGCGAGGCCTTGACGAGCCTCCGGCAGATCCGAAGCCGCCGCTCGACAAACCCATAGTTGGTCTCGCCGTCCAGGGCCACCGACAACGGCCGCACGAAGTCGAGAATCCTGCGCCGGTCGTCCTGGGTGAGCCTCTCAGCCATCGGCCGAGAATACGTTCCTCCTAAACTCCCTCGCCACGGCCCTTTCGAAAGAGGAGAGGTTTTCGCGATGCCCAGATCCGTCGCCCGGCGTCCCGCAGCGTTCCCGTCCGTGTCCGTTCTCAGGCTCCTTTTCGCGCTCCCTGCGCTTCTCCTGGGCGCGTGCCAGGGCAAGCCGCCCGCTCCCCCCGAGCCGGCGGGCTTCTCTGCCGCGCTTCTGACCTCCGGGCCGATCTCGGACGCGGGCTGGAACGCCGGCGCGTACGAGGGCCTCAAGGCGATCGAAAAGGAGCTCCACGCGACCATCTCGCACGTGCAGGTGAAAACGGCCTCCGAGTTCGAGGAGCAGTTCCGCGCCTACGCGGCCAAGGGAACCTCGCTGTGCTTCGGACACGGCTTCGAGTTTCAGGACGCGGCCGAGCGGGTCTCGAAGGAGTATCCGAAGACCGTCTTCGTCACGACCTCCGGCTCGCGCGTGGGACCCAATCTCGCGCCGATCGTCTTCGAGCTCGAGCAGGCGACCTACCTCTGCGGCTTGATCGCCGGGCGCATGTCCAAGACCGCCAAGGCCGGAATGGTGGGTGGGCAGGAGCTGCCCTCGATCAAGTCCACGTTTCTCGCGTTCGAGGCGGGCCTTAAGGCCGGGAACCCGGGAGCCACCGCGCGCACGGTGTTCACGGGCTCCTTCGAGGACGTGGCCGGTGCCAAGACGGCCGCCCTGGCCTTGGCCGACGAGGGCTGCGACTTCCTCTTCCACAACGCGAACGCGGCCGCATTGGGGGTCTTTCGCGCCGCCACCGAACGCGGCATCTACGCGTTCGGGTCGAACAAGGACCAGAACTCGCTGGCGCCATCGATCCTCGCCTCGGCCGTCATCGATCTCACCCGCGCCTACGTCGAGACCGCCCGGCGTGTGAAGGACAAGACCTTCGATGGCAAGCCGCTCCGCTACGGCCTCAAGAGCGGGGTGATCTCCCTGGTCGTGAACCCCGCCCTGGAGGCGAAGATCCCCGCTTCGGTCCTGACCGAGGTGGCGAGGGTGAAGGCCGACATCGAGGCCGGGACGCTCGTGGTTCCACGCGGAAACTTCTGAAGCCGACCGGAACTCAACCCGCGCCCGCGCTGGAGCTCGTGGGCGTCTCCAAGACGTTTGGTAGCACACGCGCGCTCGACGGCGCCCACCTCGCGGCCTTTTCCGGGGAGATCCACGCGTTGATGGGCGAGAACGGCGCTGGGAAATCGACGCTGGTCGCGCTTGCCGCGGGCCGGCTTCCGATGGATTCCGGCGAGGTGAGGCGGGAGGGCCGCCTCATCGCCCTCAGGAGCCCACGGGATTCCCGGGGGCACGGCATCGCGCTGGTGCCCCAGCACGATCTTCTGGTCGAGGCCAAGACAGTCGCCGACAACCTCGCGCTTCTGGATCCGGCGGCGCGGTTTCTGGAGAGCACAAAGAGGCGCCGCGAGCGCGTGGAGCGCCTTTCCGCCCTTTTCGGGCTCGATCTCGGACCACCCTCCGCGCGGGTCGAGACGCTCCCGGTCGGAACCCGGCAGCGCATCGAGATCGCGGGTGCCCTCGCCTCGGATCCCCAGGTTCTCATGCTCGACGAGCCGACCGCGATCCTGTCCCCCGACGAGGGGGACGCGCTCTTCGGAGCTCTGCGAAGGCTCGCGAACGCGGGGCGCGCGATCGTGCTGATCACGCATCGGCTTGCCGAGGTCTTTCGGGTGGCGGATCGCCTGACGCTCCTCGCGCGGGGCCGGACCGTCCTCGCCTGCCACGTTTCGGAGACCGATCCGAGAACCGTCGCCGGCCTTCTTCTCGCGGGCGCGACCGCGGGGTTTGAGAGCGGAGTCCACCGAGAGGCGTTGGAACGCCCGGTGGCCGTCGACATCGACCTCGACCGCGGCACCAAGGCCGCGGAGATCGGAAGCCTTGAGAGCCTCGCGGCCCACCGGGCGGCTCTCCCTTCGGCCGATGTGGGTTCGCGAATCTCGACGCCAAACGCGCCAGGCCTGAGGCTCACGGACTTTCGACCCCGGGTCGCCAGCCAAGCGAACGCACCGGCCGTCACGCTGGAAGTTCACGCGGGCGAGCTTCTCGTGCTCCTCGCGATCGACGGGAACGGCGCGGACACCCTCGCGGGTGCGGTCGCGGGTGTGATCCCCGCGTCCGGGCGGATCGAGATCGCCGGCCAGACCATCGAGCCCGGTGAGCCTCGGGCCTTTCGGCGAGCGGGAGGAGGGTTCGTCCCGGCGGACCGGCGCGCGGAGGGCCTCGTGCCCTCGCTCTCCATTGCCGAGAACCTCGCGCTGGGGCGCGCGGACGGCTTCTTTCTGAATCGAAGGGCCCTTGCGGAGGAGGCGCGTTCTCGCATCGGGAGGTTCGGAATCCGCGCCTCGGGGCCCTCCGCCCGGGCGTCCGAGCTCTCGGGCGGAAACCAGCAGAAGCTCGTGCTGGCCCGCGAGCTCGTGCCATTGCCCAAGGTCCTGGTCGCGATCCATCCGATCCGCGGGCTCGACATCGGAGCCACGGCAGAGGTCGTGAAGCGCCTCGCCGCCGCCCGGAGCGCGGGGACCGCGCTTCTCGTCGTTACCTCGGATCCGGAGGAGGCGCGCTCCTTCGAAGGCACGATTCGGGTCGTCTACCGCTCCCGGGTCTCGCCTCCGATAAAGCCCTCGGCACCGCTCGACGAGCTGGGCCGCTACATGGCCGGCCTCGCGGCGTGAGGCCATGAGCTCTTCCAGGTTCGAGAGGCTCGCACCGGCGTTCGTGGCCCTCGGGACCCTGGCCCTCGCGGCCGGGCTGGTCCTCGCGGTCGGCGCCTCGCCCCTCGCGGCCCTCGACGCGATCGTCGAGGGGAGCCTCGGGTCCCGGGCCGCGATCGGCGAGACCATGGGGCGCGCGACCTCGCTGATTCTCTGCGCGGTCGGCTCGGTGCTCGCTTTCCGGGCCGGGGTCCTGAACATCGGCCTGGAGGGTCAGTTCATGCTGGGGGCGATCGCCGCGGCCGGGCTTGCGCCCCTCCTCGACGGGCCACCCTTCCTCATTCGCGCGGCGGTGCTTCTCGCGGCCTCCCTCGCCGGGGCGCTGTGGACGCTCCCCTCCGCGTGGCTCGCGGAACGCCGCCGGGTTCCTCAGGTGCTCTCCACGATCCTCCTCAACCTCCTCGCGGCCGCGGCGGTCACGTGGCTCGTGCGCGGTCCGCTCCGCGACCCGATGGGGGACTATCCGCAGAGCCGCCCCATCGCCGAGGTCGTGCGGCTCTCTGCGCTTGTGCCGGGCAGCCGGGTCAGTCTCGCGTTTCCGGCAGCGCTTCTCATTGCGGGGCTCACCGCGGTCTTCCTGACGCGAACGTCGCCTGGCCTCGCGCTTCGGGCGACCGGCGAATCGCCGCGCGCGGCCCGGGCCGCCGGCCTTCCGGACACGGCCATCCGCATCGCGTCGTTCGCGGCCTCGGGAGCCCTCGCCGGGCTCGGCGGGGGGCTCGAGGTCCTCGCTCTCACAGGACGCCTCTACGACCCTTTTGGAACCGGAGTCGGCTACACCGGAATCGCGGCGGCGCTCTTGGGAGGCACGACGCCCTTGGGCGGCGCGGGAGCGGCGTTTCTGTTCGCCGCGATCGGGGCCGGCTCGAGCGCGATGCAGCGCGAGGCCGGCGTTCCGGCGTCCCTGGCGGGCATCGTCCCGGCCGTGGCGGTCTTGCTCCTCCTTGCTCTCAAGAGGCGCTCGCCGTGAACGTACGCGGTGCACGATGAGCGGCCTTCTCGAGATCACGGTCCTCCTCTCGGCTCCGCTCCTTCTCGCGGCCACGGGCGAGCTTTTCCTGGAGCGGACGGGCTCCATCCACATCGGCCTCGAGGGCACGATGCTGGTGGGCGCGTTCGCGGCCTTCGCCGTCGCCTTTCGCGGCGCGGGTCCAGGCGTGGCGCTCGCGACGGGTGGTGTCGCGGGCGCCCTCTCGGGTGTCCTCTTTGCCGCGCTGGCGGTCGCGCGCCGGGCCGATCCGATCCTGGTGGGCGCCGCCTGGAACCTCCTGGCGCTCGGGCTGACCGCGTTTGGGTTCCGGGTCTTCGCGGGCGCGACCGGATCCGTTCTCGAGATCGGCACGCTTGGCGCGGGGCTCTTCGGATTTCCCACGCCGGTCACGGCGGCCTTCGCGCTCCCGGTCCTTCTCGACCTCTTCTTTCGTTACACGCGGCCCGGCCTCGTGTACTCGGCGGCGGGCGAGAACCCAGATGCCGTCCGGGCGCTCGGCCACTCGGTCGTGAGGATTCGGACCACGGCCGCGATCGTCTCCGGGGCGCTTGCCGGGCTGGGAGGGGCCCTTCTGATCCTCACGATCTCCCCCACGTTCGTCGAGGGCATCACGGCCGGACGCGGGTTCCTCGCGCTTTCCCTGGTGGTCTTCACGCGTTGGAAGTCGCTCGGCCTGATCCCGTCCGCGCTCCTCTTCGGCGGCGCGACCGCGCTTCAGTACCGGCTGCAAGCCGCCGGTGGAACCACTCCCTATGCGTTCTTCCTGGCGCTTCCGAGCCTCCTCGCGCTGGTCGCCCTGGGCGTCTCGCAGGGCACCCGGGCAACCGCCGCCCCCCGGGCACTCGGTACGCCGGCCCCATGAACAAGCCGAGCGCCGGCCGAACGGACCGCCTTCAGCCGTACACGCTGCTTTCGCGCTACTACGACGAGACCTACTCGGTCTGGCGCGCCTTCCTTTCGGCGGCGCGAGACGAGATCTTTCGCGTCCACGGCGTGACGTACCGGGAGGTCCTGGACGTGGGCGCGGGAAGCGGCTGGCAATCGCTGGAGCTTGCGCGACAGGGGGCGCGGGTCCTCGCGATCGAGCCGGAGCGCTCGTTTCTGGCTCCTCTCCGAAGCGCCGCGCGAAGCGAGGGCCTCAGCCTCGAGGTCCGGCAGGGAGCGTTGCCCCTCTCGCTCAATCTTCCGGACAACGCCCGCTTCGACATCGCCCTCGCGACCTTCGATGTTCTCAACCACCTCGCAAGACGAGAGGACCTCGCGCCGGCGCTGAGCTCGTTGCGCGCCGCGCTCAAACCGGGAGGCCACCTGTTCTTTGACGTCAACACGAGTGAGACGATCGAGCTTTTCCCCGAGCATCACCGAGTCACGCGCCTTTCCGGCAACGTGATCTCGGTCGAAACGGGCTCGTACGACCCCCGCACCCATCGCGGCGCGATCCTCCGCGACTGGTTCGTACCCGAGGGCCGGCGCAAGACGTACCGCCGTTACACGGAGCGATACATCGAGACCGCGTGGGAGAGCCGTGAGATCAGGACAGCCCTTAAAGACGCCGGCCTTGTTGTGCGTTTGGACAACGACGCCTGCGGCTGGATGTCGTTCTCGCCCAAAGGCGCCCGCCGGATCTACTTGGCGAGACGCCCCTCCCCAGCGCGGGCCTCATCGGCAGCGGGGCGCTGAGCCTCGGCTTCATCGGCACGGCCCAAAAGTTCGGCAAGCTCGGTTTCGAAACGCTCCCGGTGCGCCACGAAGTTGGCGGCGGCCCACTGCTCGGTGAGAGCGTTCATGTCTTCGATCGTCCGGTGCTTGTACACGCCCGGCGGAAAACGCGGTCGTGTAATTCCAGAATCCCAGACGCGCCGAATCGTCACCTCGAGCGCCGGGTCTCCGGCGTGGTACCACCGGGGCTGATTCATGTCCTCGACGTTGCGAAATCTCCGGATTGGTATCACTCGTCCCCAAGCTGGAATCTCTGCCGCAGCGCCTCCGCATCCATGCGGTCCTTAGGGCGGACGGTGTCCTTTTTCATCTTGTAGAGAAACCGAGGGGTCACCACGTTAACGAGCAGACCTTGAAACGGCGCTCTCTGCGCCTCGAGGTTTGCCCAGTTGAAGACTCGCCCAGCCTCGTCAGGATGTCCATGTGAAACGAGCCCTCGGCCGGAACGTATCGCACCGCAGGATACTCGCCGAGCAGATCGTCTGCCGAGATCTCATTAATCGACGGATCGTCGAAGACGCGACGGAGGGCGCGCTTGATGCGATCAATGTAGTCGCGATCCGGCTCCACGAAGATGTCCAAATCCTCCGTGTGTCGGGCGAGACCGTGAATGGCGACCGCGACAGCGCCGAAGACGGCATAGCGGGCGCCTCCGCCTCGAGAGCCGCCAAGACCTCGCGAATCACCGTGTCTTGCATCGACTGACGTACCAAGACCATCCTAACCGTCTAAAGCGCCACGCCAAGCCGTCCCAGCAGCGCCACACGCCCCGACACACCCGTGCGGCGGTAGAGCCGTTCCAGCATCGTCTTGACCGTCCCCGCCGAAATGCCCATCTGCCCGGCGATCCCCGCGTTCGAGAGCCCGGACGCGAGGTGGCGCACGAGCTCGGCCTGCCTCGCGCTGAGACGGGCCCGCCCGCCCGCCTCCACGCCCAGAAGGACGAGCCGCGCCGCCGAGCCCCCTCGCCGGGAGCACGGGGTGACGTGAAGGCTTGCCGATAGACGGGGCACCGTGATCGTCTCCGCCCGCCCATGGCAGGACCGCGCCGCCTCCGCGACGGCCGGGAGAAGTTCCGGCGTCCTTTGGAGTTCCAGCCGCGCGGGCTCGGAGCACGCGAGGAGACGGCCCTCTGAAGAGACCAGAAACGCAACATCGCCGCGCGCGGCCATCAGGTGCTCCACCGCGTCGAGATGATCGCCGGCCTCGGCCACAAGCGAGGCCACGCGAAGCGGCCCCGCCACACGCGGCGCAAGAAGCGCAAGCAGCTCGCGCTCGGATTCCCGAAATGGCTCCGCCTGCGCCGGGAGGAGGAGACCGATGCAGGCGACCGGACGCGCGCCGAGGCAGACCACAATCCGGCTCATCGCGGCGAATGGCGAAAGCGCACGGCGGTAGGCACAGCTCTCAAACCAGGTCGACGGGAGGTCGACCCAGCGCCCACGCTGCTCGCGGCTCACGTGATAGCGGTCGTAAAAGAGGGGCGCGGAGGACGCGAAGAGCCGTTCGAACTCGCGAAGACCCAAATCGGCCGCTTCAGATCCTTCCCCGGCCATCCGAAGCACGCCAACCGCGCGGGCCGGGCACCCACGGATCGTGTAGACAAGAGCCGTCGCGCGCGGACAGAGGCGCTGGAAAGCGCTCGCCGTCCACGTCGCCACGACGCCTTCGTTCTCGAGGGCTTCGGCGGCCTCGTCGAGACCCTGGAGTTCGGAGTCCGCTTCACTGGGTTCGAAACCCGTCATGTGACCCCCGAGGTGTGAAGATCCAGACCTTCGTTACGCGTCCCGGGCTCCATCCGATCACCGCCTGAGGGCGTCCCGCGGCATCGCGCACGATGCTTGTGCGTTGCGCCACATCCGGCGGTGCCGCCGGGCGCTGCGGCTCATCATTCAACGTCGAAACTCATCAACTCGACCGGTGTGGCGGTGATCGTGAGCGACCAGCCGCCGCCGATCGTACCGATGTCCCCGCTCGAGTCGTCGAGAGCGTAGAGGCTCCAGGTCCCGTTCGGATTGGTGCCGCCGAAGACCGTCGCGAAGGTCGCGGTCCCGGCGGTGGCTGCTTCCGGATGCGTCCCGGCCGGCGCGGGCGCCGGGAACATATCGGGCGCGCCATAGCTGGAAGGCGTGAACGTCCCCGACGCGAGCGCGGTGGCGTCGGGAAGGGCCATGCTCGCAGCGTCTGAAAGCGTCACCGTCAGATTCGACGCATCAGGGTTTCCTCCACAGTCTGTCCAAAGACGAAACGCAGCCCCTGTCGGACCGACCAGAAGCAGGTCAATGTCGTCGGGAAAGCCGTGGCCGATGCCCGTGAGCGTCACCGTGAGTCCCGCGAGAGACGACCCCACGCCGAATACAGAGATGGTGGATGGGTAAGGCGACGCGACGCCGGCGGTCCCAGTCGCCGGGATCGCGATCGCGGTCGTGTTTGAGAACGTCTGTGACACGGCCGTGGGCGCCGCCGCAATGACGGCCGCAAGGCACGCCGCCGCGGCGAACACGCACACCCGACCCGCACACCAAGCCCGGGCCATAAGCCTCGCCGCCGAGAATCGTTCGGTTTCCATCTCCAGTCTCCTTTGGCCTTTCTGGCTCGAATCCGTGAGGCCGTGGCCGCGGGACAGAACGTAGGGAACACCGCTGTCGCTTGCCAGTCGCCGTTTGGCGGACGGCGCCCGAGGGTTTGCCGCGTTCACCCGGCAAACGCATTCCTATAATCGCTTCTCCATGCCAATCGTTGCGCTCGCAAAGCGTGTCTTCATTGGGAAGAGCCGTGACCCGCTGGATCCTCATGTCTTTCACCAGCTGTCTCTCGTCGCGTTCCTCGCCTGGGTTGGTCTCGGCGCGGACGGGTTGTCTTCCTCGAGCTATGGCCCGGAGGAGGCCTTCCTCGCCCTGGGTCCGCACCGGCACCTCGCGGTGTTCCTTGCCGCGGCAACCGCGATCACGGTTCTTCTGATTTCCGCTTCGTACTCGCAGATCATCGAGCTCTTCCCAAGCGGGGGCGGCGGTTACCTGGTCGCGACCCGCCTGTTGGGCGAGGGTGCCGGGCTGGTGTCCGGCGCGGCCCTGGTGATCGACTACATCCTGACCATCGCGATCTCCGTGGCGGCCGGTGTCGCCGCCGTCAGCTCCCTGACCAAGGGCGTGCCACAAGGCCGGCAAGTGATCTACTCCCTCTTGGTTGTCGTCTTTCTGATCGTCCTGAACCTTAGGGGAATCAAGGAATC
>WBZQ01001520.1_pt1 | contig 16001 bp, 13 predicted proteins | sample 5204251 | NCBI WGS metagenome assembly WBZQ01 (sample SAMN12412402, study PRJNA552823) | activated sludge metagenome | isolation source: activated sludge from nitrification reactor of wastewater treatment plant... | place: USA: Virginia | collected 2017-09 | reverse complement strand
CGTGGGATCTGCTCGTCGAATCCCGCGGCGCGGGCGCCGATCCCGAGGCGGTGCGGGTGGCCGCGCTGGCCGCGGGTTGGGCGCTGCGGGCCGATCACCGTCCGGACGAGGACGCGGAGAACGAATTGCGCGAGGCCCGGATGCGAACCTGCCTGCGTGCGTTCGACCCCGGCGTGGTCGCAGTGGTCGGTGCCTTCCACGCCCCGGCTCTGACCACCGGCATGCTCGCCGATCCCGCCGTCGAGGCCGCGGACGAGCTGCTGTTGCAGCGGTTTCCGGCCGACCGGAACCCGGTGGCCTCGCTGGTCCCCTACGGCAGCGCCGAACTCGACACCCGTTCGGGCTATCCGGCGGGGATCGCCGACCCCGCATGGCAGGCGGCCGTTCTCGCGCACGGTGATTCGCCCACGGAACTGAGAGCCGCGGCGACGGCCGCACTCACCGACATCGGCATCGAGGTCCGCCGGCGGGGACATCCCTGCGGCACAGGCGAGATCGCCGAGGCCGTCCGCGTCGCGGCCGACCTGGCCACCCTGCGCGGCCTGCCCGCACCCGGGCGCCGCGAACTCCTCGAAGCGATGACGGGCGTGTACGCGCAGGGCGACGTGTTCGGCCGGGGCCGGGTGGTGGCCGGGGCCGCGCAGCGGGTGCTGGTCGGATCGGAACGCGGGCAGCTCGCCCCCGGCACGCCCCGTTCGGGTCTGGCCGACGATCTGGACCGGCGGCTGGCCGCGCTGAGACTCCCGGCAGCGGCGACGGAGCTGCGCCTGGAACCGTTGCGCGGCAACCTCGACGCCGATCGGGAGATCTTTCTGCGGCAACTGCTCGCCGCCGGTATCGCGTACGGAAAACCGACCGCGGGAACCGGAGCCGGTGGTGCCCGGACCGTCGGGAGCCGGTGGAGCGTCGCGGTCACCTCCGCCACCCACGCCTCCACCGAGGCGGCGGCCCTGTTCGGGGTGACGGTGCCGCAGGTCGCGGCGGCCCGGCTGCGGCACACGATGCGGCGCGACGGGGACCGGCCCGAGACGGCGGCCCTCGTGCTGCGGCGCGCCCTGCACTGCGCGCTCGATGACCTGGCCGCCGAACTGATCACGGCGGTGCGACGACGCTTTCCCCACGAAGCGGGGCTTGCCGAGCTGACCGAGACGATCGCGCTGTGCGATGAAACGCTCACCGGGCAGTTCGCCGGAGCGCTCGATGACGGTATCGCCGCCCTGCGCGAATCCCTGACCGGCCTGCGGGCCGAGCTCGTCCCCCCGGTCATCCGGGAACTGGACGGGCTGGCCGGCGCCACCGACACCGGCGACGCGGCTCTGCTCGCCGACACTTACCGTACTTTGTACCGGACCTCTGGTGACGGCCCACTCCGGTTGCGGCACACAATTATCGGATTCGCCGACGGCGCCGCGTCGCCACTGATCCAGGGCGCGGCCTCGGCCCTGCTCGCCGTCGGCGAGGACGGACGGGACCTGCGCCCCCAGGTGGAGTCCCTGATCAGCGGCGCCACCGACACCGAACGCCGCGACCGGCTCACCGGCTACGTGCGCGGCATGCTCACCGCGGTGCCGCACCTCCTGTCCACCGCCCCCGAGGTGTTCGGCGCCTTTCACGACGTCATCGCGGGCCTGCCCGACGCCGGTTTCGTCGCCCGGCTCCCCACGCTGCGCGCCGCGTTCGACGGCCTCGCACCGGAGGTCCGCGAACGGCTACTGACCGAGACCGAACGGGCGACCGGGGTATCGTCGCGGCGCTCGGGCATCGACCCGGAGCTGGTGGCCGGGTGGGCCGACGACGACCAGCGGGCGTTCGACCGGCTGCGGGCACTCGGTCTCGCCGACGCCGCCTTCACCCCCGGCGTCCGCTGGCAACTCGTCCTCGGCAGACGCAGAGGTGGCCCGAATACCGCCGTCCAGCTGGGACGTTCCCTGGACCGGCTGTACGGGGCGCCGTCGACGCGGATCGAGGCGGGGCTCGGCATCGGCGGTGACGAGGCGCCGTATCCGACGGTCCGCGAATGGTCGGCTGATCTTGCCGAGCTGTTCGGCGCCGATGTGCGCGACGACGTGCTCGGTGCGGCCGCCGCCCGCGGTGACGCGGCCGCCGCACTGGCCCTGTCCCCCGGGACGGTGCGGCCGTCGGTGGAGTTGCTCACCACCATGCTGTCGCTGAGCGGCGGACTGCCGGAATCGGCCCTGGCCGGGCTTCGTCCACTGGTGCGGCGGTGCGTCGACGACCTCACCAAGGCACTCGCCACCCGACTACAACCGGCGTTGCGCGGGCTGCGCACAGCCCGCCCTACCCGCCGCAACACGCGGATCCTCGACGCCCGGCGCACCATCGCCGCCAACCTGAGCCGGGTATATCGCGACGCCGAGGGCCGTAACCGGGTCATCGCCGCCGACACGGTGTTCTCCGAACGAGCGCTGCGGCAGCCGGATTGGCATCTGATCATCGTCGTGGACGTGTCCGGGTCGATGGAACCGTCGACGGTGTTCGCCGCCCTCACCGCCGCCATCCTCGCCGGGGTGCCGTCGCTGTCGGTGACGTTCCTGGCGTTCTCCACCGAGGTCGTCGACCTCAGCGAGCACGTCGACGACCCCCTCGCACTGCTGATGGAGATCCGGGTGGGCGGCGGCACCTCCATCCAGGCCGGCCTGGCCGCCGCCACGGACCGCGTTCGCGTTCCCAAACGTACTCTGCTGGTGCTGATCTCCGACTTCGAGGAAGGCGGGTCCACGGCACCGATGATCGCCGCGATCACCCATCTCGCCGGATCGGGCGTCAGCATGCTCGGCTGCGCCGCCCTCGACGACACCGGGGTGGCCCGCTACCACGTCGGCACCGCCACCGCGGCCGCCGCCGCCGGGATGCCGGTATCGGCGGTCAGCCCCCTACGCCTCGCCGAGTGGGTGGCCGAGACGATCACGGGGCCTCGGTCATGATCGTACGCCTGGCCGAGTGGGTGGCCGAGACGATCACTGGGCCTCGGTCATGAGCGTGACACTCCCGGCCCTCGATCCCGCACTCGCCGCAGAGATCTCCGCGCTGCCGGACAGACTCGTCCGGCGGGCCACGAAACTCACCGAGCAGCAAGAGCAATGGCAGATCGAGGCCACCGGCGACCGTGTGCGGGTGACCATCGGCACCGCGACGGTGACCGTGACCCCACCGGGCGAGGTGGGCTGCGACTGCCTGCTCGCACCGAACTGCGCGCACCGCGCCGCGGTCATCGCCTCCAGCCCGATCGCCGACGGCACCCCCGAAGCACCCGAAACCACCGCAGCACCCGAAGACACCGCCGCCTCACCGCCGCCCGGCAGCGGCGACGAGCAGTCCGGGCTCACCGAAACCCAGGACGCGGCACTGGTTTTCGCGGAGAAGACGGTCGGTACCGTCGTCGCCGCGGGAACAGCGGAACTCGCCGTCGCCGAACGCGCCCACCTCATGCGGGCGGTGCATCTGGCCCGCAACACGGGCCTGCACCGTGTTGCCGCCACGCTGACGGCGCTGCACGCCGATCCGTCGGTGAGCACCCTCAGGGATGCCACGCTCGCCGTGTACGAGCTCCGCCGGGCGGCCGACGCGTTGTCTGTCACCCGCCACGACGTCGGCACGGCCCGAAGGTCGTACGCGGTATCCGGCAGCCTGCGGCTCGACGGCCTGTGGTGCGAGCCGGTACTCACCGCGAGCGGCTACGCCGGGGTGGTCACCACCCTGACCGACGCCGACGGCACCCCGTACACCGTCAACACGGTGCGGCCGGGCGTCGCCGCCGACGTGCCGCGCGCCTACCGGACCCCCGCCGGGCTGGGTGACCTGCTCGCCACCCACGCCGAGATCAGCAGGGGCAGAATGCTCTTGACGTCGGCAACAGTGAGCGCCGAGGGCAGGCTCGGCACCGGCCGCAACGTCCGCGCCTCCCTGTCCGCCGCGCCGTCGTCACCACAAAGCCTGCCCGACGGCGTGATCGAGGTGACCGGCGAGGTCGTCGGGGCACAGCCGCGGGAAGGCACCGCCGCCCTCGTGCTGACCGGACCGTCGGGAAAGCGACTGGAGTTCCACCCGGCCCCGGCGGCAATGGAACTCGCGGCCACCGCGATGATCCGCGCGATCGCGGCACGACCGGGTACGCGGGTGACCGTGCGCGTGCGAGGCGCTCAGCTCCTCGCCGTCCGGCGTGATGCGGCTTTCTGGCCGGACGACGACGCCTGCGACTGGCTCTTCCCCGGACTCGACTCGCCCTCGGCGCCATCGCCGGCGGCCGTGCTCGCGCCCGCGGACGACGGTGCACATTCCGCCGTCACCCCCGACGAGGTACTCGCCCGCTGGGCGAACCGGGTCGCCATCGCCGGCCGCCCCGCGCTGAGCCGCGGGGCCGCACAACTCGCCGACGACGTCGCCTGGTTGCGGTCCCATGCCAGTCCGCACCGCGCCGACCTGCTGGAACGGCTCAGCGCCGGTACCGACCTGACCCGGCGGTGGCTGGCCGTCGCGATCGCCGCCTCATCCGAGATCGGGTAGTGACAGGGTACCCTTACATGATTTAGAGTAGTAGTAATCCTCTAAATAGAGGCCGCCACTCCTAGGGAGCGCATCATGAGCGACACCCACACACCCGGCAGTCACACCGCGGGCACTCACACAGCCGGGAGCGAGCTGCCGCTCGCCGGCCGCAAACCCGAGGACATGCCCGGCCACTGGCTGCTCGCCCACCTCGGCAAGCGCGTGCTGCGCCCGGGTGGCCGCGCCCTCACCGAACAACTCCTCGACGACGCCCGCCTGGGCGGCGCGGATGTCGTCGAACTCGCGCCCGGCCTCGGCAAGACGGCGGTATCGATCCTCGACCGCAACCCGTCCGGATATGTGGGCGTCGAGGCCGACCCGGCAGCCGTCGCACTCACCGCGCAGGCGGTCGGCAGCAAGGGACGTGTCGTCGAGGCCGATGCCGCCACCACCGGACTCGACGAGGCGTCGGCCGACGCCGTCATCGGCGAGGCCATGCTGACGATGCAGTCCGACCGCGCCAAGGCGGAGATCGTCGCCGAGGCCCATCGGGTGCTGCGCCCCGGCGGCCGGTACGCGATCCACGAACTCGCCCTCAACCCGGACACCCTCACCGACGGTCAGAAGACCGAGATCCGCAAGTCGCTGGCCCGCTCCATCAAGGTCAACGCCCGCCCGCTCACCGAGCTGGAGTGGCGAAAGCTCTTCACCGACAACGGATTCACCGTGGAGAAGGTGGCCTTCGCTCCGATGGCGCTGCTCGAGCCGCGCCGGGTGATCGCCGACGAGGGCATTGCGCGCACCCTGCGGTTCGTCGCCAACGTTATCCGTAACCCGAAGGCCCGCAAGCGCATCCTGGGAATGCGCGCCACCTTCACCGAGTACCGCGACAATCTGGCCGCGATCGAGCTGGTCGCGGTGAAGAACGACGCGCCCTGACCGTGGACACAACAGCCCAGGAGGAGTTGCCATGACCGACTTGAATACGTACACCGAGATCACCGGACTCAGCGCCGCCGAGCGGTCGCCGGCCGATTCCGCCCGGCCGAACATCTCGGTGATGTGGCGCAACGACGATGTCATCGTCATCCGGCTCGCGTTCCGTGCCGGACAGACGATGCCCGATCATCGGGCGGGCAAACCGATCCTGGTGCTCGGGCAGGCAGGCCGCATCGACTTCACCGTCGCGGACAGCCACATCATTCTCGAACCGGGCTCGGCCGTGCACGTCGACGCCAAGGTCATCCATTCCCTGCACGCCGACACCGATGCCGTCGCCACCCTGATGGTGCTCGAATCGAGCCGATCATCGTGAGTCCCAGCATGTCCGGCGATCCGCGCACCACTGTCCTCGGGGTGCTGCGGGTCGCCGACACACCGGTGACAGCAGCTGAGATGGCTCAGCAGCTCGGTGTACACGTCACCACCGCGCGTTTCCACCTGCGCAACCTCGTCGACGACGGCCGGGCCGCGACGGTGCGGTTGCGGTCGGAATCGGTCGGCCGGCCGCGCACCGGATATGTCGCCGTGAACGAACTGGCCGTCGACGACCTGCTGAGCATTCTGCTCGGTCACCTCGGCGATTCGGCCACCGAACGGGAACAGACCGGAGCACTGGCCGGCAGGCAGTGGGCGGCACAGGTTCTCGCCGGTTCTCCGCCAGCGGACCCGGCCACGGTGCCCGACCCGGCGACGGTCACCGCCGACGCCCTGCGCCTCCTCGGGTTCAAGGTGTCGAATGTGCTGAGCGCCTTCGGTACCCACGAGATCACGATGTGCTCGTGCCCGCTGCGTCAGGTGGGCACCTCCCACCCGGAGATCGCCCGCGGTGCCGTCGAATACGCCCTCGAATCCAGTTCCCCGGCGCTCGCCGGCCAGTACGGAGTCGACGTGGTCCCGGCAGCCGACGGAGACTGCGAGATCACCCTGAAACTGGCCCGCGCCACCACACTTCACTGACGTTCACCTGCCCCGTCCGCAACGAGATCCAGGGAGTTCCGATGAACATCCGCCCATCATTCGCCATGCCCCTCGCCGCCGCCACGGCAGCCGCTTCCGCCCTTGTCGGCGCCGGCGCAGTGGCGTCCGCCGCACCCACCGTGCGCACCCCGACCGGGACGCTGCCCGCCGACTATCGGGTGACCGCCGCCAAGCCCTCGCCGGCCGAGCTCGGCAACATCGTCACCTTCCTGGTGGCCACCAACGCCTCCGATCAGGCGAAGGCCGCGAACGTCGAGGGCGGAATGAACGCGGTGGTGGTGCCCAAGACGGTGTACCGGCTCGGCCTGTTCCGGCCGCCGCTCGGCTGGCACAATCTCACCGGACCCCTTCGGCAGCAAGGCAACAGCGCCACCGCAACACTGAACAGCGGCTCGTCGGGACGGCCTACCATCCGGCTCAAAATCGAGTTCAAGAGGCTCGACGGCAATTGGAAACTGTCGGCCAACTCGCTGTGCACCGGCGTCAAGACGGTGGGGCTCAACATCTACTGCAACCGGTGACCACCGCAGCCGCACCGGGAATCGGGATCGACCGCGTCAGTGTGCGCCTCGGACACCGCGAGGTGCTGAGCGAGGTGACGCTGACGGTCGGGCGAGGCGAGATCGTCTACCTGTTGGGACGCAACGGCGCCGGGAAGTCGACGCTGCTACGCGCGATCGCCGGTATCGTGCCGGTCTGCTCCGGTGCGATCACGGTGAACGGCGGCGACCTGGCGCGTTCGGCGCGGCCGCTCACCGAGCTCGGCACCCACCTACATCCCGACGGATTCCACCCCGGCCACACCGGCGTTCGTCATCTGCGCTGGTTGGCGACGGCTTCCGGGATCGACCAGAAACGTGTCCGGGCGGTACTCGATGACGTAGGGCTGACACAAGCCGCGGGCGAACGCATCTCGGGATATTCGCTGGGGATGCGTCAGCGTCTCGGCATCGCCGGGGCGTTGCTCGGTGACGCGCCCACGCTGATTCTCGACGAGCCGCTGAACGGACTGGACATCATGGGAATTCGCTGGGTGCGGGAGATGCTCGCCGGACTCGCCGCCGAGGGGCGGGCCGTTCTGGTGGCGTCGCATCTGTTCGACGAGGTCGCACGCAGCGGTCATCGGGTTGTCGTCGTCGACGGCGGCACGGTGGTCGCCGATGCGACCGTCGGCGAGTTCATCACCGGCCACAGCTCGCTCGAAGATGCGTATCTGACCGCAGTCGGGCAGTCGCGGTGAGCGCGGTGGCGATCGAGTTGAGCCGGCTCCGGCGGGCGGTGGCCGCCGAACGGATTCGCACCGGCGGGCGGCGCAGCGTGTTGCCGGCCGTCGTGCTCCCCGGCGCGATCCTGTTGCCGACGGCCGTGACCGCGGTGGTTGCCACAGTGTCCGAACACTTCTCACAGGTGTCGAGCGATGTCGAGGTGGTGTCCGTGGCCACCACCAACTCGGTGTACTGGATCCTCACCTTCACCGTCACCGTATGGTGTTGTGCCGCAGCGTATACCCAAACCACCGCCGAACGCGGCGACATCGGCGACCTCGGCCGGATCCTGTACCCACGGCCCTGGACCGCCCTCGCCGCGCGCTGGATCTTCTACGGCGTGGGTGCCGCGGTATCCGCGGTCGCCCTCGCGGCGCTGACGATGATCATGCTGCCCGCCTTCTACGCGAACGTGTACGGCGCCGTCGATCTCGTATCCGCCGACGGCCTGCGCTTCGTACTGACCATTCCCGTGTATGCCGTTTCCGCCGTGGGCATTTCCCTCGGTGTGGCGGCGGTGATCGGCAATCCCGCGGCATCGGTGGCGGTGCTGCTCGGCTGGGTCTACATCGTGGAGAACACCATCGCGCTCATCCCGCACGGCTACAGCATCCAGGGTTACATGCCGTTCCTCAACGGTGTCTACGGCACCGGTCAGGAGATCGTGGTGATGCCGCCGTGGGGGATCAACGGTGCCCTGGCCTACTGTGCCGCGGTGTCCGTGGTGCTCTTCACGATCGCCTGCTGCGCAGCATATCTTGGCCGTCGCTGACACGCTCCCAGGGCCGTCGGCGCCCGCCCCGTGACGGTCCGGCCAGGATCAACCGATCGGGCTGCTCGGCACGTCCTGGTCAATTCAAAAGCCGCGAGGTTGTGCATGACCACGGTGAAATGAAATCGGGCCGATCTCCGGTTGACATAGCCGTATCCACAATATTCGATCCCACCTGTCGTGAAACCGTGTGTAAACGGGCTATCGCTTTTACGAGGCGGCTCATCGACCGGATGCCACCCGCCCAGCGATGAGATCAGGACCAAATGCCCAAGCCGGCTCCGACCCCAGACCTTCGGACCATGCGGGGGTGAGATTCCCTACCCGGCACGTAAATCAGGTGACGGCGCATGGATTATCCTGCCCACGATTAGTGAGACGTATTTCTATATCGTCTCACACATTTGAGATTTGGAATATTGAAGATTGATATAACAAATAATGGCAGCACTGGCGTATCCATACTTCTTGGTGTGGACATACGGTGGCGGATGGTGTTAACTATCCACAGATCAGCGATCACGACCGCTGATTCCTGGTCACGAATGAATCCGGGGAGATGGGTCGGGCGATGACGCTCGGTACGCCCGCGGATGACACACGCAGGGGGTATCGACGACGCTGTTCGTCGATGATTGCGGCGTAATCACCATCGCGCCGCACACCGCCGCCGAGCGCCATCGCCCGATCGCCCGACATCACCACCCACGCGAGATCACCACGCCCACAGCTTTATTCACGCCCACAGCATTCTTCACGCCACATCTTTGTTCACGGCCACAGCTTCTTTCACGGCATGAGCCGGCGCGCTCCGGGGCCTTCCTTCCCGAGGGCGTCACCCGGATTCACGTAGGGACATGTCGTCAGCGACAGACAGCCGCAACCTATGCAGTCGCCCAGGTTGTCACGCAATGCGATGAGCCGCTCGATGCGCTCGTCGAGATCGGCACGCCAGTCCTCCGCCAGTCGGGCCCAGTCATCCTTGGTGGGCGGATGGTCGTGCGGCAGAGCGTCGAGCGCGGCCTTGATCCGCGCCAGCGGGATCCCGAGTGTCTGCGATGCCCGGATGAATCCGACGAGCCGCAACGTGTCGCGGCGATACTCCCGACGATTCCCGGAGGTGCGGCGGCTCTCGATGAGGCCGAACTGCTCGTAGTAGTGCAGCGTCGACACCGCCACGCCCGCGCGCTCGGCCACCTGCCCCGGCTTCAGCCAGATTCCCTCGACCACACGGCACCACCTCTTGACATCAAGTGCACTTGATGACGTTCACTCTAGGTCATGAGTGAAAGCGAGGTGCTCCGATGAGCATGGAGTCCGTGGCATGGGACGTGATGTACAAGTCCATGCACGCCCCTGGCGACGACGGCGGCAGTAAGGAGGCGAGGCGGGCAGACCGGCGGGCCACGATGCGCCGCATCGGCGGTTTCGCCCGTCCCCACCTGCGGCGCATCGTCGTGTTCCTGGCGCTGTCGGTGCTGCTCGCGGTCCTCACCGTGGTGACACCGCTGCTCGCCGGCCGGGTCGTCAATCTGATCGCCGATGGCGATTCGTCGGCGACCGGGTCGATCGTCGGGCTGGCCGTGCTGATCGCGGTGATCGCCGTCGCCGAGGCCGTCACAAGTATCGGGGCACGCTGGTTGTCGGCGAATATCGGTGAGGGGCTGATCTTCGACCTGCGTCGCGCCGTCTTTGATCACGTCCAGAAGATGCCCGTCGCATTCTTTACCCGCACGCGCACCGGGGCGCTGGTGAGCCGGCTCAACAACGATGTGATCGGCGCGCAGCGCGCGTTCAGCGACACCCTGTCGGGGGTGGTGTCCAACTTCGTGACGCTCGTCCTGACGCTGGGTGTGATGCTGGCGATCAGCTGGCAGATCACTCTCCTGACACTCATCCTGCTGCCGGTGTTCGTCCTCCCCGCCCGCCGGATGGGCAGACGCATGGCCGGACTGGCCCGCGAGAGCGCCGAGTACAACGCCCGGATGTCGACACAGATGACCGAACGCTTCTCCGCCCCCGGCGCCACCCTGGTGAAGCTGTTCGGCCGTCCCGAGCGGGAGTCGTCGGAGTTCGCCGACCGGGCGGATGCGGTGCGCAACATCGGTGTTCGGCAGGCGATGCTGCAAACCTATTTCTTCAGCGCGCTGATGCTGGTGTCGGCGCTCGCACTGGCGCTGGTGTACGGCCTCGGCGGCTGGCTCGCTGTGCACCAACACCTTTCGGCGGGCGCCGTGGTGTCGTTGGCGTTGCTGCTGACCCGCATGTACGCGCCGCTGACCGCACTGGCCAACGCGCGCGTGGAGATCATGAGTGCGCTGGTGAGCTTCGAGCGGGTCTTCGAGGTCCTCGACCTCGAACCGCTGATCAAGGACAAGCCCGGCGCACCCGAGGTTCCCGGCGTCGGCGACGGTGTCTCGGTCCGCCTGCACGACGTGTCGTTCACCTACCCGTCCGCCGACAAGGTTTCCCTCGCGTCGCTGGAAGATGTTGCGCAACTGGACAGCCGGGGCGGGACCGAGATCCTGCACCACATCGACCTCGACATCCCGGCCGGCAAGATGGTGGCTCTCGTCGGCAGTTCCGGCGCCGGTAAGTCGACCATCGCGTCGCTGGCCACCCGGTTGTACGACGTCGATTCCGGGTCGGTCACGCTCAACGGTGTCGACGTCCGCGACCTCGCCGGCGCGTCCGTGCATCGCACCGTCGGGATGGTGACGCAGGACGGTCACCTGTTCCACGACACCGTCCGGGCGAATCTGACCTTGGCCGACCCCGGGGTCTCCGACGACGAACTGTGGACGGCGCTGCGCCGGTCCCGGCTCGACGACCTGGTGCGGGCGCTACCGAACGGACTGGAAACCGTTGTCGGCGAACGCGGATACCGGCTGTCCGGCGGTGAGCGGCAGCGGCTGACGATCGCCCGGCTGCTGCTGGCGAAACCCGCTGTGGTGATCCTCGATGAGGCGACCGCGCATCTGGATTCAACATCGGAGGCCGAGGTGGCCGATGCCCTCGCCGAGGCACTGGCGGGGCGGACGTCGCTGGTGATCGCGCACCGGCTCTCGACGATCCGGGCGGCCGACGAGATCGTCGTCATCGAGGACGGGCGCGTCGTCGAACGCGGGGGCCATGTGGACCTGCTCGAACTCCAGGGACGCTACTCGGAGCTGTACCGAACCCAGTTCGCGCACGCCTGAACGGTTCTCAGATCGACCGATAGTCGCGCGGTGCCACCCGGTGGCCCTTGCGCTGCGGCCACGACCCGTACCGCATGCACAGCCGGACCACCCGGCCCCGTTGCCCGGCAAAAGGTTCGAGGAGTTCGAGCATCCCGTCATCGTCGACGGGGCTGCCGACGAGGGTCTGCCCCACCACCTTCGGGATGTGGAAGTCGCCCACCGGCACCGCGTCGGCATCCCCGACGGCACGCATCCGGGTTTCGGCTTCCGTCCACTGGCCCACCCCGCGCAGCACCGTCAGCTTGCCGGGGTGGCGTTCGGTATCCATCGATGTCGCCCCGCGGATCGTGCGCATCCGCACCGGTTCGGCGCCGGCGCGATGCCACTCCCACGACGGGATCCGTGCCCACACCTGCGGCGGCGGTGGCACCCGCATCGACCCGGCCACCGGTCCGGGTGCGGGTTCCCCGAAGCGCCGCAACAGGTATCGCCACGCCCGGAACGCCTCGGTGCCCACCACCTTCTGCTCCAGGATCGCCGGCACCAGCGCCTCCCATACCCGGCCGGTACGGCAGATCCGGAAACCAGTGGCCCGCCGCGTCATCGCATGCACCACCGGATCGTCGGTCCGTAGTTCGCCCGGATCATCCAGCGCACCAAGGAGTTCGGGGAACTGATCGATCAGCCAGGATCCGCCCGGCCCCCATCCGGTGCCCCGCACCCCGTCGGAAGTGGCCTGGAGCCGGAGAGTTCCCGGGCCGTCGGGGGTGTGCGAGGCCCGCCAGATCGAGCCGTCCGGTGCGTACCGCATCGACGGATCACCTGACCCCCGGTGCAGGCAGTCCACAGTGGCCCGGATTTCCAGGGGAAACGGGGGGACCCACAGCCTGGTGGCCTCCGTCATCGCACATCCGATGACGAAAACCCCACCGATACCGCCTGGCATCGCAATAATCGCGATGCCGAAGCGTATCGGTGGGGTTTCGGTACGGACCGGACGGTCACAGGTTGATCATGTGACCGATCGCGCCGTGGAAGGTCTCCTGCAGGGCCTCCGACAGGGTCGGGTGGGTGTGCACGTTGCGGGCCAGTTCCTTGGCGGTCAGGTCCCACTTGTGGGCCAGGGTCAGCTCCGGCAGCATCTCGGAGACGTTGTCGCCCACCAGGTGTCCGCCGAGCAGTTCGTCGGTGTCGGCGTTGGTGACCAGCTTGACGAAGCCGGCGGTGGCTGCCAGGCCCTGCGCCTTGCCGTTGGCCGAGAACGGGAACTGGGTGGCCTTGACGTTGTAGCCCTCGTCCTTGGCCTGCGCCTCGGTCAGACCGAACGACGCGACCTGCGGCTGGCAGAAGGTGGCGCGCGGCATGAACCGGTAGTCGCCCAGGGTCATCGTCTCGGCACCGGCCATCGTCTCGGCGGCCACCACACCCTGCGCCTCCGCGACGTGCGCGAGCTGCAGTTTGGCGGTCACGTCACCGATCGCGTAGATGCCGTCGACATTGGTGCGCATGTAGTCGTCGATCGCGATGGCGCCACGCTCGGTGAGCTGCACACCCGTCTTCTCCAGGCCGAAGCCGTCGACGCGCGGGGCGAAGCCGACCGACATGAGGACCTTGTCGACGGTGAGCGAACCGTCGTTGCCCGCCTTGTCCTTGTAGGTGACCACGACATTGCTGCCGTTGTCGGTGACCGTCTGCACCCCGGTGGAGGTGAGGACCTTGACGCCGAGCTTCTTGTACTCCTTGGCGATCGCCTTGGAGACGTCGGCGTCCTCGTTGGGCAGCACCCGGTCCATGAACTCGATGATGGTGACGTCGACGCCGTAGTTGGCCAGGACGTAACCGAACTCCATACCGATGGCGCCCGCGCCGACGATCACGATGGAGCCGGGCAGCTCACGGGTGAGGATCTGGGTCTCGTACGTGACCACGTTGTCCGACAGCTCGACGCCCGGCAGCAGCCGCACGGTGGAGCCGGTGTCGATGATGACGTTGTCGAACGTGATGACGCGGTCGCCGACGGTGATGGTCTTGGCGTCGGTGAACACCCCGTAGCCGTCGATCTCGGTGATCTTGTTCTTCTTCATCAAGAAGTGGACACCCTTGACGATGCCGTCCGACACCTTGCGGCTGCGGTCGAAGGCGGCCCCGAAATCGAAGGTGGCGGTACCGGAGATGCCGAACGTCTTGGCCTCATGGTTGAAGACGTGCGCGAGTTCGGCGTTACGCAGCAGCGCCTTGGAGGGGATGCAGCCGACGTTGAGGCACACACCTCCCCAGTACTTTTCTTCGATGACGGCAGTTTTCATGCCGAGCTGAGCGGACCGGATCGCGGCCACATACCCACCCGGACCAGCACCCAGGACAACGGTTTGGAAGTGTTCAGACACGCCCCTACCCTACTTCCGTCGCCCTTCGCCGCGCAGGGCTCCCGCGTACTAGGCGGTAGCTTTTTCGCGGAGTCACCGGCGGTCGGCCGATCGGTGGTCTGGCGAAGCATCGACAGACAAGTAAAGGTAGTTTGTTGTGGTGCCCATGCACTCGGACGACCTCGACTGGATTCGTGGCTACTCCCTGCGCTTTCTCGCCGGCCACGGAATCGAGGCCGTGGTCGACGCCAACTCCGACCTGTCGTGTGCCGACGGCACCACATACCGGTTCGAGGAGATCGTGCGGTTGTGCGCGTCGACAGCCCGGGGCAACTGGGCTCAGGCGATCAGCGGGCACCTTGACGCGCTCATGGCCGTCCGGTCGGAGCCGCGCGTGTCCGATCTGACCGCCGCCGAACTCGAAACACAGGTCCGGGCGCGGGTGCTGCCGTCGGCGAGCATCGCCCTCTCGGCCACCGACCTGTCGTACGCCCGGCCCATCACCGACGACCTGAGCGTCGTGCTGTGTGTGGAACGCCACCGCGCGCCGCACCCCGGGCGGACCGCCCGGGTCGGGTTCCGGCCACCCGGCACCGCCGTCGACGACGCCCCGACCACCCGGTTCGCACCGCTGCCCAAACCAGGGTCGGCGGCCGAGGCGGTGCTGATCGCCGACGAACCGCGCACCGACCGGTTCCCGGCCGCGCACGCCATCCCCACCAACCCGTTCCGGGTGATCACGGGCGAACCCACCCCCGACGAGCACGACGACGTGATCTACCTCGACGCCGCGCAGGTGGCCGCCCACGGCCGCGACCGGCTGTTCACCATCGGCATCCGCAACACCGACGCCGAACCGCTCGACCGGGTCGCCACGTCCACGGACAAGTCGCTGAAGGCACTCGGCGGGGCGTCGGTGTTCGTCGCGTCGAAGATCCTGACGATGCGTTCCCTGCTGGCGCACGTCTACACCGGACAGTCGACCGAGCACGGGGTGGTGTTCGGTATTCCCGACAGGCACCGGATCTTCCTGCACCGCATCTCCGGCCCGTCGGCGGTCCCCGCGATCAACGAACTCGCCTCACTCACCGCCCAGCACCACGAGAACACCGCCGACGGCGTGTCACCGAACATCTACCACTGGCATCGTGACCGGATCACCCGCATCTCCCGCGCCGAATCGACCGAGCAGAAGTTGTCGATCACCATCACCCCCGGCCCCACCCTCGAAGACATCCTCAACTCCCTCACGTGATGCCGGACAGTTTCTGACCGCATCGGGTGCGACAGTGGCCACATGGAGATACGACCGGCATCGAACTTCGACGACGTCCGCACCATGGTGGGACCCAAAAAGCCCGACGCCAATGTCTGCTGGTGCCTGAGCTACCGGATCCCGTCGAAGCAGCACCTCGCCCTGCGCGGGCCCGAGCGGGGCGAGTTCGTGCGCGGACTCTGCAAGCAAGAACCGGCTCCCGGGGTGCTGGCGTACGACGGCGACGACGTCGTCGGGTGGGCGGCAATCGCGCCGCGCGCTGACACCACCTTCGCCCGCAACGGCAAGATCCCTCACATCGACGATCTGCCGGTGTGGTCGCTGTGGTGTGTGCGGGTGCGGCCGGGATTCCGTAAACATGGCATCGTCGCCCCGCTGATCGCCGGCGCCGTCGACTTCGCCCGCGACCACGGCGCACCGGCCGTCGAGGCCTATCCCGTCGACAACGGGAACGAGCGCGTCAACCTCACCTTGGCGTACGCGGGCACCCGAAAGATGTTCGAGAAAGCCGGATTCGAGAAGGCCGCCGACACCACCGCGGTACTCGACGGCTTCCCCAGAATCATCATGCGCCGGTCACTGTAGCCCCGGACAGTGTCGTCCCACCGGGTTTGACGACGATGTTCCCGCTGTTACGGCTACAGGGACAGGCCG
>WBZQ01001519.1_pt1 | contig 16015 bp, 13 predicted proteins | sample 5204251 | NCBI WGS metagenome assembly WBZQ01 (sample SAMN12412402, study PRJNA552823) | activated sludge metagenome | isolation source: activated sludge from nitrification reactor of wastewater treatment plant... | place: USA: Virginia | collected 2017-09 | reverse complement strand
GCGGCTGCCCGTAGAACTGCAGGCTCACGTTCGGCGTGAACGCGACGTTGAACCGGATGCCCGCCGAGAGCGTCTTCTGATCGAGGTCGGCGAACACGTAGCGCGTGCCGTAGGTGTTCGTGGCCGAGGCGTCCACCACGTTCCTCACCCAGAACGCGTCGCTGTGCGAGCGCTCGAGCGAAGGCTCGAGCGAGACCGATGCGGAACTGACCGGCTTCCAGGTGAAGCCCGGCGAGATCGACCAGTTCCACGACTCGCCCTCGTCCACGTCGCCGTTCAGCTGGATGTAGTAGAAGCGCTTCCGCGAGCCGTCGGTGTCGAGGTAGAACGAGCCACCCACGTTGCGCAGCGTCTGCATGCGCGGCCCGCCGCGCGTGCGGCGGCCGCTCACCGAGCGCGGATTGACGTACGCGTTCGTCTCGAGGCTGAAGCGATTCGTGAACTCCGCGCGCCCCTGGCCGAACAGGATGCCGTAGTTGCGCAGGCCCTCGAAGTCCCACGACGACGCGACGGCGGCCATGAGCATCTTGTTGCGGAGGTGCTTCGTGGGCTTCGCCCAGTTGTAGCCGGCGCCGCCGTGCACGTTGATGTAGTTGTCGAAACCGAAGTAGCCGAGGTCGTTCACGTCGAAGCCGGGCGCCATGTAGCCGGCCGCGAAGTTCGCGAACGAGGCGCCGCGCTGCTTGTTGAGCCACAGCCGCACGCCGTGCCCGGTCAGGCTGGTCGCGGCGCTGTCCACCCCGAGCCCCGACGCGTCGGGGCGCTGGAAGTAGTGCTGCGGGCTGCGCTGCAGGCTGGTGATCCGCTCGCGCGAGCCGCGCACGTGCGTGGCGGCCGCCCAGCCCGAGACCACCCACGTCTTCTCGTGGTCGAGGAACGTCCAGCCGTCGAGCGCGGTCACGACCGAGCCGCTGTTCATCTCGGGCCGCAGCCGGTCGTCGTCGAACTTGCGGGCCGTGGTCAACGTCATCAGCCCGAGCCCGTGGCGCTGCTCCTTGTACTCGTGCAGCCCGCGCAGGACGCCGTAGTAGGTGGTGGGCTCGACCACCGCGCTCCGCCGCAGGCCGCTGCTCTCGAAGTCGGCCTCCTCGCGCGACGTGAGCGCGTGCACGGTGCCGAAGTTCCAGCCCGGCGCGATCTGCCCCGTCACCTTGGCCGCGCCGAGGATCTTCGTGCCCACGGGCACGTCGGCGTGGTCGTTGTCGGGCACGCTGCCCTGCGGGGGCCGACCGATGCGGCGGGTATAGAAGAACAGCGGATCCTGCCAGTTGAAGCCCCAGTAGTCGTTCGCGCCGTTGTTGCCGCAGCCGAACACCGACGAGTTCTCCACGAAGAACGGTCGCTTCTCGTTGAAGAACGTCTCGGAGTCGCTGAGATTCACCACGGCCGGGTCCACCTCGACCTGGCCGAAGTCGGGGTTGATCGTGGCGTTCAAGGTGAGGTTGCTGCCGAGGTTCGTGCGGATGTCCGCGCCCATGTTCGGCGTGTACCGGGAACCGTCGTTGAACGGATCGTCCGCCGGGTGCTGCAGGTACTCCGCCTTCGCCGTCGTGTAGGGCACCACCTCGATATTGCGCTCGGGACGCACGCCGTCGAGCCCGTGCAGCTCGGGCCAGATCGACACGTAGCGGCCGTCGTTGCGCGGCGGATAGACGAGGTAGTCCTCCTCCTGCAGGCGCGGGACCTCGCGGATGGCGTTCACGCCCCACACCATCGGCGAGACGTTGCGGAAGCGGAGCTGCGAGAACGGGATCCGCATCTCCACCTGCCAGCCGTCGCCATCGCGGTGCACGCGGCCTTCCCAGACGCCGTCCCACGAGTCGTCGTCCCAGCTGTCGTTGCGGTACGTCCCGTCGTACAGCGTGCCGGCGGCGTTGATGCCGAAGTAGTAGCCGGTGCGCTTGTCGTGGAACGGATCGAATCCGATCGCGAAGCGGTCGGACCGGCTGTCGTTGTCGCGCCGCGCGAGTCGCGCCACGATCGAATCGGGCGCCGTGTCGTGGAGCCAGGCCGCCACGTAGATCGCGTCGTCGTCGTAGGCGAGCCGCATGTCGGTGCGCTGGCGCGCCGGTTCGCCCTGGTCGGGGTCGCGCTGCAGGAAGCGCGTGACGGGCTCGGCCTGCGACCAGACCGGCTCGTCGAGCCGGCCGTCCACTTCGATCGGGCGTTCGGTGCGCACGATCCGGATCGGCGGGTGCGTGGGCACCGAATCCGGCCCCGCGGGCTGCGCGAAGGACGAAGTCGCGGCGGCGGTCGCGAGCACGACCGCGGACAGCAGGGTGAGAAGGCGCATGGACCAGGGCTCCAGGGACCGGGCGAACGACGCGGACTTGGACACGCGGACCGTCGTCGGGGTTGGGACGCGCGTCCACTACGCCCTGTTATCCGGTCGGGTTGCAGGAGATCGCACGAGTGCGTGCCCCGGCCACGCTCGCACGCCCGAAGTCGGTTGCCGGGCGACGAGCGCCGGACGCGGGCGGGCCGAACGCGGCGGGCCCCGCAACCTCCGGGGGGCTTCGCACCGTCCAAGGACGCGGAGACGCCCTCCGTCGAGCGCCCCGTGCGAAACCGCTCGCGCGGCCGGTGTCGTCGGCCGGCCGCGCGGACGTTTCGACCGCCCCGCGAGCGGCGCGGTCAGCGCAGCGTCGCGAGCACCGCCGCCAGCCGCGCCGCCACGCGCGCGTTGTGGCGCAGCAGCGCGACGTTCGCCGCGAGGCTCGCGCCGCCCGTGCGCTGGCGCATCTGATCCAGCAGGAACGGCGTCACGTCGCGCCCGCGCACGCCCGCCACCTCGGCGGCGGCCAGTGCGCCCGCGAGCGCCGACTCGTAGAGCTCGCGCGGCATCTCGTCCGCCTCGGGAATCGGGTTGCCCACCAGCACGCCGCTGCCGAAGCCGAGATCGAAGTGCGTGCGCACCGCCTCGGCCAGGTCGTCCACGCGCTCGAAGCGCCGGTCGAGCGGCAGCCCCGAATCGCGCCGCCAGAACGCCGGGAAGCGATCCGTGTCGAGCCCGAACACCGGCACGCCGAGTGTCTCGAGCCGTTCCACCGTGCGCGGCAGGTCGAGGATCGCCTTCGCGCCCGCGCACACCACCGCCACCGGCATGCGCTCGAGCGCCGTCAGGTCCGCCGACGCGTCCTCGATGCCCGGCCCCGTCGTGCCCGCGGCCTCGCGATGCACGCCGCCGATGCCGCCGGTGGCGAACACCTCGATGCCCGCGTGCCGCGCCACGAACATGGTGGCCGCCACGGTGGTCGAGCCCGCCGAGCGACGCGCCATCGCCGCGGCGAAGTTGGAGAGGTTCAGCTTCACCACGTTCGTCGCCGTGGCCAGCTTCTCGAGCGCCGCGCGCGGCATGCCCACGTGCACCTTGCCGTCCACCACGCCGATCGTGGCCGGCGTCGCGCCGTTCTCGCGGACGTCGGCTTCCATCGCCAGCGCCGTTTCCAGGCCCTGCGGCTGCGGCAGCCCGTGCGTGACCACGGTGGTCTCGAGCGCCACCACCGGCCGGCCCGCCGCGAGCGCGCGGCCCACATCCTCGCTGAACAGGAATCGATCCCGCAGGTTCACCGTTGCTCCTTTCGCTGGCGTCGCGCGAATGCGCGCGCCGCCGTGCTCACACGCCCGCCGGGAACCACGCCGCGAGCCGGCTCTCGGCCTCCTCACGCGTCGCGTCCAGCAATCCCTGATGTCCCCACGCCTCGATCGCGAAGCTCGCCGTCACCACGGCGCGCGCGAGCGCCGCCTCCACCGACAGGCCCTCGAGCACGGCCGTCAGGAACCCCGCCGCGAACGCGTCGCCCGCGCCCGTCGGGTCCACCACCTGCGACGCGCGCGCCGTCCACGCGTGGATGCGACCCGAGCGCGCATCGAGCATCAGCCCGCCCTTGAGCCCGCGCTTGAACGCCAGCCAGTGGCAGCGCCCGTGCGCGAGCGCGCGCAGGTGCGCGTGCGGGTCGGTCTGCGCCTCGGGCGCGAGCAACTCGTCCTCGCTCGGCCAGAAGCAGTCCGCCGCGCCCACCAGTTCGCGACCGAGCGCGAGCCCGGCCGGGTCGAGCAGGTGGTACGGATCGAGCGACACCATCGCGCCCGCGCCCGCCCCGTCGTTCGCGAACGCGAGCTGCATCGCCGCCGGCACCGGCGCCATGTGGAAGAGCTTCGCGGATCGCCACGCCGCCGGCACGTCGGCCCACGTCGGCGAGACCTCCGCGTGCGTGGGCGCGTTCAGCCGGTGCACCACGTGGCGCACGCGGCCTTCGTAGAGCAGCCACGTGCGCAGCGACGGCCGCCCGAGCGGGCGCAGGCCCGACAGATCGGCGCCCCGCTGCTGCAGCGCGTCGAGCGCCTCGCGCGGGTAGTCGTCGCCCAGCACCGACAGGCAGCCCACGCGCGCGCCCCACAGCAGCGCGCCGAGCGTGGCGTAGAGCACCGCGCCCCCCGGCTGCGCCATGCGCGTGCGACCGTCGGCGAACACGAGGTCGTCCACCAACAGGTTGCCGGCGATGACGAGGTCGGGAGTCATGGGCGGAGCGGGCGAGGGCGTCGGTCCGGGAGAGCGGGCGGCGTCAGGCGGCCCCCAGCGCCGTGAACGCCTTCGCCACGGCCGCGCACGCATCGCGGTCGAGCGGGTTCGACCACAGGCCGCCCTGCTTCACCGACGAGCCGACGATGAACCCGTGCGCTCCGGCGTACGCGGCCAGATTGCCGGGCGCGAGCCCCGAGCCCACGAGCACGGGCAGCTTCGTCGCCGACTGCACCGCGGAGAGATCGGCGGGCGCGGCCGGCTCGCCGGTGGCCGCACCGGTCACGATCACGCCGTCGGCGAGGAAGAACTCCGCGGCCTTCGCCGTCTCCGCCAGCGACACGTCCGCGGTGATCGCGTGCGCGGAGTGCTTCTTCTTGATGTCCACGAACACCTTCACGCGCTCGGCGCCGATCGCGCGCCGGTAGCGCAGCAGTTCGCCGGCCGACGCCTCGATCACGCCCTCGTCCGCGACGTGCGCGAACACGAACCCCTCGGCGCGCACGAACTCCGCGCCGCACGCGTGCGCCACGGCCAGGGCCTCGCGGTTCGCACCCGCCAGCACCTGCACGCCCAGCGGCAGCGGCACTTCGCGCTTGAGCTCGCGGCCGACCGCCGTCATGGCCGCGACGATCTCGGGGCCGACGGCGCCCTTGAGGTACGGCCGGTCGTGCATGTTCTCGATCGCGAGCGCGGTGAACCCGGCGTCGCGGTACACGCGCGCTTCGGCCACGGCCTGCTGCACGAGCTTGTCGAGCGCGTGATGGGCGGCGGGCGTGCCGGGCAACGCGCCCACGTGAATCATGCCGATCAACGCGCGGCGGGCGCCGAAGGTCTGCTGGAATGCGTTCAGGGCGTCCATGGCGGCAGCGAAGGTAGGCGCTGCCGCGGGGCGCGTCCAACCTCGGGCCCGGCTCACCCGACGCGACGGCGTTCGCGTGACCGCTCCGGGCGGCCCCGCGCGCCGCCAGCGGGCCGGCCGGCCGATGCTGCCCGGCGAACTGCCGACCCGGCCGGAATCTGCGGGCCCGCGCTGCCGCCCGCGCGCACGCCGCCCGTGCGCCCGAGCGGTGCGGCCGCCGGGATGTCTCAAGCGAACGCGGCGAGCACCGACACTCCCATTGCCCCGGTCCCCCGAACCACCTTTGAGGGGAGTTCACGCCCCGTGGAGTCTCGGATTCCTGACACGGAAGTGCCCTTCGGGGACGCCGGCGGGAACGGCCTGCTGCGCTCGCTCGCCGATTCGCTCGAGCTGGGCGTGCTCGCGTGCGATCCGCACGGCCGGGTCGTGCACGCGAACGCGGCCTTCTGCCGACTCGCGGGCGTCGGGCTCCCGGGCGCCATCGGGCGCCTGCCCGAGGAGCTGCCCCCGTTCCACGTCTGCGGCGAGATCAGCGGCCGCATCGCCGAGGTGCGCGCCTCGGGCGAGCCGTTCGCACAGGTGTGTGCGTTGTCCACGGCGAGCGGCTCGCGACGCTGTCGCGTGCAGGTGGTTCCGGCGGGCGCCGGCGCCGGCACGCTCGTGCTGGTGACGGACGTCGGCCCCACCGCGACACACGGTGAACGCCAGGCGGTGCTGGACTTCGCGCTCGACCGCGTGGACGAGTTCGTCTACCTGCTCGACGAGGAGGGCCGCATCCTCTACGCGAACGACGCGGCCTGCCGCTCGGTGGGCTACTCGCGCGCCGAGCTCCTCAACATGACGGTGTTCGACATCACGCCGGAGTTCGCCACGCGCCGGTGGGCCGAGCACTGGGCCAGCGTGGCCGCGGCGGGGAGCCGCGTGATCGAGAGCCTGCACCGCGGTCGCGACGGGCACGTGTTCCCGGTGGAAGTGCGGATCAACCACTTCTCCCACGAGGGGCGGGGCTATCACCTCACGCTGGTCGCGGACATCAGCGAACGGCGGCGCGCCCAGGAACTCGAGGACCACTACCGCGAGTTCCTCACTCTCGCCGAGGGACTGCCCGACAACATCGTCCGATACGATCGGAACGGGCGTGCGACCTACGTGAACGCGCAGCTCGAGGCGACGCTCGGCCGCCCGCGCGTGGAACTGCTCGGGACGCGTCCGACGGACCTCAACCCGCCGGGCGTCCCGCTGTTCGACACCTACGACGCGGGCGTGATGAACGCGATCTCCACCGGGGAGCCCCAGAGCGTCGAGCTCGACTTCCCCGGACCTCGCGGCCACGAGTATCACCAGGTACGCATCATCGCCGAGCGCGACGACGACGGCACGGTGATCGGCGCGATCGCGCTCGGCCGTGACGTGACCGAGCGCCACCGGCACCTGCAGCAGATCGACGAGGCCCGCCGCGAGGCCGAGCAGCACGCGCGGGAACTCGCCGTCGCGCGCGACGAGGCCGTGCGGGCGGCGCGCGTGAAGAGCGAGTTCCTCGCGAACATGAGCCACGAGATCCGCACGCCCATGAATGGCGTGCTCGGCCTGGCGGATCTGCTCCTGGCCGGCGAACTGAACCCGGCCGCGCGCGAGATGGCCGAGGGCATCCATCGGAGCGGCGTGGCCCTGCTCACGATCATCAACGACATCCTCGACTTCTCGAAGCTCGAAGCGGGCCGCATGACGCTGGCCGAGGAACCGTTCGACCTGCTCACGCTGTGCAACGACGTGATCGCGCTCCTGTCCGCGCGTGCGAGCCAGCGCCGCCTCGTCCTGCGACTGGAGTTCGCCGAGAGCGTGCCGCTCCACTGGCGGGGGGACGCCGGCCGCATCCGGCAGATCCTGCTCAACCTGCTCGGCAACGCGATCAAGTTCACGCCCTCGGGCGAGGTCGTGCTCTCGGTGCGACCGTCGGCCGAACCGACGGGTGCGCTCGTGCTCGAAGTGCGGGACACGGGCATCGGGATTCCGTCGGACCGGCTCGAAGCGGTGTTCGACAGCTTCACGCAGGCCGACGGCAGCATCACGCGGCGCTTCGGGGGCACCGGCCTGGGGCTCGCGATCACGCGCCAGCTCGTGGACCTGATGCACGGCACCGTCCGCGCGCAGAGCGAACCGGGTCAGGGCAGCACGTTCACGTGCGAGCTGCCGCTGTCGCCTCTCGACGCCCGCACGACGGTGGCGCCCCCGGCGCCCGTCGAGCCCGCCGTGGACCTGCCGCCGCTCGAGCTCGACGTGCTGCTGGTGGAGGACAACGCCGTCAATCGCATGGTGGCGACGCGACTGCTGCGCGGCTGGAAGTGCGGACAGACCGTGGCCGAGGACGGTGCCGAAGCGCTGGAGCGCATGAAGTCCGGCGGTTTCGACGTGGTGCTGATGGACGTGCAGATGCCCGTGATGGACGGGCTCACGGCCTCGGAGCACTGGCGCGAGATCGAGCGCGAACGGGGCGGACACGTGCCGATCATCGCGCTCACCGCGCACGCGATGGAGGGCGACCGCGAGCGCTGCATGGAGGCCGGCATGGACGACTACGTCTCGAAGCCGTTGCGCCCGGCCGAACTCCACGCCGCGATCGTGCGCGCGCACGCACGCCTGCGCCGGGCCGACGGCCCCGACGAGCGCGCGGCGTAGCGCCGTCAGCGCGCGACGGGCGGGCGTTCCAGCGTCACGTCGTCCACCGCGAAGTCGGCGCCCCGTCCGCCGGCCGCACGGAACGCGATCCGCACGCGGGCGCCCGCCCAGTCGGCGAGCGACACCCGCTCGCGACGCCACGCGTACTCGCGCCCCGGCGTCTCGTTGCGCAGCGACCACGCGCGTTCCCAGCGCTCGCCGCCCTCGCGCCGCACGCGGCACTCGGCGAGTACGGCCGCGCTCACACGCCGATTGCCCGCCCAGTCGAAGCGCAGCGTCGCGTGGGAGTCGGCGATCGCCACGACCGGCGAGACCAGCCACGCGTCCGCGCCGCGCCGCTGCCCGTCCGCCCACGCGACGCGCCCCGACCGGCCCGCCACGTCGTCGCGCCGCACCCAGCGTTGCGCGCCACCCGTGTCGGCGGTCGCGAGCACCCAGCCCGGCGGCGGAAACGTCGCGTGTTCGAACGCTTCGTCCAGCACGGCCGCCGCCCCCGCCACCGGAGCGAGCGCCGGCCCGCGGCCGTCCTCCGCGGGCGGCCGCTCGGGCAGCTCGAAGTCCTCCGGTCGCGCGCGCCCGCCCTCGCTGCGCGGCGCGAGCGCGTAGCGCACGCCCATCGCGAGCGCCTCGGCCATCCGCCGCTGTGTGCCGTGGTCGCTCATCGCCTGTTGCTGGCAGGGATTCGAGACGAAGCCCAGCTCCACGAGCACGGCCGGCGCCTCGGAGCGCCGCAGCACGGAGAAGCCCGCCTCGCGCACGCTGCGGTCGGCCGTGCACGCGCCGTACACGCGGGTCAACGCCTGCGCGACGCCGGCATGCACCGCGGTGGCGGCCGCGCTGTCCTCGCGCCACGCGTCGGCCCGCGCCGCGCGCGCCTTCTCGCGGGTCCAGAACGACTCGGTGCCGACCACGGAACGCACGCTCCCGTTCAGGTGCAGGCTCACGAGCAGTCGCCCGCGCGCCTGGCGCCCGTCGGGCCCGGGCATCTCGCCGTTCGCGATGCGCGTGCGCTGGCCGAGCGTGAGGAAGCGGTCGTCGTCGCGCACGAGCATCGCGTCGTAGCCCCGGCGCGCCAGCGCATCGCGGAAGTGCCTCGCCACGGCGAGCACGAGGTGCTTCTCGTGCTGGCGCGCGTCCCGGCTCGCGCCGAGATTGCCCGGGTCGCGGCCGCCGTGACCCGCGTCGATCCACACGTCCACGGTGCGCACGCCGGCCTCGCCCGGTTCGCGCGCGGGCGGCGTGCCGCAGCCCGCGAGCGCGAACAACAGCAGTGCCGTGCGAGCGAGCCCGCGCGCGTTCACGGCGTCGCCGGACGCGGCTCGACCACCGCGAGTCGCGCCACGGCCGCTTCGGGCCGCTCGTGACCCGCGTGCTGCACGAAGCGCACGCGGCGCGCGTCCACCCAGCCCGGCTCGCGCACCACGCGACCCGGAGCGCGCACGATCGGGCAGCGCCGGCCGTCGAGCGCGATCAGCCAGAGCTGCGACTCGACGATCTCCTGGCCCACGGCGAGCGCCGTCGGCCGCACCACCGCGAGCGTGGAGCCGTCGGGCGACCAGCTCGCCTCGTGGTCCGCGACCACGCCGAGCGAGTCCATGATCCGCGGCGCGTCACCGTCCACGTCCACCACCGCGAGCACCACCGCGTCGCGCGACGAACGCGCCCCCGACACCGCGAGGTGTCGCGAGTCCGGCGACCAGCGCATCGAGGCGACCTGCAGGTCGAGGTCGGGCTCCGTGACGCGGCCCGACGCCACGTCGACGAGGCACAGGCTCCACGGCCGCTGGCGCGACTTCCACACCGTGCACGCGAGCGTGCGGCCATCGGGCGACCAGCGCGGTTGCGACAGCCAGCGATCGCCGCCCACGCGATGCGACGTGCCGCGCGCCTCGTTGAGGATCGACAGGTGCGGATGCCGCTGGGCGTCGGTGCCCACCACCGCCACCAGGGGCGGCAGCCCCGGCACGCGATTCGGATCCAGCGGTTCGCGCAGCAGCGGATGGCGCGGCTCCCACGCGTCCTCGTGCTCGCGCGGATCGCGCACGTCCAGCACGCGCCACGCGCAATCCGCGGGGGGCGCGAGGGTGGCCGGTCGCGCGGTCGGCGCGGGGCGGCGCGCACGGCGCGCCGGGCGCGCCCAGCCGAAGGACGCGAACAGCAGCAGGCCCAGCGCGAGCGCGGCGAGCGCGACCCGCGAGGATCGGGGGAGAGCGACCATGCCGCGCAATCTAGCGGCAACGCGCCGGGGCCGGCCAGCGGGCGGCCTCGAGACACGCGCGGGGCGACGGGCCGGAGCCCGCGCCCCGTCGCGCGCCGGATGCGATCACTGCGGATCGGGCAGCGTGTAGTCGAACGTGTAGAAGTGCTGCTTGTCGCGGATCTCGATCACGAACGAACCCGCGAGCCCCGCGAGCGCGCCCGTGCCCGAGTCGGGCACCACCGTGATGGACTGCGCCGGCACGCCGCGCGCCATGGTGCTGCTGTGCTGCAGCACGAACGCGCCTTCGCGACCGTGCAGTCGTCCGGCGACACGCTCGATGGCCACGTAGCCGGCGGAGCCCTTCGTCTCGGTCATGGCGCTCAGCATCTCGCCGCGCGTGACCGCCTCGAGGTCGCCCTGGATGCGCTTGTCGATCGAGAAGCGGCCGTGGAGCGGAGCGGCCATCTCCTCGTGGAGCGGGAGCGGGGTCATCTTCACGTCGAACGTACCGGTGGCGCGTCTGGTCACGGCGGGTTCCTTCCATGTGCGGGAGCGGCGGGGATCGTCGGAATCGTGTGCGTGGCTCGCGCCGCGGCGGGGCTTCGCGCGGCGTCAGCGCGACGGGGGCGGCGGCTGGTCCAGGAGCGGCGTCACGTTCTCGCGGGTTCGTGCGCCCGGCACCACGGGCACGAACTCGAACTCGGTGCCGAGCCCGCGCCAGTGGAGCACCCACTGTTGCAGCAGGCTCGCGTCGTCGCACTCCATGAGCTGGAAGCACCGACGGAAGTTGGGCTCGACCCAGCTGTCCACGTAACGCAGCCCGTCGGGCAGTCCGCGGCCGGCGTCGCGCAGGCGCTGGTACGTGGGCACCATGTCCCCGTCGCGGAATCGCTCGATCACCATGAACAGCATCTCGACCTCCGGGTGCGACGTCGGGTGGGCGCGGCGGGAATCACGGCAGGCGCTCCACGAGGTGCGCGCGATTCGCCGGCGGCTCGTAGGGCTCGGGGAAGAACTCCACCATGCGCGTGATGCAGCCGCCCGCGACGGTGAAGAAGGAAACGGCGCGCGCCTTCTGGACGCCGTCGGTGATGCTCACGTCGGTCACCGCCTCGCCCTCGCCACCGACCAGGCGATGCACCTCGAAGCGCCACGGTCCGTGCGCCGGGTACTCGGCGTTCATGCGGACGTAGTTCGCGGCCCCGCGGACGAGTTCGCGGGACTGCGGCCACTCCACCACGAACTCGTCCGCGAGCAGCTCCGCCACCGACGCGAAGTCGTTCGTCGCCATGCGTCGCCAGAACTCGCGCGCGAGATCCGGCGCGCTCACGCCTTCCTCCACCAGCCGTCCACCTTCGCGATTGTCTCGGCGGGGGTGGCGACGGGGTCGGGGTAGCCGGTCTTCCACGTGGCGTCGATGCCGAGCGGGCCGTGGCACTGCACCCACGCGCCGCGCGTCTGGACGCTGGCCGGGATCACGTCCCGCGCGCAGTCGAAGCGCGTGAAGATGCCCCACAGCAGCAGCGCCGGATCGTCGAGCGGCACGTCCTCGCTCACCGCCACGATCCATGCGCAGCCCGCGTACTCCGGGCGCGCGAGCAGCGACTCCACCACGGCGCGGCCGTCGGCCTTCGCCTGCACGATCAGGAGGCCGCCCCAGGCGAGCGCCCATGCGGCCACCCGCGGCTCGAACCCGCGCGGGTCCGGCACCGTGGAGACCGGCGGGCGTTCGCTCGCCGGCGTGAACGCGCCGCCCCCCGAGCTGCCCACGGGCCGCGCGTGCGACTGGGCGTCGATCACCATCTTGCTGCCGAGATTCATCGTGAAGCTCGTGAAGTCGAGCGTGTCCAGCGGCACGCCCGGGATCAGCATCAGGTCCTCGCCGGCGTCGAAGTGCTTCACGATCGCCTCGAACACCGCGTTGCGGTCGCGCGGATCCACGTCGGCGTCCACGAGCACGATCATCTTGGTGAGCGAGAGCTGGCCGGTGCCCATCAGGCCGAGCGCGGTCTTCCGCGCCTCGCGCGCGAAGCGGTTCTCCACCGACACCACGAGCAGGTTGTGGAACCCGGCCTCGAAGTAGGCCCACAGGTCCACGATCTCGGGGTGGATCACCTTCAGCACGCCGGTGAACATCTCCTGCACGGCCTCGCCCATCCACAGGTCCTCCTGCGGCGGCTTGCCCACGACGCTCGCGTGGAAGATCGGCTGCGCGCGGTGCGTCACGTTCTTCACGTGGAACACCGGGAACGGCGCGGCGTGCGAGTAGTGCCCGAAGTGATCGCCGAACGGGCCTTCGGTGCGGCGCTCGCCCGCGGGCACGACGCCCTCGATCACGAACTCCGCGTCGGCGGGCACGCTCATGGACAGCGTGGTCGCGCGCGTCATCCGTGTGGGCCGCCCGCGCAGGAAGCCCGCGAACGCGAGCTCGTCGATGCCCTCGGGCAGCGGCGCGACCCCGGCCAGCAGCGTGGCCGGGTCGGCGCCGACGGCGATCGCCACTTCGAGCGACTGCCCGCGCTTCTCGGCCTTGTGGAAGTGGAAACCACCGCCCTTGCCGATCTGCCAGTGCATGCCGGTGGTCTTCGCGTCGTACACGTGGATGCGATAGAGGCCGAGGTTGCGCTTGCGCGTGTCGGGATCCTCGGTGAACACGAGCGGGAACGTGACGAACCGCCCGCCGTCCTTCGGCCACAACTGGAGAATGGGCAACGGCCCGAGGTCGGGCCCGAGCGCGTGCGCCTGCACGGGCGCTCCGGAGACGTGTGCGGGCCGGCTCGCGAGCACGCGCGGCAGCGAGCCGCGCAACGCCCACAGGTCGGAGAGCTTCTTCGGCGGCAGCGCATGGAAGATCTCCTCGATCTCCGCGCCGACCGACTTCGGCGTCCGCCCCAGCGCCCATTCGATCCGCCGATGCGCCGCCAGCACGTTCACGGCGAGCGGGAACTTCGAGCCGCGCACGTTCTCGAACAGCAGCGCGGGGCCCTCGCGCTTCGCCTCGCGACAGGCGATCTCGGTCACCTCGTACTGCCAGTCCACCTCGCGCGTGACGCGTTCGAGGTCGCCGTTCGCGGCGCAGACATCGAGGAACTCGCGGAGGGTGCGGAAGCCCATGGTGCTCCCTGGATGCTCGGGGGTGCGCGCGCCGGGGGCGCGCGAGAGGGTTGCGCCCGGCGGCGGGCGAGCCGATCGCGAGGCCGAGCGGTCGCGCAGACTACCGGGGCGTTCGGTCGATCGCCAGCGGCCCCCGGGCACCGGGCACGGAGCGGGCGCCGGCGCACGCGAAGTCGCGGCCGAGAGGGCCGGGCGAGCCCGGCGTCTCGCCGGTCGGCCCGACCCGACGAGGAGCGGACATCGTGGGCAGCGGCCGGACATCGGACATCCCGGCGCGGGTACCATGTGCGCGGCGGCCGGTCCCCGGGGCCGCCACGCGTCCACGGCCGACCCGTGTTTCATCCGGTCCACCTCGACCAGGAGTACTCATGCAGCGACCTCTTCCTTTCGTCCTCGCCCTGGCGCTCGCCGGCCTCGCGACGGCCGCGCACGCGACGCCGCCGGCCGTGGGCGATCCCGCCCCCGGGTTCTCGCTTCCCTACGCGACGCGCGACTCGATCGGCTGGACGCCGTTGTCGCTCGCTTCGCTCGTGGGCACGAACAACGTCGTGATCGCCTTCTACCCGGCCGACTGGAGTGGCGGCTGCACGAAGGAAGTGTGCTCGCTGCGCGACAACTTCGCCGCGCTCGGCGCGCTGAACGCGGACGTGGTGGCGATCAGCGGCGACTACGTGTTCTCGCACTTCGAGTGGGCGAAGCACCACGAGCTGCCGTTCCGCCTCGCGTCGGACCACGACCACGCCGTGGCGAAGGCCTACGACAGCTACAACCCGAAGACCGGCCACGACAACCGCACGGTGTTCGTGGTGGATCGCAAGGGCCACGTCGCATACGCCGACATGGCCTACAGCGTTCGCGACACGCAGTCGTTCGACAAGCTCAAGGCGGCGCTCGAGAAGCTGAAGTAGGCGCCCGCGCGACGGGGCGGCCGGGCTCGTGATCTCGTGCCGCCCCGCTACTCCAGCTCGCGTTCGCGCCAGCCCTCGCCCGCGGGCTCGCCGAGCAGCGCGAGCAGCTTGCTCGTGAAGCCGCCGACGGCGTCCTCCAGCGACTGCGGCTCGCGGTACCACGGCGTGCACACCGGCATGATCACCACGCCCTCGCGCGAGAGCTCGAGCGCGTTCTCCAGCGCGATGCTCGACAGCGGCGTCTCGCGCAGCCCGATCACGAGCCGCATGCGCTCCTTGAGCGCCACCGACGCCGCGCGCGTGATCAGCGTGTCGGCGATGCCGCAGGCGATCTTGGCGAGCGTGCTGGTGCTGCACGGCAGCACGATCATGCCGTCGTGCCGGTTGCTGCCCGAGCTGAACGGTGCGGCGAGGTCGGAGTCGGGGAACACCTTCTTCACGTGCGGCTCGAGGTCGCTCGGCTTGAGCCCCGTCTCCTCGTGCAGCACGTGCCGGGCCCAGTCGCTCATCACCAGGTACTTTTCACCCGGGCAGCGGCGCAGGAAGTCCACCGCATGGATCGCGCCCGAGGCGCCGGTCATGCCGATCAGGTAGCGCGCCACGTCAGAAACCTCCCGCGGCCTGTCGCGCGGCGAGCACGATCGCGAGCACCATCGCGCCCACCCACACGTTGATCTTGAAGAACGCGAGGTTCACGTCCTCGGCCCAGCGCTGCTCGAGGAACAGCGCCACGAGCGTGCCCGCGTAGAGCAGCGCCACGAGCGCGCCCCACGGACGCGCGATGGCCGCGACGGCGGCGCCCGGGCCGCCCAGCACCAGCACCGCCACCCCCCCGAGCGCCAGCGCCGCAGCCACGTGCAGCACGGCCGACACGCGCAACGCCCGCTCGCGGCCGAGCCACACCACCATCGAGTGGATACCGGCCGAGCGATCGAACTCCTCGTCGAGCGTCGCGTAGATCACGTCGAACCCGGTCACCCAGCACAGCGCGAACACGGCCAGCGCGACGGCCGGGCGCCACGACGCGAGGTCGGGGTGCGCCGCCGCGTAGCCGGCGAGCGGGGCCAGGGCGAGCCCGGCGCCGACGCCCAGGTGGCAGAACGCGGTGAATCGCTTGAGGTACGGGTACACGGTGAACACCGCCAGCGGCACCACCGACACTTTCAGGAACCACGGGCCGAGCACGGCGCAGGCCGCCAGGTAGACCGCGGTGCTCACGAGCAGCAACGCGACACCCTCGGCGGTCTTCATGCGGCCGCTCGGCAACTCGCGCACCTTCGTGCGCGGGTTACGGGCGTCGATGCCGCGATCGATCAGGCGGTTCAGGCTCATCGCCGCCGTGCGCGCGCCCACGGCCGCCACCGCCACCAGCAGCCAGCGCGCCACGGTCAGCGCCGGCCCGGGCGTGCTGAAGACCCCCGCGAGGATCAGCGGCAACGAGAACAGCGTGTGCTCGAAGCGCACGAACGACGCGTACGTCCGTGCGCGCTCGCCGAGCGGCAGCGTGGAGGCGGCGGTGGCCATGGGGCGGGGAAGTTAGCCCGCGCCGCGCCGGGCTCCAAGCGGCACCGGGTTCGGGGGAGCCGTGAGCCGGCCGGCCAGAACGCGCCGGGCGGGCGAGCGGCGGCGTCCGGCGGAAGGACCCCGCGGCCACCCACGGATCTGCATGGAATCCGCCCGTTGCGGTACATTCCCGCGCCTGTTCGCGCACCCCCCCCCCGGAGCCGCATCCC
>WBZQ01000890.1_pt1 | contig 16027 bp, 9 predicted proteins | sample 5204251 | NCBI WGS metagenome assembly WBZQ01 (sample SAMN12412402, study PRJNA552823) | activated sludge metagenome | isolation source: activated sludge from nitrification reactor of wastewater treatment plant... | place: USA: Virginia | collected 2017-09 | reverse complement strand
CAGATTTAGTTTTGGATGAAATGATGGGCTTTCGACTGGCCGGACGGGCCGGCGTTTAATGGCGGGGTGAAAATTAACATTTCATTGTTTCATTGCTACATTGTTTCAATGCTACATTGTTTCAATGCTACATTGTTTCATTGCTACATTGTTTCATTGCTACATTGTTTCATTGCTACATTGTTTCATTGCTACATTGTTTCATTGTTTGCGACCCGCTAACCCGTTAACCCCCAACCGTTTCTGTCGGTATTTGGCCAAGCCGGTATCTCAGCGCGGTAAAGACCTTGTTTGCCGGTACCTTCGGGCTGAAATTTTTGGAAACCATCTCCACCACCTAAAAATGAAAAAACAAAGTCTGCTCCTGACCTTCGGTATCCTGTTTCAGGTCTGCCTGCTTTCCGCACAGATCAAATTTGAAAACAAAACCCTGCTGCTGACCCCCGACCTGCACTACAGTTTCATCGCCATCGGGGTGACCGATATGAATGCCGACGGGCTCGACGACATCATACGCCTGGACGGCGGCATCGATCTGGCCGTGGAGTATCAGACCGCTCCTGACCAGCCTTTTACCCATCTGGCGGTGGAGCAAATTACCAATGACAGCGAGTGGGGTATGTGCGTGGCCGATATTGACAACAACGGATTTCCCGATGTACTGTCCGGGGGGATTTACGACGGTGTAAAAATAGCCAGCGCCAACGCCGACGGTACGGCCTACACGGTAACGGAACTGGATGAACCGGGAACCTTCGTGCAAGGCGTGAATTTCGCCGACATCGACAACGACGGCTGGCTCGACGCCTTCGTGTGCCACGACGATGGTGCTTCCCGGATCTTCAAAAACGACGGCACCGGACAGTTGAATTTGAACCCGATGATGATCAACCTGGCTACCGTGCCGACCTCCGACAACTCCGGCAACTACGGCTCGGTGTGGTGCGATGTGGACAACGACGGCGACCTCGATCTGTATATCGCCAAATGCCGGCAGGACGTGAATGACCCGACCGACGGCCGCCGGATCAACCAGTTGTTCCTGAACAACGGAAGCGGGGTGTACACGCAGGACGTGGCCAATGTATCCGGTCTGCGCATCGGCGCCCAGAGCTGGACGGCCGATTTCGGCGACATCGACAACGACGGCGATTTCGACTGCTTCATCACCAACCACGACGTATCCAGCCAGTTGCTGGAGAACGATGGCGCCGGCCATTTCACCGACATTTCTGTGGCCGCCGGCATCTACAACACCATCGGCGGATTCCCGATCCAGGGCGTTTTCCGCGATTTCGACAACGACGGATTTGTCGACATCCTCGTCGCCGGAAATACTCAGTACTTGCTGCGCAACCGGGGAAACAAAACCTTTTCAGTAGTCGCCGGCGCTTTTGACAACCGGAACATGGGGTCTTTCGCTATCGGCGACCTGAACCACGACGGCTTCCAGGACATATATGCCGTGTACCAGGCCAGCCTGAACGAACCGGGGAACCTGGAAGACATCCTGTGGTTGAATACCGGCAACGACAATCACTATTTCGGCCTCACCCTGCGCGGCATACAAAGCAACCGCAACGCCGTGGGCGCCAAAGTGGTTCTGTACAGCGCATTGGGCACCCAGGTGCGGGAAGTGCGTTCCGGGGAGAGTTACGGCATCCAGAACTCCATGCAGATCCATTTCGGTATGGGCCAACTGACCAAAGTAGATTCCGTGAAAGTTTTCTGGCCCGCCGGCAGTGTAAATACCCTGGGCGCCCAGGATGTCGACCAGTTCATTACTGTGGAAGAAGGCGGCTGTATTGTAAAGCAGGTGGCGATAGCCGCGGACGGACCCACGACTTTTTGCAGCGGCCAGAGCGTTAACCTGACCCTTGGCGGAGATTTCAGCACGTATATCTGGAGCAACGGAGCCCTTACCCCCGGCCTCCAGGTGAGCAGCAGCGGGATTTACCGGGCTACCGTGACCGACGCCAACGGGTGCACCGCGATTTCCGAGGCCATTGCCATCAACGTCGACCCGGTGCAAATCCCGCAGGTCAGCCTCTCCGGCGACAGCGTTATCTGCCAGGGAAGTTCGGTCGTGCTGACCGCTTCCCCGTCGGACACCTATGCCTGGAGCAACGGAGAGAATACCCCCAGCATCGCCGTTTCCGCGCCGGGAGCCTATACGGTCACCACCCAGGGACTTTGTGCACAGTTTACGTCCGCGCCGGTCAACGTTACCGTCCTGGACAACCCCGAGCCGGTCATTACTGCCGACACCATTGCCCCCAACCAGCCGGCTCTGCTCTCGGCGACCGGCGATCTGGTTGCCTGGTTCACCGTTCCGGCCGGCGGCACTCCCTTTTTCGTCGGCAATGCCTATGCCACACCTCCGCTCGCCAACAACACTACCTACTGGGTTTCCAATACCAGGGTCCACGACGAGCCCAACCAGTTCACCGGCATGACCGACCACCAGGGCAGCAACTTCGGCGACCCGCAAATCAACGGCCAGATCATTTTCGACTGCGTGAAGCCGTTTCGCCTGAAACGCGTAAAAGTGTACGCCAATTCGACCGCGGAACGCAAGATCGAATTGCGCAGCGCCTCCGGTTTGGTGCTGCAAAGCCAAACGGTCAATATCCAGTCGGGAACCTCCTTCATCAACCTGGATTTTGACGTGCCGGTCGGGAAGGACCTGGCCCTGACCACGGACGAACTGGTGAACTTCACCACCCTCGGGAGTTTCGGCCCCCAGTTGCGCCGCAGCAGCCAGGGCATTACCTATCCCTACGTCATTCCGGGGGTGGTGAGCATCAAAAATTCCAATTACGGCGAAGACCGCTACTTTTATTTCTATAACTGGGAAGTGGACTTTTACGAATACACCTGCATTTCGGACCGGGTGCCGGTTACGGCGGTGGTGGACCCAACCCTCGATGCCGGCGACCTGCCGGGCTGGGCAGCCGGTTTGCGCTTGTTCCCCAACCCGGTTTCGGGTACGCTGACCGTGCAGGTGGCCGGCTTCAGCGGCGGCGGCCTGCAACTGACCATCCGGACCGCGCAGGGAGCGGCCGTACAAGCCCGCCGGCTGGAAGCGGCTCCCGGTGAAGTCGTCGTGCAACAGGACCTGTCCGGCCTGCCCAAAGGCCTGTACTGGCTGGAACTGGCCAACGGAAAAGGCGTGGCGCGCCGCAAGGTGGTTGTTCAATAAAAATGCGACCTTGCGGCCCAAACCAACAGCATGCGCATCGTTTTTCCGGACGGCTTTTTTTGGGGCACTTCCACGGCCGCCGCACAGGTGGAAACCGCCGGCGATCATCCCTGGTGCGGCCTTAAAGCCAGGGACGGCCACGAATTCCGGCACACCACTGACCATGAAAAGCGGCGTTCGGAAGACGCGGACCTGATCCTGCGTTTTGGTACCGTATACCGCTGTAGCGTCGACTGGAGCCGGCTGCAACCGGAACCGATGGCCCGGTTTGACAAAAAAGTGGTGGGCGAGTACGTCAATTTTTTTGAAAAACTGCAAAAGGGCGGGGTGAAACTGATGTTCGTACTGCACCATTTTGCCCACCCGAACTGGTTCGAGGCGCGGGGCGGCTGGACCAACGAAGACAATATTCCGTTTTTCCTGGACTTTGTCCGGCAGTGCCTCAAACACTTCGAACCGTACGTGCGCTACTGGAATACGTTCAACGAGCCCAATGTGTACGCCATGAACGCTTTTTTGCTCGGCAATTTTCCGCCCGGCAAAAAACACCGGTACGGCCTGGCCAACCGGGTGCTGGACAACATGGGACGGGCCCACGAGATCGCCCGGGTGATGATCGGAGAAAAATCGGACGCCCCGGTCGGGATCTCCCTGAATACCGCGCATTTCGAAGGAACCGGCCTGGCCGGCAGCCTGGTAGCAGCTTTCGTGCGGTGGTGGTTTATGACCCGGGCGGCGCGGCCATTCCGGAAATGCGATTTCTGGGGCCTCAGTTACTATGCCTTCGTACCCTTTGCTCCTTTCCCGCTCGATGTGCTGAACAACCGCGCGGAACTGGAAAAACGGCACATCCCGCACGACAACCTGTGGGGATATAAACCGGAAGGATTGGGGCCGGTACTGCGCCGGTTCGCTAAAAAATACGGCAAACCCATCGTCATCACCGAGAACGGCCTGTGTACCGACGACCCGCAACAACGTATCCGGGCCATCCGCGACTACCTGAAAGTCTGCCGGGAAGCCATCGACGACGGGGTGAACCTGCTCGGCTATATCCACTGGAGCACCTGGGACAATTTCGAGTGGCATCTCGGACCGACCTTCCGTTTCGGACTGGTTCGCGTGGATTTTCGGACTATGGAGCGAAGCATGACCCCGGCCGGGCTTTTCTACGAAAAAGTAGTGCGGGAGAACGGGCTGGAGGTTTGAATAAATGACTCTGGAAATATTGACCTCGGGCGTTTGACGACCGGACATTTGACCGGACGCTCCGGTTGCAATCGAGTATTAAGTAATTTTGCCTAAATTGATCTGCTATGCGCCGTTCCATGCCTCCTGCGCTTTGCCTTTTGCCTTTTGCCTTTTGCCTTTTACCTTTCTGCGGCTCACTCCGGGCCCAGGTGTTCATGCGGGCCATCGACAATGCTGCGGCCATGTCGATGGGCGGCGCTACGGTGGCCTTTCCGGGGCTTTCGGCCGGTATCGTCAATGAAGCCTTGCCGGCGTTCGGCGCCAAAAGGGGTGTTCTGCTGGGCTCGGCGCTACCCTTCGGCATTTCCGGGTGGCAGGCCGCGCATGTCCAGGGATTTACGCGGCTGGGCGTCAATGATGGACTGGCCCTGGGGGTCGATCATTCGGGCATAGAAGGGTACCGGGAACAACAGTTCAGGCTGGTATACGGGCGGCGCCTGGGCGAAAAGATCTATCTCGGCGGCGGCGCCCACCTGCTGCGGGTGTCAGCCGATGAATATGGATCGGCCAATGGCGCGACTTTTTCCCTGGGCGTTTTGGTCCGGGCTTTGCCCGAGCTTTGGCTCGGCGCCCGTTTACAGAACCCTTTCCAGCAAAAAGTGGGCGCGTACGCTGCCACCGGCTCGCTGCGTATCGGCGCGGCCTGGCAGCCCTCCAATATATTTATGCTGCTGGCCGAGGTGGAAAAATCGCCAGACCGGCCGGCTCAGGTCAAAGCCGGGGTCGAATACCGCCCGGTAGAAGTGCTGGCGGTGCGGACAGGAGTGCGGACCGGCGGAACGGCCCGCTTCGGTTTCGGTGCGGGCGTGCGGCTGAAAAACGGATTATCGCTGGATGCCGGCTCGGAATGGCATCCCAGCCTGGGTATGACCCCCTCGGCAATGGTGGGGTGGAGAATCTGACGCCCACAGGCCACCCCCGGGAGCAGGAACCGGGATCTGAATTTTTAGAAGATTCAATTTTCCTGTAGGTTTGCCCGCTTTTATTTTGTTTCCCGCAGTTTTCGAAGTCTCCGCAGATGATAATTCCGAAAAGCCGTGGCAGTTCTCAAAAATTGACGGGTAACAAAACTTCTGCCCAACCGAATCAACATATCACCAAACCAGTAACAACATGAACATTACCGTCATCGGCGGCGGCACCATGGGAAATGGTATTGCCCACGTTTTTGCCCAAAACGGATTTGAGGTCACCCTGGTGGACGTCGCTTCGGCGGCTCTGGACAAAGCCCTGGTCACCATCGGCGCCAACCTGGACCGGCAAATTAAAAAAGGCGCGCTGAGCGAAGCAGAGAAGGCCGCCACCCTCCGGCGGGTTCACCCCATGACCGATCTGAAAACGGGGGTGAGCAACGCCGATCTCGTAGTGGAAGCGGCCACGGAAAACATCGCCCTCAAACTCAAAATATTCGCCGACCTCGACCAGTACGCTCCGGCTTCCGCCATCCTGGCCACCAATACCTCCAGCATCGGCATTACCCAGATCTCTGCCGCTACCAAACGGCCGGCCCAGGTGATCGGGATGCACTTCATGAACCCCGTGCCGGTGATGAAACTGGTGGAAGTCATCCGCGGCTATGCCACTTCCGACTCCGTATGCGAACAGGTCATGGCTCTTTCCGCCCAAATCGGCAAGGTGCCGGTGGAAGTGAACGATTACCCGGGTTTCGTCGCCAACCGCATCCTGATGCCCATGATCAATGAAGCCGTGTACACGCTGTACGAGGGTGTCAGCGGAGTGGAGGAGATCGACACGGTCATGAAACTCGGCATGGCCCACCCGATGGGGCCGCTGCAACTGGCCGATTTTATCGGACTGGACGTCTGCTTGTCCATTCTGCGGGTTCTGCACGACGGTTTCGGTAATCCCAAATACGCGCCGTGCCCCTTGCTGGTCAACATGGTTACCGCCGGCAAGCTGGGTGTGAAGAGCGGGGAAGGGTTTTACAGTTATGCGGCCGGAACGAAAGACCTGGTCGTGGCCGAACGGTTCAAGCGGTAATTTTTTACACCACTTTACGGGAAGTATACTCCCCGTAGTCGGGCAGTATCGCCAGATAGTCTTCCTGCATCATCGGCGAGGTGAGCAGGAAATCGGCCGTGGCCCGGTCGCAGGCGATCAGGATGTTCCATACCACACCAATGCGCAGCAGCGCCTTGATGTCCGGGTCGTGGGGCTGGGCTTCCATAGGATCCCAGAAAAAGATCAGTACGTCGATCCTGCCCTCGGCGATCAGTGCGCCGATCTGCAGATCGCCGCCCAGCGGGCCGCTTTGCAGGGCGTGTACCGGCCGGTCCAGTTCTTCCGTCAACAGGCGACCGGTGGTGCCGGTAGCGTATAGTTCGTGGCGGGCCAGAACCGTCCGGTTGTACAGGGCCCATTCGATCAGGTCCTTCTTTTTATGGTCGTGGGCAACGAGAGCAATACGTTTCCGGGCCGGAAACCGCCGGGCTTGCGTTTGGGTCATGGTATTGGTATTTTAACAAAGTAAAACGGCATCACGCCGTTCCCACAAAAATACTACATACACACACCATTAGCCAAGCCCCCGCAACCGCAACCCTGTAACCCTGTAACCCTGTAACCCTGCAACCCTGCAACCTTCTACCCCTCCACCTTCCGCACCCCTGCCAGCAAAGCCGCCCAACCGGCGATAAAACACACCCCACCCAAAGGCGTGACGGGGCCGGCCCAGCCGACCGGGAAGGGCAGCAGATCGCGGCAGGCCAGCAGGTACAGCGAACCGGAGAACATCAGCATGCCGGCTACAAAGAGCCAGCCGGCCCGCCGCAACCACGGCCTCCCGGGCGTTTGCCGGAGCAGCAGCCCGACCAGCCCGAGCGCCAGGTTATGATAAAACTGGTATTGCACCCCTTTCTCGTAAATCCCCAGCAGGTAGCGGGTATCCAGTTGGCGCGCTTCGAAAGCCGATTTTAGTCCGTGTGCCCCGAAGGCGCCGATGGCTACCGCTGCCATTCCGAAAAAAGCGGTAAGCCGGAGAAACTTTTCAGACTGAAGGTTCATGCTGTAAATGTTTGAAATTTGTCACATCTTGGCCCCGGATGCGGGACATGAGGCTGCATCCTTCCCTGCTGCAAAAGTCTTGCACACCGATGAAAGATAACCCGACCCTCCCGTTTTTTTCCGGTAAAAATCGCTGGTTCTTCCTGGTAATGATCCTTGCCGCCGTCGCGGTGGTAATCGGGTTGCTGGCCCGCCGGCAGGCCAGTCCCTATCACGCGCTCCCGTCGCAGGCGGCGGTGGTACTGGAATACGACGGCTGGCACCGGGTTCTGCAACTGCAAAAGAACATTTCCGACCCCGCGTGGGCGAAAATACTGGAAACCAGCGCGTTCCGGAATGCCGGGCAGGATGCGGCCATGGCCGGCAAATTGCTGGAGCACGATCCGGATCTGAAAAAAGCGCTGGCCGGAAATAAACTGCTGGCCGCCCTGACGCTCAACCGCGCCGACAGCCTGCACGGGTTGTTCGTGCTGGAGACCGGCCGGGAAACGGACCTGGGAAAACTGCTGGACACCAATCCGCTCAGCCGTAAAATATTCCCCTCACTGTTTCACGACCACACCTTGTACACCGTACACCTGGGCAAGCGGGACCGGCTGGTACTGGCTTCTGCCGGCAAACTGCTGCTTTTTTCCCGGTTTTCCTACCTGGTAGAAGACGCCATTACCCAACTGGAAGGAGCCAGTTCGTGGTGGGCCGACCGGAAATGGATGCACGACCCGCAGCAGGATGGTCCCTTGCGGGTATTTTTCCGTCCGGCGGCCATGGCCGCCCAATACGGGAACAGCGTGGCAGAAGCCTGGAGCGATCTGCCCGCCTTGCTGGAAAGGAACGTGGAATGGGTAGGTCTGTCCTGGAATGGAAAGGACCTGGCCGCCCACGCCGAGGTGCGGGGCTTTCTGGGTACGATGAGCGGCTGGGGCGAGGCGCCGGCCGGCGACATCCAGACCGTCCTGCCCGACAATACGGCCCTGATGGCGCGGGCGGCCTTCGACAGTCCACGCCGGTTTTTCGAGCGGATCAAAAGAGCGGAAAGTGCCGACTTCGAGCAGTACGTGCTGCCCTGGGCGGGTCATGAAGCGGCGTGGGTCGTCACCGAACCCTTCTCTGCCGCCATGCGCGACGATCAGTACGTTGTGCTGGCCGCCCGCGACAGCGCCGCGGCACTGGCCAGCCTGCGCGATTACGCCAGCCGGCGTGGCGCCTTGCGGGTCGGGGATTACCAGACTTTCGAGGTGTTTGAATTTATGAGCCAGTCGCTGCTGGCACCCCTGGTGGGCGAAAGCCGCAATTTCCGCACGCCCTGCTGCGCCATAACCGGCCGCTATGTGATATTCGCCAATACCCGGTCTGCGCTGGAACTGTGGATCGACAAATTCATCGTGAACCAAACCCTGGCCAACAACACCGATTTCCTGCAACTGCAACAGAAAAAACCGGCGGCCGGAGGGAATTTACAGGTGCTGCTGAACACGGCTTACCTGCCCCTGCTGTTAAAGAATCTGTTCGACGCCGGGCGGATCTCTTTTCATCCGCCCGACGTACAGGCGCTGTCGGCCGCAGGCTTCATCGGCCTCCAGGCGCGGGCGGCGGGCGACGATCGCCTGGAACTGCAGCTGGCTGCGCAAACCCAGGCCGCAGCGGCCACGGAAACCAGTATTTTGTGGAAAACGCCACTGGCCGGGCTGGCCGCCACGCCGCCCGTTATCGTGGGGCCTGCGGCCGAAAATAATGACCTGGCCATTGTGATCCAGGATGTGCGTCACGAACTGTACCGGCTGAATGCGGGCGGCGAAGTGGTCTGGCGGCGGCAGATGGAAGGGGCGGTTCTCGGCGCGGTGCAGGGCATCGATTTCTGGGGCAACGGGACGCTTTTTTTCCTGTTCAATACGGCCGACCGCATCTGGCTGCTGAACGACGAAGGCCGCGATGTGGAAGGCTTTCCGCTGGTGCTGCAATCGCCGGCCACCAATGGGGTAGTGGCGGTGGATTTTGACAAAAGCCTGAAATACAATTACTTCGTAGCCTGTGCCAACGGCAATTTGTACGGCTATGACCAGTTCGGCCGCGCACTGCCGGGCTGGAACCCGCAGGGTGGGGTGGGGCGCATCGTGCATCCGGTAGTCCATTTTCAACACGCCAACAAAGACTACATTGTCGCCCTGAACGAAAGCGGCCGCTTGTTCGCCTTCGGCCGCAATGGCGCCGAACGCTTTCCGGCCGTACAGTTTTCGGGAAAAAACTTCGGTCCGCTCCAGGTCGATGCGGCAGCCCGCGCGCCGCGCATCGTGTGCGCCAACGGAGCGGGCACGGTGTTCGTCTGTAATCTGGCCGGTGAAACCTTCGACCTGAGCCTGGGAAAAAGCGGCCCGGCGGCAGCGCACCTGGTGTTCGCGCCCCTGAGCGGCGACGCGCGATTCGATTACGCGGTGGCCAAAGAGAACGAAATACTGGCCAAAGGGTACGAAGGCAATGCGCTCAAAACGCTTTTTAAAGCCCAGTTTCCCCTGCGGCAGGACACGCTGTTCGCCGCCCCGGAAAAACGCCTCGGTAGCCTGAACCGCAGCAAGCGGCAGATCTGGTTGCTCGACGGAAGAGGTGATGTCCATCCGGGTTTTCCTTTGGCAGGAACTACTCCCTTCATTATCAGCGATTTATTTCAAAAAAACGGCGGCCAGGTCCTGGTAGTGGGCGACGGCAGCAGCGTTTATGCCTATAAAATTCGCTGACCGCCAAACAAAAGATTGCCGTTTTTGAGACCCACTTGTAAATAAATTGCTGTTTCGGCTGCAACAAGCGTATTGTTTGTTACTTTCGCTGCGCTTTTTTCACAGCTAAAACCATTGCCCGCCTATGAAAAGAATCTACCTCTTTGGCATTTGCCTGTTCCTGTCAGTTACTGTCGCTCAGGCCCAACTTCCCAACGGTGCCACCGCCCCCGATTTTACGGTGACCGACCTGGACGGCAACACCTGGAACCTGTACGAACTGCTCGACCAGGGTAAAACCGTCTACCTCGATTTTTTTGCCACCTGGTGCGGTCCCTGCTGGAACTATCACCAAACCCATGCCTTCCGTGACCTCTACAACCAATACGGTCCTCCGGGTACCGACGAGGTGATGGTTTTCAGCATCGAAGGAGACGCCAACACCAACAACGCCTGCCTGTACGGCCCGTCCGGCTGCGTCGGGGGCACCCAGGGTGACTGGGTCGACGGCACGCCTTATCCCATCGTGGAAGATCCCGGCGTACGGGCTGCTTACGGTGTGAATTATTACCCCACGATCTACATGGTCTGCCCGGCCAACAAGAAAGTGTATGAAGTGGGCCAGCAGGGTAAAAGCGGCCTGTACGGCGCCCGCAACAACCTTTGCCCGCCCCTGGCCGTGAATATCAATGTGAACAACGTACTCAATGTCAAATGCTTCAACAGCAACAGCGGATCCATCGATATTTCGCCGGCCAGCGGCAATGCGCCGTATACCTACAACTGGTCCAACGGGGCTAAAACCCAGGACCTGAACAACGTACCGGCCGGCACGTACACCTGCACCGTTACGTCGAGCAACGGCTGGACCGGTGTTACCGACCCGATCACGGTGGAAGGCCCGCCTGCCGCCCTGACCCTGGCTGTCGTCGAGCAAACGCCTGTAGGTTGTAACGGCCTGCCCGGCAGCATTACGGTAAGTGCCGCCGGAGGCTGGTCCAGTTATTCCTATATGTGGAACAACGGACAAGCCGGCGAAGTGGCCGAAGGCCTGAGCGCCGGCAACTACACGGTTACCGTCACCGACGATAACAACTGTACCAAATCGCTGGCGGTCAACCTGCCGCCGCCGGTATATCCGATAGCCTCCATCGCCACGCCGCAACTCATCACCTGCCTGCAGCCGAGTTTCCAGTTGGACGCCACGGCCTCCAGTTCGGGCAACAACATCACCTATCAGTGGCTGGCTTCCAACGGCGGCAACATCGTTTCGGGCGGTACTACCCTGACCCCGACGATCAACGCTTCCGGAACGTACACCCTGCAGGTGGTCAACAACAGCACCAACTGCACTACGTACGCTTCGACCATCGTGCAGTCGAGCGTATCGCTGCCCACTGCCAATGCCGGCCCGGCCGGTGTCGTTTCCTGCGCTGCTCCAAGTACTACCCTCCAGGGCAGCGGCTCCGCAGGTCAGAACTTTACCTACCTGTGGACAGCCTCGAACGGCGGAAATATTACCGGCGGTGGAAATACCCTCAGCCCGACGGTGAATGCCGGCGGCAATTACACCCTGCAGGTGACCAACACTGCCAACGGCTGCACCCAGACTTCCACTACCACGGTTTCGGGCAATAACGCTGCACCGACCGTCGCCACTATCAACGGTACGCTGACCTGCGCCGTGAACAACGTGACGCTGACCACCATGACCAACTCGGCCAACCCGGCGTTCGCCTGGGCCGGCCCCAACGGTTATGCCTCCACCGTGCAAAGCCCGAACGTTACCGTATCCGGCACCTATAACCTGGTTCTGACCGATACCGTGACCGGCTGTACCAGCACGGCTACCGCCAACGTAACGGCCAACGTTGCCGCCCCCGGCGTTTCGGCTACCGGCGGCGCCATGACCTGCGTGGTCAACAGCGTGACGCTCGCCGGCGCTTCGCCCGATACGAGCGCTACATTCGCCTGGACGGGCCCCAACGGCTATGCTTCCAGTCTGCAAAATCCGAACGTGAACGTCGCCGGCCAGTACACCCTGACCGCCACGAACCCGGCCAATGGCTGTACTTCCTCCGCCAACGCGACGGTCGCGCTCAACAACACGCCGCCTGCCGCCGCAGCGGCCACGCCGGGCAATCTGAACTGCAACGTCAGCCAGATCCAACTCAACGGCGCCGGCTCTTCCCAGGGCAACAACTTCACCTATCAGTGGAGCACACCCAACGGCAACATCGTTTCCGGCGGCAATACCCTCTCGCCGGTAGTGAATGCCGTAGGTGCGTATAATCTGCAGGTCACCAATGCCGACAACGGCTGCACTTCCGTCGCTTCCACCGGTGTGGCGCAAAGTCCGGTAGTCACTGCCGGCATTGCCGCCCAGGTCAACGTCACCTGCAACGGCGCTGCCAACGGCTCGGCCAACGCTTCTGCCGGCGGCGGCAACGGGAACTATTCCTACGCCTGGAGCAACGGCGCCAACACGGCCAGCATCGCCAACCTGGCCGCGGGTACCTACCTGCTGGTCGTAACCGACGGTGAAAATTGCACCGCTTCCGCCTCGGTCAGCATCAGCCAGCCCGATCCGCTTACGGTGAACGCTGCAGCAACCGCTCAGACCGCCAACGGGGTGAACGACGGTACGGCTACCGCCAACCCGGCCGGCGGTGTGGCAGCTTACTCCTACCTCTGGAGCAACGGTGAAACCACCCAAAGCATTGCCGGCCTGGCACCAGGCAATTACACCGCTACCGTGACCGACGTCAATGGATGTACAGCCGTGCAAACCGTTACGGTGAACAGTTTCAACTGCGCGCTGGCCGCCACCATTTCCGGCACCAACAGCACCTGCTTCGGTGCCAACAACGGCACGGCCTCCGTAGGCCTGCTCGGCGCTGCCGATCCGGTTGTCTATGCCTGGAACAACGGCGCTGTCACCCAGTCCGTCTCCGGCCTGGCTCCGGGTTTATACAGCGTCAACATTACGGACGGCAACAACTGCCCGGCCACGCTCGACATCACCATCAGCGAACCGGCCCAACTGACGGCCAACGCCACCTCCACCCACGAATCGGCGGCCGGTGCCAATGACGGCACGGCTTCGGCCAACCCGACCGGCGGTGCGGGCGCTTACACTTACCTGTGGAACAACAATGCCGTCACCGCGACCATCAGTAACCTGGCACCGGGTACCTATTCGGTTACCGTGACCGACCAGAACGGCTGCACCTCGGTGCAATCCGTGGCGGTGAACTCGTTCAACTGCGCCATTGCCGCCCAGGCTTCGGTGGCCAACGTAACCTGTGCCGGCATGGCCAATGGCTCTATTACCCTGGCACTGACCGGGGGTACCGCACCGTTTACCTACCTGTGGAACAACGGTGCCAGTACAGCCACGATCTCCAACCTGTCCGGCGGCAACTACGTGGCAACGGTCACCGATGCCAACGAATGCCAGGTGATCCAGTCGGCTTCCGTGTCCGAACCGGCGCCCTTCTCCGCCCTGACCGTGGAGACGGTCAGTCCGTCCTGCAGTAATGATCCGACCGGTTCCGCAACGGCATCGATCTCCGGCGGTATCGCTCCGTATAATTTCCTCTGGAGCGACGGTCAAAACACTGAAACTGCGATCAACCTGACGGCCGGCAACTACAGTGTGAGCGTCACCGACCAGAATGGCTGCCAGACCGGTGCTGCCTTTACCATCACCGCCCAGGACAACATACCGCCTACGGTATCGGTCCAGAATGCCATCCTGCCCATCGATGCTTCGGGCAACGCAACCGTTACGCTGGCTACCCTGTCGGCCCAACTGGCCGACAACTGCGGCGTGGCTTCTTCCGGTATTTCGCCGAATACTTTCGCCTGCACCGAACTGGGCCAGCACATCGTTACTGTCACCGTTACCGACCTGTCCGGCCAAACGGCCACCGCGACGGCCACCGTTACCGTGACCGACAACATTTCCCCGCAGGTAGCCTGCCCGGCCGACATTGTCCGCTGCGCTGCTGACAACCTGGTGAACTACGGTGCGCCGGTAGCAGTGGACAACTGCCTGATCAACGGCGGCGGCTGGAAACTGGAAAACGGCCTGGCCAGCGGCTCGGAATTCCCGGTGGGCAAGACCACCCAGACTTATTCCTACACCGACGCCGGCGGCAACATCGGCGTCTGCTCCTTCACGGTGACCATCCTCGACCAGGTCGGCCTGGATAACGTGTCCGTCAGCAACGACGTCAACAACCAGGGTGTTGGCGCCATCGACATCACGGTGAGCGGCGGAAGCGGCCCGTACACCTTCAAGTGGACCAAAAACGGCGAAACCATTGGCGATACCGAAGACCTGACCGGCCTGAACGCCGGCGAGTACGCGGTAGTCATCACCGACGCCAACGGCTGTACGACGACCAAAGAGGGTATCAAGGTGGAAAGCAGCGTCAGCGCGAAGGAGCCGGTCTGGCTCCGGGGCGTCCGCCTGCAACCGAACCCGACCAACGGTTTCACCCGCATCGTGTTCAGCCAGCCGGTTTCCGGTTCGATGGAAATCAGCGTGATCGACGCCACCGGCCGGATGCTGATGACCGATATCAGCGACAACCAGCATGAAGTCGTGCTCGACTGCTCGAACCTGCCGGAAGGCATGTACCTGGTGCGTTTCCGCACCGGCGCCGAGGTGGGCGTGAAGCGTTTGATGGTGAGCCGGTAATAGATCCTTACAGGATGACAAATTCTACAGGATAACAAATTCTACGGAATGACAAAAGGGCTTCTCCGCATAGTGCGGGGAAGCCCTGTTTTTATCTTTGTCCAAAATCCGGTGCGGTCTCGCTTTGCAGCGGTCTTAAATTCCATTTCTACAATGAAACACCTCATTTGCACTGCCGCCTTTATCCTGTTTTTTGCCTGTAAAAACAGCAATCCGGAACAAGGCCGGAATCTTTACCCGATCAGGCCGTGTTAATCCTGGAGGGTACTTTAGACTGACCACGCGGCCTTTTCACCGGTCCAGATACCGTTCTTTTATTATACCCAGGTGGTGCATTTCATGGCCCAATACCAAATACCCTGCTGCCCGTACCGTGACCTCCGAGCGACCGGCCGTCCCCCGCAGCATCAGCATTTCCGCATCAAAACTGCGGAACAGGTGCAAGGTGGATACCCGGACGGCGCTGTATTCCTGCAACATATCCTCCCACTCGCGCTCATTGGCCCGGCTGGCCACGGCGTAGGCCTCCTGGTCGAATTTGGCCAGGATGGTGCTGTCGCCGCGGGAATAACGCATTGCCCGGTAGGTGAGCACCCGCTCCACGTCGATCACGTGCTGCCACATTTCCAGGATGGTCCATTTGCCGGGCTGGTAACTGAACAGCAGTTTTTCTTCCGGTATGGCCCGCAGGAAGGCCAGAGTTTTCTGGTGGGAATCTTCCAGCCCCTGCAGCAGATCGTCGTAGGGTACGGGGCCGATCTCCGCTTCGAACCACTCGGGGTACTCGTCGCGCTGGGGTTTGGGTATGGAAAGAGAGGTACGCATGGCGCAAAGGTATGGCAAAGAATGTCGGAACGCCGTTCCGATTCTGGGTTTCGAAACGGCGTTCCGCCGGGGCTTGCGCCGGAACTGGGTTCCGGGCTACGTTGGAACGGTGATCCGCCGGGGCTTGCGCCGGAACTGGGTTCCGGGCTACGTTGGAACGGTGATCCGCCGGGGTTTGCCCGGAACTGGGGTTCCGGGCTACGTTGGAACGGCGTTCCGCCGGGGCTTGCGCCGGAACTGGGTTCCGGGCTACGTTGGAACGGCGTTCCGCCGGGGCTTGCGCCGGAACTGGGGTTCCGGGCTACGTTG
>WBZQ01001159.1_pt1 | contig 16030 bp, 16 predicted proteins | sample 5204251 | NCBI WGS metagenome assembly WBZQ01 (sample SAMN12412402, study PRJNA552823) | activated sludge metagenome | isolation source: activated sludge from nitrification reactor of wastewater treatment plant... | place: USA: Virginia | collected 2017-09 | reverse complement strand
TGCGCGACGCGCGCGCGGCAGCAGCTTGTACAAGCCCCACTCTTCGAGCGCCATGAGACCCAACGAGCCGAAGCGATACGCGCTCGGTTGCAAGCGGCCGTCGGGATGGCGCAGGCGCGGCCCTACGATGCCCAGCGTCGGCTGCGCGCGCAGCAGCGCGACCAGGGCGGCCAGACGTCCGTCCAACAGACGCGCGTCGCTGTTGAGCAGCACGAACACGTCACCGCGCGCGGCCGCCATGCCGGCGTTGTTGGCACGGCCGAAGCCTTCGTTCGTGGGGTTGCGCAGCAGCCGGGCCTGGGGGAACTCGGCCGCCACCATCTCCGGCGAACCATCGTGCGACGCGTTGTCGACCACGAGCAGCTCGTGGGGCAACTGCAAGTGCGCCACGGAGGCCAGGCAGGTGCGCAGCAACGCACGCGTGTTGAAGCTCACGACGATCACCGAGACCAGCTCGGGTGTGGCGCTCACGTCGCTCCTCGTTGCAGGGCTTCGTCGTAGAGCGCGCGCAAGCCGGCCTGGAACACGGGCCGAGTGAAGAAGCGCAGGAACCGCGCGCGGGCCGCCGCCGACAACTCCGCGCGCCGTGCGTGATCCGCAGCCAGCATGGTCATGGCCTCGACCAACCCCGCGTCGTCGCCGGGCGTGACCAGCAGGCCGCTGACCTGGTGTTCGACAACCTCGGGGATCGCACCCAGGCGGCTGCTGATCACCGGCAGGCCGTGCCCTTGAGCCTCCGCATTGGTGAAGCCGAAGCCCTCGGCGCGGGTCGGATTGACGAAGACGTCGGCGCGCTCGTACAGGTCGCCGACGGCCTGCGCCGGCACGAGCGGCAACGCTTCGACCCCGGCTTGCGGGGCAGGCGCCGTGTCGCTGACGTACAGCAGGCGTGCGCTGGGCACACGCGCGCGCAGGCTGGCAAACGCACGCAGCACATCGGCGCCGCCCTTGCGAGCGGCCTGGCGGCCCATGAACAGGAACGTGACGCCACGCCCTGCGCGACCGTCGCGCGCCACGGGGTGCGGCTCGGGCGGCACGGCGAAGCCCGGATACAGCACGCGCACGCGTTCGGCCGGCACACCGTGCTCGAGATAGGCCTGGCGCGCCCAGTGCGAGAACGTGTACACCAGCGTGGCCGCCGCTGCGTTCAACAGGCCGTCGATCACGCCCAGGCGCGCATACAGCGGCCGCGCGCGCGCGTAGCAGGTGGCGATGCGCGCCGCGCTCCAGCCTTCGTAGTCGCGCAGATAGTGGAAGTGGCTGGAGCCCGCGCTGAACACGACCGGGCGCCGACGGCGTGCCAGCAGCAGGGTGGGGTGCGAGTGCACGTGCACGAGATCGACCGCGTCGCGCACGCGTAGCACGCGAAAGCCCAGGTCGAAGGCGAGGAACGGATAAAGCATGCGATTCAGGGCCACTTCGGCCCACACCGGGCAGGCTCCGGCCGTGCAGGAGCTGTGGAAGCCGAGCGCGGCCGAGACGTGAACCCCCGGCGGCGGGGCTTCGGCCAGCGCGCGCGAGTAGACCTCCTCGCCACCGTGGCCGCGCACCCCGACCAGCAGACAGCGCATCTCGGGGGCGGCCAGCATGCGCGATGATCGCACGTGCTCCGGGAAGCGCCGCGCCCGGTGGACGATGTCGTTGATGGTCGGTGCAGCGCGTGGCAGGGGTTGGCTGCGCGCCGCCTCACGGCACCGGCCCTGCGCGCCCTTGCCCTGCGCGACCCGCGGCAAGACCGCGCGCGAATTCTGGCGCCGAGGCTTCCGGGCCGACAATGGCGGCTGGGGACGAGCGTCGAGGGAGGCCATGGCCAAGACCGATTTCAAGTCCGTAGACGAGTACATCGCAACCCATCCCGAAGCCGTGCAGAGGATCTTGCAGAGGGTGCGCCGCGCCGTCCGCAAGGCCCTGCCCGACGCTGCGGAAGTCATCAGCTACCAGATCCCCGCGTACAAGCTGCGCGCAGGGGCTGTGCTCTACTTCGCCGGCTGGAAGCAGCACTACTCGCTCTACCCCGCGACCGCCGGGGTCATCGCGGCCTTCAAGGACGACCTGGCACCGTACGAGATCGACAAGAGCACCATCCGCTTCCCGCTCGCCGGGCGCGTGCCCGTGACGTTGATCGCGCGCATCGCCAAGCTGCGCGCCCAGGAGGTCATGGCGCGGGCAAAGGTCGGGCGACGACCGTGAGTGCAAGCACTTGACCGACGCAACCGGCCAGGGTCGGAGTGCGTGCGGCATGCGCTGGATGCGCGCGTCGTGTGGAGTTGTTTCGCGGCGGCTCGGTCGTGAAGGGCCGCGAGGCCAGAAAGGATCGACATGATGGTCGCGAGTCGTCCGCTGTCGTCGCATGTCGCGGGGTGCCTGGGCGGCCAGTACGAGCGCGTCCGGCGCAAGATCCAAGCGCTGGTCGAGCCCTTGTCGACCGAGCAACTGTGGCTGCGACCGTTTTCCTACGGCAACTCGGTGGGGCACATCCTGCTGCATCTCACCGGGAACCTGAGCTACTACATCGGCGCGCAGATCGCCGGATCGGGCTACGTCCGGGACCGGCCGCGAGAGTTCACCGACAACATGCGACGTCCGACGGCCGACGTGCTTGCGGACTTCGAGCGGGTCGTCGACATGGTCCTCGCAACCCTGGACGCGCAGGCTGAAACCGACTGGCTGGCCCCGTGCAGCGGCGTCGGCGCCGAGGACATTACGGACAGGCTCAGCATGTTCGTGCGTTGCGCAGCCCACGCCGACCACCACGCGGGCCAGATCATCTACCTCTGCAAGCAACTGGCGCTCATCCCACGAGCATGAGCGGTCGGCCGGCGAGGCTGGCTGGCCGGGGCGAGCGGGCGACGCTCCTGTCGCGATCGCGGAACTTCTGTACCGTCCGGTACGTACAGGCCCAACGATGGACGCCATCGCCGCATCCCAAGACACCAGCTCGGCCCGCATCCTCGAGAGCGCCCTCGAGCTTTTCTCCACACGCGGGTACGAGGCCACCTCCGTGCGTGAGATCTGTGCGGCGGCCCACATCACGAAACCCACCCTCTATCACTTCTTCGGCAGCAAGGAAGGCGTCTATCGCGCCCTGGTGGACGGTGCTTTTGGGCGCTTCAGCGACGCGCTCGAACGGCACGCCGCGGCCCAGGGCGACACCCGCACGCGCCTGAAGGGCGTGGCGCGCGGCTTCTTCGAAGAGGTCCGCGACAACCGCGAACTGGTGCGCTTCGTCCTGGGCTTGATCCACAATCCGTCCAGCGTCGCACCGCCCATCGACTTCAAGCGCTTTTACGAGCGCGACCTGGAACTCGTCGGTGCCTGCCTCGCCGAGGGCGTGAAGTCCGGCGAGCTACGCCCTGGGCCGTTGGAGACGCGCCTGCTGCTCTTCATGGGCGGCCTCGGCGAGTCCATCTGCGGGTCCCTGATCATGGGCCGACCCGAGTTGACCCCGGAGTTGGCCGACAGCCTGGTGGATGTGCTGCTCGACGGCTGGTCCACCATCCCCGTTCCCTGATCCAGCGAGCAAGACCGAGTGACCCTGATGCCCGCCGCTTTCGACATCTCGACGCGTGTTCTTCGCAGCTCCGGTCTGCGAGCCCTGCTGGTCGCAGGCCTCGGCTTGGCCGGGCCACTGCAAGCCGAGCCGCTCTCGCGGGCGGAGGTGGTGCAGCGCGCCCTGGAAGCCAACCCGGGCGTCAAGAAGAGCCTGGAAGACCTGGCGGCGCTGAATGGCCGCAAGCAGGAAGCGCTGGCCGACGCGCTGCCCGAACTCACCGCACTCGGCTCGTTCACCCGGTTCCGCGACCCGTCGCTGCTCAACAGCAGCAGCTTCGACTCGTTCCCACCCGAGCTGCGCGAGAGCCTGAAGCCCGTGCCCGCGAACCTGTACGAGGGCCAGGTGCGTCTGCGTCAGACGTTGTTCAGCTTCAAGCTCGGGCGTGCGATCCAGGCCGCGCGCCTGGCGGGCACCCTGGGCCGCGAAGAAGTGCGACGCGCGCGGCAGGAGGTCGCGCTCGAGGCGGTGCGCGCCTACAACGACCTGCTGCTGGGTCGCGAGAAGGTGCGCGTCGCCGAAAAGGCGGTGCGCCAAAAGGAACGCCATCTCGAAATGGCCCAGAACCGGCGCGCGGCGGGGGTGGCCACCGATCTCGAGGTGCTGCGCTCGCAGGTCGATCTCGAGAACGCTCGCGTGCTTGCGCGGCGCCTGGGCGGCCAGGCCGACCTGGCACGCGCGACGCTGAACGCCGTGATGGTGCGCCCCGTCGACACGCCCATCGAGACCACCGACAGCCTGGAGTACGTACCGCTCACCATGAGCCTCGACGAAGCGGTGCGCGAGGCTTGGTCGAACCGGCCCGAGGTGCAGGCCGCCGATCTCAACGCGCGTGTGTACACCGAACTCGTCGGGGTCGAGCAGTCGGAGTCCCGGCCACGCCTGGACCTCGACGCCAACTACGGCTGGTCGGTGCGCCGCCCGAGCAACTTCTTCGAGGGCGACTTCACGCGCTGGAGCGCGGTCGTGACGCTGACCGTGCCGCTCTTCGACGGCTGGCGCACGGCGGGCAAGGTGGCCCAGGCGCGCGCGGAGCGCAACAAGCTCGACCAGGACCGCGTGGCACTGGAGAACCGCATCCGCCTCGAGGCGCGCGACGCGCTCGATCGCCTGAACGTCGCCAAGAGCATCTTCGAGGCCAGCGAACTCAACGTCACCCAGGCCCAGAAGGCACTCGACATGACCCAGGCCAACTACAACCACGGCGCCGCCACGACGCTCGACGTGCTCGACGCGCAGGCCGCCCTCGTGCAGGCCGAGAGCGCGCGCATCGAGGCGCTGTACGACCACGCCAACGCCCGCGCCACGCTGCGCCGCGTGCTGGCCCGCGATGTGCTGGACACGCCCGCGGCCAGCCCGGTTGCCGCGCTCACGTCGGCCATGGAACAGGAAACACGATGAGACCCCAAGCCCTCGTTGCCGCCCTGGCCGCCGGCGCCGTGACCCTGACGTCGGCGGGTTGCTCGGGCACGCGCGCCGAAACCAAGCCCACGCCACGGCCTGGCGTGCCGGTGCGTAGCGCCCCCGTGCTGACCCGCGATCTCGACGAGACGTTGGTGCTGACCGGCACGCTGCGGCCGCGCCAGCAGGTGCAGGTGGTGGCCGAGGTGTCGGCGCGCCTGCTGCGCGTGCTACATGACGAAGGCGCGCGTGTGTCCGCGGACGCCGTGCTGGCACAACTCGACGACATCGACTATCGGCTCTCCAAAGAACGCGCCCTGGCCGCGCAGGCCGTGGCCGAGGCCAATCGGCAGCACGCGCTCGTGGAGCGCGAACGCGCCGACAACCTGTTGAAGACCGGCGGCATCACCGACAAGGACCACCTCTCGGCCCAGGTCGGGTTGCAAGTGGCCGAGGCCGCGCTGGCCCAGGCGCGCGCCGAGGCCGCCATCGCGGCGCAACAGCAGGCACGCGCGCAGGTGCGCGCGCCGTTCACGGGGCGTGTGGCCAAGCGCTTGGTCGATGCGGGCGCCATGCTGGCCAGCGGCACGCCGCTCTTCACGCTGGTCGACGACTCCGTCTTCGAGTTCAGGGCGTCCGTGCCCTCGAACGACTACGGCAAGCTGCACCTGGGCGCGCCGGTCGCGGTCACGTTGGACGCGCTGCCGGCCGCGCGGGTGACCGGCAAGGTGGCGCGCATCGCGCCGCTGGTGGACGACCGTACGCGCGCGTTCGAGGCCGTGGTCGAGGTGCCCGGTGGACGCGAACTCGTCGGCGGCCTGTTCGCACGCGCTGCGGTGCGCACCGGCCAGGTACGCGGGGCGCTGGTCGTGCCACCGCGCGCGTTGCTGCGCGACGGTGCCGATCCGCGGCGCGCCGAGGTGTTCGTGATCAGCGCGGGCAAGGCCGAGCGCCGCGTCGTGGAACTCGGCGTGGAGGCCGCCGACGCCGTGCAGATCACGACCGGCCTCGGTACGAGCGATGTCGTGATCCTCGATCCGCCCGCGACGCTGGCCTCGGGCGCGCCGGTCGACGTGCAGGCAGCCCGGGCCGTGTCTCCAGCGGGCCCGGCCGCCGCCGGCGCCGGCCGCTAGCGGAGCGCTTGTCATGTTCCTGAGCAACCTGTCGATCAAGCAGCCGGTGTTCGCCACCATGATGATGGTGGCGCTGGCGGTGCTGGGCCTGGCGTCCTACGGCCAGCTCAGCGTCGACCAGTTCCCCGATGTCGAGTTCCCGATCGTGACGGTCACCACGGTGTATCCGGGGGCCTCGCCCGAGACGGTCGAGCGCGAGGTCACGAAGCGCATCGAAGAGGCCATCAACACCGTCGAGGGCATCAAGCACGTCGAGTCGACGTCGCAGGAAGGCCTGTCGAACATCATCGTGCTGTTCCGTCTCGAGGTCTCGACCCAGGTGGCCTCGCAGGACATCCGCGGCAAGGTGGCAGGCATCCGTGGCGACCTGCCACGCGAGATCGACGAGCCCATCGTGCAGCGCATCGATCCGGGCGCCATGCCGATCGTGTCCGTGGCCGTCAACGCGCCGGGCCTGACGCCCCAGGCCGCCACGGAGTTGGCCGACAAGCTCGTCAAGCGCCGCCTGGAGACCGTGCCCGGGGTTGGCTCGGTCAACCTGGTGGGCGAGTCGAAGCGCGAGATCCAGGTCGTCGTCGACCGCGCGCGACTCGAGGCCTACCGCGTGTCGCTGGCCGACGTGGTGCATGCGCTGGGGCGCGAGAACGTCGATGCGCCGGCCGGCTCGGCCGACCGCGGCACGAGCGAAGCGCTGGTGCGCCTGGCCGCGCGCGGCCGCAGCGCGCCGGATATCGCGGCGCTGCCCGTCAAGAACCGCGCGGGGGTCATGCTGGCGGTACGTGATCTGGCGCAGGTCGTGGACGGCGTGCGTGAGCCCAAGAACGCGGCGCTGCTGGACGAGCGCCCGGCGCTGGCGCTCGACATCCAGAAGCAGTCGGGTGCCAACACGGTCGCGGTGGCCGACGGCGTGGCCACGACCGTCGCCAGGCTCGCCAAGGAGTTGCCCGCCGGGGTGACCTTGCAGGTCGTGCGCGACGACTCGCAGTTCATCCGTGAGTCGATCCACGAGGTGAACACGGCCATGATCCTGGGCGGCCTGCTCACCATCGCGATCGTGTTCGTGTTTCTCAACTCCTGGCGCTCGACGGTCATCACGGGCCTGACCCTGCCGATCTCGGTGATCGCCGCCTTCGCGGTCATGAAGGCCTTCGGCTTCACGCTCAACATGCTCACGCTCATGGGCCTGTCGCTGGCCATCGGCATGCTGATCGACGACGCCATCGTGGTGCGCGAGAACATCGTGCGCCACCTCCAGCGCGGCAAGGACCACGTGAGCGCGTCGCGCGACGGCACGGCGGAGATCGGCCTGGCGGTCATGGCCACGACCTTCACGATCGTCGCGGTGTTCGTGCCGGTGGCCTTCATGGGCGGCATGGTGGGGCGCTTCTTCTACGAGTTCGGCATCGTGGTGGCCGCGGCGGTGCTCGTGTCGTTGTTCGTGAGCTTCACGCTCGATCCCATGCTGTCGTCGCGCTGGGTCGATCCGGACGTGGAGCAAGATCGCCACGAGTCCTGGATCGGACGTCCGCTGGCGCGCTTCAACCACTGGTTTGACGCCCAGCACACCAAGTACGAACGCCTGCTGGGTTGGGCGCTCGACCACCGGCTGGCCGTGGTCGGCCTGGCCACGCTGGCGTTCCTGGGCGCGTTCCCGATCCTGGGCCTGCTGGGTGGCGACTTCATGCCGGACTACAACCGCGGCGAGTACCAGATCATGTTCCGCGCCACGCCCGGCACGACGCTGCGCGAGACCGCAGCACGGGCGCGCGAGGTGGTGGGCCGCCTGCGCACGCTGCCCGACGTCGAGTACACGTACACGACCGCGGGCGAAGCGGGCACGCAGTATCGGCCTGCGAACGAAGGCAGCATCTATGTGAAGCTGCGCCCGCACACGGGCAAGACCTTCAGCGAGGTGCTGCGCGAGGCGCGCGCTGTCATCCAGGACGTGCCCGGGCTGACCTACGGTCTGGTCGAGGCGGGCCCCTTCGGGCAGAAGCCGATCCAGATCAGCGTGAAGGGCCCGAGCGTCGACGTGCTCGATCGCCTGTCGCGCGAGCTGATGCAGGCCATGCAAGCCACGCCGGGCATCGCCGACATCGAGACCAGCCTGGAGAAGTCCAAGCCCGAACTCAAGGTGCGCGTCGATCGCGGGCGCGCCAGCGATCTGGGCCTGAACGCCGAGCCGATCGGCACCACGCTGCGCGCCGCGGTGGCCGGCGAGGTGGCCACCATGATCGAGGACGAGAACGGAGACAGCCACGACGTGCGTGTGCGCCTGCGCGCTGACCAGCGGCGCTTCGCCGAAGACCTGTTGCAGCTCACGGCGCCCTCCGACCGCGACGACGTGGACGGCGACAAGATCCTGGTGCCGCTGCGCGAGGTGGCACGCGCCGACGCCGGGGTTGGCCCTTCGACCATCCGCCGTCAGGACCTCGAGCGCGAGGTGCGCATCTCCGCCAACCCCGACGGACGCAGCCTGGGCGAGGTCTCGGCCGACATCGAGGCCGCGGTGGCCAAGTTGCAAGTGCCCAACGGCTACCGGATCGACTTCGGCGGCGACGCCGAAGAGCTGAAGGACATGTTTCGCAACATGTTCCAGACTCTGTTCCTGGCGGTCGTGTTCATCTACCTGATCCTGGCCTCGCAGTTCGGCTCGTTCACGCACCCGCTGGCGATCATGCTCTCGTTGCCGCTCTCGTTGGTGGGGGTCGCGCTGGCTCTGCTGATCACGGGCGACACCTTGAACATCATGAGCATGATCGGCCTGATCATGCTCATGGGCCTCGTGACCAAGAACGCCATCCTGCTGGTGGACTTCGCAAACCACGCGCGCCGCGAACGTGGGTTGGCGCGCCGCGACGCGCTGATCGAAGCCGGCAGCACGCGCCTGCGGCCGATCGTGATGACGACCCTCGCCATGATCTTCGGCATGCTGCCGCTGGCGCTGGGGCTGGGAGCCGGGGCCGAGATGCGCGCCCCGATGGCGCGCGCGGTCATCGGCGGGCTGATCACCTCGACGCTGTTGACGCTGGTCGTCGTGCCGGTGGTCTACACGTACCTCGATGGCCTGCGGCCTGGGGCCGTGCTCGACTTCTTCCGACGCCGCCGGTCGGCAAGCCTGGACGCCGGAACCGCGGAACCGGCTCGCGCCACGCTGCGCACGGCCGAGTAGCCGCGAGCGGGCACGAGTCCGAGGCGTGAGGCCTTCGTGGGGTGGCGGACACCCTGCGACGGGTGGCGGTCCCGTGGGGCCTGAGCCGTGCTGCCGTCAGCGCGCCCAGGCCCCCACGGGCGTGAGCCGCCAACCGACGAAGGCATAGGCAGCGCCTGCCAGCGCGAGCGCGATCGCCATCCAGGCCAGCAGGCGTGGGACGCGCGGCCGGACAGGCTGCTGAAGCCCGACGACGACCGCAGCCAACGTAAAAGGCAGCGAAGCGCAGCCGAAGAACAAGAACAGCCACAGCTCGTCGTCGGGGGAGCCGCGTTGGAACTCGCGCGGCAACAGCAGGCGCACGCTGGGCAGCACCAGCAGCGACAGCATGCCGGGTACCGACAGGCCGCCCAGGATCAGCGCGCGGTGACGATCGTCCTCGAACGGGTCGCCCGCTGGGCCCGCCGGCTGTGTGTCCGAGGGTGCGCCGTGGTTCATGGGCACAAGTTCATCGCGGCTTGGTGTCCGGAGGGGCTTCGATCTGCATGATGCTCTCGAGGCGCTCGTAGTTGCGCTCGACCAACGCCGTGTTCTCGGGTGGCAACTGCGGCGGGTAGTCGGCAGCGGCGCCCAGGCGCTTCATGCCCACGGCCGTGAAGGCGGCGCTCACGGCTCCACCCATGACGACATAGTCGCGCGACTTCAGACCATGCTTGTGCACCAACGCCGCCACCTCGGGGAAATCCTGCTCGAGGGAGCGCACGCCGGCGTCGAGCGTGCGTTCCGCGGGCGTCTTGGTGGCCATGCGCCGCTCCAAGTCGGGCGTCTTGTCGACCAACCGCTGGACGGCCTCGGTGATGGCCAAGAACTTGTCGAGGCCCTCTTGGGTGAGGACGTAGTGGAAGACCTCCGCGATATCGGCTTCGCCGCCGGACGGCGGGGGCGGCGCGGGCGGTGATGGCCGAGCAGCGGATGGTGTCCCTGCGAGGACAGCAAGCACAGCGACGAACTGGAGCACGGCCATGCGCAGTCGCCTCCCTTGGAACGCGCAGTCTATCCGGGGAGCGCATCGGGCGCGAGCGGCCTGTCCGCCTTCCTGCGCAGGCTAGAATGCCGCGCGCGTCAACCCGGCGCGGAGGTCATGTCTCGATGGGGACGGGGGAATCGGCACCAGACTTCACGGCCGTGGATGCGAACGGGTGTTGGACGCCTCCGTGCCGTTGAGAACAGACCAGGCCACGCCTGAACGCCAGCGCGCGGCTCGCGACAGAGTGTTGTACGGTAAGGGCATGCGTGGGGTGATTCACTCGACCTTCGTGTTGCCTGCCGCGTGCGTCGTGGGCCTTGTGTTCCAGCGCGTGCCGCTGGGCAGGCGAGGGCTGATGCAGACCGACGGCGCCGGCGGCGTTGCAGTGCCGGCAACACGGTCATGACCGTCGCCATCTCGTCCACCGCATTTGCGGCTCTGGAAGCCCTGCTGGAGCGGCAGCGACTGCATGTCGACGAAGCCCTGCAAGCCTGGTATCGCCCAGGGAGCGCACCGCTCGTCGCGGCCGCCGTGCGTGACAGCCTGTTCGCACCCGCGAAACGCCTGCGGCCGATCCTCACCTTGCTGGTCACGGAGGTCTTGCGGGGCGAGCCGCAGGCCGCGTTGCCCGCGGGATGTGCCGTCGAGATGGTCCACACCGCCAGCCTCATCTTGGATGATCTGCCGTGCATGGACAACGCCAGCCTGCGCCGTGGGCGCCCGGCCTGCCATGTGGCACACGGGGAAGCCTCGGCAGTCTTGGCCGCCTTCGCACTGCAGACGCGCGCGTTCGAGATCCTCGCCGAGGGATGGCCTGGCGCACCCGATGGCGGCGCGCGTCAGGTGCTGGCGCGCGAGCTGGCCGCAGCCGTCGGCAACGATGGTTTGATCGCCGGCCAATCGGTGGACTTGTGCATGGTGGCTCGACCGCTGGATTTTCCGACGCTGGAGTTCATCCACAGCCGCAAGACGGGTGCACTCTTCATGGCGGCGGCGGTGGTGGGTGCCAGCATCGCCCGGGCCACGCCGGCAGACATGCAAGCCATTCGCCTGTATGCGAAGAACGTTGGCCTGGCCTTTCAGATCATCGACGACATCATCGACGTCACCTCGGAGCCTGGTGACATCGGCAAGGATGTCGGCCAGGACGCCAAGAAGACCACCTTCGTGTCGTTCTCTGGCGTGGCGGGTGCTCGACAACTGGCGGAAGAGTTGATTGCCGCCAGCCACGACGCGCTGGCCGGTTTGGGAAATCGGGCGGCGCCGCTGCGCGAACTCGCCAGCTACGTCGTGGCCCGCAGGAGGTGACCCGTGACGCGTTGCCCTGAGTGTGAATCAGACCTGGAACTGGACGGCTACGACCTGGATGTGGGCGAGTCGCTCAATTGCCCTGAGTGCTCGATCGAGCTCCGCGTCGTCTCGGCCGACCCGTTGGCGGTGGCGCTCGTGGGTGAGGAGGCCTGACGGGATCAGGCTTCGGCGAAAGCCGCCAGCGCTTGATCCTCGGATTCGTAGACCTTGAAGATGGGTAACAGTCGGGCGATGTAGAACGTGGCCCGCACGCGCTCGCTGGCCGACGACAACAGCCGTAGATCGGCCCCCAGGCGCTGTGCCGTGCGATGTCCCGAAACGAGTTCACCCACGCCAGCGCTGTCGATGAACGTCACGGCTGTCAGGTTGACGAGGATCTTGCGCCACTCCTCGGCCAAGAGCTCGTCGATCGTGTCGTGCAAGATCTGATCGCCGAGACCCGCCGTCAGCTTGCCGCTCAGGTCCAAGATCACGACGTCTTGATTGCGCCGTACTTCCACGTGCATCACGGCACTCCTCCTGGCGGAGCTCCGGCGGGCATGCCCGCCACGTCTCGCCGTTGGCGCACTCGCTCGGCCGGCAGCTCACGGTCCCCGCAGCATTCGATGCTGCGCTGCAAAGACTCTAGCAGCCCGCGGTGAAAGTCAGACCGCGCCCAGAGCGGGTCTTTTCCGCCCCGGACTGCTAGCCCGCCAGCCGGCGCAGCACTTCTGGCCGGCGCTCAATCTTGTAGCGCTGCCGCGCCTGTTGCACGTAGGACTGGAACAGACGCTCACGGCGCTCGTCACGCAGTTGGGCGATCAGCCCATCCTTCTCCTTCTCGAAGGCACTGCGATCGTAGGCCTTGCGCTCGAGCACACGCAGCAACGCCCAACCCGCTGGCGTTCGCACCGGCCCTGACAACGTCGCGTCCGCGAGCGTGAAGGCGGCCTGGTCGAGCGTCGCGGACGACCCCAGATCGCCCAGGGCTTGCCCGTGACCAACCAACCCGGGTGTCTCCTTGCGCACGTAGCCGGCGGCCACGGCAGCCTTCTCGAGGCCATCCTTCTCGACTTGGGCGCGCAGGGCCACGAGCGCGTCGTGTGCGGCCGCCTGACTTCGTGCTTCGATGAGTTCCTCGGTCACGCGGGCCTGGACTTCTTTGAAGTCAGGCTGGCGCGGCGCCTGGATCTCTGCCAACTCGACGAACGCGTGTCCACGCCTCACGTTGGCCCCGAGGGGGTCCGCCTGTCCGACCTGGAGCGTGAAGGCACGCGCCGCCAGGACGGATCGGGGGTCTCCCCGCGCGCGAAGGCAGCGCTCTTCTGCGGCGTCAAGCCGTGCTTCTGGGCCGCCGCGGCCAGCTTGGCCCCGCCCGTGAGCGCCACCGACATGGCTTCGACGACCTCTTGCTGGCGCTGTTGCACTTGCACCTGCGCAAGTTGCTCGCGGATGCGTTCGCGCACCTGCGTGATCGGCGGGATCGTGGCCTCCTGTTTAGAAGCCAGCTTGATGATGTGGTAGCCGTAGGGCGTCTTCACAGCGTCGGACAGGCTCCCCACCGTCAGCTTGAAAGCGGCATCGTCGAACTCGGGCACGTTGCGGCCACGACCAAAGCAACCCTTGTCGCCGCCATTGGAGGCTGTGCTCTCGTCCTCCGAAGACTGCCTGGCCAGGGCGGCGAAGTCGGCGCCCCCACGCGCCTTCTCGAGCAGATCCGACGCGAGTGCACGGGCCTCCTGCTCGCTGTGGCCCTTGGGCGCGTCGGCGGTGGCCTTGATCTTGATCAGGATGTGGCTTGCGCAAATCTGTTCCTGCTGCCGAAACTCTTCTTGATGCTCGCGGAAGTAGATCTCCGTCTCGCCGTCCGTGATGGTGACGCGCGCGCGCTGGGCTTGGGGTTCAACGAGCACGTACGACACGACGCGACGTTCGGGAAGCTTGTACCCGTCGCCAGCGGCCTGGAAATGCGCGCGGGCCTCGGCTTCGCTGACCGTCGTCGCCGCGCGGAAGGCGCTGGCGTTGACCTGCACGTACTCCAGCTTGACCTGCTCGTTGCGCCGACGGTACTCGCGCTCGGCTTCGGCGTCGCTGACGCTCACGGCGTCGGTGACGAGGCCTTGAACGCGCTCTTGCAGCAACCCGTCGCGGAAGCCGTCCTCGATCTCCCTGAGCGAGCGGCCACCCATTTGGGCCCGACGCCGCAGCTCTTCGACCCCGATGAACTGACCGTCTCTCTGCAAGTTGGGGTTGGCTTGGATCGCGCGGGCCAGGGACTCGTCGTCAACGGTCACGCCCAAGCGCTTGGCTTCGAGCCGGATGACTTCTCGCGTTACGAGGCCTTCGAGGACCTGCTCCTCGATGTGCAGGCTGCGCAGCGTGGCCGCGTCCAGACGCCCTGACGACATCTGCTCGTAGTAGGCGCGCTGGACCTGGACGGCGCGTTGAAACTCGCCCACCGGGATGCGCTTCCCACCCACTTCGGCCACGGGTTCGGCATTGCCGGTCTCCTCCAGGGCGCGATAGCCCGGGATAAAGAAGATTCCGAAACTGGCGATGACGATCCACAAGAAGATCTTCAGCCAGCTCTTGTGACGGCGCATGAAACCGAGGGCCATGGTTGCCGCTATCCCTTCAGAAGATGAGGTTCGCTCCCAAAACCTGGGATTCTAGTGACCTGTCTCGGCCGTCGCAAGCCTGTCGTCGTCGATCGTCCGTGCGACGGCTGTCGGACCCCTGCCGGGCACCGGGTCCGGCAGGCGCGCGGCTGGTTTGCGCCCGTGGCGCTCGCCAGACTATACTCTGGCGCTCCTAAGTCGCTTTGGCTGTAGGGATTCTGACGATCGGGACGACTCGCGATGGTAGCAAGCAAGGGACGTCGCCCAGGCGCCGACGACGACCTGTTGGAGTGGTTCACCGTTTCGTATCGGACGCTGCTCGCGGTGGCGGCCATCGTGGTGGTGTTGTTGGGCACGGCCGTCTACTTTCACTTCTTCGCCGGGCGCACGACGACACCCGGCACTGGCGCGTCGCCACAACCGGCGCCCTCCGCGGCGCGCTTCAGCACGATCGAAGGCAACGTTCGCGTGAAGGCCGTGGGCGCCTTCGAATGGGTGCCTGCGGACTTGAGCATGCAGTTGCGGCGCGGCGATCTCGTGCGCACCAGCTCCGGCGCCACGGCCGACATCACGTTCGCCGACGGCACGCTCGTGCAGATGCGCCCCGACAGCCTGTTGAGCATTGAAGAGACTGGCGAAGATCCCCAGACGCGCCGCAGGCGTGTCGCGGTAGGTCTCTCGTCAGGCGATGTCTCCTACAATCGCACCTCCGACACGGGCTCGACGCAGGTGTCGACGCCCACTGTGAAGGTGGAGCAGGGCGGCCCCGGGCGCGGCGGCCTGCGTGTGGATGATTCGGGCGAGACCGACGTGCGTTTGTTTGCTGGTTCGGGCGCGCGGCTGGAGACCAAGACTGGCGAAAAGCTCGACTTGGCGGCGAGCGAAACCGTGCGCGTGACCGCGCAAGGACGCCCGGGGCAAAAGCAGAGCCTACCCGCGACGCCGCTGCTCCAGGCTCCGCCCCACCAGGCGGAGATCTCGTATCCAGACCCCGGACGCGCGACGACGTTGCTGGCCTGGAAGGAAATTCCTGGCGCGGGCGAGTACCACGTGCTGGTGGACTTCAATCCCTACTTCAATCGGCCGCTGGTGGACCAGCGCATTCGTGAAACGTCCGTGGCCCTGCGTGGCCTCGATGCCGGACGCTACTTCTGGCGCGTGGCTGCCGTGAGTCGTGACGGAGCCGAGGGCGGCTTCTCGGACTTCTCGCGGTTCACGATCACGCGTCCGGGCACGGCGCTCGCGAATGGTGACGGGCCGCCGCCGCCGCTCGTGGTCGACACCGTCGAGGTGCGCAACAACATCCTGCAGATCAAGGGCCGTAGCGAGCCTGGCGCAACCGTCACCGTGAACGGCCAACGCGCCGATGTACAAGCCGATGGCTCGTTCAACGAGTTCGTGACGCTCGACAAGGCCGGCCAGCAGGTCGTCGTGATCCGCGCCATCGGCCTGAACGGCGGCGTCGCGGAGCGGCGGCGCTCCGTGGTCGTGGCCGGCCTCTAGAGCCGGGGCGACGCATGCTGCGCGTGGCCGTGATCGCCGAACCCACGGTGACACGTCACTTGAAGTCCACGAGTGCGCGTGGGCTGACATACACGTTTTTCTCGACGCGAGCACGACTGACAACGGCAGACCTGCACGGTTGCGACGCCGTGCTGGTCGAATTCGGCGACGGTGTGGGAGCCAAGCGCCTGCACGCCCTGCGTGCCTTGGCGCCCGCGCGCTGCGTGCTCGGAAGCCTGACGTTGCGAGGAGACGCTGCGCTGCTCCGACGTTCGGTGCGCCTCGGGTTCGACCTGCACCTCGATTCGTGGGGCCCTGGGGATCCGGCGGCGGGCGAAGTGCTGGCGCGCGTGGGCG
>WBZQ01000328.1_pt1 | contig 16046 bp, 14 predicted proteins | sample 5204251 | NCBI WGS metagenome assembly WBZQ01 (sample SAMN12412402, study PRJNA552823) | activated sludge metagenome | isolation source: activated sludge from nitrification reactor of wastewater treatment plant... | place: USA: Virginia | collected 2017-09 | reverse complement strand
AGACGCTTGCGTGGTCGTCGACTGCGATCTTCAGGACCCGCCCGAGCTAATTTCCGAGATGGTGTCCCGCTGGCAGGAGGGCTACCACGTGGCGTACGCGCAGCGCCTGACGCGCAAGGGCGAGAACCCGGTTCGCAAGGCCGTCGCCTGGACGGCGTATTGGCTCATGAACCGGTACTCCGAGGTCCCGATACCGCGCAACACGGGTGACTTCCGCCTGCTCTCGCGACGGGTCGTGGACGAGCTCGCGAAGCTCAAGGAGGGGCACGGATTTCTCCGCGGTCTCGTCGGTTTCGTGGGGTTCTCGCAGGTCGCGGTTCCCTACCACCGCGACGAGCGGCGCGCGGGGCGGACGAAGTACAACGTCTTGCTTGGCTCGATCCGGATCGGTTTCAACGGCCTCGTCGGCTTCTCACAGTTTCCGCTCCAGATTGTCTCGCTCTTGGGGATCCTCCTCCTCGGCTTGGGCGCGGCATGGGGCGCGGTCCTGGTTGTCCAAGCTCTTGGCGGGAAGTCAGCGGCCTTTGGGAGTGGCCTCCTCGTGACGCTCGTGCCTCTTCTCCTCATCCTTCTCGGCCTCCAGTCGCTGGCCCTGGGGCTCCTCGGCGCCTACGTCGGGAGGATCTACGACGAAGTTCGAGACCGGCCGCTCTACCTGGTCGCGGAGGCGCACGGCTTCGACGGCCCGCGCCCTTCCGAATGAGCCGGCCTCCGGACATCGACGTCGCCGTGCTCTGCGGCGGGCTTGGGACGCGCCTCGGCGCGGCGGCGGCCGATCGCCCCAAGCCGCTTGTGGAGGTTTGCGGGCGTCCCTTTCTCGAGTACCAGGTCGACCTCCTTTCGGGCTTCGGGTTCCGCCGCTTCGTCTTTCTCACGGGACACCGGGGAGGCGAGATTGAGGAACGCCTTGGGGCCTATCGCCCGCCCGGAGGCGCTCCGTTCGAGGCGGTCTTCTCTCGCGAGAAGACGCCCCTGGGCACGGGCGGTGCCCTGGCGGCCGCGCGCGCAACGCTTTCCACGACGTTTCTGGTCGTGAACGGCGACTCCTACCTCGAGGCGGATTACGGGGCGCTGGTGATGGCCTTCGAGGCGCCCTCCGCCCGGGACGCGAGCGGGATGCTCGCGGCGTTTTGGAATCCGTCGCCCTCGGACGGCGTCGAAGCCAACAACCTCGCGCTGGAAGGCGGCCGGGTCTCCCTCTACCAGAAGCGGGGGAGAGACCCCCGGCTTTCGCACGTGGACGCCGGGGTCGGGGTCTTCCGCCACTCGGTCTTCGACTTCTTCCCCGAGCCCGAGCCTGCGGCTCTGGCGCCCTTCTCGTTCGAGGAAGCGGTCTGGCCAAGCGTCGCACGGGCCGGGCGGCTTCTTTCGTTCGAGGTTCCCAACGCGCCCCTCGACATCGGAACCCCCGAGCGCCTGCTCGCGTTCACTCGTTTCGTTGAGGCCGCACGCCTTGGGCGAGGTGTTCACCCTTGATCATCACCCGGACGCCGCTTCGGATCAGCTTCGCGGGGGGCGGGACGGACCTCCCGGCCTTCTACCGGCGCGAGCCGGGAGCCGTGGTCTCGACCGCGATCGACAAGTATGTCTACCTGTTCGCGCACCCCTTCTTCTCGGACCACATCCATCTCAAGTACTCGGAGACCGAGAGCGTTCTCGAAGTAGGGGACGTGAAGATGCCCGTCTTCCGGGAGGCGCTGAGGCTCTTTGGCATCACGAAGAAGATCGAGCTCGGCGTCGTGGCCGACCTGCCGAAGGAAGGGGGCTCGGGGCTCGGCGGGAGCTGTGCGTTTTCGGTGGGGCTCCTTCACGCGCTTTCGCACTACTCGGGGAGGCCGATGGCGAACTCCGACCTTGCCGCGCTCGCGTGCGACCTGGAGCTTCGCACGCTGAAGAACCCGATCGGCAAGCAGGACCAGTACGCCTCGGCGATGGGTGGGCTCAACTACATCCAGTTCAACCCCGATGAGACCGTGGTGGTCGAGCCCATCTTCCTGGCACCCGAGGTCCGAAGAGAGCTGCAGGCGAGGCTCCTTCTCTTTTACACCGGGATGACCCGCGAGGCGAACGCGATTCTTGCCGAGCAGCAGCGGGGGCTCGCTTCGGACGAGGAGAGGTTTGGCAGGCACATCGCGCTGAGGGACCAGGCGAGGGCGCTTCGGGCCGAACTCCTCAAGAACAACATCGACGGCCTTGGGCGCCTGTTGCATGAGGGTTGGGTGACGAAGCGCGTGCTGGCGAACGGGATCTCGAACCCCCGGATCGACTCCTGGTACGAGGCCGCGCGCGCCGCGGGCGCCGAGGGGGGCAAGCTGCTCGGGGCCGGAGGGGGCGGCTTTCTTCTCCTGTACTGCCGGCCGGAACGCCACGAGGCCGTGCGTCAGGCGCTTTCTTCGCTTCGAGAGTTCCCGTTCGAGTTCGAGCCGCAGGGGACACGCCTGGTCCTCATCGACAACCGCGGCTGGCCCCGGTAGAAGAGCGGCACACGAGGATGACCATCGATTCCGGGACCGTAAGGGAAAGGGCGCGGGATTTCGCCCGTGGCTTCGCGAACGAGACCGCGGCGCTCATCGCCGCGCTCGACGCGGACGCCGTCGCCGCGGTCGCGACGCTCCTCTGGGAGGCCAAGGAGGCCGGGCGCCGGATCTTCGTTTTCGGCAACGGCGGCAGCCACAGCCTGGCCACCCACCTCGCGTGCGATCTTGGGAAAGGGACCAAGAGGGACGGCCAAAGGAACGCCAAGCCCTACAAGGCAACGAGCCTCGACAACGCGGCCTGGCTCACCGCTCAGGCGAACGACGGGCCGGGCTACTTTCTCGCGGGGTCCTACCCAGGCGTCTACGGGCACGGGTACGACGGGGCGTTCGTCGGGCAGCTCGAGAACTTCCTGGAACCCGGGGATGTCGTGCTGGCGATCTCCGCCTCCGGGAACAGCCCCAACATCGTCAACGCGCTTCTCTTCGCCAAGGAGCGCGGCGCGCGCACGGCGGTGCTCGTTGGCTTCGACGGCGGCGAGGCGGCCCGGCTCTCGGACCACTTCATTCTGGTCCCCACGCCGCGCGGCGCGTACGGCCTTGTCGAGGGGGTTCACGGGGTGATCCACCATCTCCTGTACGAGTGCGCCCGAAGCCTCGACGACGTGGCCGAAGCCCGCGCGCGATGAGGCGAGCGGTCTTCCTGGACCGGGACGGCGTGCTGAACGAGCGGCCGGCGCCCCACGCCTACGTCTCGCGCCCGGAGGATCTGAAGCTGCTTCCCGGGGTCCCCGAGGGCCTCCGCGCGCTGTCTTCGCGCGGCTTCGCGCTGGTTGTGGTTTCGAACCAGCAAGGCCTCGCCAAGAAGCTCCTCACGAGGGAAGCCCTGGACGCGATCCACGCGAAGCTGAGAGCCGCGCTGTCGGGAGCCGGCGCGCCGCTCCTCGACGTTTGGGTCTGCCCGCACGCCGAGACCGAGGGCTGTGGGTGTCGAAAGCCCGCGCCCGGCCTCCTCCAGGGAGCGGCCGCGCGGCACGGGCTCGCGCTGGAACAGAGCTTCCTGATCGGCGACTCGCTCTCGGACGTCGCGGCCGGGCGGGCCGCAGGTACCCGGACGATCCTCCTCGCCGAGGAGCCGTGTCCCGAGGCAGACGCCGAGGGCTCGAGAGACATGGCCCCGGATTTTTGCGCACGATCCCTCGCCGAGGCCGTCGCTTACGTGCTTTCGGTGGCGGGATGAGGGCGTTCGTCACGGGTGGAGCGGGCTTCATCGGAAGCCATCTCGTGGACCGCCTTCTGGAAGCGGGGCACGACGTGGTGGCGTTCGACGACTTCTCGACGGGCCAGCGCCTGTTCCTGGAACGCGCCGCGGAAAGCCCGCGGTTTTCGCTTTTCGAAGGGACTCTCCTCGACGCGTCTGCCCTGGTGCGAGCGATGCGGGGGGCCGACGTGGTGTTCCACCTCGCTGCGAACGCGGACGTCCGCGGCGGCCAGTCCGACCCGCGGCGGGATCTGACACAGAACGTGATCGGGACGTTCGAGGTCCTCCAGGCGATGCGGGCGAACGGGGTCCGCGCGATCGCCTTCGCGAGCTCGGCGACGGTCTACGGCGAGCCATCGGTCTTCCCGACGCCCGAGGACACGCCTCTCCACCAGACCTCGAGCTATGGCGCCTCGAAGCTCGCGGGCGAGGCGTTTCTCGAGGCGTTCGCGGCGTACGACGGGCTCCGGGCGCTCGTCTTCCGTTTCGTGTCCTTCGTGGGCGAACGCTACACCCACGGCGTTGTCTACGACTTCGTGAAGAAGCTCCTCGCGAATCCCAGCGAGCTCGAGGTCCTCGGCGACGGCCGCCAGCGCAAGAGCTACCTCTACGTGAAGGACGGGATCGAGGCGATCCTTCTGGCAATCCGGGAGGCGGGCGGAGGGACCGCGGGCGTCCACACCCTGAACCTCGGGCACGACACCGACCTCAGCGTCCTTCGCGTGGCGGACGTGGTTTGCGAGGAGATGGGGCTTTCGGGAGTCGGATATCGGATGACGGGCGGGGTTCGCGGCTGGACCGGCGACGCGCCGTTTGTCTTTCTCGACACGGCCCGCGTCAAGGCGCTCGGCTGGCGGCCGACCGTGATCATTGAGGAAGGGATCCGCCGTACGGTCCGGTATCTCCTCGCGCACCCTTCGCTTCTCGTGCGGCCGTGACCCCGAGCCGGACGCGAGTTCTCTGGGCGCGCCTCATCGCCCTCGTTGCGGTGCTCCTTCTCGCCTACGCGCAGTGGGTCCTGACAGTCGCGGAGTGGTTTGGAAGTACGCCGCCGCGAGGAGAGCCGCTCAGGCGGCTCGACGAGGTCCTCCGCGCAACGGGGCTGCGTCTCCCGCCCGAGGGGGGATGGGCGCTCATCCTTGTCGCGCTGGCGATGCCGCTGTTTGCGCTCGCGACCCGGCTCGCTCATGCCGCGCCTCTTTGCGCGCTCAACGCCTCTCCGATTCCGCTGGTCGGATTTCGCGCGCTGCTCCGCCTGCAGGGGCTCGGTCTTCTCCTCGCGACGGGTGGCGCGCTGGCCCTCGTGGTGCGGACCGCGCGGGGAGGCGGCACGCCTCCCCTCTTGTGGCTCTTTTCGTGGGCGGCCCTCAGCGGCCTGGCGCTCCTCGTCGACGGGGCGAACGGCCGCCTTGACCGTGCTCTCGCGAAGCGGGCCGCGTATGCCCTTGCCTATGCCGGCTCTCTCGCGGCCATCCCGCTCGCCCTCGCGGGGTTGGGAGCCTCGCGGTTTCTCCTGGCCGCGGCGTTCGGATTGGCCGGTGCGGCGTTCCTCGCCGTGGCGGCTCGCGGCAGCTCTTGGAGCCGGCGCGAACTCGCGGCTCGCCTCGCGCTCGCGGCGCTGGTCGGGGGGAGCTTCCTGCTTCTCTCGTACGGGCTCAGGTCGTGGGCCTGGGCGTTTCTCGGCGATGAGTTCGACTTCTGGAACACGGCAAAGGAGTGGTTCAACGGCCGCATCCCCGCGGCCCGCACCCTCTCCGGCCAGGGCACGTACGGCTATCACCCGATCCTGTCGTCGATCTGGCAGGCGCTCTCGATGCGTCTCTTCGGCGAGGACGCGTACGGATGGCGGGTCAGCCATTCGATCCTGATCTCGCTCGGGGCCGCGCCGCTGTTCTTTCTCGCGCGCCGCCTCCTCGGCACGTCCTCGGCGTTCGTGGGGGCGGGTCTCTACGGCGCCTCGCATGTCCTCCTCTCGGTCGGAAGGCTGGGCTCGAACAACGCGCAGGTCGTTCTGTTCCTGCCGCTTTCTCTCTCTCTCGTGGCCCTCGCTCTGGAGAGTGGGCTTGTCGCAAGCTACGTCCTTTCGGGCCTTGTTCTGGGCCTCGGCTTCTACACGTTCGGGGTCGCCAAGGTCTGGAGCCTTGTGCTCGCGGCTTTCCTTTTGGCCGCGCTCCTTAGGCGTCCCGCGGCGGAACGCCGGGGCCTTTTCGTCGCCGGGGCATTCCTCGTCTTGGCCGCCGCGATCGTGGCGCTCCCGCTCCTACTCGACCCCTCGCAGTGGGGGGACCAGGCCCAGCACACGTTCCTCAAGAGCGAGAGCGCGCATACGCCGGCCGCGAAGGCGGCCCAACTGGCCCGAAACACGGTCCACGGGTTCCTTGCGCCCCTTCTCAATCGCGGCCAGGGCGTCTGGGTCGCGGGGCCCCACGCCGACCCGCTAACCGGTGGCCTCCTGGTGCTGGGTCTGGCCGGACTCCTCGGGACCTGGTCGGCTCGCGGCGGTCGCCGAGAGGCGGGAGGACTCCTCGCTGGCTTCGCCGTAGCCGTGCTCCTGATCGCGGGGATTCAGCAGTACTCGTTCCCCAACATCACCCGGACGTTTGCGCTGGTGCCTTTCTACGCGCTCCTGGCCGCCTGCGGGCACCGAATGCTGGTCGCGGTGCTTGCCGCGGGCGAGCTCCGCGGGAGCCGCCGCGAGGGCCCCGGCCCCTACGCGCTTGGGGCGCTTGTTCTGGGCGTGGCCGCGCCGGTCAACGTCTGGCTGAACGTCGACCTTTCGCAGCGAAAGACGGGGCAGTCTCCGGTCGCGTTTCTGCTCCAGACAGCCGAGTTGACGCGGGTGGGCGCGGCCTCGCCGCGGCTCTACCTCGCCCTGCCGCAGGCGTACAAAGCCTGGCCCGAGCTTCTGTTCCCGGTCTACGGAGTTGAAAAGAGCCGCGTCCGCATCCTCTCGCCGCGGGAGGCTCTCTCGGACGCTTCGCTCTGCGAGCCGTCGCAGAGCGCCGTCTTCGCGGTTTTGGTGGACGAGACGCCGCACCTGCGATCGATCCTCCGGCGTGTTGCGGCCTGTTGGCCTCAAGCGGACCTGCGCCTGGTGAAGGACGGCACCGGGAGTGCTGCGCTCTACCGGTTCACGACGCCACGGGCCGCCGCAGTGCGCCGCGCCATTCCGGGACGCTGGAGCGAGGTCCCGATCGACACCGCGACGCTTCCGCCTGAGGAGCCGCCGCAGCCATGGCGCGTGGAGTCGCCGCGCGCTCTGGCGGCCGCTGCCGACGGAAGGATGGCCGGTGTTCAGCGCACCAGCGCAAGCGTCTTGATCCTCCGCCCGGACGGCACGCCGGACCGGGTTCTGGAGGACGTTTTCGTCAACCCGACAGGGGTCGCGTTCACCCCGAAGGGCGATCTGGTCGTCCTCGACGCGGGCGTGCCCGACGGCATCTGCTGGCTCGATCGGGAAGGCCGCGTGGTCTCTCGCGCGGGCTCGGACCACGGAATCGGCGCCCCTCAGGGCATCGCGGCCGTCGACGAGGAGTCGGTCTGGATCACCGACACGGGAGGCGCGCGGCTCTTGCGCGTGGACCGGGCGAATCGGCTCCAAGGGGAGCTTCAGGCGGGCAAACGACTCGGACAACCCTCCGCGATCGCGGTCTCGGCGGACGGCAGGCTCGCGGTCGTCGACGGCTCGCACGGGAACCTCTTTGTCTTTGCCAAGGACGGCCGCGTTCTTCACACGCTGCCGATCCGTCCGGGACAGACGGCCGACCGAGCCGCACAGGTTGCGTTCCTTCCCAACGGCTTCCTTCTGGCGACCGATGCCGACGCGGGGCGCGTGGTCTCTTACGACGCGCTCGGGAAGGTCGTGCGCGAGTGGACCGGCCTTCAGGAGCCCCTTGCGTTGGCTGTGGCTCCGAACGGCCGAATCCTCGTAGCGTCCGCAGTGACCGGAGCCGTTGAGGAAATCCGCGTGGAGGGCGAGTCGCGCTAGAGAACCCTAAAGAGCTCCGTTCCTAGCCCTTGGGCGCCGGGGCGGGCGCCCCGCCCGGGAGCTTCAGGCGATAGACGACGTTGGCCTCCGCGTCGGTCACGAAGGCATTCCCGAACCCGTCGAGCGCGATGCCGGCCAAACGGCGAGGGGGTGCCTCGAGGAGGCCTTCAAACTCAAGCGGTGTCAGCGATGAGCCGTCGGCCGGGAGGATCACGACGCGTCGCTCGTCCGGCGAGGTGAGGAAGATCCGGCCGTCGGACGCGACCGCGACTCGTGGCGAGTCCGTCGTCGAAGGCGCGTTCACGGTGCTCCACGCGCCCTGCAACTCGCCGGCCCGGCTCGCGCGGAACAAGATGGCCTTGGGCCCCGGCACCGGCTCCACCACGAGGAGCGAGTCGTTCGAGAAAACGACGTCCGTCGGCTGGAGGAGGTCGTTGGTTCCGATCTTTCGGACCGAGTCCTGAACCGCGCCCTGCGCGTCGAAGAGGACGATGCGGTTTCCGCCGGTATCGGCAACCGCGAAGGTGCCGTTCTTCGCGAGCCCGAGGCCGAGCGGCGAATAGAACGAGGCCGCGGGGCCGCCGAGGCGATTCACGTACTTGCCGTCGGTCGTGAAGGCCAGGATCCAGCCCGTCCCCTGGTCCAGGACAAGAATCTGATTCGCGGCCGAGACCGCGACGCTCCATGGCTGCTGGAACTCCCCGGAACCCGTGCCCTTGCGTCCGAAGTGGGCCACTTCGCGTCCCTGTGGGTCGAACTTCACGATCCGGGCGTTGCCGGTATCGGCCACGTACACGTTCCCCGCGGCGTCGGCCGCCACCGAACGAGGCGTTAGAAGGCGGCTTTTGGTCCCAAAGACGGAGGCCGCTTCGGCGACGATGGCGGGCCTAAGCGTGGGCGTCTGGACGGCGCTCTTTGGGGTCTCGGCCGCCCCCGAGGGGGCTCCGGCGGCCGGGGCCTTTCCTCCTGCCGGGGCGGCGTCCTTCTTCTTGCAACCTGTCGCGGCCCCGCCGATCAGCAGGGGTGCGATCACCAGCAAGGCGGGGACGATGTTTTGATTTCGACGGGCTTGGTTCATCGGGCTCTCCGGCATTTTGGAAATCTAGCATGGCGCCGGGAGCTCAAAACGGCACGAGGCCGCTCTTCACGAGTCGCCTCGCGAGCAGGAACCCGAGAAGGGCATGGCCTCCGGCGTGCGAATGGTCGAGGGAGTCCATCTCCGAGATCGGGTAGTACGTCTCTCGAAGGACGTCAATGTCCTCCGCCAGGTTGACGTAGGGCACCCCGGCGCGCCCGGCCACCTCGGATAGGAACGCGGCGGCGGCTTCGCTGGAGCCGCGCCGGCCATACGGTGCAAACGTGAGCACGAGCCGGATGGGCCGGCTCTTTTCTCCTGGCGCGGCATCCAAGGCCAGGCGAAGAGCTGCCAATGGACGCGCCATCAGATCGAGAAGATCGCCGTGGAGCTCCGGCATCCCGGCAAGGACGCCCATGCTTGCCGTGAACTCGCCCTGGGTTTCGGTTACGGCGTGGAAGAGCCCGCGGGCGGCGGCCTTCTCGAAGAGGGAGCGGGCCGGGCTCCGCTTCACCTTCTCGGACACCGGGAGAAGTAGGTGCTCGGGGTCCAAGGAGCTCGCGGGAAGTCCCTCCTCCGTGGCCGGCCTGTCGAGGTAGGCGTTGAGAGTGGCGTCGTCCGGCGGAACCACGAGGACGACCAAGTCGACGTCGTAGCGCCTCGCGAGAGATGGTGCGTCGTAGACAGGCCAAACGAAGAGCGGGTGCGAGCTCCCCTTCCCAAGCGTGAGGACCTCGTAGCGAGCGGTTCGTCCATCAAGAGCGCTCCAGGTGTTCAGGAAGAGCTCCAACCGCTTGGGCGTGGTCTCGATGCGGTTGAAGGTTCCCCACCGGCGTTGCTCCTTGGCCGTCTCGTAAAAGAGGTGCGAGTCGCCAATCGTGAGGAGACGGAAGACCCCCGCGGGCTTGCGGGTGGGGTAGCCGTAGTCGGTCACGTCGCCTTCGCGTTCGAGCGCGGCGTCGCGATGCCGGGCGAAGTCGTAGTCCTTGACGGCCAGGATCGAGGCGAGCTCGGTCGAGGAGACGAAGAGCTCGCGGTCCGCGCGTTTGCTTCCGGCCAGACCGGCCGGGAATTCGGACCCTACAACGAGGTGCGGACCCAAGGCGTTCTTGCGGGAATCCTGTTCCTCCCCGTGGACCGAAAGCAGAGTGACGGGCTCGGGAGGCGAGGGGAGCACCCTCACGAGAGGCGTGTCGCTGCGAGCTTCCAGGGCATAGAGCGCACCTCCGGACGAGGCCAGCGCCGCCACCCGGGCCAGGCTACCGAGGGGTTCGAGGGGGACCTCCTCGGCCTTCGCCTCGGGGTCGGGCGACGGGCCGAGTCGCCAAACGGCCCCGTCCCGGTCGGCAACGATGAGGGCCCCCTCGTGGATCGCGAGGGCGCCGGGGTGAGGGATGCGAGGGTCGTCCCTTAGGACCGTCCGGACCACTCGGGCCGTGAGATCGAGCCGCCGAAGCGCGCCCGCATTCGGCTGTGAGAGGTAGAGCGCTTTCTCTTTCTCGTGAAAGGCGATCGAGAAGATCTCCCCCAGCGCGGCTTTGGGTGCCTCGCCATCCAGAGCGCCGCGTTCGCCGCTGCCCGCGAGCGTCGAGAGGACGCCGGACCGGAGATCCACCTGGCGAACGAGGGCGTTTCCTTCATCGTTGACGGCGAGCGTGTCGTTGGTAAGGAAGGCCACGGCGTTTGGGAGAGAGAGGCCCGCCGCGACACCGCCGGCCACGGTGGATACCCCGCCGTCGCCGTTCAGCTGCACGAGGCGGACACGCTGGTTCTCCCGGTCTGCGACCGCGAGCCGCTCGCCGTCGGGGCTGACGGCGAGGGCGACTGGTCCCGCGAAGCGTGCGCGCCCCGGGGAGCCGTCGGCGAATCCCGCGGAGCCCTGTCCCGCCACCAGAGCGAGGAAGTGCCAGGGCGGGCGCGGAATGCCCTGAACGGCGGGCCGGTCCGGAGTCCGCGACGCCTTGAGAGCGAGGACCGCGGCCGCCGCCCCCAGGACCGCGCCCGCCGCGACCAGCGTGGCCGCGGAGCGGGTCGTGCGCGGCACCGCCATCAGAAGAGCTCGATCTTCGTGAAGATCGCGAGCTCCCCGGGCGAGAGCGCGGGCGTGTCTTTGGGGAGCGCCGCGAGAAGCCTCGCGCGGGAAAACTCCAGATGGGCGACGCGTTTCATGGTGTCCCACCGGGGAAGCCCGTACCGGTCCCTCTCCTTTACGAGGACGATGTCGACTTTCACGAGATCGGCGGCCGCGCCCGCGGGCCAGCGGGAGGCGGCGAGCTGCCGCGCCGCGCGTAAGGCGAAGGAACGGCGATCGCCCGACGCGAGCGAGGCCACGGCATTGGCGGCGTTCCAGAAGATATGGACGTAGGACTTCCTGTCCGTGACCGTCACGTTCTTTTCGAACCAGACGTCCCACTCCGCCCTCGCCGAGCCGGCCGCGGCCGGAGTCTGGGAGCTTGCAGTCCCCGCGAGGATCGAGGAGAGCATCAGAAACGCCTGAAACGTCGGGTGAGCGTGGAAACGGATTCTTATGAAGCTCATCAAGATCCCCCGACCGCGGGTGAGAGCCCGAGGAGAAGCCTGGTATAGCCGACCACGCGATCGAGCGGATAAAAGAACAAGAGCCAGCCATAGGCAACGAAGAGGTCCGTGATCGCCGTTCCGGCAAGCCGCGGAAAGAGGCCCTCTCCCGTGCGACGCCCGGCCATCGCCTTCTCCCATCCGGCGTGGACCGCGAGCCCGACCCCGTGGTACAGGCCCCAGAGGCCGAAGTGCCAAGCGGGGCCGTGCCAAAGGCCGCACAGGAACATCGTGACGGAGAGGTTGAGAGCCTTCCTTAGGAGCCCGCTTCGGCCCCCGCCCAGCGGGATGTAGACGTAGTCGCGAATCCAGCTCGAAAGCGACATGTGCCAGCGCTGCCAGAACTCGGCGAGGTTCCGCGCGGCATACGGGAAGTTGAAGTTCTTCGGAAGCTCCAGGCCCACCATCCGGCCGAGGCCGATCGCGATGTCCGAGTAGCCGCTGAAGTCGAACAGGATCCTCACCGAGAGGAGCGCCGCGAGGGCGAGGACGAGCCCGCGGGTAGGCGCCGGGTGCTTCTCCAGAAGCTCGATCAGAACCGCCGCGTTGTCGGCCACGACCAGCTTCTTGAAGAAGCCCAGGAGGACCTGCGCCGCGCCCGCAAGGACGTCGCGGGACCGGGGAGGCAAGAGGCCGTTCTCCACCTGTGCGAGGAACGGCTGGTAGCGCTTGATGGGCCCCGAGACGATTGAAGGAAAGAAGATCGCGAAGAACGAGAACCTGAGGGGGTCCCGGATGGGACGTGAGCCGCGCGCTACGTCGGTGAGGTAGTGGACGAACTCGAACGTGAAGAACGAGATGGCAAGCGGAAGGGCAGGAACCACGTTTCCGCTCGCGTCGACCGGCCGCGAAGACAAGGTCTCGCGGAGGAGTCCTTGGTACTTGTAGAAGAGAAGCCCAAGGACGGGTACGGCCACCCCGGCGGCAAACGCGAGGCGCCGCCCGCTCGACCCTACCCGGAGCGTCCCGAGAAGAAGACCGAAGAGATAAGTGGAGAGGCCCATTGCCACGATGGGGAGAACGCCCGCCGGTCCCGCGAAATGGAAATGGAAGACGGCGCTCGCGACGAGCACATAGAGGAACGTGACACGCGGCGCGCGGGCGACGAAAGAGACGAAGGCGAGCCCCGCGTAGAAGATCGCGAAGAAGACGAGGAACCAGGCGGTGTTGAAGATCAAGCGTCAGAAGTCGACATAGAGGAACTTCGACGACGCGAGCTCGCCCGCGAAAAGGAGAATCGCGACCAACATGAAGAAGAGGAGGGTGCCGATGCCCACGCCGCGCGCCACCTCGACGATCGCGGGGCGACGGATTGTGCCGGTCATGGGCCGACCCCTCGTGAGACGAGAGCAAGGAGGTCTATGGCGAGGCGCGAATTCCCCTCCGCGGTCAGGTGACAGTGGTCGAGGAACGCCTCCCGCGGGTAGGCGTCCGAGAGGTCCCGGTAGGCAAATCCCCCGCGGCGCGTCTCCGACGAGAGGAGTGACGAGAGAAGCTTGCGGTTCGTGTCGAAGACCGCCCTCTCAGACCCTTCGCCGACGAATTCGGGGTTCTGGGGTGCCAGCACGACGGCGGTTCTTGCCGCGTGCGGGCGGAGCGTGAGGAGGAGCCGAGAGAGCGCGCGAAACGCGAATGTCGCCGGGTCCCATGCATCGCGGTAATAAGCCTCGACCCTGTGGCGAAGCACGGCCTGGCGAAGGTCCGCGTCTTCGGGAGACGGAAAGAAACACTCGACCGCTCGACGCGCGGCGTCTTGCTGAGTTGGGAAGTACCAGACGGGTTTGAGGGCCTGCGACACCCGGAAGAGCGCCCAAGTCCGGGCCAGGGCTTCGCCCAAGCGCTCCTTGAGACGCCCTTCGGCATCTCCCTCCCCAGGCAGCGCGGCGCGGAGGTCCTCGGGGAGCGCGCCGCGAAGGAACCGCCGCGAGAGGGCGCGGTCCGGCTCCTGGAACTCGAGAGCGAACATCCGCGCGTTCAGCACGATGGCCAGCCGCGCATGGCCGGCGTCCGCGGCGAGGACGAGGTTGCCGAGGGCGCTGAGGTCGGGCAGAAGGAGGCCGTCCGCCCCGAGGCTGACGACGGTCGCGTCCCTGGCGAGTAAGGCAAGCCGCGAGGGGAGCGTCTTTCGTCGGGGATCGCCCGTCGCATGTTCGAGGAGCGCCCCGGCGCCGAGCACGCTGTCGCCAAGCAGAAAAAGCGGCTTGGGCCTACGCGCGGCCCATGCGATGCGCTTTTCAGCTTCGGCGCGGCTTGTGAGAACGCCAAAGAGCGCGGGACGCGTGTAAAGCCAGGTCGGTGCCGCGAGTAGGCAAAGGGCCTCTCCGGAAATCAGAAGAAGCGCGAAGGTCAGGAGACCGGCGAGGAGCGTGGCCTTCGACGGCCGGGAGATCCCAGATCCCTTGCGGTTTGGGTCATCCGGCATCCCGCAGCGCCTTCCTCTTTTCCACCAGGTTCTTGAACTGGTCCTTGTCGATCGCCTTTTCGAAGGCGTCCTCGTAGGTCACGAGGTCGTTGACGACGAGGTCTCCAAGGTATTGGTCCATGCCGATCATGCCCTGCGCCTTGCCCGTCTGAATCAGCGAGTTGATGGCCGCGGTCTTGCCCTCGCGGATGGAGTTGGAGAGGGCCGCCGAGCCGCGCAGGATCTCGAACGCCGCGATGCGGCCGCCTCCCTTTTTCTTGAGCAGGACTTGGGCGACGACGCCCTTGAGGACCTCGGCGAGGACCGTCCGCACTTGCTCCTGCTCTTCCGGCGGGAAGCCGTCAATCAGCCGGTCCACGGCCTTGGCCGCGGAATTTGTGTGAAGGGTTCCGAAGACCAGGAGGCCCGTCTCCGCGGCGTTCAGCGCCATCGACATCGTGTCGAGGTCTCGAAGCTCGCCGACGAGGACCACGTCGGGATCCTCGCGCAGAGCGGCCTTCACCGCGGACGAGAAGGTGGGCGTGTCGGGACCCAGCTCGCGGTGCGTGACGATCGACTTCCGGGAGCGGTGTACAAACTCGACCGGGTCCTCGATCGTGATGATGTGGAGCGGCCTGGTGCGGTTGATCTTGTCGATCAGGGCGGCCAGCGTTGTGGACTTGCCCGAGCCCGTGGGGCCGGTGACGAGGACGAGGCCGCGCAGGGTTCTCCCGACCGCGGCGACCTGGGGCGGGAGACCGAGCTCCTCGATTGTCAGGACCTTGGGCGGGATCATCCTGAGGACCGCTCCGGCGCCATGCTCCTGGCGAAACAGGTTCACGCGGAAGCGCGCGCGGTCGCCCATCGAATAGGCAAAGTCCACGTCGCCCGTGACGTGCCAGTCGTCCCACAGGCGCGGCGGGGTGATCGGGGAGAGCAGGTTCTCGAAGTCGGCCTCGGTCAGCGTGCGCCAGCGGATGTGCTGCATCTCGCCGTCCACGCGGAGCATTGGAGGCGAGCCCACCGCGAGATGAAGGTCAGACGATTTCTTGTCGAGGACCACCCGCAGGAGGCTGTCGATGCGGCTCGCGACGTGGCCCTCGGCTTGGGCAGGCGCGGTCGTGGGTCCAGCCAGGGATCCAGGTTGCTGCGTCATGCGAACACCAGCTTCTCCTCCGAGAGGAGCTTCTCGAAGACGTCCTTCTTGACCGCGCGATCCATGGCGACCTCGGGCTCCACGCGGCCCTCTTCGACGAGCTTCAGGAGGGCCTGGTCCATTGTGTTCATGCCGGCCAGCTGGCCCGTCTGCAGCGCGGATCCGATCTGGAAGGTCTTGGACTCGCGGATCAAGGCCGAAATCGCCGGGGTTCCCCGCAGGATCTCGAATGCCGCGACCCGGCCCTTGCCGTCGCGGCGCTCGAGGAGTGCTTGGGAAATGACCGCCTTGAGGGAGTCCGCGACCATGGTCCGGATCTGCGCCTGCTGGCCGGGTGGAAACGAGTTGATGACCCGGTCGATCGTGCCCGCGGCCGTCGTGGTGTTGAGGGTCCCAAGCACGAGGTGCCCTGTCTCGGAGGCCGAGATCGCGAGCGAGATCGTCTCCAAGTCGCGGAGCTCCCCGATCATGATCACGTCGGGATCCTCGCGCAGCGCGGCCTTGAGGGCGCGCGCGAAGGACGCGCTGTGGGTCGGGACCTGGCGCTGATTGACCAGCGATTCCTTGTTGGGATGCAGGAACTCGATCGGGTCCTCGATCGTGATCACGTGCCCCGAGCGCGTCTCGTTGATCCGGTTCACAAGTGCGGCGAGGGTCGTGGACTTTCCGCAGCTCGCGGGACCGGTCACGAGCACGAGGCCCTGCGAGAACCGGGTGACCTCCCAAGCGGATTCGGGAAGCCCGATCTCCTCAAGGGTTGGGAGGTTCGCGGGAACCGCGCGAAGGACCGCGTCGAGGCCGTTCCTTTGCGAGTAAAAATTGGCGCGGAAGCGTCCCAGGCCGGGAACCTTGAGGCAGATGTCGATCTGCCGGTCCTTCTGGAGGAGCTGCCACTTGGTCTGCTCCTCTTTGGTCAGGCGACGCATGACCATCTCATCGAAGTGGATCACCAGCGGATAGAGGACCATGTTGACGTCCTTCTCCGAGGTGATGCGCATCATGTCGGTCTTGAGCCGCTGCAATTCGGCGGTCAGCGTCGCGCGGCGCTCTTCTACTTTGCGCACTTTGCTAGGGTTGGCGTCGCGCTCGCCGCGGCGCACGCCCGAGAACACGG
>WBZQ01001517.1_pt1 | contig 16048 bp, 11 predicted proteins | sample 5204251 | NCBI WGS metagenome assembly WBZQ01 (sample SAMN12412402, study PRJNA552823) | activated sludge metagenome | isolation source: activated sludge from nitrification reactor of wastewater treatment plant... | place: USA: Virginia | collected 2017-09 | reverse complement strand
ATAGGGTTCCAGTACCCGGTCGAGAAGGTCGGCATCGATCGGCACCATGTCGGTGGTGTCGAGCTGGGCCTGTGCGACAGGGCTGAGTTCTGTTGTGGTCATACTGGGTATCCCGGGGTTTCGAGGCCGTCCAACATGGTCAGCCGGTGGGTGGTGAGGTTGCCCGACGCCGTGCCGTGCTTGGCCCGGTGCATCAGAACGCGGTTGTCCCACAGCACGATGTCGCCGACCTCGTAGTGTTGGGTGTGGATGAACGGGGAGGCGAACTCCGGGTCGAGCTGGCCGGTGGCCTCCATCAGGCCGGCCAGGATGGCCGGGTCGAGGATGTTGCCGTCGGCGTCCTCGATCTTGTTGGTTCCGGATGCGCAGATGTAGAGGATCTCCTGGCCGGTGTGCGGATGCCGGATCACCGTCGGCCAGGTCATCGGCGGGGTGGTGCGGCTGATCTCGTCCCACACCTCGCCGATCGGGCGGTAGACGTCGTCGGGCCGAATCTTGATGTGCCGCCGCGGATCATGGGTGGCGAACGTTCCGCGCACAGGTTCGCGCCGGTGCGCCGGCAGCGATTCCCAGACCCTGTTGAGGTCGATGAAATAGGTGCCGCGGTCGCTGCCGGGCACGCTGAGGGGGACCACCATGGAGAACGCGAACGGTTGCGGCATGAACATGTAGTCGATGTGCCAGAAGGCTCCGGTCTTGGGAACGCCCTGGCCCTGCTCGGTCGACGAGACGAAGATCTCCGGGAAGTCCCGGTGGTGGTAGATCGGCTCGTAGTAGGTGACGACTTCGCCGACGATACGGCCCAGCTGGAGGAACTGCGCGGGGCTCGGGTGGACATCCTTGAGGACGATGAGCTTGTTGCGGTAGATCAGCTCGCGCAGCTCATCCCCGTCGAGGTCGGCGAGGCGGCCCGGGTCGATCCCGGTGACCCGGGCCCCCAGGCCTTCCCCTTTGACGTTCAGTGGCATGGCTTTTGACTCTTTCCTTCGGCTTCTCGGCTTCTCAGTCGTTCGCCGGGGCCGGTTGGTTCCCGGAGACGGTGACCTCGGAGGCGGCGGACCAGCTCGACGGCAGCAACGGCGCCGACGAGGTCGCGCCCTCCGACGGCATTGGGGTCAGGCCGCCCGCTGTCATGGCCGTGGCACTCTCGGATCGGGAGGCTCCGAGGCGACCGGCCCCCGTTGCGCCGGCGTCCGCACCCGGCCGGGGCCGGGTGCGGACGGTGACTCCCGGATCGCCGGCATCGGCGGTGGCGTCGACGAATTCGTAGCGATAGTCGTGCAAACCGGCCTGGGTAGCGGCTTTCCGGCGCGTGTGCTTTCGGGCGTGCAACGCGATGCTGGCCGCGGCGGTGGCCACCACCTCCGCCGGTACCTCGGCCACCGAACCCGTTCCGGTCTTCGGCCCGGCGGTCTCTGCGGGCGGATCGACGTTGTGGACCGCATAGATGACGCCGCTCGGCGTCGCGGCCGCGGGCCCACTCGCCGGGGTCGTCGACGCTGCGGTAGCCGAGCCACCGGACGGCGGAGCTCCCGCGGAGGCCCCGCCGGTTGCGGTCAAGGCGGCGGGCATCGGGGCCGAATCCTGACGCCGGGCCGGGGAATCCTGCTGGTCGGCCCGGATATCGGACGGCATCCCCGGGGCGGGGATCTTCGTCAGCAGAGCCAGCGCGCTCAGTGCGCTCAGGGCACTGAGCGCCGGAGCGAAGAAGGGCGTCAACAACAGGGCGTACGACGCGTAATAGGGGTACCAGAGCACGTCGTAGGCCAGCAGCGCGATCCCGGCGAGAATGATGGCGGTCCCCGGGTCGAGGCCCAGGCCCTGGAAGTAGTTCAGGAAATGCCCGTAAGGGTCGGTGATGAAATCACCGATGTCGCCGAGCGCCTGGCTGATCCGGCCCGGCAGATCCTGCAGCCCGCTGGTCTCGCCGCCGGCGGCGAGGATCTGCGGGGCCGGCGTGGTCGCTGGTGTGGCCGCCGTTGTGATGTCGGCGGCGGCCTGGTAGGCCGACATCGTCACGGCGGCCTGGACCCACATGCGGGCGTAGTCGGCCTCGTTGAGTGCGATCGGAATCAGGTTGATACCGAGAAAGTTGGTCGCGACAAGCACTCCGTGCACGACATGGTTGGCGGCGAGTTCGGCCAGCGACGGCATGGTGGCCAACGCGGCGGTGTAGGCCGTGGCCGTGGTCTCCAACTGGGCGGCGGTAACGGCGGCGTTGGCGGCGGCCTGCTCCAGCCAGGCCAGGTAGGGGCCGTGCGCGGCGGTGTACTCGGCGGCACTGGGCCCGTGCCAGGCGGTGCCGGCCACCTCGGCCAGGACGGCGACCAACTCGCCGGCAACGGCACTGTATTCGGCGCTCAGCGACGTCCACTGGGCGGCCGAGGCCAGCATCGGCCCCGGCCCCGGGCCGGCGCTCAACAATGCCGAATGGACCTCGGGTGGCGACGCCATCCAGATCGGGGCGGACAAGGCTGCTTTTTCTCCTCACGCATGCGGTGAGCAGGAGATCGGACGGGCTGTGTCCCTCTTGGCCTCACCGCTGTTCTAGTCGTGCGCGGCCCGCAGTTGGTTCCCGGGAACGCGGCGAAGCGTCGTGGTCATGCGAACCGAAGGCGACTCCTGGGACATCACCACCGGCGTCGGCGCGACGGCCCTGCTGGTCGCGGCTGCCCGCGCGCGCAGCGTCGGTTGCGGGCGCGGAACGGCCGGGGAACCGGCAGGCCGATTCGTCCGACCATATGTGCGCAGGCTCACGCCGGGTGGCCGAGGGACCACTGCCACTCGACGGTTAGCTTATGCAATGCTAACTTTCCAAAGTTAGCTTAGGCATATCTAGGTGAAGGGGTTGGTGGGCGCGCGCAGCGGGCCCGCACGGGTAGTCATGACAAACGGCAGTGACATCGGATCGGTGCGCGAGGCGCGCGCCGACGCCGACGTGGTCAGCAGGTTCGCCACCTGCTGCAAGGCGCTGGGCCTGACGGTGTACGACCGCCGCCGCCCGGCCGACCTGAATGCGGCCCGCACCGGGTTCGCCGCGCTCACCCGGATCGCGCACGAGCAGTGCGACGCCTGGGTGGGACTGGCCGCCGCCGGTGACCGCTCGCCGGGTGTGCTGGCCGCCGCGTCCCGCACCGGTGCCACCGCGGGTGTGCTGTGCCGCCGCGCCGAACTGGCCCCGCGGGCACTGAACTTCCGCTACGACACCGGGCTCTACCTGGAATTCACCGCCGCCACCCCGGACGAGTACGACCTCGCCCACGCCGCCTCGCTGGCCCGCACCGGGGACTTCGCCGCCGCCGACGCGTTGGCGACCGAAGTGCTCGGCCGCCGGCCGGACTCGCCCGAGGCCCGCTGGGTGCTCGCCGCCATCCACTACCGCGCCAAGCGCTGGGCCGACGTCGTCCGGCTGTTGACCCCGCTGGTCAACGACGACCGCTGCGACGAGACGTTCGCGCACGCCGCCCGGATGGCACTGGGCACCGCCCTGGCCCGCCTCGGCATGTTCGCCCCGGCGCTGTCGCTGCTGGAGGAACCCGCCGGACCGGTCGCCGTCGCCGCGGTCGACGGAGCGCTGGCCAAGGGCCTGGTGCTGCGCGCCCACGGCGAGGAGGCCGAAGCCGCCGAGGTGCTGCAGGACCTCTACGCCGCGCACCCGGAGAACGCCGAGGTGGAGGCCGCGCTGTCGGACCCCACCTACCTCGTCGTCACCACCACCGCCGCGCGCATCGACGCCCGCACCGACCCCTGGGATGCCGAAACCGAGCCCGACGAGGCCGATTTCATCGACCCCGACGCGCACGAGCGCAAGGCAAAGCTGCTGGCCGAGGCCGAGCAGGAACTGGATCAGTTCATCGGCCTGGAGGAGGTCAAGACCCAGGTCGCCCGGCTCAAGAGCTCGGTCGCCATGGGCCTGCTGCGCCAGGAGCGCGGCCTGGCCGTCGCCCAGCGCAGCCACCACCTGGTGTTCGCCGGGCCGCCCGGCACCGGTAAGACCACCATCGCCCGCGTGGTCGCCAAGATCTACTGCGGTCTGGGGCTGCTGAAGAAGGAGAACGTCAAGGAGGTCCACCGGGCCGACCTGATCGGCCAGCACATCGGTGAGACCGAGGCCAAGACCAACGCCATCATCGACAGCGCCCTGGACGGCGTGCTGTTCCTCGACGAGGCCTACGCCCTGGTCGCCACCGGCGCCAAGAACGACTTCGGCCTGGTCGCCATCGACACCTTGTTGGCCCGGATGGAAAACGACCGCGACCGCCTGGTCGTCATCATCGCCGGCTACCGCGCCGACCTGGACCGCTTCCTGGACGCCAACGAGGGTCTGCGGTCCCGTTTCACCCGCAGCATCGAGTTCCCGTCGTACACCTCCGAGGAACTCGTCGAGATCGCCAATGCCATGGCGCACCAACGCGACAGCCTGTTCGAGCAGGCGGCGCTGGACGACCTCGGCACCCTGTTCGCGCAGCTGGCGGCCTCCACCTCGCCGGACGCCAACGGCATCGACCGACGCAGCCTGGACATCGCCGGTAACGGCCGGTTCGTCCGCAACGTCGTCGAGCGCTCCGAGGAGGAACGCGAATACCGGCTGGATCACTCCGAACTGGCCGGCACCCATGACTTCAGCGACGAGGCCCTGATGACCATCACCGACGACGATGTCCGCAGCTCCGTCGTGCCGCTGCTGCGCGGCCTCGGGCTCGCCGTGCCGGGGCAGGTCCGATGAGCAACGCCGGCCACGAGGACGAGCGCCGCGGGTTCAGCTCGCGCACCCCGGACAACAACAACCCCGACCGGGTCCGCTACCGCCGCGGCTTCGTCACCAAGCATCAGGTGACCGGCTGGCGGTTCGTCATGCGCCGGCTGTCCGCCGGTGTGGCCATGCACGACGCCCGGATGCTGGTCGATCCGCTGCGCAGCCAGTCCCGCGCGCTGACCACCGGCGTGCTGGCCGTCGTCGCCGCAGTCATCGGCTGCTTCATCTTCTCGCTGATCCGCCCCGGCGGGGACGCCGGCACCGACGTCGTGCTCGCCGACCGGGCCAGCTCGGCGCTCTACGTCCGGGTCAACGACCAGCTGCACCCGGTGCTCAACCTGGCCTCGGCCCGGCTGATCGCCGGCAAACCGGTCAGCCCCAAGGCCGTCAACGCCCGCCAGCTCGACAAGTTCGGCCGCGGTCCGCTGATCGGCATCCCCGGCGCCCCCGAGCGCATGGTCGCCAACACCGCGACCGACGCCGACTGGACGGTCTGCGAGGGCATCCCGGCCGCCGGTGCGGCCGCCGGCGTCAGCCTGATCGCCGGCCCCCCGGCCACCGACGGCGAACGGGCCCGGGCACTGCCCGGTGACCGCGCCGTGCTGGTCGACGGCCCCGGCGGCAGCTGGCTGCTGTGGAACGGCCGGCGCAGCGCCATCGACGTCAACGACCGCGCGGTCACCGGTGCGCTCGGCTGGGGCAACCAGCCTGCGCAGTCGCGGCCCATCTCCTCGGCCCTGTTCAACGCGGTGCCCGAGGGACCCGCGCTGCGGGCCCCCGCCATCGCGGGTGCCGGCACCCCGGCCGGCTACCCGGTGGGCGCACCCGTCGGTTCGGTGGTGGCCGCCTACGGATCCGGCGACGCACTGGACTACTACGCGGTGCTGAACGACGGGCTGCAGCCGATCTCCGGTGTGCTGGCCGCGATCCTGCGCAACACCGATTCGCACGGGCTGACCCAGCCGCCGCGGCTGAGCGCCGACCAGATCGCCACGCTGCCGGTGTCGCATCAGCTGGACACCGCCGCCTACCCGGACCGGGAGCTGCGGGTCGTCGAACCCGCCCAGGCGCCGATCACCTGCCTGCAGTGGGTCAAGCCCGAGGGCGCGGCGACCTCCAGCGCCGGGCTGCTGTCCGGTGCGGTGCTCCCGGTGACCGACGTGAACCGCACGGTCCGGCTGGTCAACGCGCCCGCCGCCCGGGCGGCGATCACCCCCGGCTACGGCTACCTGGTGCAGACGGTCGGCAACGACGCCGCCGCACCCGCCGCCGGATCACTGTTCTGGGTGTCCGACACCGGCGTGCGTTACGGCATCGAGGGCGGTACCGGTCGCAACGACGGCCCCGCCAAGACCGCCGCCGCCCTGGGCCTGGACGGCCCGGCGCTGCCGATGCCGTGGTCGATCCTGTCGCTGCTGTCGGCCGGCCCCGCGCTGTCGCAGGCCGATGCCCTGACCGCGGCCGACTTCACCGCCCCCGCGCCGAACCCGACGGAGAACCGATGAGCAGGCTGATCTTCGAGGGGCGCCGGCGGCTGCCGCGCCCGGCCGCCCGCAAGGGCAGCATCGTCATCGAGGCGCCACCGGAGCTGCCGCGGGCGATCCCGCCGTCGCTGCTGCGCCGCGTGCTGCCGTACCTGATCGTCGGACTGATCATCGGCATGGTGGTCGCGCTGTTCGCCACCGGGATGCGGGTGCTGTCCCCGCAGGTGCTGTTCTTCCCGTTCGTGCTGCTGCTGGCCGCCACCGCGCTCTACCGCGGCAACGACGGCAAGACCCGCACCGAGGAGATCGACGCCGAGCGCGCCGACTACCTGCGCTACCTGTCGGTGGTCCGCGACAACATCCGGGCGCATGCCGCCGACCAGCGCGCGCGGCTGGACTGGTCGCATCCGGAACCCGCCGACCTGCCGGCGTTCGTCGGCAGCCGACGCCAATGGGAGCGCGACCCGCACGACTCGGACTTTCTGGTGCTGCGCACCGGCCGCGCCGACGTGGCCCTGGACGCGACGCTGAAGGTCGCCGACGCCGTCGACGAGGTGGACCTGGAGCCGGTGTCGCACAGCGCCCTGCGCGCGCTGCTGGACACCCAGCGCACCCTGCCGGCCGCGCCGGCCGGGCTGATGCTGTCCCGGATCTCCCGGGTGCGCGTGGTGGGAGAGCCCGACGAGGTGCGCGCCGCGGTGCGCGCCTGGGTCGCCCAGGCCGCCACCTGGCACGACCCGACCGTGCTCGGCGTGGCGCTGGCCGGCTCCGGCCTGGAGTCCGACGACTGGTCCTGGCTGAAATGGCTACCGCACGTCGATGTTCCGGGGGTGATCGACGGGCTCGGCCCGGCCCGCTACCTGCACGCCGACGCTGACCGGCTGATCGCCGCCATCGGACCGGTACTGGCCGAACGCCCCCTGTTCGACGGCACCGCGGACCACGGTCTGCGGCACCTGATCATCCTGGTCGACGACCCGGGCTACGACCTGGACGCCTCGGTGCTGTCCGAGGCGCTGGCCGGGGTGACCGTGGTGCAGATCGGCGGCCCCGACCCGGGCCGCGACCAGTACCCCGACCCGGAGCGCCCCGTGCTGCGGGTGGCCGACGGCAAGATCGCGCGCTGGCTGGCATCGGGCTGGGAGACCGAGATCGAACAGGCCGACTCCTTCTCGCCGGCCGAGGCGGCCCAGTTGGCCCGCGGCCTGTCGCGCTGGGACTCCAACCCCGCCCACACCGGGCTGCGGTCGGCGGCCACCAACGGCGCCACCTTCACCACGCTGCTCGACATTCCCGACGCCTCCAGCCTCGACGTGCCGACGCTGTGGGCGCCGCGCCGCCGCGAGGACGAACTGCGGGTGCCCATCGGTGTCACCGCCAACGGCGAGCCGCTGTTCTTCGACCTCAAGGACGAGGCCGAGGGCGGTATGGGCCCGCACGGCCTGATGATCGGTATGACGGGTTCCGGCAAGTCGCAGACCCTGATGTCGATCCTGCTGTCGCTGTTGACCACGCACTCGGCCGAGCGGCTGATCGTCATCTACGCCGACTTCAAGGGTGAGGCCGGCGCCGACATCTTCCGCAACTTCCCGCAGGTCGTCGCCGTCATCTCCAACATGGCCGAAAAGCGTTCGCTGGCAGACCGGTTCGCCGACACCCTGCGCGGTGAGGTGGCGCGGCGGGAGAACCTGCTGCGCGATGCCGGCCGTCGGATCACCGGCAGTGCGTTCAACTCGGTCGCCGAGTACGAGGCCGCCCGCGACGCCGGGCACGACCTGGAGCCGCTGCCGACGCTGTTCGTGGTGGCCGACGAGTTCACCCTGATGCTCGCCGATCACCCCGAGTACGCCGATCTGTTCGATTACGTTGCCCGCAAGGGCCGCTCGTTCCGGATCCACCTGCTGTTCGCGTCGCAGACGCTGGACATCGGCAAGATCAAGGACATCGACAAGAACACCTCCTACCGGATCGGTTTGAAGGTGGCCAGCCCGGCGGTGTCCCGGCAGATCATCGGGGTCGAGGACGCCTATCACATCGAATCGGGCAAGAACCACAAGGGCGAGGGCTTCCTGGTGCCCGCGCCCGGTGCCACCCCGATCAAGTTCCGCAGCACCTACGTCGACGGCATCTACGAGCCGCCGCGGGCGGCGAAATCCGTTGTGGTCCCGGCGACCCCGCGTCCGCGGTTGTTCACCTCCACCGCCGTGGACGCCGACCAGGACGTCATCCAGATCATCGAGTCCGACCACGTCGAGGACTACGGCCCGCCGCGCAAGCTGATCGCCACCATCGGTGAGCAGCTCGCCAGCGTCGGCCCGAAGGCACCGGAACTGTGGCTGCCGCCGCTGGACGCACCGATCCCGCTGGTCGAGGTGCTCGGCACCGCCGGCATCGCACCCGGGTCCCGCCGCTGGCCGCTCGGCGAGATCGACCGGCCGTTCGAGATGCGCCGCGATCCGCTGATCTTCGACGCCACCTCCGGCGCGGGCAACCTGGTCATCCACGGCGGTCCGAAATCCGGCAAATCCAGTGCGCTGCAGACGTTCATCCTGTCGGCGGCCGCGCTGCACGCACCGGGCCAGGTCAGCTTCTACTGCCTGGACTACGGCGGCGGCGCGCTGGCCAAGGTGGCCGGACTGGCGCACGTCGGCAGCGTCGCCTCCCCGCTGGAGCCCGAGCGCATCCGTCGTACCTTCGGTGAGCTGGAGACGCTGCTGATCGCCCGCCGCCAGCAGGGCGCGGTGCCCGAGGGGGGCTACACCGACGGCTACGGCGAGGTGTTCCTGGTCATCGACAACCTCTACGCCTTCGGCCGCGACAACGTCGACCAGTTCAACACCCGTAACCCGTTGCTGGCCAAGGTGACCGAACTGGCCAACTCCGGCCTGGCCTACGGCATCCACGTCGTGGTCACCACGCCGAACTGGCTCGAGGTGCCGTTGGCCATGCGCGACGGCCTGGGCCTGCGGCTGGAACTGCGGCTGCCCGATGCCCGGGACTCCAACGTCCGGGTGGTGGGTGCCCTGCGCCGGCCGGCCGAGAGCGTGCCGATCGACCAGCCGGGCCGCGGCCTGACCATGAGCGCCGAGCACTTCCTGTTCGCCCGCCCGCAGCCCGAGCTCATCGGCGAACTGAACGCCGCGGCCGCCGGGCAGCGCGCCCCGGAGGTCCGGCTGCTGCCGACCATGCTCGATCCGGCCGATGTGGCCCCGCTGTTCATCCCGCCGGAGCTGGTGGTCGTCGGCCGCCGCGAGGAGGACCTGGGACAGGTCGCCGTGGACTTCGCGGCCAACCCGCTGATGATGGTGCTCGGCGACACCCGCTCGGGCAAGACCAACCTGCTGCGCCACGTGATCCGCACGGTCCGGGAGAACTCCACCGCCGAATCGGTGGCGTTCACCGTCATCGACCGCCGGCTGCAGCTGGTCTCCGAGCCGCTGTTCACCGACAACGAGTACACCGCCAACATCGACCGGATCACCCCGGCGATGCTGGGACTGGCGGCGCTGATCGAGAAGCGTCGGCCCCCGCTCGGCTTGTCCCCGGCGGAACTGGCCGAATGGTCGCGCCGCGGCGGCTCGGGCGAGCACACGCACTACCTGATCATCGACGACGTCGACACCATCCCGGACGGACCGGCGATGTCCGGCCCGTACCTGGGCCAGCGGCCGTGGACCCCGCTGATCGGGATGCTCGCCGAGGCCGGGGATCTGGGACTGCGGGTGATCGTCACCGCCCGGGCCACCGGGTCCGGGCACATGCTGATGACCAACCCGCTGCTGCGCCGGCTCAACGACCTGCAGGCCACCACGGTCATGCTGTCGGGCAACCCGGCCGACAGCGCCCGCATCCGCGGACACCGGTTCGCCCGCGCGGCGGCCGGGCGCGCCATGTTGTTCGACGACGGCGACCAGCCCACGCATCTGCAGCTGGTGCTGGTGCCCGATCCGGTCGGTTCCACCCAATCGCATCTTCGCAATCACCAAGGAGAGGAGTTCGGCTCATGACCCTGAACGTCGTTCCCGAAGGACTGGCGGCCGCCGGCGCCGCTGTGGAGGCACTGACAGCGCGACTGGCCGCGGCCGAAGCCGGTGCGGCACCGCTGATCTCGGCCGTTATCCCGCCCGCCGCAGACCCGGTCTCGCTGACCAGCGCCGCCGGTTTCAGCGCGCACGGCGCCAACCACGGCGCGGTGGCCGCGCAGGGTGTCGCCGAACTGGGCCGCTCCGGCATGGGTGTCGGGGAGTCCGGCGTCAGCTACGCCACCGGCGACGCCCAAGCCGCGTCGAACTACCTGATCGCCCGCGGCATCTGATGGTCGCCCCGGTGTGGATGGCTGCACCGCCGGAGGTGCACTCCACGTTGCTGTCTGCCGGGCCGGGTCCCGCGGCACTGTGGGCCGCCGCCGGATCCTGGACCGGGCTGAGCGCGGAGTACAGCGCGTCGGCCGCCGAACTGATGTCGATCCTGGCCGACGTCGGCGCGGGTGCTTGGCAGGGCCCCAGCGCCATGCAGTACGCCGCCGCCCACGGGCCCTACCTGGCCTGGCTGGAGCAGTCGAGTGTGAACTCGGCGGCCAACGCCCTGGCCCACGAAGCGACGGCCGGTGCCTACACCGCGGCGCTCGCGGCCATGCCCACGCTGCCGGAACTGGCGCTGAACCACGTGATCCACGGCGTGCTGATCGCCACCAATTTCCTTGGTATCAACCTGATCCCGATCGCGGTCAACGAAGCCGACTACGTGCGGATGTGGATCCAGGCGGCCACCACCATGGCCACCTACGACGCGGTCTCGACGGCATCGGTGGCGACCGTGCCGACCGATACCCCCGCGCCGATGCTGATGTCGGTCGATGCGAGTGAGGCCGTCGCCCAACCGGCCAACCTGGCCGCGACCCGGCAGGCGGCGGAGAGCCGTTCCGCGCTCGCCGCCTCCGACGGCATCAGTTCGGATCTCACCCCGAGTTGGTGGAGCCAGAACCCGATCGTCACGGCCCTCGCGGATTACCTGCGGAGTTCGGTGGGCGCATTCGGTGGCAACCAGCTGGCGGATTTGATCCAGTATCCGCTGGACACCTTGCAGTGGCTGGCCGCAAACCTGTTTACCAATCCCGGTGCGGTGCTGCCCTTCCTGCTGCTCGCCGGCTATCAGGCGTTCTTCCAGCCGGTCGGCTGGGGCACCTGGATCGGGATCTTCCTGTCCCCGCTGCTGCTGCCGTTGGCCCTCGGTGCGGGTCTGGGCATGCTCGGTCTGCTGGGGCAGATACCGGTGGCCGGGCCGCCCGTCGATGGCGGCATGCAGGATCAGCCGCAGGATGGGGTGCGCCACGACCAGCAGTACCCGGCGGTCAGCGTCGCACCGGCACCCCCCGGCGCCCCGGCGGCCCCGGCCGCGCCCGCGGCATCCGGTGCTCCGGCCGTTGTCGCCGCCCCGGCCGCACCGGTGGCCCCGGCGGCGATGATCGCCTACGCGGTGAAGATGGACCCAGAGGAGGGCGTCGGACCGACGCTGACCGATCGCACCGGGGCCAAGGCGCCGGCAGCAACCATCCCGGCTTCGGGTGCGGCTGCCGCCCTGGCTGCCGCGGCCGCGGCCAAGCGCCGGGCCCGTCGCGCCCGGGGGGCATCGATCAAGGACCGTGGTCGCAAGTACGAGTACGCCGACCTGGACGCCGACGAGGCCCCGACGGCCGGGGAAACCCCGGAGCCGGTCGGTGCCACCGCACGCACCGCGTCGGCCTCGGGTGTCGGCGCCAGCACGTTGGGCGCGGCGGGACTGTTCACCGGGACCGCGGTTGCCGATACCGACGCGATCGGGCTGACCGCGCTGCCCGAGGACGAACTCGGCGCCGGGCCGCGGATGCCGCTGTTGCCCGGCGGCTGGGGCCACACCCCGCCCGAGAACACGGGAGGGGAGGACCGGACAAACTGATCCCGCATCCCGACAACTCCGTAATGACCACCAGAATCCCTGTTCCACAACCTGATTGGAGAAGATGACGATGAGCCTTCTGGACGCTCACATCCCGCAGCTGGTTGCCTCCGAGGCCGCCTTCGGTACCAAGACCGCGCTGATGCGCTCCACCATGGCGGCCGCCGAGCAGAGCGCGGTGTCCTCGCAGGCGTTCCACCGCGGCGAATCCTCGCTGGCCTTCCAGGCGTCGCACCACCGCTTCCTGGAGGTCGCCGCCAAGGTGAACATGCTGCTCGACGTCGCGCAGGCCAACCTCGGCGACGCCGGCACGACCTACGTGGCGCAGGACGCCGCTGCGGCCAGCACCTACAACTTCTGATTCCCCCGCTAGCAGAAAGAGAAAGGACCGACCATGGGTCAGATCATGTACAACTACCCGGCCATGCTGGGTACCTCGGCCGAGATGACCGGCTACGCAGGCACTTTGACCGGCCTGGGCGCCGACATCGCCGCCGAGCAGGCCGCACTGAGTGCCTCCTGGCACGGCGACACCGGCATGAGCTACCAGGCCTGGCAGACGCAGTGGAACACCGCCATGGAGGAACTCGTCCGGGCTTACCGGGCGATGGCCGGCACCCACGAGCAAAACACCGTCACCATGATGGCGCGGGACCAGGCCGAAGGCGCGAAGTGGATGTGAGCTCCAGGCTCACCAATCTGGCGGTAAGCGGTGGCCGCTAACGCCGTCGAACTGACCGTCGAATCCGCCTGGTTCATCGCCGAGGAGTCGGCGGCCGGTTCCTTCCCCTGGGTGCTGGCCGTCACTCCGCCGTATTTCGATGCCGCTGAGCGTGGCCCATTCGCCGACCGGCAGCGGGCCGCACTCGCGGATCTCGGGGTGATCGTCGACGGTCGGATCAACCCGGCCGTCGTCGACTGGGTCCGCACGGTGTGCTTCCCGGATCGCTGGCTGGAGCTGCGTTTCGTCAAGCCGGGATTGCCCGCGACCAAACCGGGACAGCCCGATTCGGCGGCGGAGGCGGATCTGCTGCGCGGACTGGTCGCCAAGCGCGGTGATCGCGTGGTGGTGGCCTTGCGCAGCGGCGGACTGCTGACGCTGACCTCGATGGACGCCGGCCACCCGCGCGACCTGGTGCCGATCGTCACCGCCGGCCTGGCCGTCGCCGCACCCGCGGTGTTCCCCGGGTTCGCGCTTCCGGCGCGGGTCGGGGCCCGGGCCGACGAGCGACTGCGCGCCGGGGTCGGCATCGTGGAGACGCTGGAGTACCTGGGCATCCCGCGGGCCGCCCGGCCGGTGATCGCCGCGGTGTACGGCGGGCGGCGCAACTACGTCGAGATCGTCGCCGGGGCCCGGGGCATCGGCACCGAGCGGACCTCGCCGGTCGGCCTGGGCATCATCGACGCCGAGCCCGGCCGGATCCTGGTCCGCCCGGAGCGCGCCGACGACGGCGAGTGGATCTCCCACTTCGCCCCCGGCACCAGCGACGCCATCGCCCGCGCGGTCGACGACCTGACCGCCACCCTGCCCGACGGCCGCTGGTTCGCCGACGCCCGACTGACCCGAGACTTCACCGGCTGACCGGCCGGACCGAACACCAGCTGCACCAGCACGAGAAGAGAGAACCCGAGAACCCATGACTGTGACCCAGGAGAATCCGGCGGCTGTCGGCCCGGTGTTGCCGATCGTCCGCGTGGCGGTGCTCGCCGAGCGCCGCATCGTGGAGATGGCGCTGCCCACCGAGGTACCGCTGCGCGAGATCCTGCCCGCGGTGGTGCGTCTGGTGCATGCCGACGCCGACGCCGAGGCGGAGGCCGCCGAACCCGGCGCCGGGGGACGACGGCTGTCGCTCGCCCCGATCGGCGGCGCGCCCTACAGTCTGGACGCCAGCCTGGACACCGTCGGGGTGGTCGACGGTGACCTGCTGGCCCTGACCCCGACCCCCACCGGCCCGGCGGCTCCCGGCGTGGTCGAGGACGTCGCCGACGCCGCCGTCATCTTCTCCGCCGCCCGCCTCCGCGGCTGGGGCCTGGCCGACATCCGCCGGCTGGCCCACACCGCCGTCGTGATCACCCTGCTGGCCGCCACCGGACTGGCCGTCGCGCACCGGCTGGCCGTCGGCGGGCTGCTCGGCCTGTACGCGCTGGGCGGTCTGGCCGCGGTCGCCGTCGTCGCCGCCCTGTGGTGGCGCGGCCGCGCCGACGAACTGTCGGTGGCCGCGCTGGTTCCCGTCGGGGCGGTCTTCACCCTCGCCGTGCCGGGATCCTTCGGTGCGCCGCAGGTCATGCTCGGCGCCGCCGGCGTCACCGCCTGGGCGCTGCTGAACATCTTCCTCGGCACCTACGCCCGCAGCGTGTTCACCGCGGTGACCGCCGTCGGCGTCGCGGTCGCCGTGGTCGCCGGGATCGCCGAGCTCTGGCCGGCGTTGCCGCTGGCGACACTCGGGGCCGCGCTGATGCTGGCCGCGCTGCTGCTGATCGTCCAGGCCGCGCCGCTGTCGGCGCTGTGGGCCCGGCTGCCGCTGCCCGTCATCCCCGCCCCGGGCGACCCGGTGCCGCCGGCGCCGGCGGCCGGTGTGCTGGCCGACCTGCCGCGCCGGGTCCGCCTCGCCGACGCCCACCAGAGTGGTTTCGTGGTGGCCGCCGTCGTGCTGTCGGTGCTGGGCTCGGTCGCCGTCGTCGCCCCGGGCGCCGGGGTGTCCCCGTGGGCCTGGTACCTGATCGGCGCCACCGCCGCCGCATCCATGCTGCGCGCCCGCGTCTGGGACTCGGCGAACTGCAAGCGCGCGCTGCTGGCCCAGCCGGTGCTGCTGGGGTTGACCCTGATCGTCATGTTCGCCGTCAACGGCAACTTCGCGGGCGCCGGCTGGACCCTGCTCGGGCTGGCCGTGCTGACCCTCGGCGTGGTGATCGTCGCCGGCAACCCCGGTCTGGCCGAACCCGACGGCTACTCGATTCCCATGCGCCGCGTGGTGGGGCTGTGCTCGGCCGGGCTGGACGCCTCGCTGATCCCGGTGCTGGCCTACCTGGTCGGAATCTTCGCCTGGGTGCTGAATCGATGATCCGCCGGGCGGCCCGGGTCGCCGGGGCTGCCACGGCCGTGCTGGCCGCGGTGGCGCTCAGCGGCGCGCCGGCCGGGGCGATCAACGAGCCCGTCGTCGACGCCGCGGCCCCGACCCCGTCGGGCAACACCGGTCCGAGCGTGCCCATGGCCCAGCGCGGCGACTGCGTCGTCACCGCCCTGCGGACCGGCACCGACATCGCCGCTACGACGGCCGCCGCCCGGCAGCTGAACCTGCCCGGCGCGTGGGCGTACTCCCGCGGTGAGGGCCAGAAGGTGGCCGTCGTCGACACCGGCGTGAACGCCGGACCGCAGCTGCCGAACCTCATCGGCGGCGGAGACTTCCTCGGCACCGGCAACGGCCTGACCGACTGCGACGGGCACGGCACCCTGGTGGCCGGTCTCATCGCCGGCCAGCCCGGCGTCGGTGCCTTCTCCGGGGTCGCACCGGGAGCGGAGATCATCGCGCTGCGCCAGACCTCCCCGCGGTTCTCGCCGAACGCCAACGGCCAGGACCCCGCCGCCACCCGCGCGGTCGCCGACCTCGACTCGCTGGCCCGGTCGGTGGTGCACGCCGCCGACCTGGGGGCCCGGGTCATCGTCATCTCGATGACCATCTGCCTGCCTGCCGACTCCACCCTGAACCAGTCCGCGCTCGGCGCCGCGCTGCGCTATGCCGCCCGCGACAAGGATGCGGTGATCATCGCCGCCGCCGGTGACATCGGCGGGGCGAACACCGACTGCCAGGCCAACCCGCTGGGCGGGATCGCCGGCGGCGCCGACCCGCGGTCCTGGGGCGGGGTCGGCTCGCTC
>WBZQ01001516.1_pt1 | contig 16048 bp, 16 predicted proteins | sample 5204251 | NCBI WGS metagenome assembly WBZQ01 (sample SAMN12412402, study PRJNA552823) | activated sludge metagenome | isolation source: activated sludge from nitrification reactor of wastewater treatment plant... | place: USA: Virginia | collected 2017-09 | reverse complement strand
CGCGACGTTCGGCTTCGCGGTGCCCACCGCGGTGCCCGGCGTGGACTCGTCGCTGCTGGACCCCCGGTCGACGTGGCCGATCCCCGAGGAGTACGACGCGACAGCCAAGAAGCTCGCCGACGAGTTTACGACCCACTTCGCGGTGTACGCCGATGTGGCCGACGACGAGATCAAAGCCGCCGGCCCGGTGATCTGACGGCACCGGCGTCGGTGGCGTGGCCGTCGGCGCCACCGCGATACCATTGGGAACATGGGCACCGAGATCCAGACAGCCGAGTTCATCGTCGACCAGCTCGCCCCGCTCGACGTCAGGGTGCACCCCATGTTCGGCGAATACGCGCTCTACTGCGACGAGAAGGTCGTGGGGTTCATCTGCGACAACACGCTGTTCGTCAAGCCGACCGACGCCGGCGGGGCGATCAAACCGGATCTCCCGCTGGGCAAGCCGTACCCCGGGGCAAAGGACTACCTACAAATCGCTGGCGATCGGATCGAGAACCGTGAGTGGCTTCAGCGGCTGATCAGGGCGACGGCTGACGTGCTGCCGGCACCGAAACCGAAACAACCGAAGCTGCCGCGCAAGTAGGTGTGCCGACGCCTCACGGGCGTCAGGAACGCGGTGGCGCACCCCGCAACCGGCACAGCGAACTGCGCGGGCATTCCCGGTGCCACCCAGGTAACGCCGAACCCCCGAGCGGTTGCACCCCAAGTCGCCCACGCCGTCGGAGATGCCTCGCCGAGGTTACCCGCCCTCGCGTACGGCCACAGGATCGCCCGCCTCGTGCTGCAACGTTCGCCGAATACGCCGGACCAGATCCTCGGCTCGGCGGGACCCCGGTGTCGCGGTGGCCAGCAGGCCGGCGAGGTTGCCCAGGTCAAGGACCTGAGCCCATCGCAGCCAGTCGGAAGACAGCTGTCCGCCCGCCGTTCGGTATGCGGTCGCCGCAGCCTCGCAGAACGTCGGCGAGGGCCGCCAACGCATGAGCTGACCCAGGTCCATCAGTGCCGGGCCGGCCAAGGCAAACTCCCAGTCGAGCACCAGCAAGGTGCCGCCGGAGGCGCAGTGAACATTGGACGGCTTGAAGTCGCCATGCAGCAAGACAGGTGCGCCGGCGGCAGCCCGCAGACGAGGGAGCTCCCGATCGAAGAGGCGCCGCGCCAAGCGTCGAAGCTCCCTCGCCGTCTCGCCGCTCACCGTTTGCAGCCGCTCCTGCACATGGTCGGCCACGGCCGCCGGAAAGTCTGGGAGAGGGTCGGCCACCTCGAGTTCAACTCCGAAGTGACCCGCCACTTGGTAGCCGGTGCTGTGGATCTCAGCCAGTGCCCGGCCAGCCGCCGCGCCGTGCTCGGGCACGTCACTCAGCGGCCGATGGTGCACGTACTCCAGCAGCAGGAAGTCTTCGCCGTCCGCCAGGAGCCGGGGCACGCGGAAAGAACCCCACGGGTGCGACAGCAGCGCCTTCTCCCGTGCCAGCGCGCGTCGGTCGCGTCGGTAGATGCGCAGTACGCGCTCGGTCCCCACGCGGATGTTGACGTTGGCGTGGCCGCCACCGAGTACCTGGAGCGGGGCGGTGTTGGCCCCGATGCGGCGCTCAACCTCGTCTCGCGCGATGATCCGCGTACTCGGTGCGCGCTCCCAGTCTGCTTCGGGATCGGCGAGGAAGGCCACCGTGGTCAGCCGATCACCCGGAAACCCAGACGACCGCTGCGGCCGGGCACGTTTGTCTGCAGGTCGGGTCGGCGGTCGAACGCCGGCGGACAAACAGGCGAGCCTCCCACCCCTGATTGGCGGCGCGCCAGCTCGGGCCGATCACGACGGCGGTCGGTTCCAGCCCTTCACGCCCGAGGCGGTTCGCAGCAGCACGCGCTTGAGGCCCCAGGGCAGCACGGACCACAGCGGCACGATCAGCGCGCGCGCGAGCTTGGGTGCGTGCGGCACCGGCGGCACGGTGCCGAGCTTGCGCATGGACGCCTCCATCAGCGACTGCTCGCTCAGCGAGCGCATGCGGCGCGACAGCGACGGCGGCGGCTTGACGGCAGCGGGACGCTCTCCCGGCTGGTTGGGGGTGCCGATCGCCGCGAGGGCCTCGCGCACGGCGAGCTCGCCGTGGCGGCGTGCGGGGGAATCCGGCGGGGCTGGCGGCGCCGGTCGGCCACCCTTGCCGAACAGCGCGACCTTGTCGGGGCCCAGGTAGTCGCGCACCGCTTCCGGAATCTGGTGGGCGCTCACAGCTTGCCCAATCCGTTCTGCGCCGCCGTGGACATGGGCTCGTACAGCGCGCCGATCGGCGGCGAGTACACGTTCTCCATCCACGCGATGTCCTCCAGGGTGGAGCCCTTCTTCATCGCGAAGGCCAGGAAGTCGGCGCGCTCCTTGATGCCCTCGCCGCCCACCATCTGGGCGCCGATGAGCTTGCCCGTGCCGGGTTCGGCCAGCAGCTTCACCGTGATGAGCTGGGCACCCGGGTAGTAGCGGGCGCGGCTCACGCCGGTGGCGGTGCACGACACGAACGGGATGCCCGCGCTCGTGGCGAGGTGCTCGCCGAAGCTGGCCCCGCCGATCTGCATCTGCCCGCCGATCATCCCCCACGGAATGTAGACGGCGTTGTAGCGCCGGCCGCCGCCGCCGGCGTTGGCGCCGGCCACGCGCCCCTGCTGCATGGCATGTGCGCCGGTCAACCCCTGCACGGCCACGTTGGTGAGCCCCTGCGGCACCTCCACGCAGTCACCGGCGGCGAACACGCCCTCCATCGAGGTGCGCATCGATTCGTCCACCACGATGCCGCCGGTCGAGCCAAGCTTGAGCCCGAGCTTCGTGGCCAGCGCGGTGCTCGGCTCCTTGTGGGTGGCCACCAGACACATGTCGGCGGGGATCTCCCCGTTGCTGGTGCGCACCGCGGTGAGCTGGCCGCCCGAGCCGACGAGTTCGGTGACGTCGGTGCCGAAGTGGAGCTGGCAGCCGAGCTCCTCCAGGCTCTTCTGTACCGGCTCGGCGATGTCCGGGTCGGCGACCTGCGCGAGCAGCCACGAGGCCGGATCGACCAGGTGCGTCTCGATGCCGCGGTGGGCGAACGCAGTGAGCATCTCGACGCCGAGCGGCGTCGACTCCAGCACCACCGCCTTCTTCACATCGTTGAGGCGCTCGTTCAGCTGCACCCCACGGCGGATGTTCTTCACGTAGGTCACGCCGTCGAGGTCCGCGCCCGGCACCGTGGGCAGCAGATAGTTGAAGCCCGTGCAGACGATCAGCTTGTCCCAGTGGATCGTCTCGCCGCCTGCGGTTACGGTGCGCGCCGCGCCGTCCACGTCGGTCACGACCGTCGACCGGCGCAGGTCGACCCCGGAGTCCACGTACTGCTCCGGACCGGCCAGGAAGAGCCGCTCGAACTCAGGGATCTCCTTGCCGAGCACGTAGGGGATGCCGCACGGGGAATAGGCGACGTCCTCGAACTCGGTCAGGCAGATCACCGTCGCGTCGGGGTTCGTGCGTTTGGCCATCGACGCCGCGCTGATCCCGGCGGCCCCGCCGCCGATCACACAGATCGTGCCTGCTTCGCCCACGTCGACCTCCCGGTCGTGTTCGGTGTTCCGCAACACTCTCGATTCGCGACCCGACAGTCAAGCTGGTCAACCCGACAGTGTCGCCGCGACCGCGGCATCCACGACGCGAAACAAAGGTCATGGGTGTCTGACACCGTTTACCTTTGTGTCGCCGGCTGCCTAACCCTCGTGGATGCGGTAGGTGATCGCCGGAGGGTGCTGGAGCGTGTTGGTGACCCAGCAGTAGCGGGCACCGAGCTCGACGCACGGGGCGAGCACCTCCTGCGGGGCGGAGCTCACGACCGCGACCTCGTAGGCGTCGTGTCGAGGCTCGCCCGGTGCGCGGTGGGGTGTGACCTCGACCGCCAGATCAGCGAGCTCCACACGCTTCTTGCCGGCTGCCCAGGCGACCGCCAGGCACATGCACGAGGCCAGCGCCGCCGCCAGCAGCTCGGTGGGCATCGGACCCGTGTCACCGCCCCCGAACTCGGCCGGTTCGTCCACTCGGATGGAGTGGCCGCGGGCGGCGACGTCGGTCGCAAGGCCCCCGGCCCAGGTCGCTCGCCAGGTTGCGTATCCCTCGTCGGCATCAGCCACGCAGAATCCTCCGGTAGATCGCCTCGTGCCGCTCCGCGCACCGTATCCAGCTGAACGCCGCCGCAGTCGCACGGCCGCCGGCCACCAGACGCGTCCGGACCTCACGGTCGCCCGTCGCCCGCACCAGCGCGGCCGCCAACGCAGCGACATCGTCCACGCCGACCATCAAGCAGTCGCGCCCGTCGCGCAGGTGCTCACGCAACACGGGCAGATCACTCACGACTGCCGGTGTGCCCGACGCGAGTGCCTCCAGCACCACCAGACCAAAGCCCTCGAGGGTGGACGGGAAGGCCAGCACGTCGGCTCCCCGGTAGAGCGTCGCCATCGCCTCGTCCTCGATCGGACCGAGGATCGCGACGTCGCATTCGGCCGGGATCGCACCACGCCCTTCGTGCACCCGCAACCCGAGCTGACGAACATCGGCCCACCACGCGTCGCGATAGGCACGGTAGTCGAACAGCGTCTCACCTCCGGCGATCGCCAGCAGCGCGCCGGCCGGAAGCGCCGCGCCCGCCTGGGCGAACGCCCGAAGCAAGGCGCGGCTGCCCTTACGTGGTTCGATGCCGCCGACGGCGAGCACGGTGGGACGCGCTCCCCAGCCGAAGTACTCACCGGCCGCGGCGCGCGTCGCCGGACAATCCGCGAAACGTCGCTCGTCGACGCCGTTGGCAACCACCTGCGACTGCACACCAAACTCCTGGCGTACCTGCCCGACCCAATACTCGGACACGCAGAGACGGTGATCGACATCCACGATCGATGCGCGCTGGCACCGTTCCAGCACAGGGCTGTCGAACCGGTCGACGTGATGGATCGTGCGCACGACTGCGGGGATGGCACCGTCGGCCCGCAGCCGCAGCATCGCGCGCGCCGACAGGCAATCCTCGGCATGGTGGATGTCGGCGGGCCCGGCGCCTGCCATCGCGTCGGCGAGCGCGTCCGCGTAGCGCAGGATGCGGTCGTCGATGGGCTCCTCGCGACGCTCCACCGGCACCAGCCGCGTGGGCACCGCGGGCTCGCGGAAGAAGCGCGCCCCGTCCGGTGAGAGCGCCCACAGCTCCACGTCGTGGCCACGTGCGGCCAGCGCCTCGGCCAGGCTCAGCGCGTGCACCACCCCGCCGCGGGCCTTGGTGGAATAGGTCGCCAGGCGGATCGACAGGGGCGCCTCGGCCGGAGCGTCCAGCTGCGTCACGCGACCAGGTCGGCGGCGATTTGCGCGGCGGCGGCGTTGGTGGGGGCCACGATGACGCCGGCCGCCGTCAGCGTGCCCACTTGTGCGGACGCCACCTGGGGGTCGGCCTCGGTGCCGCAGACGTGCGCGACGACGACGAGGTCGTCACGTCCAGCTCGCAGCTCGGCGATGACGGGTACCAGCGCTCCGGCCGGGTCGTGATGGCTGCCGAACCCGAGTACGACGTCCAGCAGGACGACCCCGATCTGCCGATCGGCGCCGACGTCGGCCAGCATCTCGGCGCGCGCGAGCGGATCGATCATCGGGTGCGGACGGCCGCGGGTGTACTCCTCCTCACCCAGGTCGAGGCACGCGTGGACCCCGGCCGGCAGGGGGCCGGCGAGCTTGGTCGCGCCGCCGGCCGGTGCGTTGGTCAGCACCGTGCCCAGACGGGCCGCAAGGATTGCCGCCGCCTCGCTGCAGAGCGTGCCCCCCGAGAACAGGCCGCGGAGCACTCCTCCAGAGGTACGACCCGCCGGCGCCACTGCTGCCGCAGGCGCGGGCACGTCGTGGCCCGCAAGCGTGGCCGCCGCGCGCGCCGCCTCGTCCAGGGTCGCGCAGATGCGCACGCCGCGGGGGTCATCCTCGCGGTCCAGCCCGACGAAGCACACCGCACTGGGCTTGCCGGCGGCGGCGAGCGCATCGACCACACGGGCGGCGACCTCGGGCGCCGGCGGCTTGGACACGCAGAGGATCACCTCGGTCGCAGGGTCATCGCGCAGGCGCCCAACCGCGTCGAGCATCGTGATCGCCCCCACGTCGGCGTACAGGTCACGGCCGCCGGTGCCGTAGCAGGTGCTGATGCCGGCGCCGAAGCGGTCCACCAGCACCGTCACCTCCTGCGCACCGGTGCCGGCCGCAGCCACCACGCCCACCGTGCCCGCCCGCACCACGTTGGCGAACGCGAGGCCCACGCCGCCGATGATCGCCGTGCCGCACCCAGGACCCATCACGAGACGACCGAGGCGATGGGCGCGTTGCTTCAGCGCAATCTCGTCGGCGAGCGACACGCCGTCGCTGAACAGCATCACGTCCATTCCCGCACTCAGCGCTCCGTGCGCCTCGAGCGCCGCGTAGTCGCCGGGCACGCTGATGAGTGCCACATCGGCCGTCACATCCGTGAACCGCTTGGCGGTGGCCGCAGCCGCGGTGCCCGCCCCCGCCGCGGCGCGGGCGTCGAGCACGGCGGCGGCGGCGGCAATGGCGGCGGCAGCACCCTCGCCCTCCGCGATCACCACGAGGTCGTCCGGCCCGACCCCAGCCAGATCGTCACTCCAGAGCCCCCGCGCGCGCACGTCGTCGAGATTCGCCGCCGTGCCCATGAAGCACACCGCGCGCGCCACTGCGGCCACGCCCTCCGCCGCGCGGGCCGCGGCGAGCATCTTGGCGCTGTCGGCCCACCGGCCGGCCCGCACTTCGGTGGCGATCATGCCCACACCTTCTGCCCATCCGAGCCTACGAGCAGCGGCTCGGTCTGCGATCCCATCGCCTCGTCGTCGGTCTCGCGGGCGCGAAGCAACGAGCCGCGCCCGCCCTCCAGCAGGATCGCCGCCGGACGCAGGTGGATGAACGGCGACGCCTGCGCCATGGCGTACGCGCCGGTCTGGCCGATCCACACCAGGTCGCCCACCCGCAGGGGCGGCAGCGGCACTTCACGCGCGATCGCGTCGTGCTGCAGGCACAGCGGGCCGAACAGGCTCGTCGGTCGCTGCGGCCCGTCATGCGCGGCCACCACGTGCACGGGCGAGCGCTTCCACAACACGCAGGGCACCTGGGTGATTCCGGCGTCGACGACGACCGCGTTGCGACCGCGCCGTTCCACCACCCGTACGAGCAGCCAGCCGCTGTCGCGGATGAGCGCCCGCCCCGGCTCCAGGATGATCTCGCGCGGTTCGTCACCCAGTTGCTCGCGCACAGCCGCTACGTACGGCGCCAGACCGGGGGCCGCGGGCCAGCCGCCGCCGAGATCGAGCCACTCGATGCCGCCGACCTCGTCGGCCACGCGCACCAGGTTGGCGGCCGCGGCGGCGAAGCGCTCGACCGGCACCGGGTACTCGACGGTCACACCGTGAATGGGCGGCCCAGTCGATGGCAGGGGCCCCAGCTGGTAGGCGCCCAGATGCGTGTGCAGCCCGCTCAGGCGCAGCCCGGCGCGATCCAGCATCCGTGCGGCGGCCAGCACGTGCCGGCGGGTGAGCCCGAAGCGATCGAGGCCCTCGCGGCCCGGCGGCGACATGCGGATGCCGATGCGCGCCGCCGGCGCCACGTGGGCACGCAGCGCGACGATGCGGCGGATCTGCTCGGCGCCGTCGGCGATCACGGTCGCGCCCTCACCGAGCGCCAGGCGCAGATCGGCGTCGGGCTTGTGGGGACCGTTGAAGATGATCGCCCCGGGCGGCACGCCCGCCCGCCGGGCCACGCGATACTCGAAGCCGGACGCGACCTCGGCCCCGGTGCCCGCGCGATGCAGGCGCCGCACGATGCCCATCAGCGGGTTGCTCTTGAGCGAGTAGGCGACGGTGACGCCGGCACCCCAAGCAGCGCAGAACGCGGCCGCCGCCGCGGCCATCCGCGTCCCGTCGAAGACGTAGAGCGGCGTGCCGAACCGTGCGGCGAGCTCCTCGGCGCCGCTCGGCGGTCCATCGGGTTGGGCCGGCACGGCGCGGATCACGCCGCGTGAGGTCCCCGACCTCGATGGTCGCGCGTGACGTTGGGTCCCTGACCCCGAAGGGACCGCCCGGGAGCGCGGTTGCCCGTTGCGATGCGCGGCCACACATGGCGAGCCACCCGTCCCACCTCCTCCAGGTGTGGATACCCCGAGGCGATGATCATAGCCACGCCCACCTCCCGGTAACGCTCCAGCCAGCCGGCCACATCGTCGTAGCTGCCGACCAGCGCGGTGCCGGCACCACCACGCACCGAGCGGATGCCGGCCCAGAGTCCGGGCGCCACCCAGTGGTCCGCATCGGCGGCGATCGCGTTCATGCGGGCCTGGCCCACCGAGTCGAAGCCGGCGTACTCCTCGGCCCGCGCACCTTGCACCGCCGCGGGCGCCACCAACTCACGCGCGCGGCGGCGGGCAGCGGCGGCGTGGGTGCGGGCGATGATGTGCAGCCGCACGCCGAAACGCAGCGGTCGGGAGGTCCGCGCGCGGATCGCCGCGATACGGGCCGCGATCGCGTCGGGGTGCTCACCCCACATCAGATAGGTGTCGACCGCGCGACAGGCCAGATCGACCGCCGCGTCGCTGGCGCCGCCCAGGTAGAGCGGCCCGTCGAACCGTCCCGCCAGCTCGTCCACCAGGGCGCCCAGACGGCGGTAGCGCTCGTCGTGACCGGTGGCGGGGTTGCCATAGCCGTCGACCGGGCCGCCACCGGCGACGAGGTTCAGCGCGATGCGGCCCGGGGCCATCGCCGCGAGCGTCTGCGCCTGGTGGGCGATCAGCGCCGGATTGGTGGTTGCCGGATTCACGGCGACGATGAGGCGGATGGTCCGGGTGCGCACCGCGAGGCCGGCGGCCGTGGTCCAGCTCTCGGCGAACGCGGCATCGGGTGCGAACGAGTCGTTCACCACGCCGGTCGGGATGAGGATCTCGCGCGCTCCCGCGCGCTCGGCCGCCCGTACGACCCGCAGCAGATAGTCGAAGGTCGGGGCGCGCTCCGGCGCAAGCGTACCGAGCCACCGGCCGTCGCCCTCGCAGGGGCAGTACCACGCGAGCTCGAGCCCCGCGGCCTGCGACCCGTTCGGCTGCCCTGTCGCAGCCGTCACCGGCGCGAAGGCGTGCGGATCAGCTCGGCCAGCCGCGCGCCGCGCGCGGTGCCGGTGGAGGCGAAGAACGCGAGCACCCCCTCACGGTAGACGCCGCTGCGCGCCTCGGCCGCCGCATCGCCGATCACCGCACAGAACCGCGCCAGGGCGGCCGGGTTCGGATCGCTGAGGTTGAGGCGGATGGTGGTGGTGGCGCCCACCTCGCCCAGTCCGTCACCTGGGTAGACGGCGACCTTGCGCTTGCACAGCGCGACCGTCAACTCCTGGGCGCTCGTCGCCCACGGCGTGCAGTCGACCACGCAGGAGAAGCCGTACTGCGGCGCGACCACCGGGGTCGCCACGGTGCACAGGGTCTGCAGGTTGCGGCGGATGACTTCCTCCCCACTGCGCAGCCAGTCGGTGTCGCCGAGCGCAGCCATCGCGCCGGCCTGCGCCATGACGTTGGTGTTCAGACGCACGACCGCGATCTTCACCTGCAGGCAGGCGCGCAGCAGATCCGGTGGGCCGCCCAGGGCGCCGATGCGCGCCCCGGCCAGCCCGTAACCGTGGGCGAAACCACTCGACACCAGCACGGTCGCGTCGGGATGCTGGGCCGCAAGCGCGGCCAGGTGGTGATGTTGCGCGTTGGGATCGACCCGGTGGGCCGAGTGGGTGGAGTCGGCGAGCAGCACCAGCCGACGCTCCGCCGACAGTCGCAGCAGCCCCTCCAGCTCCTCGCGCCGCTGCACCGTGCCGAACGGGTTCAGCGGATCGCACACCACGATCATCTTGGTACGCGGTCCGATCGCAGCGGCCACCTCGTCGGGGTCCAGGCGCCAACCGTTGACCGGGCCGAGCTGGACGAACCGGGGCACCGCGCCGCTCAGTCGGAAGGCCGGCACGAAGTGGAAGTAGCCCGGGTCGGTGCAGATCACCTCGTCGCCCGGGTTGAGGCAGGCGAGCGCCGCATAGCCAACCCCGGCCTGCGCACCCTCGGTGCCGATCACCTCGAAGTCGGCGTCGCGCGCCCGGCCGAACAGCTCCACACCGAAGCGATCGCGGTAGCCGGCGTTCAGGTCGGGCGAGTACGGACCGACGAGCTCGGCGGTCGCGGCCGCCGCCATGGCCTTCAGCGCCACTGGCGACGGGCCGATGTGGTTCGCCATCCAACCCAGATCGGCCCACTCCTCGCGATCGAGCGCGATCTGGCCGTCGCGGTAGATCTCGGCCGGGTCCCACCCCAGGATCCGGTAGGCATCGCGGTAGGTCATGTAGTTGCCGAACCCTTGCGGATCGGCCAGCACCGCCCGCGCACGATCGGACACCGCCCAGCCAGGCGCCCCTCCGGGAGGCCGCCACGTCAGGATCGACGGCCGCGCGCTCACGGCACGATCCGCGTCCCGGCCCGACCCGCGAGGGCATCCACCGCACCGTCGAGCGAGGCGATGATCGCCGTGCGCCGCTTGGCGTGCGTCACGAAGCGCACGGCGGCATCGACCTTCGGGCCCATGCTGCCGGCAGGAAACTGCCCGTCGGCGAGATGACCGCGCGCCTCGGCGACCGACATCTCGTCGACCCAGCGCTCCCGGTCGGTGCCGAAATCGAGGGCCACGCGGTCGACGCCGGTGAGCAGCAGCAGTGTGGCGGCACCCACCTGGCGCCCGACGAGCGCAGCGGCCAGGTCCTTGTCGATCACGGCCTCGATGCCGTGAAGTGTCGCATCCCGCCGCACCACCGGGATGCCGCCGCCGCCGCAGGCGATCACCACCGGGTAGCGGCGCAGCAGCCCGGCGATCTGCGCCCCCTCCACCACCTCCACGGGCACCGGAGACGGCACGATGCGCCGCCACCCCCGCCCCGAATCTTCCGCCACGTCCCAGCCCCGCGCCTGTGCCAGGCGGCGGGCACGGCCGGCGGGGAAGAATGGTCCGATCGGCTTCGACGGCTTGGCGAAGCCCGGGTCGTCCGGGTCGACCACCACCTGCGTCACGACCGCGGTCACGTCGCGCGGCAGTCCACGCTCCGCCAGGGCGTCGCCGACCGTCGTGGAGAGCAGCCAGCCGAGCTGGCCCTGCGTCATCGCGCCCAGCACGTGCAGCGGCTGGGCGGCCGCGCCCGGTCCGAGCGCCTCCTGGGCGAGCGCGAGGGCGCCCACCTGCGGGCCGTTGCCATGCACGACCAGCACGCGCAAGCCGGCGGCGACCAGATCCACCACGGCTGCTGCCACCTGCCCGGCCAGCCGGGTCTGCTCGTCGAGCGTACCGAGCCCGGACGGCGCAAGCGCGTTCCCGCCGACCGCGACCACCACGATCTCAGCCACGCAGCGCCACCAGATTGGACCGCGGCTGGCCGAAAAGTGTGCATCGTTTGTTCGTCACAGGGCCAATCGATTCGACGGACGGGAAAGGAGCATAATCCCCTCACGTCGGCGCGGCACCAGCGGCGCGACGTCACAGCCATCCTGTCAGTGGAGGTAACCCGTGGCGAAGATCGATGGACCGAAGCCCCAAGAAGGCCAGGAGCTTTTCGATGTCTCCGAGAAGGTTTTCCCGGACTTGAAGGCGGAGCCCGGTGAAGAGGCGTACATCTTCATGCACACCGTTCCCTACGAGGGGTCGGTCGGTCTCGTAAACCTGCTCACCGCGACGCGCCTTGTGCGCAAGGGCTTCAAGGTCAGCCTCGTGCTGTACGGACCCGGAGTGCTCATGGCATCCGGCACCCGTGGCTACCCGAGCGTCGGCGCCGAGGCCTTCCCCGGCCACATGGCGATCAACAACCAGCTCAAGACGCTGCTCAAGGAAGGCGCGACCATCTACGCGTGCCGCTTCGCGATGGGCGCGCTGTACGGTCAGCGCGAGGACGACCTGATCCCCGGTGTGAAGGCGTTCAACCCGCTTGACGTGCTGGACTGCGCGTTGACCGCATGGCGCAACAAGGCGTTCCAGCTGAACACCTGGACCGTGTAGCACCCGTGAGCGAGCGCGGCGACGTCGCCAGTCACTGGTTGGAGGCTGAGAATCGCCTCTATCCGGTGATCAACCTGCGGCCCGATCTCTACGAGGCCGCGGTCGGCGTCGTCCGTACGCTCGCCGATCATCTCGACGCGATTCCAGACCAGGACGCGCTGGTCACGAGCTTCACGGCCGCGACGCGGTCGCAGGACTTCGCGGCCGCCGGCATCGACGAGACGTCGATACCACCGGAGATCGATCGCGACATGGTTCGCGGCGCGGCCTACCAGATCCGCGCCCGCGAGCTCACCCAACGCGCCGCGCAGGATGCGGCGGCGCGCGCGATCCTGCGGGCACGCCAGGCCGGGCAGGCGATCTGCACGGTCTGGGCGTACGGCGACAACGAGCTGTACCCGCCGTACCGCCGGGTCGACATGGCCGTCGACACCGGCTTTGCCATCGTGCAGTCCACGGAGATCGACCCGGACACCATGCGCCCCTGGTTCGTGCTCGCGGCGGTACAGCTTGACCCGGACACCGGCAACGACGAGGGAGCGGATCCTCTCGTCGAGCGCCAGGAGTTCCGGGACGTCGAAAGCTGGCGCGCGGCAGCCGCCGAGCTGCGCCGGACGCTCCTCAACGATAAGGAGACATGATGCCCCTACCCGACGGCATGAAGCGCTACGTCATCGACGGTCACAGCCACATCGGTGAGATCGAGGCGTGGCCGTTCTACGGCATCGACTACCCGGTGAAGCCGATCGTCTACGACTTTCCGAAGGCGAAGGATTTCATCAAGTTCATGGACAAGCACGGGATCGAGCGCAGCCTCGTGATGTCGAACTACGGCATCCCCAAGCCCGAGCAGCCATTCAGCCTCAACCCGATCGTCATGGACGCCGCCAGCACCACCGACCGCATCCGCGGCCTCTTGTGGGTGTCGTTCCTGCCGCGCGATCGCGAGCACACGATCGAGTCGCTCAAGCACGCCGGCGAGGCGGGCATCCTCGGCCTCAAAACGACGTTCCTGCTGGGCGGCAACCCGAACCCGGCCGAATGGGACGAGGAGACGCGCCAGATCGCGGACATGTGCTTCGACGTGGCCGAGAAGCATGACTACGTCTTCCACTTCCACACGTCCGCCGGCGGTGCCAGCGACATCAACAACTTCATCCCGATGGTGGAGGAATACGGCAAGCGGGTGAAGATCCACCTCGTGCACTTCGGCGGCGGAGTGAGCGGCCACATCAAGCTGGTGCCGAAGTTCCTGCAGTGGGTGAAGGACGGCTACAAGGTCTACACCGACACCTCCTGGGCCATCGGCTTCGGTGCGCGCTGGCTCCTGGTGGAGATCGAGAAGAACGACGGCATCGGCGCCGACCGCGTGCTGTTCGGCTCGGACGAGCCCTGGTCGGACTTCATGGGCGAGTACTGGAAGATCGAGGGGGCACCCGTGAGCGAGGAGCTCAAGCGGATGGTGCTGCGCGACAACTTCGAGAAGCTCCACGGCGACCGGTGGTAGCGCCGGACCTCAAGACGATCGCCGTCGAGCTGCAGTCGCTCGGCGTGCGTACCGTCGCCCCGTCGAGCCCGGGGGCGACCCGGGCCGGCGGCGCCGGCCCGGCCGACGCGGGCTTCGTGTGGATCGACGGCGCCCCGCTTACCGTGCCGGTGCACGGCGACTACGTGGCGAGCTCGCCGTACGAGCTGCGCATGCACGACAACGGCCGCGTCGGCACGTTGCACCGTGACGACATCGCCGTGGGCACGGTCACCCTGCACCCCCGACCGAAGATCTACGACCTGGAGACCGCCGACGGCACGCCGTACTGGAAGATCGGCCTGATGCACCTGGACAGCTTCGCGTCCACGGTGTTCCAGCGCTGCGTCTACTGGGGCACCAGCGACCAGTGTGGCTTCTGCTCCATCGGCACCTCGCTGAAGAACGGCAGCACGATCCCGGTCAAGACTCCGGAGCTCCTGGCCGAGGTGGCCGAGGCCGCCGCACGTCTGGACGGCGCCAAGGATGTGACGCTCACCACCGGCACGCCCAACCGCAAGGATCGCGGCGCCGGGTATATGGCCAAGTGCGCCGAGGCGATCCATGGGGCGAGCGGCCTGCCGATCCAGGTGCAGATCGAGCCGCCCGATGACTTCGCCTGGTTCACCACCCTCAAGGAGGCCGGCACCGAGGCACTGGGGTTGCACCTGGAGTCGTTCGACGCCGACGTGTTGGCGCGCGTGGCGCCCGGCAAGGCGGCGCAGGGCATCGACTACTACCTGCGTGCCTGGGAGGCGGCGGTCGACGTCTACGGCCCGGGCCAGGTGTCGACCTATCTGATCCTCGGGCTGGGTGAGACGAAGGAGTCGGTCATCGCCGGCTGCCGTGCCGCCATCGAACGCGGCGTCTACCCCTTCGTGGTGCCGCTGCGGCCGTCGCCCGGCAGCCTGCTGTGGTCGTCCACGCCGCCGTCGCCCGACTACATGCGCGCGGTGTACGAGGAGGTCGCCCCGCTCATCGCCGAGGCGGGCTTGCTGAGCCAGGGCACCCGCGCCGGTTGCGTGCGCTGCCAGGCGTGCTCGGCTTTGTCGACGTTCGAACGCGCCTTCGGTGGAGGTCGCAACGGTGAACCCGTCCCTGCCACCGTCTAGGGAACGCCCCGTCGCGGACGTGCGGCTCGCCGCGAGCGACGCGGAGCTGGCCGGGCACTTTGCGGTTCGGCACGAGGTGTTCGTCGACGATCAGCGGCTGTTCGAGCAGACCGACCGCGACCATTGGGACGACACGGCGCTGCACGTCGTCGCGGTTTACGACGGCGAGGTGGTCGGCGCCGTACGGCTCTACCCACTCGACGAGGCAGGCCTGTGGCAGGGCGACCGGCTGGCGGTGACCCGCCGCGCGCGCCTGCTGCGGGCGGGTGGGGCGCTGGTGCGGTGCGCGGTGGCGACCGCCGGCGAGCTGGGCGGGCATCTCATGATCGCGCGGATCCAGGAGCCGAACGTCCACTTCTTCACCCACCTGGGCTGGACCCCCGTCGGCCCGATGGTCCACTACCGCGGCCTGCCGCATCAACGGATGACGATTCCACTGTCGGGCGCCGCACCGACGTTCACGCTCGAGCGCTACGAATGGGCGCTCGGCGCGAACGGCTAGGGCCTCGCTCCCGCACCTCCGGAGCGCCGTCCGGGCTGCGTGAGCGCGTCCAGCGACAGGGCCGCATCGACGACACCGGCGTCGAGCCAGCCGTGCTCGAGCACGAGGTCGCGCACTGTCTTCCCCGTCGCGATCGCCTCGCGAGCGATGGCGGTGGCCCGTTCGTAGCCGAGGACGGGTGAAAGCGCGGTGACGAGGGACGGCGAGGTCTCGACCTGGCGGCGCGTCCAGTCCGCGTTGGCCGTGATTCCCGCGACGCACCGATCGGCGAGCACCTCGATCGCCGAGCGCAGATGCGTGAGCCCGCGAAAGAGCGCGAGGGCGATGACCGGCTCGAATGCGTTCAGCTGCAGCTGACCGGCCTCCGCGGCCATCGTGATCGTCACGTCGCCGCCGATCACCTCGAAGGCCACCTGGTTCACCACCTCGGGGATCACCGGGTTGACCTTGCCGGGCATGATGCTCGACCCCGCCTGAACCGGCGGCAGGTTGATGTCGTTCAGGCCAGCACGCGGCCCGGACGACAGCAGGCGCAGATCGTTGCAGGTCTTCGACAGCTTTACGGCGACGCGCTTCAACACACCCGACAGCTGCACGTAGTGACCGGTATCCGGCGTTGCCTCCACCAGGTTCGTGGCGGTGATGAGCGGCAGGCCGGTGAGGTCGACCAGGTGGCCACACGCGAGCGGCGCGTACGCCGGGTGCGTGTTGATCCCGGTGCCGATGGCCGTGGCGCCGAGGTTGATCTCCATCAGGAGCTCCTGGGCCTCCGCGAGCCGCGCCTCGTCCTCACCCAGCGCCACGGCGAACGCCGAGAACTCCTGCCCG
>WBZQ01001515.1_pt1 | contig 16052 bp, 18 predicted proteins | sample 5204251 | NCBI WGS metagenome assembly WBZQ01 (sample SAMN12412402, study PRJNA552823) | activated sludge metagenome | isolation source: activated sludge from nitrification reactor of wastewater treatment plant... | place: USA: Virginia | collected 2017-09 | reverse complement strand
GGCGGCACAGGCCGCCGCCTCCGGCTCATCGAGCACGATCGCCATCAGCGCCGAGGTATCAACCGCGATCACGCGGGCAGGCCATCATCGCCGTACAGAAAATCCTGACTGCGCGCCGCTTCCGGACCCGCCGCGGCCTTGGCGCCACCCGCCGCGCGCACGGATTGCAGCAGGGCGCGCCGCGACGTTCGGTCCGGCATGCCGGTGACCGGCACCAGCCGCACGGCAGCATGACCGTGCCGGGTCAGGATAACCTCATCACCAGCCTCCGCCCGTCGAACAAGTTCGGTCAGTTGTCCTTTGGCATCGCTGACGGATACGCGCATGACACACTCCATCCGCAACCACATCTGATGGCAGAACTGATAGACCAAATGTTGGTCCAAATTCAATCGCGCTGATGAACGGGTCCAGGCCGAGCGGATGAACGCCGTGGCCTACCCTTCCGCAAACTCCGTCAATACATAACGCACCACCTCATCGCCCACCACGCTCGGCTTGTGCCGATGCGCCGCACCCGCGGGGATGTGCAGCATGTCGCCCGGCCCGGCCGCGACCGTGTGCGTGTCGAAACGATACTGAATCCGCCCCGACAGGATGAACACCGAATGCCCGGTCACGCACCAGTCGCCCTCGGACCCGCCGGGCGCGCGTTCCTGGTAGCGCAGCGCGATGCCGAAGCCGCTGACGGCTTCGCGGAGTTTCAACCGCTCATTCACCGCGTGCAGCGGGTGATCGGCGGCGCGGAACAGATAGGGGCTGTCGGTCATGGCGCGATCCTGCCCCGATTACGCGGGCAATGCCATCGCATCCCGGCAGGTTTCCGCCAGATGCGGGGCGAGTGCCCGATAATCCGCGGCCCGTGGCGCATTGGGCCGCCAGGCCAGGCCGAGTGTCCGCCAGGCGCTGGCGCCGGCCAGGGGGCGCAGGACCAACCCCGTGCCCTCGGCGATGCCGGCCGCGACGGCCAGCCGCGGCAAGAGCGTCACGCCCAGCCCGCCCGCGACCATCTGCACCAGCGTGTGCAGGCTGGTCGCGGCGAACCCGTCCTGGTCGCCACGCTCCCCGCCCAGCAGCCCGCACACGGCCAGGGCCTGATCGCGCAGGCAGTGCCCATCCTCCAGCAACAACAGCCGCTCACTGGCCAAAGCCGCGACCGGAACGCTCGGCTGCGACGCCAGCGCATGACCCGGCGGCAGGGCCAGCAGGAACTCATCCCGCGCGACCTGGGTCGCATCGGCTGATCCGCAGTCGCATGGCAGGGCCAGCAACAACACATCCAGCCGGTTGGTTTCCAGCCGGTCGACCAGACGAGCGGTCGTGTCTTCGCGGAGGAACAGGCGCAGCCGGGGGAAGGCGGCGCGCAGCACCGGCATCAGCCGCGGCAGCAGGAACGGGCCGATCGTCGGGATCACGCCCAGGCGCAATGGCCCGCTCATGGGTTCGCGGGCGGCGGCGGCGGCCTCACTGACGGCTTCCAGCGCCGCCAGGGCTTCCCGCGCGCGCACCACCAGATCGAGCCCAAGGGAGGTGAACACCACATGCCGCCCGGCGGAGCGGTCCAGGATCTGGGTGTCCAACTGCCGTTCCAGCGCCAGGATCCCGGCCGAGAGGGTCGATTGGGTCACCGCGCAGGTCTGCGCCGCGCGTCCGAAATGCCGGCTTTCCGACAGCGCGACCAGATAGCGCAACTGCTGCGGGCTGGGCAGGATCGTCATGGCCGAGGGCCGCTGGTGGCGTCAGGGCTTGCGGAAGAACGCCTCGGCCGCGCCGCGGTGGGATTGCTTGCGGCCGATATCGGCTTCGACACGGGCGATCTCCTCGCGCAACTCGTCAATGTAGTCGCGCAGCTCGTCGATGCCCAGCGTGTCCAGGACCAGCTTTTCCAGGCGCGTGCGTTTGCGGATCGGGGTGTCGTCCTCTTCGGCCATGCCATCTGCTCCGTCGGTTCGTTCGGCGGTGTATGATCGGCGGTTTCGTATCACCTTGAACGAGCGTCGTCACATTCGTCGGCACGGACGGCTGTCGGGGGGGGGGTCATCAGGCGGCGGTCGGGTCGATTCTCCTTTGCGTCTCAGAAATCAGTTGCGTGAAAACTGTCCAATTTTCCGATACAGTCGCCGCCGACACTTCGCCCCGAGGGCTCGACCCGGGATACGCGACGACAGTGCGTCGAAGACCCAGGGCGATACTTCGGTCATTGGTAAGCTGGGTAGGACCATTGGGCGAGTTGGTCCGGTACCGTCACGGTCGGGTCAGGCCCGACGGTGGAGGTAACGGACCAACCTGCCCACACACCACGTCTCGCACCGCCCTGAACACCTGATTCCTTTGTGTCTTTGTGCCTTTGTGGTTCAAAATTACCATGCCGACCAAGGATTTCCGGGTAGCCGATGGGCGAGTCCAACAACCCGCCCAATGCCTGGTGGCGAGCCCGTTGAATCGCCACGACCACGCCAAGGCGTCGCACCATGACATCGCCGGCCGGCTGGTTTGCCGCTGATCGTGGTTGGTGGTCGGGGCGATCGCCACGGTACCGCTGTCAGGACCGCGGGCCAGATGGATGAGTCGTTAAGGACGAGTCCCTCAGGCGGCCCACGGCACGCGCCGGCCAGGATCGTGTCCGCGGTGCGGCCTGTTCGCGACATGCCCGCACCGTCTTGCGTGACTACAGGGCCGGCGCCAGCCTGGGTGATTCCGCGTGCAGCCGAGCGATCGCCGGTCCCGGCATCCAGGTTCTAACGATAGTGTCAGATTTGTTAGGAACAGGCGCGGTCACGATCCCCCGCCGAACCATCGGTGCGGGCGGATTGGCCGGAACGACTGGCGGCGGCGCGGGATCGGGCGACGGCGCGTCGGCAACCGTCGCGGCGTCCAGCTCGGCGTCCCGTTGCGCCGGCTCGACCGCTTCCATCAACCGCTCCGCCGCGATCCGGCTGCGCATCAACGCCTCCAGCTCCGCCGCCGCCTTGTGCCGCGTGCGCATCATCGCGTTCGCCTGTGCCCGACATTGCATCATGACCTTCAGATCACCCGCGTTTTCAACCGCCCCCCGCAGCGCGTCATGCGCGTGCGCATCCGCCGCGACGATGGTGATCGCCAGCGAGGCTTCCTCGGACGATTTCAGCGGCCCCATCTGCTTCAGCATGCACATCGCGACAACGTCGCGGTCGCGCGCCGCCTCCGGCGAGGCATCCAGCGGCGGCGGCATCATGGCCAACAGACGCGCGAACATTTCGCTGGCAATGATGCGGGAGAGATAGGGAAACGCGTACATGGACTTCCAACCGTTGCAAAACGGTGGCGCTTATAGAATAACTTCTATCGTTAAAGCAAGCAAAATCGTCACACCCGACAAACCAGCGCGCGGGGCGGGTCGAAGCCGGCAATGGCAGGACCACAAGCCCGGACCGGATCACGACGCTTGACCCACCAGGGCGCGCTTGCCATATCCCCCGCTCCCGCCAGGTGCCAACCTGGCACCGGTATTGTCACCGGCCGAGAGAGTTCAACCCATGACCCTGCCGCTGATGCCCAAGGCCACTGCCGTGTGGCTGATTGAAAAGACCGCGCTGACCTTCACGCAGATCGCCGATTTCTGCGGCATGCACCCGCTGGAGGTCCAGGCCATCGCGGACGGAGAGGTCGCGCAGGGGATCGTGGGCTATGACCCGATCGCCAATGGGCAGGTCACGGCCGAGGATATCAAGCGCTGCGAGGCGGATTCCAATGCGCGCCTGAAGCTGGCCGCGACTGCCCTGCCGGTGCCCAAGCGGCTGCGCGGCGCGCGCTATACGCCGGTGGCGAAGCGCAACGACCGGCCGGACGGAATCTTGTATCTGCTGCGAAATTTCCCGCAACTGTCGGATCTGCAGGTCGGCAAGCTGCTGGGCACGACCAAGGACACGATCGAGAAAGTGCGGAACCGCTCGCACTGGAACAGCGCGAACATCAAGCCGCGCGACCCGGTGATCCTGGGCCTGTGCAGCCAGAGCGACTTGAATGCCGCCGTGTCCAGCGCGAATGAGCGGCTGGAGCGTGAGGGCAAGGCAGTGCCGCAACCACCGCCGCCCGAGGCGGACGAAGCCGCCTGAGGCCGCGGCTGCCTGCGATGCGAACCCGGTCAGTTCACCGTGGTTCGCAGCTTCTCGATCTCGTCCTTGAGGTGCAGTTTTTCCACCTTCAATCGTATCAGCAGATCGCTGTCGGGACGGGGACGCTGGTCTTCGTCGAGGATGAGCTGCTCTAGCGTGGCATGTCGCTCTTTCAGAGCATCAAGACGAGCGTGCAAGTCCATGGTCGTTCCACCTCCAGTTGCTACGGAGCCTTCGACCGCCACCGCCATAATGGTGGCGGCAGGGAAGCCTAACCCCATCCCAGCGCGCCGCGCCAGTCCCAAAATGGCGTTCGCGGCCCTGTGTGCGACATTATTTTTCTGCTAGACTGGCCCCATGCTGACCGATCGTGATTCCCTGCTGCGCAAGCTGCACGAGCTCCGCAGCGAGCACCGAGACCTCGATACGGTCATCGCCCGCCTGGCCGACCAGGGCGCGGCGGATCAACTGCATCTGCAACGGCTGAAAAAGCGCAAACTGATGCTGAAGGATGAGATTTCCTGGCTGGAAAGTCGCCTGATCCCGGACAGCATCGCATGAGCTTGCATGCCTCGCCGCTGGTCGGTGTGATCATGGGCAGCCAGTCCGACTGGGCCACCATGACCCATGCGCATGCCACGCTGACCCGACTCGGCATTCCGCATGAAACCCGGATCGTCTCGGCCCATCGCACACCCGATCGTTTGCGGGAATATGCAACCACAGCGCGTAGTCGCGGCCTGAAAGTGATCATAGCGGGTGCTGGTGGGGCAGCACACCTACCGGGCATGTGCGCCGCCTGGACATCCCTGCCCGTGCTGGGTGTCCCGGTCGAATCGGCTGCCCTGAAAGGCATGGACAGCCTGCTGTCCATCGTCCAGATGCCCGCCGGCATTCCCGTGGGCACGCTGGCCATCGGGCGCGCCGGCGCGGTGAACGCCGCCCTGCTCGCGGCCTCGATCCTGTCGACCGCCGATCCGGACCTGACCGAGCGCCTGACCGCGCTGCGCGCCGAACAGACCCAGTCCGTGGCGCAGGAGCCGCAGGACCTGCCCGCGCACCCGTGACCGTCTTCCCCCTTCCCCCCAACGCCACGATCGGCCTGGTCGGCGGCGGGCAACTGGGCCGGATGTCCGCCCTCGCCGCCGCGCGTCTGGGCTATCGTTGCCATATCCTGACCCGCGAAACCGACAGTCCGGCCGCCCAGGTGTCGCACGGGGTGACGATCAGCGACTACACCGACCCCGTCTCGCTGCGCGCCTTCGCCGCCCAGGTGGATGTGATCAGCTTCGAGTTCGAGAATGTCAGCGCCGCCGGCCTGGAACTGCTCGCATCCCTGAAGCCGGTGCGGCCATCGCCCGATGTGCTGCGGATCAGCCAGGACCGCATCGCCGAGAAATCCTTCCTGAACGGCGCCGGGGTCGCCACCGCCCCCTGGGTGGCGGTCGGCTCGCTGGCCGAACTGCGCGACGGGGTGGCAAGCCTGGGCCTGCCCGCGGTGCTGAAGACGACAAGGCTGGGCTATGATGGCAAGGGCCAGGCCATGCTGCGCGACCCGGCGGATCTGGAGCCGGCCTGGGAACGCCTGGCACCGAAGCCGCTGGTGCTGGAAGGCTTCGTTGATTTTGCCCGGGAAATCAGCGTGATCGTCGCCCGCGGCGCGGATGGTGCGATGTCCTGCTTCGATACGGTGGAAAACCGCCATCGCAACCACATCCTGGATCTGACCCTGGCCCCGGCGCCGGTTGCCCCCGCCATCGACCAGGCGGCGCAGGCAACCGCCCGCCGCGTGGCCGAGGCGATCGGTCTGGTCGGGCTGCTGGCGGTGGAGATGTTCGTCGACCGCGACGGGCGCGTGCCAGTGAATGAAATCGCGCCACGGCCCCATAACTCCGGGCACTGGACGATCGATGCCTGCCCGGTCAGCCAGTTCGAGATGCATATTCGTGCCATCGCCGGCCTGCCCATGCCGCCGGTGACCCGCCATTCCGACGCGGTGATGAAGAACCTGGTGGGTCCCGAGGAAACCGCGCTGTGGCCGCGCATCCTGGCCACGCCCGGGCTGATTCCGCATCTCTACGGCAAGGACGCGGCGTATCCCGGCCGCAAGATGGGACATGTGACGCGTCTGTTCCCCAAGGGCGGGCTGCCCGGCGATTTCGGCATCGATGCGGCGCTCGGGTTTCTGGCGACACCCAGGACACAAGATTGAAACCCGCGCCCGGGCATGATCCCGGGCATGACGGACCGATCCAGGCTGGCCGGGCTGGACGCGCTGCGCGGCATCGCCGCGATGGCGGTCGTACTGTATCACTACACCGCCTGGTACGCCGAGGAGATGGGCGGCCACGCCCCGCCCGGATCGTCGCTGTTCGTTCCGTTCGGCCATTTTGGCGTCGAACTGTTCTTCATCATCAGCGGGTTCGTCATCTTTCTGACGCTAAGGCAACGCCGGCAAACAAGTGCTTCAGCACGCCGGCAAGGTTTCCAAAAAAAACAAATGCCTAGGTCTTGTTCGACCCAGCCGATCGATTCGATCAATGTCGAACAAGCCCTGAGCCGGTCGGACAGTGTCGTGGGCTTCGCCCGGTCCCGCTTCGCGCGCCTGTATCCGGCCTTCCTGACCGCGATCCTGGTGACGCTGGCCGTCGATGCCTCGGGCGTGTCGGCGTGGCGCGTGCTGGCCAACCTGACCATGGCGCCGGAACTGATCGGCGCCCGCCCGATCGATGGCAGCTACTGGTCGCTGCAATACGAACTCGTGTTCTACGTCCTGGCGGCGTTCTGCGTGTTGGTCATGCGCTGGCGCGCGCCGGAAATCCCCTGTGCCGTGTGGCTGGCGGTCGCGCTGGCGGTGCGGCTCAGCGGCTGGGACCTGGAGTTCCGGACGCTGGAACGCCTGTCACTCGCCTGGTTCGCGCATCTGTTTGTGATCGGGATCATGCTGTTCCGCCTGCATGCGGGTGAGGCGACCCGGCTGAGCTGGGTGGTGCTGGCGGTGGCGCTGGAAATGGCGTTCCTGGGGCCGCACTGGGCGTTCCAGCCGATCAACCCGATCGTGTATGGGCTGATGATCGCAGGCTTCGCCACCCTGGTGTGGTTCGCGGTCACGCCGCGCGGCGGTATGCTGGCGATCCCGCCGCTGCGGTTCCTGGGCCGCGTGTCCTATCCGCTGTATCTGGTCCACCAGGCCCCTGGGTTCATCCTCATCGCGCGTCTGGAAGCGATGGGCGTCCCGCCTGACCTCGCGATCGGTGTAGCGATCACCGCCGCGATCCTGCTCGCCTGGGCGATCACGGACCTGGTCGAGGCCCCAGTCGGCCGCTGGCTGCGCCGTCCGCATAGCCCCGATCCGGCCCCTGCCCTGCCGCCGGTCCGGTCCGGAATTTCCTGACGCCGCGGCAGGCGGATCAGCCCGCCCGCGCCCGGAATCGGGTCCCCGGCGCCGGCGGGGTCTCCGGCGGGCCGGCAAAGCACTGCGCCAGGCTCATCCAAATGCGCGCCGGCTCCCCCATGACGCGCAAGGGCGTGTCGGCGACGTTCCGCGTCTGCGTGACGACCTGGCAGAATGCCTCGACCGGCCCCTCGACGCGGTTCGTCTCGCTCGGGTCGTTCCAGGTCCAAGCGGACCCGTCGGGCGCCGTCAGCGCGACATGCGGGGCCGGACCCGGCGGGGTCTGCTGGCGGTTGGCGAAGGTCCAGCCATAGGTGCGCACACCGATCTCGGCGATCTGGCGCAACCGGTCGGTCGGTTCGCGCGTCGCGCCGGCCAGGTCGTAGATCGCCTGCCCATGCGCCCAGGTTTCCATCTGGCGCGCGGTCGTGAACATCCGCAGGCTCATGTCGGGGCCAGCCCATTTCAGCCGGGTCCCGACCGGCAGCGCCCCAAGGCGATCAGCCAGGCCGAGCGCGGTTTCCCGCCAGCGCTGGCGCAGCCGGGGGCCGGTCAGATCGCCCATCCGCGTCCGGGTTTCCTCCAGCCGCGTCATGCCGGCATCGCGCCTGGCCTGGATATCCGCGCGCAGGCGCGTGAATGCCTCGGGCGAGTCGACCGACGCAGCGGCCATCTGGTCGCCGGCATGCAGATGCTGGATCACATCGTTGATGGTCCAGTGCTTGAACTGGGTTTCCCGCGCCCAATCGGCATCGGGCAGCGTGACCAGCAGGTCGTGCAACGCATCGACCTCGGCGCGGAAATCAATAGCTTGCGGCAGCATGGGCGTTCCTCGTTTGGCGGGGCGTCACAGGACCGGCACGCCCTTGTGTTTGGCCTTTTCTTCCGGCTCGACATGGATCGTCACGACAAGATGTTCCATCTCGGCCCGCAGCGCGTCCTCGATCCGGTCGCATATGTCGTGCGACTCGGACACGGTCATCGAGCCGGGGACGACGAGGTGGAAATCCAGGAAGGTCAGCCGCCCGGCATGGCGGGTGCGCAGGTCATGCGCCTCCAGCGCGCCGGTCGCGGCGCCGGCAACCACGCTGCGAATGCGCTCGACGATGGCGGGATCGGGTGCGGCATCCATCAACCCGTTGGCGGAGCGGGAGATCATGGTCATCCCGGCCCACAGGACATAGGCGCCGGTCGCCGCGGCGACGATCGGATCCAGCGCCACCAACCCGGTCAGCACCGCCAGGGACACACCCGCCGCCACGCCGACGGATGTGACAACATCGGACAGCAGATGCATGCCATCGGCGTTGAGCGTCGGGGATCGCAACGTCCGCCCCGCGCGCAACAGCACGACCGCCCATCCACCATTCAGCGCGGTGGCCAGCGCGTTCACCGCGATCCCCGTCCAAGGCTGGTCGAAACGCGTGGGCGTCCACCAGGCCGACCAGGCCTGCTCGAAGATCGACAGCGCGGCCAGCACGATCAGCACGCCCTCGATGATCGCGGCGAAGAACTCGGCCTTGTCATGGCCATAGGGGTGATTGGCGTCGGCGGGGCGGGCGGCGATGCGCAGCGCGGTCAGCGCGACCAGGCTGGCCGCGACGTTGACGATGCTTTCCAGCGCGTCGGAATAGAGCGCCACGCTGCCCGTGATCCACCACGCCGCCGTCTTCAACGTCAAAACCATGACCCCGACCAGGATCGTGATCCAGGTCAGGCGGACGGCTTGGGTCATTCGGCGGCCTGGGTCATCGCCGATCGTCCGGTCAGGGCAATGCCGAGGGCGAGGGCGGCAGCGGCCTGGCAGGGCTCGATGACGGGCAGGCCAACTTCCTGTTCGATCGCATCGCGGTGATGTGCCATCCCGGTGCAGCCCAGGATCACGGTCTGGGCGCCCTGCTCGGCCAGGTCCCGCGCGGCGGCGATCAGGCGGGCGCGGGCGGCGTCGGGGCGCAGCAGGGTTTCCATCGTGGTGTTCAGCGCGACCTCACCGGCCAGCCGGTGTTCCAGCCCCATCGCGCGCAACGCCGTCATGTGCCGGCCCTTCGACGCATCGACGATCGCGATCACGCCAAAGCGTTCGGCGCGCGAAGCCGCGGTCGCGACGGCGGCGCGGAACACGCCCAGCACGGGCCTGTCGGTGCTGGCGCGCGCCGCCTCGATCCCAGGGTCGGAGGCACAGGCGACGACGAACACATCGGCGCGTTCCCGCTCGATCAGCCGGCACAGCGGGTCCACGACGCCGTGCCAGTCGCGCCAGGAATAGATCGCGGGCGGTCCCTCGGCCAGCGTGGCGACGTCGAGCACCGGCCCGCCGGGAAAGCGGAACGGGGCGATCGCCTCGGCGATGCCGGCCGAACACGCGGTTGAACGGTTGGGGTTGATGATCAGGATGCGCGCCATGGCCCGAGGATGCCCGCGCGCGCCGACGCGGACAACCGGTTTCCCCCGAGTCCGGTGAACGCTTCACGATCCGGGCCAGAGGCGCCGCGGCGCGCCGGAATTCGATTTCACGCAATTTCACGGGTCGGCCGGGATGCTCGTCCCATTACTAACGGCAACATGGCTACCATTCGAAAAGCATCGTCGTAGGATGTGCCCAGTCAAGCGACGCCCTCGACAGTTGAGCTGAAAACCCCGTCGGGTCAGCCTGGGAGCATACCAATGTCCGTCACCACGATCGACCATCCGACCGTCTTCACACCGCGGGCCAACGACGACGGTCCCGCGCCGAACATTGCTCCCCAAGGTCTGGTGATGATCGTCGGCGACGATCTGTCCTGGGGTCAGAACCTCGACCTGATCTGCGACTTCTTCGGCCTGGCCGTCGAGCATGTGTCGAGCGACCTGGATATCAGCATCCTGTTGCGCGAATTCCGCCCGATGGCGGTGATCGCCGAGGTCGACGGCCACGGCCAGGACGGCTTCAACGTGATGATGGAGGTCGCGAAGCACGATACCGACCTGCCGATGATGCTGCTGACCGGTCCGGACGCCGCGCTGGCCGGTGCCGCCGACGCGGTGCAGGAGCTGACCGGCATGTCGACGGTGACCGTGGTTCCCGAGCTGCCCCATCTTGCGGGCATCGTCGATTTCCTGTTTCGTGCCGGTCGAGCGGCCGGGATCGGCCGGATGATGCCGGTCGGGTTCGACATGGCAGCGGATTGAACAGGCGGGCGGACTGAACAGGCGGGCTGGCCCCGCTGGGCGCATGACGCGCCGCATGTGACGCGTTTCTATTTCTGTTGGATAACCTTTCGCCCCCTCCCGATCCCGGGAGGGGGTCTTTTTTTGGTTTCGATGGCGGCGGTTGGGGGTGCGATCGATCAGGCCGGCGCTCTCGGCGACCGCGCCGCGAACGCCTGATTTTCTCGATCTCCTGGCGGTCCGCGACTCAGGCCGCCTTGCGCCGGTCGTCCCGGCCCAGCGCCTCGATCAGGAAGTCCTCCAACGCCCGCACCGGGCTGGAATCACCGAACACACGCCCCCGCCCGGCCAGGATAGCGGCGCATGCCCGCTCGCGCGTGCCCGGATCGGCCAGGGACACCGCGAGGTCCACGTAATGATCGGCTGACCAGGCGATCCACGCCTCCGCACCTGCCGCCAGCAGGATCGCGGCACTGTGGCGCGCGCGCATCATCCGCCCCGGCAGCGTGACGATCGGCAGCCCCACCGCCATCGCCTCCAGCGTCGTGTTGCCGCCCGACCAGCGCGGACTGTCGAGATACACATCCGCGCAGCGCAGCAACGCCGGAAAGTCCCGGTGCGGGACCGGCGGCGTGAACACCACGTGCCGGTCCGGGTCCAGACCCGCGGCACGAAAGCCAGAACGCAACCGCTCCGACAGGCGACGCGCGTTGGGGTCGGTCGCGACGGCGCCGATGAAAAGGAACCGTGCCACCGGCAGGCGACGCGCGATCGCGATCAGGATCGCATCGTCGCCCGGGTGGTATTTGAACAGGGACTGGCAGCACAGATAGACCACGGCGTCATCCGCTATCCCCATACCGGAACGCGCCAGCGCATGGGTTTCCCCGGACGGCGGCTGGTAATCGATCGACAGGTTCGGCAGCCGGACCAGGTTTTCCGTGTAGTGGGACTCCCCGTCCTCCGGCTCCATCAAAGTGCTCGACAGGAAATGGTCGATCGCCGGCAGGCCGGTGGTGACCGGGTGCCCCCAGGCCACGCATTGCACCGGCGCCAGCCGCCGGCTGCCCAGCCGCACGGGCAGCGGGTGCATGCCGATCTCGGGGTAGATCAACACGTCCAGCCGATCGGCGCGGATCGTGTCGATCCAGTCAGCCTCGGACCGGGGGCCACGGTGAAACCGCGCGCAATGTCCGGCGAGATCGGCGCTCGTGGCATCCTCACCCTCACCGAGGTGGTATCCGATCACCTCGAACCGCGCGCGATCGAGATGCCGGATCCAGCCGCCGAACAGCTTGGACACGGAATGCAGGTGGAAATAGGCGGTGGCGAAACCCACCCGGACGCGCCCCAACCCCGACGAGACCATGGGGGCCGGCGGGTCGCCCGCCGCCATCATGCGGGTGACAATCCGGCCATAGCGGCGCTGCGCCTCGGTATCGTCATGCCCGTGATAGGACAAATAGAACGGCTTCGCGTTGCCCACCATGGCGGCACCGGCGGCCAGCTCCGCCTCCGTCGCCCCGGGCAGCGCCGCCTCCAGCGCGTCCAGCTCCACCAGATAGGCGGTGCGGCGCTCGGCGATCTCCGCCTCCGACAAGTGCACCACGGTCAGGTGCCCCATGGCGCGTGACAGGCGGGCGCCCAGGTCACGCGGATCGGCTGCCAGGCGCGCGTCCAGCAGGCGCATCGCCGCCGCGGTGAAACCCGCGATGCGCAGCCGGTTCGCGACCGGCAGCAGCCGGGCATGGCCGGGATCGAGCATGGCGGCGCGCGCGCAGGCGACCTCGGCCACAGCCTCGTTCGCGCCGCCGACGCAGCGCTCCGCCAAGGCGAGTTCCACGCCCGCGGCCTCGGTCCGGTTGCCGGCTGCGTCCAGCGCCGCCGACAGCCCATGCCAGGATGGGACATAGTCGGGATGCGACTCGACCGTCGCGCGTTCCAGCGCCAGCGCTTCGGCCAGCGCGCCGGATTTTTCCAGCGCCATCGCCAGGTTATGCGCCATGCGGGGGCCGGGCCTCAGCGCCAGGGCGCTGCGCAGGAACGGGATGGCCTGGTCGGCCAAGCCCGACATCAGACGCGCGAGTCCCAGCCCCTGCAACGCTTCGGCCGTGACCGGATCGGCTGTGACGCGGCGGAAATGCCCCTCGGCCGAGTTGGGGTCGTTGTCGCGCAGTGCCTGCTGGCCCAGCGCCAGGGTGGTCGCGGCCACACCCGCCGCGGCAACGGCCTGGGATTGACCAGATGGATTGAACGCGCAGCCATGGCAGAAGGATGGCTCACGCTCGAAATAACGCGCGGTGAAACCACGCACGCCCTCGGTCTGCCAGGCCTGGTCGAACGGCATGGCCGCCAGCGATACATGACCCATCAGCGACGCGTCGTTTGTCAGGCAGCACGGCGTCAGATACCCGGCCACAGTCACATAGGCGGCGTGGAACGGCCGGCGGCAGCGCCCGCCATTCGGGGTCAGCGCGGCGGCGGGCAGAATGGTCATCCCCGGCAGGCGTACCCGAGCGGCAGCGATCACGCCCAGGGCGGCGGTCTGATCCGCCGGCGTCAGCGCCAACGGGTCGATCGTCTGGTCATAGGAAACCAGCGGCTGCACCTCGACGATCCGCGCGCCCAGCGCGTGCAGCCGGGTCAGCAAATCGCCCAGTTCCGGCAGGTTGCGTCGGCTGAGCACGATGGACAGCGTGACCTGGCCGTTGAACAGCCTCGTCAGGTCACTGATCGCGGCGGCCAACCGTGTCGTGTCGGTGCCCGCCCGCAGCGCCTCGGCTGTCTCCGGATGCAGGCTGTCGACCGAAATGGAGACATGGCCCAGCCCGATCGCCCGCAAATCGGCATAGTATGCCGTGTCGCGCAGCAGCGCATTGGTGTTGAAGCTGACCACGCCGTAGCAGCCGGTTTCGCGTGCCATCCGGATCAGCGCGGGCAGCGCCGGATGCAGGGTCGGCTCACCGATACCCTGCAGGATGATCGCATCCGCTGGCGGCGCGTGGCGCAGGATCGCGGCGAAGCGATCCAGCGGCATATGGGCGTTGTGCCAGGTGCCCTCCGCCATGCCCAATGTGCGCTGACACCCGGCGCAGCGCAGATTGCATCCGGTGGTGATCTCGATCTGCAACCGGCGCAGGCGCGCGGGGGCGGCGAACAGGTTCTGGTCGGACATGCCGCCAGGATGGAGGGGAAGGGTAAAGATTCCGTTCACGCCGCGGCCTGGTCCACCAACCCCGGGTCACCAGCCCCTGGTCCACCCGCCCAGGCCAATCGGGCGAAGCGGACATCGGATGTGGTATGGGACATTTTATTGTCCACAAATGAATGGGATGAACACCGATGTTGCGTGCCGCTTACGCCTGTAGGGCACGCGCCCAACAGCGGATTTGAAACATCCCTCCCGGACATGATCGCCGACATGGCCCGTCAACATCGGTGTTCATCCCATTCATCGGTGGACAAACCTCTGTGGACAAACCTCCGCCGGCCCACCCCAACGACGTCCTTGCCAGACAGGGCTACAAGAGCCGTAACGGCCATTCACCCGATTGCCCTGTCCACCCGCCCCTTGCCACGACGCGCCAACCACCTACGTTCCCAGCATGAGGAAACAGGCCATCGCAACGCTGGCCGTCTGCGCGATGTTCGCCGCACCGGCCAGTGCGCAAGAGCATCAACGCCTGCGCGCGACCTATGAGGTCTATGCCGCCGGCATCGATTTCGTCTCGGCCGAGGTGCGCATCGCGCTGAACCGGTCGAGCTATACGCTCGATGTGCGCTATCGCACCGTCGGCATGCTGGGGATGCTGTATCCCGGGCGCCAGCACAATGTCGTGACCGGCGCCTGGCACGGGTCGGCCGCCAAGCCGCATCGCTATCACGGTGTCGGGCAGTGGCGCGGGCGGGACTATGTGTCGCTGATCGACTATGACCGCGACCAGCCGGAAATCCGCACCCTGCTGCCCCCGATCGATGAGGAACGCGAACCGGTCCCCGCCACGCTCCGCCCTGGCTCGGTTGATACGTTGAGCGCGCTGGCCGGACTGATCGAGCATGTCGGGCGCACCAACCAATGCGACACCGCGGCCACGCTGTTCGATGGGCGGCGCGCGACCCGGGTGGCGGCGCGGTCCGCCGGGACGGAAGTCCTGCCGCAATCCTCCCGGTCATCCTATGCCGGGCCGTCGATCCGCTGCGATTTCGAGGCGCGCGTGATCGCGGGATTCCGCAAATCCGATGACGCGGCGTATCGCGAACGGCCCTATATCGGGTCCGCGTGGTTCGCGCGCCCAGTATCCAACGCGATCCCCATCCCAGTACGTATCACTTTCGAAACTAAATCGCTGGGCCTCGCACGCATGTACCTGACGGGCCTCGCGCCCGATCCGGAGGTGCGAACGGCGGCGATTCCTATCGAGGCGGCACCAGTCGGTTCGCGATCGTCGCCATCTCGGTGATGTCGCGGGCGATCGCGACCGCGCCCTGGGCCATGGATGGCGGGCCGTACCCCCAGGCGGCAAAGATGCAGGGCAGCCCGGCGCCGCTTGCCGCGGCCACGTCATTGGCATGATCGCCCGCCATGATCGCCCGATCGGCGCGCCCGCCGGCCGCCGCCAGCGTCGCCGTCATATGCGCCGGATCGGGCTTGCGGACCGGGAAACTGTCGCCACCGCCCACCGCCCGCATCATGTCGAGCAGGCCGAGCGCGGCGAGGAGCGAGCGGGCGGCGCCTTCGGGCTTGTTGGTGCAGACCGCGAGGTGCCAGCCATCCGCCAGCAACCCGCGCAGCACGGCGGGTACATTGTCGAAGGGCCGGCTTTCCACCGCCGCGTTCGCCGCATAGTCGGCGGCGAATTCGTCGATCGCATCGGGATCGGGCGAGCCGCCGCGGGCGGCGAACGCCTTGCGCACCAGGGCCGCGACGCCGTCGCCCACCATCGCCGCCGTTTCGGCATGGCTGAAAACCGGCAGCCGGCGGCTGGTCATCAACCGGTTCAGCGCCGCCGCCAGGTCGGGTACGGTATCGACCAGCGTGCCGTCCAGGTCCAGCAGCAGTGTTCGCGGCACGATGTCAAACTCCGAAACGTGAATTGAACCAATCCGGTAGCGGATGCCTTTGACAGCGCGCCGGCCGTGCCGCTACCCCCCGGGGTACCCTCCAGCGACCTCACAGCCAAGCAGGAGACGTGCATGCACGCAACCGCCATCATCCTGGCCGCCGGTCTGGGCACGCGGATGAAGTCCGCCCTGCCCAAGACACTGCACAAGATCGCCGGGCGGTCGATGCTGCGCCACCTGATCGCAAGCTGTTCGGCTGCGTTCGATCGTATCGTCATCGTTCTTGGACCGGAAATGGACGCGGTTCGCAAGGAGGCGGCGCCGCACATCTGCGTCGTGCAGCACGACCGGCTGGG
>WBZQ01001445.1_pt2 | contig 16054 bp, 13 predicted proteins | sample 5204251 | NCBI WGS metagenome assembly WBZQ01 (sample SAMN12412402, study PRJNA552823) | activated sludge metagenome | isolation source: activated sludge from nitrification reactor of wastewater treatment plant... | place: USA: Virginia | collected 2017-09 | reverse complement strand
CAGCAATGAGGAACGAATGTGGAGAATCGAAAAGTAGGCGGGGCCGAACAGCGGCTCCACATGGCACTCGATGCCCGCTTGGTGTAAATGAGGTAAAAATTGATAGACGCGATAGCGGCTACTGGGGCCAATGCTTGAGCTTTTCGAAAAATAGGTCACCGTCATGGCGCGCCGCTTCGCCCCGTTGTCTCGAAATATCCACCGGTTGCGCAGGCGGAACCGGCTAGTCAAATAGTACCGGACTTCTCTGGCAAGGATAGATTTTTCGATGTTTGTGCGCGGATGGCGAGAGAACGGCCTCGACAGAAGTGGTGGTCGGTGGCGGTATTTCGACGCAGGAGTCGTGGTTCACACCAGATTACTTCGACGGGCTGATCAACCTCGCGCCTTGCGAACGACACTCACTCTTGAATGCTCCAATCTTCCATGGAACACGTGAGGTGCGGATTGTAGAAAGGATCTCCCTGCCGAATGCATTCCCCCCAGCGACCGAGAAAAAATGCTTCATCATCTGGATCGTGCCCCCCTTTTCTGGACGCGTTCTCATGATGTATCACCAGCGCATCAGGAGCATAAATAATACGGTATCCCTCTCGAATCAGGCGCAGGCAAAGATCCACATCGTTATATTCAACCTTCAAGCGAGGCTCGAAGCCTCCAATATTCGCAAAGGTCTTCGCGGAAATGAGGAGACATGCTGCCGTCACTGCACTACAATTTCGCATCACAGCAGACAACCCATGGTAGTACTCCCGATCCCCTCGAAGATGACGAAAGGCATGCCCTGCAATCCCCCTAATCCCAAGTACTACTCCCGCGTGCTGTATTCTTCCTGATGGATAGAGAAGTTTAGCTCCCACAGCACCAACTCCGACTCGCTGACCTTGACCCACCATGACGCCAAGCCAGTCAGGGGAAACCACTTGCGTGTCGTCATTCAAGAAGAGCAGAAACTCTCCCCTGGCCTTCAACGCACCGTAGTTATTGATATGAGAAAAGTTAAACAGCCCTGGGAATTGATGGACTGCCCATCTTTCTGATACCTCAGCGAGATATTGCTGTGATGCCCGTACGCAACTGTCATTGTCGATCACAATGATCTCATAACGCGGATATGCTGTTAGTTGTTCGACGCTTTGAATGCACTGACGCAGCCTATCCCACCGGTCCCGCGTGGGAATAATAATAGAGACGAGAGGCGTGTCTGACACCTGGAAAACGATCCTGAACTTGCCCGGCGCGATGCACTCCACCACTGCTTGCTCTCCTCGCCTCTCCAAAGCACCGCGAAGCGAGTTCATTTGAGCTTGAGTACTCAGGCGGTCGTAGTGGGAAGGGCTTCCATCAACTGCGCGACTATGACAGAGTACTTTGGGGATACGGCCAACCCTACTCGTCTCCTCCGTATAACGCAACACAAGGTGGTATAGGCCATCATGCCAAATATCTCCCCAGTCCCCACCGATACCGGCAAGAATATTTTTCCGCATGGCACAAAAATGGCTGACGTAATTCATCCCCATGAGGAGATCAGGACTCCAACCTGGCTTGAAGAATGGATCGACAAACTCGCCGTCTTCCCGAACCCTGTCCTCATCAGAGTAAAGAAAATCAAGTTCTGGGCACTCTTGGATGTGCCTGACCACAGTGGAAATCGCCTCAGGAGAGAGATAGCAATCCTCGAAAAGAAAACTCACAAAGTCTCCCGATGCCTCCGCAAGGACATACTCAGCCACACCATCTATCGCCGAAATGATCTTAATCTGAATCCTGCTATCACCCTCGGAATAATAACCTACCTCAGCCTCCAGCATGCTGCTCCGAGACAACTCGCCAATTACAAGAAGTCTCCAATGTGGATACGTCTGAGACCGAAGTGAATCAATGGTTTGCCGCAATCCCTCCTCATCAATCCCACCCGCGACGAGTACCACAGTCACAATCTGAGGCTCGATTATCTCTTCGGCCTCACCACGCATGCGCTGCAAGCATTCCGATGAAGGAATATGGAGACTCCGCCATACTTGATACTGTTCATCTTGCCGATTCAGTGAAAATGGAAGCGCAGAATGATGGCCTGAAACAATGCTGAATAATTTGACAAGACCTTTCCTTAAGCATGCCGAGGCCCCCTCATTCGCGAGAACCTCCCAGAAACGAGCAATAAGCCAACGAACGTTGGCCGATTTTTCCCCTTGGGATAGAAGAAATCGGCGTCCTGAATTATGTCCCCGTTTCAAAGCTTTCCTGCACGATTCTGAAGCTTGCGGAGAGCCGCCTGGTTGATGTCCCTACGTGAGGATATGTGACATCCATGGAGTACGCTTCGCACTAAAGCCTTATTGAGAAACGCATCACTTCATACGTAGAGAGAGCTGCGCTTTCCCCAGCCCAGTCCGGCTTACCCGTTAGCAAAGAGTCGCCTGATAGGAGAGATCAACACTCCAAGGACCTGCTTAAGCCTTGGGTATCGGCTGAGCCAGAAACGCCATTCCGTCATGAACCGCCAGGAATGATAGCGAGCTACTGAAACTAAGTCGCCGCATACGGAGCGTGGCCGGATGCCATCCATGCGGGGTATCACACACACCTCAAACCCTTGTGTTGTAGAAAGGCCACCTTTTGCACGTAGTGTGGCCTCAAGAAACCGTCGCTTATACTGCCTATCCGGCTCTAAATGACAACCTTCCGCCCACTCATTCCACGCATTGATGAATACAAAACGATCTTCCCCGGGATACGCGTTACGCGTCTGGTCCAGCGTTCTCGATAGCCAGTACTCGTAGTTCTCTGGTGTTCCATTCAAAACAACAAGCGCCCGTTCATGCGCACGAGCCGTATTGTCCCAAGATGGGAACACCGTCTTGAAGACATTCTGTTTAGGATACTGCCGCCCCAGATAGGACAAGGCGATATCCTGGTATTCCATGGCATTACCATAAAACTGTTCATAAAATGCGACGCGGTCGTTTACGTTCCGACAATGGAGATTGTGCGGAGGGAACTCAACGCCACTATCAAATCCAAACTGGCGATATTCTTCGTTGCCATGAGTAAGAGCAGCGCACACATGAATCTGTCCGACTCCGATCTCCTCACAATACTCTCGCCATACCTGCACCGTCCGGCGGGGATTCGGCAAATGTTGAGGGCGATACACAATAAGAAGCGGCGCTCCCTCAACCCTGATATATCGTGGGTCCAAAAAGAATGGGATCAGGCTTTTAATAAAATTCAGGTCGTCATCAGGCAGATATTTTTGGCTGATAAGAATTTGCTGCTCAGCAGCATCCCAGCGCCTAGTCCAATTTTCATTCGCCCAGCAAAGGCAGAACGGCATGTCACTATCCCGATCGGCCAACATATCGTCGAGCGGTCGGTTCAAGATTCGTTTACCGGAAAACCAGTAGTAGTGATAACAGAAGCCGTCAATGCCATACTGCTTGGCAAGGTGGATCTGCTCCTGGCGCGTCTCCCGGAGACGTAGGTCATAAAACCCCAGATCAGCCGGCAGATGAGGCTGATAGTGTCCACTAAACCGTGGGGACGCTTTCGTCACATTGGTCCATTCTGTGAAACCTTTGCCCCACCACTCATCATTCTCGGCAGTTGGGTGAAACTGGGTAAGAAAAAACGCGATCAGCCTAGGGCTAGTCCGATCACCTGATCCGGACAAAGTATCCGACATGCTTTGCTCCAATTTGATACTGGTTAGGGCGCGAAAGTGACGCACCCACCAGAGTCAAAGGCGGATGCCGAGAAGACTGCATATGAGGCGGATCCGCTGCCTAGCCTCTTCACTCAAACGATTGGCAACACGCCTTCTCCACACTGCCGCCAAAGCAGCTGACCTACGACGGTATTCCGGAGGCACCAAAGAGACCGCATCGCCAGAGTAGCTGAGGGGCACAGCCTTGATGACCACCTGGTAGACATCTGCATGGGCACATCGCCTCAATACTTCTTTTACTCCCGCAGAAAGCCTGGACCAGCTTGCAGACAATTCGGTCTCTTCGGGCGACTTTACAACGTATCTGGCCTCAACGATCTTGAGAGCAGCCTGGGCGAACAAGTCTTCGATATTCTTAAGGCAGAAGAAACGGATATGCGTACGATCAAGCAGTCCCCATTCGCGATACTCGAAGTCACCATTGATCAGGCACGACACGACGGCTGCATGCCCCATGTGCGGCAGTGAAATCACGAGATACCCGTTAGAATTAATAAACCCCGCCATCTGCGCCAGAACGGCCCATGGATCATAGAGATGTTCGAGCACGTCGGCCGCCACAACAACATCAAATCGCTCCGTACCATCGAGCAGCTGCGGCCACTCAGCAGAATTCAGATCGGCCCGCATGACAGTCTCACAGTAGGGCGCAACCTTCTCGATTGCCTCGTGATCCAAGTCGAGTCCAGTCACTCGGCACTGCCCGTGCTGTGCCAACAGTTTTGTAATCGAACCCGGTCCGCACCCGACCTCTAAGACCCGCTTGGACGAACCAACCAGACGTGCAACATATGCTGGCGCGGTCTGTCCGCACGGATCAACCGCGAATTCGTACTTGTGCCGGGACGTGGTACTCATTTGCCTCCAAACTCAACGCCGTCTTGACTACCTGAGATCTTTTCATTGCAAGCATTTTTCGGCCCAGACGTATTCCCGGAACTTCAATTAATCGAAACGTAGCCTCTGCGCACACCAGCACAGCACTCACCACAACGCCAGCGCAAACGAAGAAGGAATACGCCCCGATAGCGGGGGCGCACCATTCATAAAGTTTGAGCACCTGCCCCTTCACAACGTGAAGCACGACTGGGTGTACCAGATAAATACTATAGCTGCGCTCCCCCAAATACTGAAACGGACGGCTGGAGATGGCGCTGCTCGGTTGCCAGCCTTGCCAGGCGCAGAGTGCGCTCAGCCCGACTCCCCAAAGCACAATATCCCATCTGGCCGAATTGTAGAGTCGCGGACCCAGATCAGACCCAAGCAAGGCCCCGAGAATCACAGTCGCGGCTAATGGAGCACAAACCCTAGGCAGCCGGGGATACGCCTTTGACAATGTCCCTAGCTGATAAACATAGATGCCCATTACAAAAAAACACATATTCGATGGAAAGGAGAAATAACTCCAGTCAAATTGCGCAGCGGGATCCAGAGCCATATACTGATCGTGCAACGCAGCACGCAAGGCGGTGGTTGCAAGAATGCTGAGGACCAGCAGTACAAGTGCGGACTTGTGGGATCGAATAAGCAGGAGCGCCACAGGAAAAACCGCGTAAAAGATCATCTCCACGCCAACCGACCAGCCGCCCCACACAATGCCAGACTGGGGGATAAGGCCAAACGTGAAGGTCAGATTGAGGAGAATGCCAATGGGGTCCGTTGGCCCAGTCCCCTTGATGAGGCCGACAGCCAGCCACAATGCAAGCATGAAATAGAAGAGCGGCGCGATCCGGAAGAATCGCTTAATGAAATAATGAGATAGCCAGTCGGGCATGTTAATTCGCGGCCCTGTTGAGTGCATCAGGGAAAACGCGCTCAGAATAAAAAACAGATGAACGCCAAAACCAAAGTCTCGCCTGATGAACTCCAAGAAAGTGGGAGCCTTGATACCGCCGACATGAACGAGGTGGAAAAGGACAACAGCTAATGCCGCGATTCCCCTGAGGCCATGGATGCCGGGCAAGAGCCGTTCTTGCTGGACGTGCGTCGAACTAAATTCACGCATATTTATTCGGTTTCAAATCAAATGGCGTCATAACCAGGCGCCAAAATGCTTCCCTCGGAGCAAATAGTGCCGGCCGAGATCAAAGTCATTCTGCGGCAGCGCAGTCACCCCTCGCTTCACGATGATAAAATTGTGATTCACGAAAATCTCTTCGATCAAATCGCATCGGCTGGCAGCCAACATGAACAACTCGATCAGCAAGTTGCTTAGTGCGCGCTTTCCCCCGAAATGGGGATTATCTTTCTGCCACAGATCGCCAGGCCAATGCGCCCAAGCCCAATCTTCAATGACGTAATGACCACCAGGCTTCAGGAACGGGAAAGCAATATTGAATGCCTCGCGCGTCTCTTCGTACAAATGAGATGCATCATCGACGATGATATCGATATCTCGATCGGGAAACTCGGAAAACAGAATCTTCTGCATCGCCCGGCGATCTGCTTGATTCACATCGTAGTATGGTTTGATCCGATCTGGGTTTCCGTGCTTGGCGATGTATTGGGCAAGCGCCTGGACGGGTTTAGGCATGAACTCGACGGCCACAATTTTGTTTGGTTGAAAGAGTTGGTCGTACAGGACTACGCTTCCGCCTTTGAATATCCCCATTTCAAACACATTACCGATTGTATGCCCCCCGAGCATGGCAACCACTTTTTCAATCATGGAGCGGCTCTTACCAAGAAGAAACCGGTCTACTGTAGAGTTTATTCCATGCAACTCCTCAGAGGTATAGGCAACATAGAACTCGACATCATTGATTTTTAGATTCGAATCATTTTCCCAAGTTAAAGCGGGTGTGGTCATTTCTTCCCTTCTACATCTTCTTTGAGTGTTGTACGACCAGACACTTGGCGTCTTCTAAGGAGCGAACCAACCGCACGAAGTGGTTTGGTTATTTTCCAGCTGGTAGACGACAGGAGGGCGGCAATCCGCTCATCCCTCTCGGCCAAAACCTGGTTGAGGCTCGCGATCTGCCTGTTGAGGGCACTGATCGAGTCATCCCGGTCGGCCAAAGATTGATTAAGGCGAATGATTACATTGCCGCTTAATTCTGCCAGGGCCTGATTGAGGTGGGCGATCTGCATTTCTTGGGATGCCACCGCGTGATTCTGCCGAACGACCACCACGTGGCGGCTCGGCCCAGCGGACTTTCTCCAATACACACCAACGCCGTCGATTTCGATGATTTCCGGACTTATCCCGGCCTGGACACAATAGTCACTAACAGCAGCTTTACATGCAGGAACCGCATGATAGTCATCGATGATTGCGTACCCTTGAGGTGAGAGCTTGGGGTATAAATTGGTCAGCGCATCCATTGTTGATTCGTACATGTCGCCATCCAGTCGCATCAGCGCCAATTGACCTATCGACGCGTTCGGCAAGGTATTCTTGAACCAGCCCTTGAGAAATGTCACCTGCTCGTCCAATAAACCATAGGCACGGAAGTTTTCCTGAACTTCATCCAGGGATACTGCCAGTTGCTCGTACGTATGAAAATCGGAACCAGCATCAGCGGGGTACCGTAGTTCACTAGGTACCGGCAGCCCTTCAAACGAATCAACAACCCACACTGATCGATCAGACACGTTGTAAGCAAACAACACGGCACGCATCAGGATACACGCACCACCACGCCACACACCTGTCTCAATAAGATCACCAGGCACGTTGTCGGCAATCACAGATTCAGTCAATGCTCGAAGATTGGCGAGCCGCTTTGTGCCAATCATCGTGTGTGCTCTCGAAGGCCAATCCAGGCCGTGTTCTCGGCAACGGGAATCAAACACGTTCGAGCCAAAAGGAGCCTGAGAAAAGTCCCGATCAATACTGCCAGTCAAGCAAGCTTGCATAAGGTCTAGATAGTCATTCCTCACGCGTTGCAACTTGCTCTGGGAGCCTATAGAACGTGTGTCCATGCTTTCAACGTTTGCTAATACTTGGTGAGAATGAGTTTCCACGGCCACTGGGGGGTAGTGACGCGACGCGATGAGCACTTCCACGCCAAAAGGCGCCAATGTCTAAGATTGCCTGTATGGGCACATTCGTTTTCCAGCCATGCCCTGTCGCGTCGTTCACACAGAACTACTGATAGCTACTGCCAGGAAAACCACTCGAATCAAACTGCCGCTGACTTCGAGACAGACGCCGTTGTCCTAGTGACCTTAATGGAGTCAAACATCAAACCAATCATGCCGACCACCACGCTTGACGCATGGGATTCCAAACTGAACGCATCGTGCAGCCACTGCAACTGAGTAACACTTTCAAGGGAAGCTCCGTCTGCAATCGCCACATCCACCGTATAGGAACCACATGGCAATATCGGCAACCGAAACTCAAAGACACCTTTGACTGTCTCATCGGGGTCCGCTGATACGGGGGTCAAACAGTAGGTCGTATAGGAATTCTGCGCAAATAGAATTTGACCCAGTTTATTCTTAAATTGAAAACCGATGATAATGCTCCCGCACGCCACTGCGATCAACGCCTCTATCTCTATGCGCACCATCTCTCCCCCAACGACCCAGGATAGAGGACGGCCTTGCAAATCAGTCAATGCTGCATTGGTGATCGTGGCGCCTCCGTGGCCGAAGCTATGCGCTTCTGACGAAAACTCAAAAATTTCGATATCATTTCTTTGATTCGAATGATTGATAAAATCGATGCGCGCATCATGCCGTGACAATCTGTGCTGCTCGGAACTTGGAAGAGGTGTTCTTTCCACTTGATTAGCGATGACAGCAGGTGAGACGCCATACCGTGTGGCAAGGTATTCTTCGCAGACATGCTTTGCCGAACCTATCGACCGGACCTCACCGTGCTCCAACCAAATGGCGCGATCACACAGACTCACCACCGTACCGGAATCGTGCGTCACAAGCACGATCGTACCCCGAGTCTTAAAAGTATGCAAAAAACGCATACATTTCTGCGTAAAAAACACATCCCCAACAGCCAATGCTTCGTCAACAAAGAGGATTTCTGCGTCAACATGCGCAATGACTGCAAACGCCAAGCGTACAAACATCCCGCTGGAGTAGGTTTTGATAGGCTGATCGATAAAGTCGCCAATTTCAGCAAAAGTGACAATCTCATCATACTTGGCATCGATTTCCGCTTTCGAAAGGCCAAGAATCGAGGCATTCATGTAGACATTCTCTTTCCCCGTAAACTCAGGATGAAACCCTGCGCCGAGTTCAAGAAGGGCTGCGACGCGTCCTTGCAATTCAATGTCTCCGTTAGTTGGTGCGAGGATCCCACAGAGCAGCTGAAGTAAGGTTGATTTACCTGAGCCGTTGACTCCTATTATTCCGACCGTCTCGCCCTTCTTAATCTCAAACGAACACCGATTGAGTGCCCAGAACTCTCGAAAATATGGCGCTGACGAAAGTCCGAACATTCCACGCAATCGCGGCACGACAGACTGCTTCAAGCGGTCAATGGGCCTATCATACAGGTGATAGCATTTACTGAGATTGTCTACCTTGATTGCGACATCAGAGGACATCGGCAAACCCCGTTCGGGTACGTTGAAACCATGCTAACCCCAACCACGCCACGATCAAACTACAAAGGAAGTACACGACCACCCCTGACCAGGGGAGCATCTTCCCCATGATCAATACATTCCGCGATTGCTCAACGACGAACGTAAGCGGATTTAGATACAGGAGCGGCTGATAGGCTTCGGGAAGCGAGGACAACGGATAAAACACAGGGGCGAGAAACAAGAGGAGATTGGTCACCACAGTAATCGCCGGCCCTACGTCTCTCACAAACACACCGACTGAAGCCAAGAACCAAGATAGTCCCAGCGCATATAAGGCCAAAGGAACCACTACGCACGGCAAGAGAGCAGCCGTCCAGTTCAGAGAAATGTGAGTCAGCAGGTGGAATAGGAGAAGCACGGCCAAGCTCACACCCATCTGGAACAAAGCCGCACCTAACGACACCCAGGGGAGAATCTCCAGTGGGAACACGACTTTTTTGACAAAGCTCGCGTGATTCAACATAAGGGTTGGCGCACGATTGATGCATTCGTTAAACACCCCGCACACGATCAATCCCGTAAAAAGCGTGAGCACGAATTCTAAGCTGCTCTCTCCTCCCGGATGCCAAGAAGCCTTGAACACGAATCGAAAAACAAATGTGTACACCATCAATATCATCATCGGATTCGCCAACGACCATACAACTCCTAATATTGACCCCCGATACCGACTCGCGATCTCCCGCTTAGTCAATTGCCGAACCAAATTCCAATGTCTGGACAAACTGGTGAGTACCATGAACGGGGAGAGCCCATATGCGCGAGAGACCATTTCGTAGCCTGTATCTATTCCCAGTCGCATCCAATCCAACAGCCCCTGCAGCGCCTGATCCGAAAGCGCCGAGCCGGCCTTGAAGGCTCCGTGCTTTTACCCGAATTCGACATGGCCCAATGTTTCGTCAGAAATCCCGCTGCTGAAACACTAAACAGGCACCAATCAGCAAGACGCCGGCGTACATCAGCCCATAGAGCGACGCCATCATCACATACTCTGGAGCGGCAACAATTCCCACTGCGGCCTGCCCTTTGATGTTCAGCATCTCGAGGTTGGGACAGAGGTAGTACAGCAGGTCGACGAAAGACGTGATCGGGCTACTGCCGCTATTGCTCACCAATGTTTGCAAGTCAGCCGTCAGGTGGCCAATCACATAGAGGCCTAGCGTGAAAATGGCACTCAGCGTGGTCGACGTAAACGTTGAAAAGAAGAGGGCAATAGCCGTCACCACCAAGATTTCCACAAAGATCAGCGCGACAGCTTGAAAGAAAGACGCCTGGATCGGGACATGATAGAGCCAGAGCGTGAGCAGAAATACCGCCATCATGATGGTCAGATTCACGAAGAGCGTCAGTGCCAGCCCGAGGTACTTACCCATGATAAAAGACGATCGGCTGATAGGCCTGGCCATAATCGTATAGATCGTGCGCCGTTCGATTTCCTTGTTGACCAGGCTGATGCCGACGAAAATGGCGATGATGACGCCGATCAAATTGATCGCCGCCAGTCCCATATCCGCAATGACCTTGTGGTGTTCGGTAATGGAAAGGTCCGCCAGCAGCACCGAGAGCCCGATGAGCAGCCCGGCGAACAGCACGAGGTTGTATAGAATCTTGTCCCGTAAGCTTTCACGGAACGCATTCACGGCAATCACCCCGATCGCACCCATTACGATGCCCTCCCGCTGGTCATATGTGGCAACGGCCTCGGTGCCTGTTGCGTGGCCCCCTGAAAAAACAAATCCTCCAGCGATGCCTTATGAGGTGTGACTGACAGCAAGCGTCCACCCTGCCGACGAATCTCTCCTACCAGTGCGTCTACCGCATCGGGACTCGGTAACACGATCAGACATTGCTGTCCCTGCTGCAGCACGCGTGTAGCCAGGGAATGAATGAACGCATTCCCCTCGACCTTGAGTTGTTGGCAGACCACCTCAACAGACTGCGTATGATCCTGCTGAACCAATTCATCGACGCGGCCGCTCGCCACAAGCCGTCCTCTCATCACAATGCCGACCCGGTCACAGATCATTTCGACGTCGTGCAGAATGTGCGTGCTGAAAAAGACCGTCTTCCCGCAATCACGCAGGCTCAAAATCAGATCGCGCACCTGTTTGCGCCCGACCGGATCAAGCCCCGTCATAGGCTCATCGAGGATGATCAATTCCGGATCGTGAATGAGCGCTTGAGCCAAACCGATACGTTGGAGCATCCCCTTCGAAAATTTCCGCAACTGTCTCGTGCGTGCCTCCACAAGCCCCACGAGTTCCAGAAGATCCATCACACGTTGCGTGATGGCCGAACGATTCAGCCCCGCCAATCGCCCGTAGAATCCGAGAAACTCTTCGGCGGTGAGATAGTCATAAAAGTAGGGCGACTCCGGCAAAAACCCGATTCGTCGGCGCGTCGCCACATCCCCGGCCGGTTGTCCCAGCAGTCGTGCCGTTCCACTTGTGGCGCGCACTAATCCCATCAAAATTTTCAGGGTGGTCGTTTTTCCTGCCCCGTTCGGCCCGAGAAATCCAAAAATTTCTCCACGGCCAACGGTGAGAGACAGCCCATCCAGGGCCACAAATGGAGGTCGTCCGGGCCAGCCGGACGCGTAGGTCTTGCTCAGATTATCTGTGACGATATCGTCCACGGCACTCCTCCGTCCTTACTGCCCAGCAGGCGTCCACGTCTCGCTTGCACGGGTATGCGATGAAGCCGTCGCCCCCGCTCCAAGGTGACAGGCTACTTTTTCATGAATACGAAGCCGGTCGCGCTTTGAAGACGCACTGACGGCTCCCGTCAGGCTATCGATTTCATACTGCCCGCCTAGAGGATCCAGGGGGAGCTGCGGGATGATTCCATGCAACAGCAGATCTTCAACCTTTGCCGGCGCCTGGCCATACTTGAGCCGATACCGCCCGATGCTTTCTTCCAGAAAACGGAGATCCTGCTCTTGCACGATCTCTTTCATACGCCGTAACAACGCTTCGCGGACTCGTTCGTCGGCCACGCTACGGGAGAAACGGTCCAAGAATTCCAACGCCGCCGTGGGATCTCCGCTTTCTACGGTCATACGCGCGGCTAACTGAGGAAGGTAGGCGGGAGAGCCCGGCACTTGCGCCGCGATTCGAAAAAACTCCCCGGCTCCAACGGCGTCACATCGCTCATAGTAGGAGATATAGCCGGCCAGGAACGGCAGCTGCCAATTGGACGGATTGTGGCGAAGACCTTTTCTCAAAATGGCTAGTCCTTCGTCGTGTCGACCGACTAACACGCCCAGGAAAAGACCTGTAGCCTGGTAGGGAGGAACGAAGGTTGGATCCAGATCCGTTAGGACATCTACCGCGTGATACGTCCAGGTATATCCCAACTGTGTATCCCGCTTCGCACCGATATGCTGAACGGCCTGGAGCCAAATGAGGTCGGCGACGACTTGCCGATACCCGAGAACCGCCAGTTTCAAATAATCGCCCTTCGGGAGATACGCCAATTGTTCGGCCCGTGCGACCGCGGTCCGTTCCTGATCGAGCAGGTGGAGCAGTCCCGACGAACCGGCCAACAATACCAACCCGCACAACACTTGAGTGACGCGCGATTGTGTGACCTTGCTGAATCTCATTGGCGTTACCCGGCGAGCCCCTTTTCGCCGACGGCTGCGCGCAGTGGCGCCACGTCCACACTTAAGAAGGCCCGATCGACACTAGTTTTATTCCACGGTTCGTACCGCGCTTGCCGAACTTGAATCTCATGAAGCTCCTGCCTGGCCTCATCCATGCGGCCGGCATTGACCCACAACTGTGCCAGGAGGGCTCGAGCGGGTAAAAAGTTCGGCTCGAGTCGTTCGGCTTCCTTGGCTTGCTGTTCGGCTGCGGGTCGCTCACCAAGCATCCAATGGAGTCGTGCCTGCTCATATCGATAGGGAGCGGAATACGGCGCGAGCCGTACGGCTCGTTCATAGACCCGCACCGCCGCACGCAACCAAAATGTTTGCTGCTCGTCGAGGCGACCTGCTACAGATGGCACCTGCGCCGCTGACAGGTAGAGCTGCGCCAACAGTCTCAACAACCGGCTGTCCAAGGGATTTAATTCGATCGCCTCTTTGAACTCCGCATGCGCAAGCTGGAACATCTCCTTATCGCGAGAGGCGTCGAAGGCTCTCGCATAGACGGACCCAAGACCATGGTGATACAGCGATTTCCCCGGGTCCAACGCAATCGCCTGCTTGAACCCTTGAATGGCAATGTCTGTTTCTCCCGCCACGGCCCGTCGCGACGCAGTGTCAAAAGTCAGCCAGGCCATGCCCAACCGACTGACTTCCGCACCAGCCAGGAGCAACAGGCAGGCGGCGCTGATGCCCCACACGAGGCGCGAGCGAATCGAGATGACATGGACGGCACCAGTGTTGCGATGAGTGACCCGAGCAGCCGATACAACCAGCCCCCCGCAGAGCACGAGCAGGATCGCCAGAGCCGACTCACGCAAACTGGAATCGAGCGCCGCATGGACGAGAAGAGCAATTCCCCCGCCTCCTACCCCGAGAATGAGACTTCTGTGCCAGCGCAAGAGTCTTGATTGAAGCACCTGCATGAGCTCCCGCATGACCAAACCTATCCCGGCCAGAAACGCAATCAAGGCTCCGACTCCCATCTCCACACCTATCTGAAGATAGTCATTGTGAGGAGTGTGGGCGACCTTTCCGTATCGAGCGATCTCTCCTTCGACCGGAAACGCATATAGAGGATACGTATATTGATAGAGCCCTAGTCCGATGCCGAACGGATGGTCGGCCATCTGGGCTATCGCGCCCTGCCACATCTGCCAGCGGGCATATGAAACGGGGTTCTGCTCATGTTCCGCCAGCACGCGATCTTTAAGAGGACTTGGAGCCAGCAGCCCGACGAGCACAAGCATGGCTGCACCAGTACCAGCCACCTTCCAGCCATATCGTGCCGTCAGGATACACACTGTGGCAGCCAGCCATGCGACCATGCCCCCGCGAGACTGGGTGAGAGTTATTGCAACGAGCAGGATGCCCAGTGCCGAGCCCACACCGGTCCACCACAATGCAGGCGACATAGCCGGCTGGAACCATAGCGCGTTTTTCCGGTGTCCATACACGGCGATGCTGAGAAGGATTGCCCAGCTGACGGTGAGATAGCCGGCAAGGAAATTCGGGTTAAAAAATGTTCCGCTGGGTCTCACGGCACTCCAGACCGCCCCTTGCCAAATCGTCCGCAGGCTCTCGGCTAACGCCATCAGCACCATGATCAGCATTACCCTACGGACGCGCTCCCACCCATCGAGAAAAGAGATCAACAGATAGAACAGGATGACGTATCCTGTGATCATCAAGAGCCATTGCCGGCTCTGATGCACGTAGGGCGAAAAAATCGTCGCGGCAACCGCAAAGCTGAGAAAGACCAGGACGACGTACCTGGTTCCAAGCTTCGGGATGACCAAGCGGCCTGCTCGAATAGCCTCTATGAGCGCCCCCCCAAGCCAAACCACGATCAGCAGCCGTATGATCATTTGGGCGACATGCGTCGTTCCCCCTTCTTGAAGCGGCGAAAAGATTACGAGGGCGCTGATCACAGCCAGTGGCATGGAAGACAAAAATCGCATAGGGGTGCTTCACAAACTTGACGTCACCGATATCTCCTGCTTTATCAGAGACCGGCGATTTGGCAAAGTGAAAGTGCAATTGGCTACTGCGGCAGGAAACGAATGGGGGAGAGGAAAGCGGGCTATTGTGCGGAGAGATCTCGTCAGTCATCCAAAATGAACACGGGGGAGGAACATCGTTCCTCCCCCGCACCACCGAACCCCTGCGACCGATCGTTAAGTGGTCACGTCGTCAGGAACTGCTTGGGTCAAGCCACCCTTGATATCGTTGACTGACCACCCATCGATCGTCGCGTCATTGTCGATGCTGGCCACCGCCGAAGCGGTGAAGCCGACCGCACCCACCGCCGAATTTGAGGCTGACGGAACAGCTGGCGCTGCATCGGTCGACACCGCACAACCCACAGGAGCACCGCACGGAATCTGATCATAATTGGCAGCCGGATAGACCGTTCCTCCGGACGCCCCAACACCGCCCGCCAGTGGACTGCGATACGTATACCGGTTGGTCGTGCCAGCCAAGGCATATCCGATCTCCGAGAAGCTACCGTAGCGCGAGTTTTCGCTGAGGTAGGCCGTCTCAGCCACGAAGATCGCGCCCAGGTTGGTCTTGGCTTCAGACTGGCGCGACTTGGCTTGATAGCGCAAGAAGTTCGGAATGGCGATGGCCGCCAAGATTCCGATAATCGCCACGACGATCATCAACTCGATCAACGTAAAACCTTTCTGTCCCTTCACTTGCTTCAACATAATGCCTCCCTTTCCTATTGTTACCACTTCACCCGACACGTTCTTGATTCCTGTCACTTCACTCGGAACTGCGTGTTCACGCCTGACAGATCTTGGGGATAGCAGGTTCTATGCCCAACACCTCCTTCCTGTAGTTATTCATGCTTCGTTTCATATTACAGCCGGTTACGTCCATCGCTGAGTCTTGTTCTATGTCGCCTGACGACGTTCAGTTCCCTTTTCCGTCACTCAATGACAAGTTTTGGTGCCACCATTAGCTCGTCACGTCATTCGGGTCCGCAACGGTCAACCCTTGCTTCGCATCATTCACATACCAGCCATCGTGCGTCGGGTCTGTATCCAGATCAGCCGCAGCGGTCGCAGTAAATCCTGATGCGGAAGTCGTCGCGACGCCCGCGATGCCGGTATA
>WBZQ01001513.1_pt1 | contig 16064 bp, 16 predicted proteins | sample 5204251 | NCBI WGS metagenome assembly WBZQ01 (sample SAMN12412402, study PRJNA552823) | activated sludge metagenome | isolation source: activated sludge from nitrification reactor of wastewater treatment plant... | place: USA: Virginia | collected 2017-09 | reverse complement strand
CCCTCGACGATCCGCTGGGCGAGCCCTTCCACGATCGCGGTCTTTCCGACGCCAGGCTCCCCCAGGAGGATTGGGTTGTTCTTGGTTCGCCGGGAGAGGATCTGGACGATCCGCTCCACCTCCCGATCCCGGCCCACGAGCGGATCGAACGCACCCTGCTGTGCCAGCGCCGTCAGATCCCGCGAGTACTCGGCGAGAAACGGAAGTTCCCGCTTCTGCTTGGAGGCCTCGCGCTCTTTGATCAGTGCGATGGTCTCCTCCCTTACGCCATACAGGTTGAACCCGTGCGCGACCAGGACCCGGCCCGCGACGCTTCCCTCGACCCGCAGGATTCCAATCAGAAGGTGCTCGGTTCCGACGTAGGAGTGCATCATCGACTCCGCCTCGTGCGAGGCGTAAGCGAGGATCTTCTTGGACTCCTCGGCGAGCGGCAGCTCCTGCGTCGACGAGACCCGCTCCACGAAGATGCGGTCGCCCTCGACCTCGCGGCGGATCGCCTCCGGGCGCACATTGAACCGGGAGAAGATCTCCTTGATGATGTCCTCGCCCTCGCGAAGGACTCCCAGGAGAATGTGCTCGGACTCAATGACCTTCGAGCCGAGCTTGGAAGCCTCGTAGCGCGCGAAAAACAGCGCCCGGCGGGATTTCTCGTTGTATTTCTCGAACATTTTCAGGAGTCCGTGACCGGCTTCAGCCCGCCTGGCGTCAGGGTTTTGATGGTACCACAGCGACGCGCCCACTCCGGATCGTGCGTCACGATCACAGCGGCTCCGGCGCGTTCGCGGGCCACCTCGCACAGCAGCTCGAACACGTCGGCGGCGTGGGCCGCGTCGAGGCTGCCCGTTGGCTCGTCGCACAGAAGGAGGCGAGGGCGGCGAATCACCGCGCGGGCGATCGCGACCCTTTGCCGTTCCCCGCCGGACAGCGTGCGCGGAAGCGACGAGGCCTTTCCGATCAGGCCGACCCTGGAGAGAGCCTCGCGGGCCGAGGCTCGGGCCGAGGCCTCCCTCTGTCCGACGATGAGGAGGGGAAGCGCGACGTTCTCCTCGGCGGTGAGCTCGGGCAAGAGGTGGTGAAACTGAAACACGAACCCCACAAGCTCCCCCCGAAGCTCCGCGCGCCGGGTGGGATTTAGGGCGCTCCAGTCCTTGCCCTCGACCACGACACGGCCCTCATCGGGTGTGTCGAGCCCCGCGAACAGATGAAGAAGCGTCGACTTTCCACAGCCGGACGGTCCGACGATTGCCAGCAGCTCGCCGTTGGAGATCTCAACCTCGACGTTCTGGAACACCTGAACACGTGCCGTACCGGATCCGTAGCCCTTCCCGAGCCCTTCCGCGGCAAGCAGGTACGGGCGGTCTCCCGATTCAGACGGCACGAAGGGTCTCCGAGAGGTTGAGCCTCGCGACCGCACGGGAGGGCAGGGACGCCGCCAGGAGAGACCACACACACGAGAGAAGCAGCACCGCCACCACGTCGAACCACTCCAGGCGAAAGGGCACGTGGGACAGGCCATAAAGACGGGTCGGGAGCGGAATCGCGGACGTCCGATCGAGGAGCACGGCGAGCCCGGCACCGAACGCGGTTCCGGAGACCGTTCCGAGGAACCCGATCGCCGCTCCGGTTGCCACGAAGATTGAGGCCACGGCTTTCGGCGGCGCGCCGAGGACCGCGAGAACGACAGCATCCGTGGCGCGGGTCGCGGCCAGGACCGCGGAGGTCGCGGCGAGGTTGAGCCCCGCGACGATCACGATCAGGGAAACCGTCGCGAAAAGCACAAAGCGCTCCAGCCGAAGGGCCAAGACGAGGGCCCGGTTGGCCTCTTCCCAGGAGGTGATCGCGAAGGACGCTCCGATCTTCTGGCGGAGCTCTTCGGCGACGGCCTTTGCCCGTGCGGGCTCCGAAAGACGCACCTCCAAGGCCGTCGCGCGATCTTCCGGCATCGCGAACAGCCTTCGGGCCTGGGACAGAGCGATCTGAAGCTCGGGGGCGCGCCGACCCACCGGAGAGCCGCCGACGCCGCTCACCGCCACCGTGGCCGTGATCGGCACCGGCCCAAGCGGGGAGAGCCTTGTCCTTCCGGACACCAGAAGGACCTCGTCCCCGACGAGGATCCCCAAAGACCGCGCCTGGCCCGCGTCCACAAGCGCCCCCTGCGCTCCCTCGCGTCCCACGGCTTCGGTTGGAAGCGTCTGACCGCGATATCCGACCCAGACCCTTCCGCGCACCACCGGCGACGCCGCGATCACCCCGGGCTGGGATCGAAGCCGACCGGAGACCCCATCGAGAAGCGAGACATCGGCCTGACCCACGGGCGTGATCAGAAGGTGGGGCGTGTCGGCTAGGAGGCGCGCTCTCACGTGCGACTGAAACCCGGCAAGAAGAGCAAGAGAAAGGACCAGAGCCGCGACGCCCAGCGAGAGCCCGAGGAAGGCCGCGCTCGCGACAACGCCGACCTGCGCCTCCCGGCGGCCCGCCGAGAGAAACCGGCGGGCCAGGAAGAGTGCGATCAGGAAGCGCCCTTCGGACTCACGGGCCGCATGAGAGGAAACAGGATGACGTCCCTTATCGACGGAGAGTTCGTGAAGAGCATCGCGAGTCGATCGATGCCAATCCCCTCGCCGGCCGTGGGAGGCATTCCGTACGAGAGTGCCTCGACGTAGTCCTCGTCGAACCGCATCGCCTCGTCGTCTCCGGTCTCTCGCTCCTTCACCTGTGCTCGGAACTTCTCGGCCTGTTCGTCGGGGTCGTTCAGCTCCGAGAACCCGTTGGCGACTTCCATCCCGCCGATGAAGAGCTCGAAGCGATCGGCCGTTTCGGGCTCCCCCGGCTTGACCTTCGAGAGAGGCGAGATCTCGGCGGGATAGTCGATCACGTAGGTCGGCTGGATGAGCTTCCTCTCCGCGACCGCGCCGAAGATCTCGGCGAGGAGCTTTCCCGCAGACTCTCCAAACCTCTCGACGGATTCGACGCCGGCGCGCTCCGCCGTTTGCCTCAGGCTTCCGAGGTCCTGAAGGTCTCTTGCAGAATCGAGAACGCCGGCCTCGCGGCCGTAAACGAGGATCGCGTCTCGCATCGTGATTCGCCTGAACGGAGCGCTGAGCGAGATCGTCTCCTCGCCGAAGCGAAGCTCCTCGGTGCCCAGAATCTCCTTTGCCGCGGAGGAGAAAAGCTCCTCGGTCAGCGCCATCTGATCGCGGGCATCGGCATAGGCGGTATAGAACTCCAGCATCGTGAACTCAGGGTTGTGCTGGGTCGAGATCCCCTCGTTCCGAAAGTTCCGGTTGATCTCGTAGACCTTCGGGAAACCGCCGACGATCAGCCGTTTCAGGAACAGTTCCGGCGCGATCCGAAGGTAAAGCTGGAGATCCAGTGCATTGTGCTGCGTGACGAACGGCCTGGCGGCGGCTCCGCCGGCGAGAGTGACCATCATCGGGGTCTCAACCTCGACGAAGCCACGCGAGTCGAAGAAGCGACGGATGAAGGTCAGGAGCCGGGCTCTCACCTCGAAGGCGCGGCGCGTCTCCTGGGACGCGATCAGGTCCACGTAGCGCTGGCGGTAGCGCCGCTCAATATCCGTGAGGCCATGCCATTTGTCCGGGAGCGGACGGAGCGCCTTCGCGAGAAAGTCGATCCGGTGCGCCCGAACGGAAAGTTCGCCGGTCTTCGTCCGAAAGACCGTGCCAAAGACACCCACGTGATCGCCCAGGTCGAGGTGCTCGAAGAGGGCCCAGTCCTCGGATGAGAGCTGATCCATCCGCAGATAGACCTGGATTCTCTCCAGGCCGTCCGAGAGGTCGACGAACGCCGCCTTCTTCCCCATCCGGCGAATCGCGAGGAGCCGTCCCGGGAGCCGGACGCTACGGTCGTCCTCCGCCTGGCGCTCGATGTCCTCGGCGGTTTGCGTCGACCAACCCGCCACAACGTCCGAGACGAGGTGCGTATGGTCGTAGCGGTTTGGATAGACCGGCCTCCCGAGCGCTGCGATGCGCTCGCGCGCCGCTCGCCTGTTGGCAACCTGCTCGGGAAGCTCGGGCGAATCTTCCGGCGAAGGGGACGAGGAGTCCTTTTGAGACATGGCGGCGGATTCTGCGGATGCGAACCCGGCCGGTCAACGCGAGGCGCGCGTCAGCCCGCCACGCGTTGGTTGTGGAGCAGCCAAAGGCCGGAGAAGGCGCGGAGCATCCGAAAGCGCGAACGGTTGATCTCGTTGACCTTCTCCGGAACGGCCGGGTCGGTCGCTTCGAGTGCCTGCCGGAACTGGCGGTCGGTCTCCTGGGCCCGCACGAGGCACCGGCCACATTCGCTGAGCTCGTCGTGCGTGAGCCGGGTGTCGTCTCCAATCGTGCGCAGGCGTTGGGCCTCCTCGTCGATGCGCAGCCGAAGGGCCGCAGCGTCGAAGTACAGAAGGTCGCGGCCCCGCGCTCCGTCGTCGGGATAGGGCTCGCTTCGGAGAATCCGCCGCGCCGCGCGGATCTCCCAGGGTTCCAGCCGCAGGCGGGCGAGCGGCGTGCCGTGCGCGGCGCGCCCGGAGCCGGTTCCGTCGTCCACGAGATCCACGGAATAGAGGATCTTCGCCGCGAACTCCGCGGTGAGAGGGTCGCGCGAGGCCGTGCCGGCGACCTTTGCGGTCCAGCCCGACCAAGAGCCCTTACCGGCGGGCTCCGCGGGTCGGGTCTCCGGAAACTCCCCGAGCTGAACCTCGTTCTCGGCGACCGGCATCGACGCCACGGATACGAATCCGGGCGAAGGGGCCCCGGCGGGGGCGTGGGCTCGAACCCGGGAGAGCAGCTGCTCCATGGATTCGACGAGCTTGGTGACTTCCTGATAGCGCAACAGTCCGTCCCGCTGCTGCTTCTCGAAATCTTCCTTGATCCTCCGGAACTCCTCGAAGTCCCGCCTCAGGGGATCGTCCGCTCCGCCCTCGCGCGCCAGCTCCTGCTCGATCTCCAAAAGCTGCCGCGAGGAGTCCTGGATCTTCCGCTCCTCCGCCTCGTACAGGTCCCGAAACCGGTTCTTGGCGGCGAGGTTTGTCTCGATCACGGCCGCGACGACCGCGGGATGAAAGAACGCCTCGCCCATGCCGTGCTTGAGGGCCCGCAGGTCCTGCAGGATCCTCCTTGCGGCAAGCTCCTCGAAGTGCTCGCACGAGTCGATCTCGTGGCGGATCTTCTGAAGCGCGCCGACAAGCATCGCGACCGTGGTCGGATCTACCGAGACGCGCCGGTCGGCGGGAAGGAGAGAAGCGATCAGCTTCTGCAGCTCCTGAGGGAAGCGTGCGTAATAGCGGCCATCGTCGAGGGAGCGCCTCGCGCCGACGAGGGTCAGAAGAAAATCCACCTTGTCGAGGAGGTCGCGGGCGGCTCCTTCCCGAAACGGCGCGAAGAAGTAGAAGCGGAGGATCGAGATCAGAAGGCGCTCGTCGTCGGTCCTGACCTTCTCGAAAAAACGCCGAAGGGAGCTGGGCGAGATCTTCGCGTCCTCTTCTTCCAGCTGCCGATGCACGGCCTGAAGCTCGCCGTCGAGGCGCACCATCGCGGCCCCCACGGCGACGGCGGCCTGAGGGTTCATCGACGTGGAGAGCTTCTTGATCTGGTCGTAGAGCGCCTGAAAGTCGATGCGGTACGAGGGCGCCCCACCGAGCGCGGCCTTGTGAATGCCCTGAAGGCACTGATGGAAGGTCCACAAAACCTTGAACTTCTCCGAGAGTCGCGTGTACGACTGCGCCAGATCCCGGATGTCCTCGGTCGCCGTGCTCACAGCCAATCCAAAAGAAGACCGATTATATTGGCGCGTTTTTCCCGTGATCGACCGCATCCTCCTTTCCGAATCCGAGATCGCCGCTCGCCTCGACGCGCTCGCGGACGAGATCGACGCCGCCTACTCGGGCCGCGAGCTCCTCGCCGTGGGCATCCTCAAGGGCTCGGTCTTCTTTCTCACCGATCTCTTGAAACGCCTGAAGACACCGGTCGCGCTGGACTTTCTCCAGGTCCGCTCGTACTCGGGAACCTCCTCGTCCGGAAACATCCAGCTCGTTCACGACCTCTCGATGGACGTGGCGTCACGAGATGTCCTGGTGTTTGAGGATGTGGTCGACACCGGGCTCACGCTCCGGAAGATCCTCGACCTCCTGTCCTCGAGGGGGCCGAGAACGCTTCGCATCGCGGCGCTCCTGAAGAAGGACCTGCCCGAGAACGCTGATCTCGCGATCGATTTCCTGGGCTTCACGATCGGACCCGAGTTCGTCGTGGGCTATGGGCTGGACCTCGACGAGAGGTATCGGAACCTCCCCCACGTCGCCGTCTGGGATCCGACAAGGTAAGGAGGCGTTATGGGAGCTCCCTTGACGACCGTCGCGACAGACGGAGCCCCGAAGGCCATCGGGCCCTACTCCCAGGGCATCGTCGCTGGCGGTTTTCTGTTCACCGCCGGCCAAGTCCCTCTCGATCCACACACGATGACCCTCGTCGAAGGCGACATCGTCGTTCAGTCCCAGCGGGTCTTCGACAACCTCGCGGCCATCCTGAAGGCGTCGGGTTGTGAGTTCCACGACGTGGTCCGGGCGACGGTCTACCTGCAAGACATGGGCGACTTCAAGGCCATGAACGAGATCTACGCGGCACGCTTCGGAGACCACCGCCCCGCGCGCTCGACCGTTCAGGCGGCCAAGCTTCCGCTCGGCGCGCGGCTCGAGATCGATCTGATCGCCCGGATCCCGTAGTCGCTCACTCCTGAAGGACCTCCGCCATCGCGGCCGCGGCCCATTCAACATGCTCGTCGCCGACATCCGCATGGGTGACGAAACGGATCTCATGAGAGGCGGTTGGTACGGCCAGGACGCCGCGTTCCTTCAGCCGGGAGAGAACGTCCGAGGCCGCTCGCCCGCGGGCCGGATTCAGGCGGACCAGCACGATGTTCGTCTCGGGAGGCTCGACCCCAAGGCCCGGGAGGGTCGATAGCCTTTCGGCCAGGGTCGACGCGCGGACGTGGTCCACAACCAATCGTTCCCGCTCGTTCTCGAGCGCCACGAGCGCGGCCGCGGCGATCACGCCAGCCTGTCGCAGGCCTCCCCCGAAGAGCTTTCGCACGCGGCGGGCCTCGGCGATGAACTCCCGGCTCCCCACGACCGCGCTCCCGATCGGGGCGCGCAGGCCCTTGGAAAAACAGACCATCGCGGAATCGAACCCGGACGCAAGCTCGCTCTCGGGACGACCGAGACGGGCCGCCGCGTTCCACAGGCGGGCCCCATCGAGGTGCACCGGGATTCCACGTCCCCTCGCCAAGGCCAGGATCGGGTCGACGCGGTCCCTCTCCATCACGCGGCCACCCGCCATGTTGTGCGTGTTCTCGAGCGCGATCAGGGAAGTCCGGGGCAGGTAGTAGACGTCGTCGGGGCGCAGGCTCGGTTCGATGGCCTCGGCGCTCAGGAGCCCTCTCTCGCCGGCCACGGGCCGGGCGAGGAGTCCCGACAGAGACGCCATCCCGGCCATCTCGTAGTTCAGGATGTGGCTGCGGGACTCGAGGATGACCTCGGTGCCCGAGCGCGCGTGCACACGCAGGGCGATCTGGTTTCCCATCGAGCCGCTCGGGACGAAGAGCGCCGAAGGAAAGCCCAGAACGTCCGCGGTTCGCTCCTCCAGGCGCCTGACCGTTGGATCCTCGCCGAAGACGTCGTCTCCCACGTCGGCCTCGGCCATCGCCCGGCGCATATCTGGCGTGGGCTTGGTGACCGTGTCGGAGCGGAAATCGGAAAGACCTCTCGCGGTCGTCATGTGCTTCGTCCTCCTCTCATCCCCTGACAACGAGCGCGGCCACCGCGAGGATCACGCCGGCCATCATCACGCGCTCGTTCTTCCGCGCCTCGCGCCGCAGCTTTCGTAACCACGGGTCGTTCGCGTCTTGGGCACTCGGAGCTTTGATCTTCTCTTGGAAGTAACGCATCTTGGGCTTCACGACCATGACCGAGTAGACGTGGCTCGCAACCAGCAGAAAGAGAAGCGCCGCAGCAAGTCCACGCCGCTCGGGGAGAGCGCTTCCAAGCGTCTGGACATCGAGGAGCACCCCCACCAGAAGGCATCCCGCGGCGACAAACCTGGCCTGATCGAGAACCTCCCCAACCTCGTGCGAGAGCCCCTCGATTAGAGGCGACTCCGCGAAGCGTGTGTCGCGTCGGATGACGAATCGGAGGCTCCAGACAGAAAGTGCGCTCCCAAGGAAGACCGCGAGGCCCAGGCCGATCGCGACGCGCGAGGCCTCGAGTGTCAGATCGCCGATCGGCATGAGCCGCGCACTTATACTCCGCCGCCATGTTTTTGCCGCCGCCGCGCCTCACGCTCGAACAGAGATCGCAGATGCTCCAGAAGTTCTGGGCCGCGGAGCCGGTCGTGTCGCCCATCACGGGCCGATCGCTCCGGACCTTCTACGTGGACCGGGCCTTCAATCCGCAGGTGGTGATGGTCGGACAGGGCCGCGAGCATTACCGGTTCGACCAGAGGCCGCGGCAGATCGTGTACTCCCAGGGCCATCTCAAGACCATGATCCGATCGGCGAAGGAGCGCGCGAACCCGGTCTGCCCGCAGGACTTTCAGCCTCTCGTCTCGAAGAGAACCCCCGCGGTGCGGTTTCCGGTGGAATGGGATTGGCACTTCGTCTGCCCGAAGTGCCTCTCGTTCGGCTCCTGGCAGTACACCGACAAGGCCGACGAGGCCGCGAAGAAGCCCGCGGCTCCCAAGAAAGAAGCACCGGCCTTCCACGACGAGACGATCCCGCTTCCCAAGCGGATGGAGATGGCCAAGGACGGCGACCTCTTCCTGAAGCTCTACGCGGCGATGGCGCAGACCGACTGTACGGCGTGCGGCTACGACTGCGAGGGATACGCGAAGGCTCTCTCGACCGGAGCCGAGAAAAACTTCACGCTGTGCGTCCCCGGCAAGCAGGAAACCGAGAGCCTCTTGAAGCAGCTCCTGACGGGCGCCGGGCTCGTCAAGTAGCCCCGCCGCGGGCCTCTCGGGGCTCGAGGCCTTCGAGCCTCCTTTGCATGTGCGAGAGGTCGAGCCGCAAGACCTCGAGAAGGAGGCCCTCGATCGTTTCCGCCTGCAGGACAAACCTCGTCCCGTGCTCGTCCACCGCGCGGAAGACCAGGGCGTCACGCCTTCTGGACGTTCCGGGCGGCAGACGGCAGACGCATTCCCATCCCGAATTCCGAAGACCCTCGTTGCCGAAGAGCTCGACGACCCCGTCGCGGGGCTTCTCGACGACACCCTTTCCGAGAACCTTCCCGTCGAGGACCACCTCGACCTCGCTTAGCCGGCCCGCCCGCACCACGGCCCATCCGCGGATCTCCAGGGTGTCGAGCGCCACGAACCTCGCATAGTCGATGTAAAGGACGGGCTCGTAGCGGAACTCGTGCTCAAAGACGTCGCTTCGAACACTCCCGGCCCGGCCGTCCCCGCGAAACACCACGTAAAGGTCCTGATAGTTGCCGACCGCGCGCCGAAGCCTCGCGAGCGCAGGCGCGGTCGCCCACCCGAGATCCCGACAGGCCTCCGCGACCGAGCGCCGAACGTATTCCTCGGTCACCCAAGTAGACCCGTACTCGGCGCAGTCGAGCGACGCGCTTTCACTGACCTCACGGAACGCGAGGCCATCGCGCGGCATCTCGATCCCCGGGGGCAGGATCTCCTCGCCGTGAACGCTGAAGATCAGGGTTCCGTCCTCGGAGAGCCGTGCGAAGAGCGCTCGCAGCCAGGCGACGAAGCGCTGACTCGGGAGATGCGTGAAGAGGGATGTCACCGTGATCGCGTCGAATCCCCGCTCAGGGAACAGGTCTTCCGGCCGCGTCGAGGATGCGAACCCGTGAACCCCGAAGGCCTCCCTTTGGAACGCGACCGCCTCGCCCAGGATGTCCGAAACCCAGAGGCTGCCCGGAGGAAGGTGTGGCGCGAGAAACCGCGTCACTCGGCCGTAGCCGCTGGCAAAGTCGAGGCACTTCGTGACGTTCGTGTACTCAAACGCGACGGGCGGAACCCGCAGGAGCCGCTCGAGCCGCCGCCGAGGCGCCTCAATCCATCGCGTGCGATATCTCCAGTTCAGGATCTGGCGCAGGGTCTCGGCGATGCTCCAGCCCGACCTCAGGTAGTTGAACTCGGCTCGCTCGCGGTCGCCGAGGGTCTGGTCGACCCAGAAGCCCAGCATTTCGTCGCCCGGAGCGATGGCGAGCTCGAGCCGGTCGGCGCGGGGGTGGTCCTCAAGAAGGGCCCTGAGCAGCGGGTTCTTCGTCTCGGTGCTTTTCAGGCGGCGGAGTCTACGTGGGGCGGCCGCCCGCTCAGGCAGGTGCTTCGGATAACCTCCCCTCCATGGTCGTCAAGAGGCTGGTTGGGAACGCGCTCGTCTGTGGAACGCTGCTTTGGAGCGCGCTCAAGTTCAGCTTTGAAGAGAAGGAAGCGTTGCGCGGAGCTCGCAGCGCCTTGTCCCGCAACGAGGCTCCCGTTCTCTGGCGATTCGGAACCCCTCCGGTTCTGGAGCTCACGCGATGCATGGACCGCGTCCGGTCGGAGCTCGCCCGGGACAGCATCGTCGGGTTCGTCTCCGCCGAGGGGCCCAGCGGCGATCAGCTCTTCCGGTGGCGATGGGCGGCGTTTCTCGCCCCGGAGATTCACCTCCTTGAGGTCCACGACCCCGTCCCCCCGCTCTCGACCGCGTTTCTGGTGGTCTACGGCCGCGAGTTTCGACATCGACAGATAGAACCCGTCTTCGAAAGCCCCGGCTGTTCGCTCTTTCGCGTGAGGCCCGTTTCGTGACGCTTCCCGGCTTCGTGGCCCTCCTCCTCCTTCCTTGTCTCCTGGTCCTGCTCGGGCGATCGCTTTCCTGGGCAACGATCGGGGCAGACGATTCGCTCCCCTTTCGGACAGCCTTTCACGGGCTGGTCGGCATGGTGCTCTTTCACCACATAGCGCAGGTCCTGAGCGTCGCGAAGGTCTCGTGGGGACCCTCGACGCTCGCCTTTGCTGCCGGACTGCTGGGCGCCGGGCTGTGGTGGCTTGGGCGCCGCGTTCCGGCGACGCCAACTCGCGCCACCCGGGTCAAGCCCGACTGGGGCGACGGGCTTGCCGCCTATGCCGTGCTTTCGTTCACCGCGCTCTCTGGAACACTATGGATCACGACGCCGGACTATGTCTATCACTGGGGAATCAAGGCACGTCGCTACTTCCTCATCGAGCGCATCGACTTCGAGTACCTGAGCCTCCCTTGGAACTGGGTGACCCATCCGGACTATCCGAACCTCCTCGCCGAGCTTTTCGCGTTTATCGCGATCGCGGCGGGCCGCTTCGAGGACGCCTCGGCGGTTCTGTTCACCGGGGTCTTTCTCGCCGCCATGGCCATCGCGGCGCGGGAGACGATGGCCCGGACCGTCGCATCGCCGTTCCTAAGGCGAGCCGGCCTCGCGATCGTGGCGCTCTCTTTCGCGATGTTCGGAATCGGGCAACAGATGGCAGGCGCCGCGGATTGGATGATCGCGCTCGCCCTCCTCGCCGCCCTTCCGGCGCTCCTGCGCACACCCGATTCAAGCGGCGATCTGCAGATCGCTTTCGCGGCGGCCTTCGCGGCCGCCTCGAAGGTCGAGGGCGTTCCCCTCGCGGGTTTCGTCGTCGTCGCGCACCTCACGAGACGCCTCATGCACCGCTCGTTCAGCCTTCGCGCCGTGCTCTTGATTGCCGCGATCGTCTCGTCCGTCGTGGTTCCCTGGCTCGCGCTCGTACGCCACTACGGGCTCTTGCAGAAGTTCAACGTCGGAGCTTTCGAGGTTGCCCGCCTGTCCGTGGTCGCGTCGGCGACTCTCGAGGCCTTGCGCCTGGCGTGCTGGAGGTGGCACGGCTTTTATTGGTTCCTGCTCCTGGCGCCGCTCATGCTCCTGGAAAGACGACTCAGGCTGATCGCGGGAGTCGTTCTGCTCCAGCTCGCGTTCTATTTCTACGTGTACCTCACCGCGCAGGTCGATACGCGGTTCCTGATTCTCTCGTCTCTTCCGCGCCTCTTCCTGCACCTGATCCCAACGGTCCTGGTGTGTGCCGTGATCGGGCTCGATCGGCTCATTGGTCCACGTCCCACGTCACCGGAACCGTCATGAGGCCGCTCGTCCAAGTGTCCGAGCTGACACGGAACATCGCGTCATTCCGGGCGTCGTAGAGCGCCAGCGCGTTCTCGTCTCCGAGAAAGGTCGCGGCGAAGAACTCGCCCTTCGCGAGCGGGATCCCGTCGACGCGGATCTTCACGAGATATCGCGTCCGGCCCACGAAGGGACCGACTCCCGAGAGCCGGGAATCCGCGACGAACAGCGTGACCTGCGAGGCCGAGACGATCGCGACGTGAACCTGCAGCGCGCGGTCGGGGCCATCGGCCTCGAATTCGACCTCGAGAACCCAGGGCTGTCCCGGCTGGAAGACATCCGTCACGGCGCCACGGCCGTCGCACACGCGCACCGCGAGAATCCGGCCGGGCGAATCCGCGGGAACCACATGCGCGGCCTTGGCCGCGTCCAGCCGCTCGTTGCGGGCGAGGAACTCCTCGTAGGCCAGGGTCACGCTCTGCGCATCCCCCTCCCCCGCGATCTCTCCGTGCCTCAGCCACATCGCGCGGTCGCAAAGGGTCGGTACGTAGTAGAGCGCGTGCGTGCAGAAGAAGATGGTCTTGCCGGCCGCGCGGAGCTCGTGAATCCGATCCACGCATTTCTTCTGGAATCGCCCGTCCCCAACGGCCAGCGCCTCGTCGAGGATCACGATGTCCGGAAGTACGGCCGTCGCGACCGAGAACGCCAGCCTCATCAACATGCCCGAGGAGTAGGTCTTGACCGGCCGATCGAAAAACTCGCCGAGCTCGGCAAACTCCTCGATCCCGGGCAGCGCGGTCTCCAGCTCGGACTTGGAGAGGCCCGCCAGCGCCGCCTGCAGGATCACGTTTCGCCGTCCCGTGACCTCCGGGTGAAACGCCGCGCCCAGCTCCAGAATCGCCGCCACGCGTCCCGGCATGTAAACGTCGCCCGAGGTCGCGGGGGTCGTACCGGCGAGAATTTTCAGAAGCGTGCTCTTGCCCGAGCCGTTCTCTCCGATCACGCCGACGACGGAGCCCCTCGGGATGCTCGCCGAGACACCCTTCAACGCGTGGATCTTGGAATGGCGCTCCCGCCCGGTCAGGACCTCGAACAGGCGATCGCGTGGCGATGGGTAGACCCGATAGACCTTGGTCAGGTTGGAGAAAGAGAACGCGGCGTCGGGCGCCGGTTTGGCCTCTGTCATCGAGCCTTGTCCACGCGAGAGAGAGCGGGCCTTGCGCTCAGGAAGCGCGGGCGAAGACACACTTTCGGCAGATGAAATCCTCGGGCGCTTCCTCCACCCCGTACGCCCACCTTCGGAAGCGGGAGAGGGCCGGCCCGGTCAGGATCCCGACCACGCTGTCTTTCGTCAGGTCGCCCACAACGTGGTTCTCGTCGTAGTCCTCGCAACACAGCACGCACTTGCCGTGTGGGGTGATGTGAAGGTGCTCGAGCGGACGCGAGCCCACGTTCTCGCAGCCGCGCAGCCTTCGGTGGGGCTCGATGGGCCGAAGCCCGACCGGTAGATAGCCGGCGCGGTCCATGACCTCGAACGGGCGCACGTTGAAGCGGGTCCCCGCAAAGCGTGCCTCGATGGCCTTGTGATCCTGAAAGTGCTGCGCGTCGCCGCGCCCGAGGACCACGATGTCCATCTGCGGCGCGAGGGGCTTGTCTTTGGCGTGCTCGAGGTTTCGAAGCACCAGCTCAACCTGATCGACGCCGCGCTCCTTGAGATAGAGCTCGCGGTCGAGCGTTGAAAGGTTGACCGAGAGGTACTTGAGACCCCCCATCGCCACCAGCGCGTCGATGCGATCCGGCGTGAGGCCGGCACCGTTCGTCAACACGGCCGGCGGCAGTCCCTTCGACTTGATGGCGCGAACCTGCTCGACGAAGCGGCGATCCACGGTGGGCTCGTTGTAGTTGATCATGAAGACCGCTTCGATCGTCGAGGAGAACGCCGCGAGCTCGGAGAGAATCCGCTCGTAGAGCTCGGTCGGCATGAAGTACGCCGGCCTGGGATTGACGGAGACCGGGCAGAAGTAGCAGGCCTGGTTGCAGACCGTGTGGGCCTCGAGGGAAACGTACTTCAAGCGAAAGCGGGAGGACGGGTCGTGGTCCTGCTCGAAGACCCAGAGACCCTCCGTGAGGGATTCGCGAACCTCGTCTGCCAACGTGCTTGTGGATCTCCGCCCCTCCGCCAGGGCCAAGACGACCTCCCAGGCGGGTTGTCCGGGCACCAGCGTCTCGCCGGTCAGCGGGTTGTAGATCCTGGCCTTTTCGACATGGAGGAACGGGCTTGGAACGAGAGCCGGGGTCCACGATGTCTGCGGCGTGGCCAGCGAAGTCCGTGAGGTCAAGATGTTCGGCGTCCTTTCCGAACGCGCGAGTGTACGGATCGGCCCCTTAGAATCAACAAATGCCTGTCAGCGCGAAGAGGCTCCACATCGGAAGCGGGACCGCGCACCTGGATGGCTGGCTGAATCTCGACATTGAGGACCTCCCGGGCGTGGACTTGGTCGTCGATGTGACCCAGGGTCTCGACTTCGAAGACGTCGAAGCGATCTACGCCGAGCACTTCCTCGAACACCTTCGCATCGACCACGCGCTGGGCTTTCTCACCGATGCGCGAAGGGCGCTCTCGTCGACCGGCTGGATCCGCCTTTCGACGCCGAACCTCGACTGGGTCCACGCCACCCACTATCAGCAGGTCGCCGACGCCGAGACGAAGCGGAAGGCCGCGTTCGCGATGAATCGCGCTTTTCACGGCTGGGGCCACCAGTTTCTTTGGAATCGCGAGATGCTCGAAGAAGCCCTCTTGGCGTGCGGCTTTTCGGATCTCTCATGGTGTCGGTACGGAGAGAGCCCGAGGCCGATCTTCCAGGGCATCGAGCGCCACGAGACCTACGAGGACAATCCGGATCTTCCGCACGTCGTGATCGCCGAGGCGCGACGCGGGATCGAAGACCCAGGCCGCCTCGCCCAGCTCCGCGAGCTCGCTCGGCAGGAGATCTTGATCCACCTGCCGCGCCGCTAGCCGTCGGCAGCCGCCGAGCTCTTGTGGATCGCCTCCCAGCCGCGATGAAGCCCTCGGATGTAGTGGTAGCGGAGCACGTTCTCCCAGAGCCGCGGGAAGCTGACCGGCAGGGGCTCGAGGAGCCGTGCCGCACGCTCCGCGAACCACTGTGGAAGGCCCGCGGGGAGTGGCGGCGGACCGTCCGGGCCGAGTCCGAGAAACGGGCCGAGCTCCGGATGGAGCGAGTGGAAGACAACCGCGCAATAGCCCGCCTTCTCCTGCCGCGACGCGAACCTCTTAAGGCTCGTCGGATGGTCATGTGCCGTGACGGCCGCGCGGCTGTAAACAAGCCGCAGGCCGTGCCCCCTGAGGCGGTACGACGCCTCGATGTCCTCCCACGCGGCATACGGGAACCTCAGGTCGAAGGGCTCTTTCTTAAGAAGCTCGCGGCTCAGCGAGAGGTTTGACGTGTAGAAGAAGTTGAAAGGAACCTCGTCGGGCTTGTCGATGAGGGCGTATCCAAACTGGAGCCCGTGCTCGTTGATGTACCGAAGAAATGGCGTCAGGCTCATCCGCGGATGCCAGCCGGTGTAGCCGATGACCGCGACTTTCGGATCGCCGCCGAACCTCGAGTGAGCCTCGTGGTGCGCGGCCAGCCAGCCCGGCTTAGGAACCGTGTCGTCTCCGAGAAACGCGACCCACCGTGCCGTGGCAATGTCTACGCCCGCGTTGCGCGCGGCCGCGGGGCCGCGGTTCGCCTGATGGAGGATCCGCAAGCCGGACGCCGCGCCGCACGGGGGACGCGCGTCCAAGAACTCGCGGGTTCCGTCGGACGAGCCGTCGTTCACCACGATGACCTCATACCGGGGCGCATCGACCTGGGCGGCCACGGCGCTCAGGACCTCCCCCAACGTGTCCATCCGGTTGAAGGTCGGGATCACGATCGAGTATTCAGGCGCCTCG
>WBZQ01000651.1_pt1 | contig 16070 bp, 16 predicted proteins | sample 5204251 | NCBI WGS metagenome assembly WBZQ01 (sample SAMN12412402, study PRJNA552823) | activated sludge metagenome | isolation source: activated sludge from nitrification reactor of wastewater treatment plant... | place: USA: Virginia | collected 2017-09 | reverse complement strand
CCTAAGCCCATCAACGTCCCCAAAAATTCGCGGCTCCCGAGCATCTTTCGGGAGCCGCCTTTCTTTATTATTGAAGAAATGTTCTTCTTAACTGGCGCCGCCACCACCTCCACCACCTCCACCGCCCGCACTCCCACCACCAGAAGATGCTCCACCGCCGCCCGCGCTCGAAAAGGCCGAAGAAAAAGATGCTCCAAAAGAAGACGAGAAACTCACCGCCGAAAATCCACTACTCGCTGCCACACCCGTCATACCAGTGGTTCCTCCATACCAACTCGGCGATTCCAAAGTCATATTTGCAAAAGCCTTCCCCCACTTTTTCTCGACACCAAAAATAATGGCGTACGGGAGATATCTCTCAAACATGTCCGGAGTCAGATTTTGCAAACGATATTTTTCTGCTGTCTCGAGATAGAGTTTGAAACCAAGCCATTCCTCCTTGAAGATTTGACCCTCACGATTCAAACGCGGATTGTACCGAAAAAAAAGTATAACCCAGATAATACAGTACCCCGAAATAAGAGAGGGGATGATGATGAGCGGCGCGGCCTGACCCACTGTCACTGAAATCACAAATACGCCAATGAATCCGATCACGAGACCAATTTTTGCGCGATACCACTTCTGAAAACCGACGGCATAAGCGGACGTATCAGCTGCTGTTTCCTCGAGGAGTGTCTCTCGAAGTTTGATGAGGTCAGTATGCATCTTTTGTTTTTCCGTCTGTTGTCCACCGAGTCTCATGGCCCGAGTAGAAAACGTGGTCTTCCCATTCGGAAAGAGAATATCTAGAAAACGCTGTTCATAATCCTCAAGCTTGGCTTCTGCCTTTTGTGGCAGACGGGTAATCGAATAATCCTTCGCAACCCAACTCGCATGTGCTGTCTCGGAAACGAAAAATCGTATCCCAAAACGAAAAAACCAAAAACCAAAAATGAGTATCCCAAACAGCCAGGGTATATGATTACCAACTAAAAAGAAAATAACCACTATCAGTCCGATACCCCCAATAAACGCTCGCCCTATTCGCTCCATGCGCGTCAGAGGGATTTCCTCAATCCTGAGAAATCCACGTACAGCCAAATCAATAACGGTAGCGCTCCAGGCCTGATTACTCACTGTTTCTTTCACAATAACTTCTGCCATGGCTGGTGGCAGGGCCCGAGGCGGTTCGTATTCTGGTATTACAGTTCCCCTTCCCGCATTCCAGCGTTCAGTGGCGAGGTATCGAAGAGCCACACTCAGGACTGAAATAAATACCACAAGCGCTGCCAAAATCACCCAGATAAACCTCTCAAGAAAACTCCTCCAATAGAGGCTTCTCTCAAGCGCGCCCCGTGGCCACCCAGCCGCGATAGTCGCCTTACCAAACGGGGGAAAATTCTGACCCAAAAAGAGAATGGAATGGTTATCCGGATACGTAATCGTCCCCGTCGATACCACAGGATCGGTATACCAAAAAGCCTGTCTCTCGGTCACCGAGAAATCCTGCGGCAAGATAACTAATGCTCGCACCTCCTTCACTGGTACCTGATATTCCGTAAACAAATTCCAATAGAGCTCATCCTTCTCATTCAAAAAACTGATCGCGCCATGTAAGGTATACTGAAGCGTCCAAGTATGGGTTGTATCGCGAGCATCATAATACCATTCGATGACGAACTTTCCATTCTCGCGATAGGTGGTATATTGCCCGTAGCTACTCGGATGAGTCTTATCAAGACGAGAAGCGGTATATGCAAGAGACCGACCAGTATCAACATCTCTCACTGATACAGCATCAATCATATCCACACCCCTCAGAGGAATACTTCGATTTCCCTGGTGATATTCCCCTTCAAATCGGTATGTCTGTATTTCTTTCACCTGAACGGTCGTGTCACGCTTCACTCCAAACTGATATTCGATACGATCATAGACATAGGATCGATTGAGAGTTTCTGCGCGAGCAGTATGCGCAATAACAACCAGCAAAGTACACACGCACAAAAAAAGCGCGCCCCTACTCATCAAGCTCAAAGAATCTTTCTGTTTTTTCATAGATCACACACAAGAGTTACACCTCACTCATACTGAGTATACATCACAATTATTTCCCCTTAGCATCTCTCTCAAACAAAAACCGAGTCTTTCTCAAGACCCGGACTTTGATACTCACTCTCATGACCAAATTTTTACTTGGATGACTGAGTCAAAACAGATATCCCAAACCCTCCCAATGCTACCAGGGCGAGAGCAAGTAGTATCTTTTGCAACATATCACGCATTTCTTCGGCCTGCACCACATCAAAAACAAAAAGGATTGCGATTAAGACCACGCTGACAATCGACAACATGCCAATCATTTTGGAAAAATTTCTCATAATCGTTTTTTCTTTTTTTGTATTTATTGGAGAACAAACTTAGAACTGAACCGCGACCGGCTGCTTGGCTGCTGCCTCACTTTCATCAAGCTCAAAAAATTCTCTCTTTGTGAAAGCAAACATTCCGGCGACAATATTGGAAGGAAATGTCTCAATCTTCGTGTTCAAATCACGAACATTGCCATTGTAGAAACGACGAGCGGCCTGAATCTTGTTTTCGGTATCTGAGAGCTCCTGCTGCAATTCAAGAAAGTTAGTGTTTGCCTTAAGATCCGGATAGGCCTCAGCAATCGCAAAGACAGACTTCAGGGCTCCGGTCAACATGTTTTCAGCCTCACCCTTATCTGATACGCCCGTGGCTCCCATAGCGCGAGCCCGTGCCTCAGTCACCTTTTCAAACGCTGTCTGTTCATGTGTCGCATATCCCTTCACTGTATTCACCAGATTTGGGATGAGGTCATAACGACGTTTCATCTGCACATCGATATCACTCCACGCTTCCTCAGTACGATTTTTTAACGAAACAAGCCCATTATAGGCAAAAACTGCAAAAACAGCCACTCCAGCAACGACAATCCCAATAAGTCCAATAGTTCCCATACTCATACCGTGTATTATTGTTTATCTCTCCTTATTATAGATTGTTTGTACCGATTCCACAATCCCCTACACCACTTCCCTGCAGCCGCTAATCCCTCGTAATCATAGCATCTCGTCACCTCAAAAGAGTTGGACGGCATCGATAATGACTCCAGAAAAATCATGCTATAATCAAAAAATAAACACCTCTTATTTCAAGAACATCTGTATGGAATTTATCCAAACACACCTTGTTTTTCTCCTCCCGATCTTTGTCGGTCTTTTTTCGCAAGTCACTAAGTTCGTTTTTTTCACCATGCGCCATGGTTGGAAACCAGAATATATTTTCACTCACGGTCACATGCCAAGCGCTCACACTGCCTTTGCGGTCTCACTCCTCACTTCTATCGGCTACTTCGAAGGTATGAATTCAGGCGCTTTCGCGGTCACAGTTGGTCTTGCGTTTATCATCATCGATGATGCTCTCCGTATCCGCATGATACTCGGTGATCAAGGGCGATATCTCAATATGCTGGTCGATCAGCTCCGCGGAGAAATAGACGAAAGCAAATTTCCACACCTCAAAGAGCGCGTCGGTCATCGTACGAGTGAAGTAATCGCGGGCGCTCTTTTTGGCTTCTGTCTCACCGTGATTCTCATTGTGCTCCTCAATGCCTAACTGCTCACGAGGAGCGATACAAAAAAACACCTCTTTGCGACTTGTCATAAAAGAGGTGTTTTTTATACCTCAAATACCTTGACTTGCATTTACAGACCATAAATTTTCCACTATGCTCGAGGCAGTTGATTAACAACCGTCGATGAAATGAATACCAACTCCCGAAAGGAACTCCTGATGCAAGATACGCCTACAAATATTCAGAATCTCGAGTCCTACACCACAGAGATTCTCCCTCCACTCCTCCTTTTAGTGCCGCACAATCCACAACATCCAGTGTGTGAAGCACTCTGGAGCCATGTACGAAGAGCGGCTCTCAGGCAATCAACCCTGCATCACTTCACGCTCGAACTCCTTGATCCTCTCTCAGAGAGAACTCAGACGATCGAGATTCGCTGTCGAAGTGGTGGTACCCTAGACACGGACTGGGATACAACTTATGAGCTCAGAAATCTTGAGGACTCGGGTCATCCCTGCAACACGCCCCATCCTCCATGTCTTGGGAAACCAACAGAAACCCGTGAGGAGCCCTCTGAAGCAGATCAACCACATATCACACCACTCACTCTCTGGCAACGCCTTCGCTTCTGGAAACGCCCCCATAATCGCCGGTCTTCAAACAAAACAAATCAAGCACCCTTCCCCGAAGACACTGAGATAAGAGAGCTCTCATTGCTCCGCTCTTCTGGATTAATATCTCCTGACCGCCGGGCATACAAGGTACTGATTCAGATTCATTCTCGTGTAGACGAGTCAGGACGAAAGATCGTGTTCTTGGCCACTTTCTCCTTTGGTCGATGTGGCCGGGGCGAAAACACCTTGTCTATTCGCTGTCAGTATGGGGACCAAAATGGACTCATCATCGATATCCAATAAGCTGCCCGAGCAGCAAGACATGCGAGCGCCAATACACCGGCGCTCCCTTTTTTTATACTTTTTTCTGCTCAGTTTTCCTCCGAGTTTACAAAATTCGTATTTATTACTAGGCTAAAAGAAGTTATCTTACCAACAACTCCAAAAAAGAAAGGAATGGATATGGACATGCAATGTACCGGCCCTGGGTGTACTAGGCAAAAAGAGTATTTTTCATCTACGTCAATCCAGGGGACACCACTTCTTGTTGATCTTGCGGAATTGCAGAGATGTGGGCATGACACGCTCAAAGCATACATTGACTACTGCTTCACTGAAGAAAGCCCGCGGCGTTTTGTTCTCCCGGTCGCGGATACATACCTTTACCCAATGCAACTCATCATCAAGGCCGCTCAGGAAGGGCTCTCAAGTTTCTGGCAATCTCCATTCTGTCGTCATACCTGCCAAAGAAGCAGCCTCTCACATCCCTGTGTCAGTACGAGAGAGGAAGTGGTTGACTGCGATTTGTTTTGCTTTGGATCAAGTGATGGAGAAGAGGATACTTTTGATGGAGAAGAAGATACTTCCGCAACACTCAATTTGATGCCGCATTTCTCGTGCCACACCAATGCGCAGGGAAGTTTATCCTCCTGTGGAATACTCGCCATCAAGCTGTTTTATCAACAACGTGACAAGCCGGTATTAACCAGCGTCGAGTTAACTATCGGTTGTGATCTACAACATACTGGCGTTCTCGTCATCCAAGGCCACTCCGGTCTCGTCTTTTCGCTCAAGTGATCGTGGTCACCCACAATCAAGCAGTTGGAATCGCGCCGAACCCCATATTCGGCGCCTTTTTTTATACCACAACAATATTTCCTCAATCAGAGATGTGATTCTTTTTTTGAAGTTCCTCTTCGATGACGCCTCGCTCACTCCACGCAAGGCGTTCATCACCGATAGCCATAGCCTCTTCAGCGCCCTTGCCGGTCACCACCACCCAGTCACCGGATTTTGAGAGAGAGAGAGCCCGAGCAATTGCTTCGCGTCGATCAGAGATGCGCCAATAGTCCTTCCCTTTTTCCTTGCTCACAATTCCTTGTTCGATCTCATTGAGAATACGCTCGGGATCTTCATGATAAGGATCTTCATTCGTCAATATGAGCATATCCGCGAAAGAGGAAACGAGAGACCCCATTACTGGTCTCTTGCCCCGATCACGCTCTCCACAGGCCCCAAATACAGCGATGATACGCTCACCTTCTGATCGCATACTGGTAATCAAAGTATACAGTTTCTCGAGTGCATCAGGAGTAACCGCATAATCAATGAGGATATGGAGTCCATGCGTATTTGGCACCGACTCCATTCGTCCCTTAATACCCGATATGTCATTCAGTGCCTGTTTCGCAACCGAGAAATCAATTGCCAATAACCGAGCTGCCCCAAGAGATGCGAGCGCATTCTCAACATTGTAGCGACCCGGCAAATGTATCTGAAACGTTGTACCTTGAACTAGAAATGATGCCCCTTCCGCATTCATTGACAGCTGTTCCGCAACAATATCCGCTCTCGTCTGTTCGATACCATACGTCACACTCTTGGCAAAAGACTTCGCATGAAGATACTCCTCAGGGCTTTCCATATCAAGATTCACCACTGCCATTTGTGCTCGCTCAAAGAGTCGTCGCTTTGCTCGTCGGTATTCCTTCATCGTGTGGTGATAATCCAAATGCTCACGCGTCACATTGGTCATCACGGCAATCTCGTATCGAATACCCCATACCCGATGCTGATCGAGCGCATGTGACGAGGTTTCAAGAATCGCGTATTCGCAGCCATCTCTCACTGCCTCGCGTAAAAATTTCTGTAACTTCCACGCCGAAAGCGTTGTAAACTTGGAACTATTTGTCCATTTTTTTTCTCCAATTTCAAAATTGATAGTCGAGGCCATAGCCACTTTCTTGCCAGCCTTCTGCAGAATACTCGTGATACACTGCGTCGTTGTGGTCTTGCCATTCGTCCCAGTCACGCCAATCACCTTAAGCTGTCGGGCCGGAAAACCAAAATACACTGCCGACAAAACAGCCAGCGGCAAATGATAACAAAGATTTTTCAATGACTGTGGTATCAGTCGGGAGCACGCGTGACGCATACGCTTTTATCTTCTCAAAAACTTCTTCATTATCGATAAACTCTTCTGCAAAAAACGAAGGTGAGAATACAATTCATATCGCTTCTGATCAACCACCATATCATAACATCCCGGAAATGTCGTCGGTATCGTATCAGGAGAAAACCCGAGTTTAAACCGGGTAATTCCTTCCCAGGCTGCGATCTTTGACTGGTGACTATTGATTTCAGCTGAGACGCTCACCCCACCAAAATCATACCAGACGCATCCGCGCCGCTTCGCTTCACGCATCTGCTCCCACTGAAGCAGTACCGGTGCCATCACCTCGCGATGTGCGTCGCTTGTCCCGCCATGCAGATACGTCGCCGTATCCCCTGCGAACAAAACTAAGTTTGCTGCCAATACGACTCCCTCATATTCAGCCACAAAAAGCATAAGTTTCTCTGCTGGAAAAACGGCTATCATCTTTTCATAATACGATTTTGGATGGGGGAGAATATTTTGCCGTTTTGCCGTCGCCTCGATAAGTGTCAAAAAAATGTCTTGATACTTTTTCTCTCGGGTCATGAAAATTCGGACGCCTTTTTTTTCCGCGAGTCGCACATTGTAACGCGTCTTCGCTTTCATCTGAGCCAAGATTTCTTCTTCTGATTTTGAGATATCCACGACAAAAGTCTCCCGCGGTTGCATGTCATGTGGGGCTTTTATAAGCCGTATTTGCTCATTTTCCCTCCACAGAGAAATCATGTGTTCGCAGACATGCACTATTTCTTCCGTCTCTGGTTCTACGCGTATCCAACCGAACTTCTTTTGTTGTGCTAACAAGACAAGGCTCTTCAAGATAGACTGTGCATCGGAAATATTACCACCAGGAAATCTGGGAAAATAAAGATACGAACCCACTATCGGGAGCGTATGAACAAAACCGTATGCCCCACTTTCGGTCTGCACCACTTTACGCCCATTCGTTTCCTGAAAGCGTGCCCACTCTGGTGACTGAAGAAAATTATCCATACAGCAATGATTCTTATTTTTGAGTGAATTCGCGAAAGAAAATTTTTTCGAACGAATTCGAAAGTCTCAAAAATGCTCTGGCAATACTTATTTTTTTCCGAGTTTTTTGAGGGCTTGCGTGACTCGCGCTCCGACATCTTTGATTTCGGGCGCAACGAGCTTGAGTGCCTCGCGAGCATCTGTGACTGAGTATCCCATAGCGCAAAGTGCCTCAAGAGCATCCTGATCCGCGAGGGCCTGTGCCGTACCGTGGAGTTCTGTTTCCTTCACCTTATTTTGTAACTCAATAATCACTCTCTCTGCTGTTTTCTTCCCTACCCCAGAAACACGAGTCAGAAGGGAAGCATCCTTGTGTACAATAGCGGTACGAATCGTATTCGGGTCAGCAATAGACAAAATTCCGAGAGCGACCTTTGGACCGATGCCCGAAATAGAGATAAGCAGCTCAAACATCTCGAGTTCGTCATCATCAAGGAATCCGTACAGTGTCAACTGGTCCTCTCGTACATGCGTATGAATATAAAGGAGTACTGATTCAGCTCCAGCAATTTTCCCGAGCGTATAAGCAGATACCGAGACTCGATATCCCACTCCCCCGCACAGAACCAACGCGGTACCGTTCTTCATTTCTCGTAATTCTCCTTCGAGAAGCCCTATCATACTCTTCCATTATAAAATAGTCTTTTCTCTATAGTACCTGTTTTACTCTCGCTTGGCACGCCGCCTCATTTCTGAAACTCTTGCCAAAAAATCAATTTTCTGTTAGAAATAATCTGTCTCAAATTCCAAGTTTGTTGGTACATCTCTTAATTAAACTGTCTCGAAGGGTCTCTCTAGCCCATCGCAGCAATCAATCATAACGCGCATCGCTATGCCAATCAAGAAGAACGCTATCAAATACATGCGGGTCACCGCTCACAAAACCGAGAAGAATAAAATCGTGAAAGGTGTCGTGAAGAGTGCTATCAAAAAGACCCGTGAGGCTGTCGTCGCCGGAAAATTTGATGATGCACAGAAGTTCTACAAAGAAGCTCAAAAAGCTCTCGATAAAGCAGCCGAGAAAAACATCATCAAGAAAAACACCGCTGCCAACAAAAAATCCCGACTCAATGCTTTTGTGAAAAAAGCTTTCTTGAGCAAGGACGAAGTCAAGAAAACCACAACCAAGAAAGCAGCTGCCAAGAAGGTAACCGCCAAGAAAGTGGCTCCAAAAAAGAAAGTGGCTGCCAAAAAGGTAGCCGCCTAACTTCTCGATTCGAATATCTCTCGTGAGAAAGAAAATCACCCCGCATCTGTCGGGGTGATTTTTTTGAAGAAGATTCTTCAGAAAAAAACGACCGGCCAAGAATATTATCCTTGACCGGCCCCGACGAAAATTTCACCACTTCACTTCAGAGGAATCAGGACATCCATTCCCTGACGGAACGGTTTGATTTCACCATCCCGCCGCCGTATGACATGGGTCACCCCTGCATGCCGCCCTTCTCTGATCTCATCGAAAAGCGTCCACTCATCGTCCATGGGATCCCCTGTATCAAAAATGACACTGTCATGCATAGCGAACAAACGCTCGCCCTCCGCGACGGTGAAGAGCGCCCCGCCACAGTAGTAGATTGGCGAGAAAGCCATCTCATCACTCTTCATGAGTACCGAACAAGACCCGACTTGGACTGCTGCCGTATACACCTCATAAAACTGAAAGGAGTGAGCTTGTTCCGGGATGTCTAGACCATCGGTCTCCCTGGTGGCCACTAGCTGATTTCGTGCCGGATTGTTCCGGCCGAGCCCGTACCACCTGACAAATGTATGTTTGTGATAGGGACACATGTTTTGCGTAGTCATGATTCCTCCTTCTGAGTTGAGAATATGTTGCCAAAAAACTTCATCGTACATTTACGAAATAATATTTTAGCATACTATGACAATAAAGTCAATCACTCACATCTCACTGGGCCTGAATAAGCCATTTTTGATAAGGAATCTTCATGAATACAAGACCATGTACCCTTGTCAAAATTTCCAGACAAAAGTATCGAGAGCGATACCAGGATCAAGCGCGCCAACTTTCAGTGCCGCATCCATATCAGCCAAGAGGATGAGTCCGGCTGTCAGACGAGAAAGAGGGAGACTCTCAAGAGATCGTAACATATTTTGTACGGCAAATGGTGGCAATTTTGTCTCACGTGCGATACTGGAACTATCGCGAAAACCTCGATCAAAGGCTTCGCGAATTTGAATAAGTCGACGAAGCTGCCAAGCGCACATCGAAAGCAGTCCGTATACCGCGTCTTGTTTGGATTCGCCTGTTTGCTCTTGCGCAAACAAGAGAGCGGCCTTGGCTCGTTCGCCTCGTGACATCGCATCGAGCGCCTGAAAGACACTTGATTCCATACTCGGACGAAGAAACAGCGTGACATCATCATTTGTGATCATACCGGTGCCACGATAGGCCGCCAATCGAGCTACTTCTTGTTTGAGGCGAAGCATATCACTACCGACTGCCTTCAAAAGCATTCCGCAAGCCGAGCGACCAATAGAAAGATTGGTATCAATATCCGCGAACAAAGCAGCGACATACCGCTCCAGCTGAACACCAGTCAATGGATCAATCGCTTCTGTTCGATCGGATTTCTTCAGAAGAAAAGCGGCTATCGGATGTGTCTTCTTTATTTTCCCCATCGCGACAATGAGAAGTGAAATATCCACTGGTGGCTCTTTGACGAATCGCGTCAAAAATTTTTTGAGAGCGTCCTCTCCTTCTTTGAGCGCAAATGGGTGAAGCCATATCACAAGCTTGGGCACGGCAAATAATCCCTGATCACAAGCCGAACAGGCTGCCCGAATAGCCTCGGGCGTGCCCGTATCTTCAAAATCAAAAATCTGTACCTCGCCCGTCGGATACTTTTTTCGAAAACCATCTGAGAGTTCGCGCCGACGATCACCAACGCGCACTTCATCTTCACCATGCAGAAAATACAACATACGTAATTCAAATTCTTTACTCACCTTCATTCCAGAATGAGGAGGGCCTGTTCTTCCCGCGAAGGCAAGCATAACATATGAGAGGTTTTATATTCTCAGTGAAACCAAAAATGCTCTCTCTCATTTCTGATCTTCAGTATACCAAAAACAGGCCACACCGGCCTGCTCTCGGGGGGGGGAAGTCCGCCACAAACACTAACTTCCTGGTTCCCACTTAATCCCGTAGCTTGGTTCTACCACATTGACCCATATTTGTCCGGGTACAAATTTGACTTCACTGCCATCGGCCTGATAGAAAGTGAGTTTGCTTTCAAGTTTACTCTTGTCTTTTTTCCAAACGCCCTTCATCTCCTGACCATTCATATAGAAGAAAGCGTCTCCTGTATCTTTAGTATCAAACCAAGGATCTCCCATCTCGAGATTATTGTAGCGGCCAACCCCACCATAATCCAACCCAGCACGGTCATGCTCAGGAACGAGTTCCCACGGATCCTGCACTCCGCGTGCCTTGTAATCAGTTGCGAGTTTGACTTGCTCCGACTCTACTATCGCTACGACGATATTTTTTGGAGCGACGCGAGCATTATTATTTTTGTCCATATCCGGTTCATCATCCCAGGTACGCAAGTAGGTATTTGTCGCCTTATCATAATCATAGGAGACGTCGTACGGATTTGGATACGCGAGACGGATACGCCCGCCAGTCGGTCGTGACTCGAGAGATAATTCATTTTGATGGGGATATCCGACAAAATTATTGGTGGTTCGGTATTGATATTTTTCCATTGCCTGCAAGATATTCTCGCGCGTGATACGGCCCGTATCTTCATATTTCATCTTGCCTGTCTGAGTCCAACGTGGACAAAAAGACGTCGTCAAACAGTTGATATTCTCCACCACTTTGCGTTCGAGTAATGTCTCAGCGAACTTCGAATAACCCCAATGGATGAAGACCGCATCGAGACCTTTGGCAAGAGGGAGATAGTCGTGTCGAGCGCTGCGCATCGAACCAATATCGTCAGGAATATCACACAGGTACACTCCCATCAAACGAGTGTTTGAGTTCGTGAATACCGGCATCTCAAAAACCATATCTGCCGAAGAAAACCCAGCGGCTGGACGAGCTGAAGGATCAGCAGGTTGCATCACGGCAACTGGACGACGATTCCAGTGTTCACAGGCTACACCGGAAATAGGACTCACGTCTCCCTGATTCGCAGTGCTCTCCTCAGGAGAATTCATCGACTTCGTATCATTATCCAATCTGATTGCCTGACGTTTTTCACCGCTCGTATTAAAAAAATACCATCCCAGGCCAACAATAGCGAGCGCCACCAGTAATATGACGACTTTCTGTTTCGTTTGCATACTCCGACTTCATTATGTTTTATACCCCCCCCGCATTACTACGCTTGACAATGGGGACAAAAAAAGACGCTTCTCTGACCCATTTTCATTCTCTGTATGATTGTATCACATTTCTGACACGCTTGACCGGTTCGTCCATACACGAAAAGATTCTTTTCAAATCGGCCCGGCAAGCCATTTGTGTCGCGAAAATCCCCATCCGACATCCCGCCCAGACGAGATGCCTGCCCGAGTACTCGCCGAATCGCTCTGGTAAGTTTTGCTTGCTCAGGAACAGTCAGCGTTACACCGAGGCGATCTGGCCGAACACCAGAGAGAAACAATGCCTCGCTTCGATAAATATTGCCAATGCCCGCAATGAGCGACTGATCAAGCAGGAAATCGCCGATAGTCCGTCGCCCTCGTTTTATGAGCAACTCCCCCAAAAATGTTGGCGTGAGTTGTGATGAAAGAGCGTCCACGCCAAGTGCTGAGATACTCGGAAGCTGTTCTACTTCACTTGTTTCAACCAGTCTCACCCACCCAAATTTTCGCATATCCGAAAACTCAAGCGTCGATGTATCAGAAAAGGTAAAAATATGATGGATATAACCATTGTATCGGTCCTCAGTAAAAGCACGACTCATACGATTCTCATTCGTCTTGTAGAGCAGATGCCCGGTCATTTTGAGGTGAATCACGAGCGAGTGTTCATTGCTTAAATCAATGACGATATGCTTACCCATTCGTCGTGTCCCGCAAACGACCGCCCCCTGTATTCCACAGAGGATGGCTGTGGAAGAAGGCAGTGTTTTTCGATCCCAATCACTCCAAAAACCAATCAGAGTTTTACCAACCAGCTTCTGCCCAAGTTGCGTCACCACCGTTTGTACTTCTGGCAGTTCTGGCATATACGATTATTATTCACACTGTTTTACCAAGGAATCGGCTACAGAATCACGCATATCTGAAAAAGATGTCCGTTTGATTCCGTTTCGTCCTTTGGCATGAGTTCTAATAATAATTTGCCTTAAATCTTGTAGTCGATCTCGTAATGCAAGTTGATTATGCTTAACCGCACCACCCATAAAGTACAGCAACTGCGCTTCCATTTCTTTTAAGAAAATTTCTTTCACCGCATGATTTCCGAGTTCTTGGTTTTTATTATTCATCCAAAGTCCTGCTAATTCTGTCACATGTTCCCGTGTAATCGCCAAAGTGATGCGTGGCACCTGGATTGCGCCTCGTTCACCAGTATCTTCACAAGCGTAGTATTTCACCGTCGCGAGTTCTCCATTACAAACCTCATCATACCCACGGCTCAATTTTTTCGCTAATTTAAACTGACTAAACGTCACATCAATTCCAAGATGTTGTCGTTCATTCGCATCAGCTTTGGAAGGAAAACTCAAAATAAGATCCAGACCATTCCTAAGGTCATCAAAATCGGTCGTTTTCACTGTAAAAACTCCCTCACCAAACCATTCGCTCAATTCACCGTGCTGCAATAATATGGCTTCCATTACGGTAGCATATTGAAACTGAACTGCGTTTTCTACCGAATTTTCTCTCGCAAACTTTCGTTTCATCGCTGCCGCCCAACAAGCATCTTCCTCTCTTTCTTTTGCAGAATACTGACTAAACGAATTGGTGTCTGGGGTGGATGCTTGCGCCAATTGCTCCGCTTTTGGGAGGAGAGCTTTCACGGTTGAAGAAAGATAATCACTCTCTCTCTGCTGTCTTTCAATATTCCACGTGTCTAATCCTCGCTCTCCGTACATATTGACAAATTATATAATTATGCTACATTATAATCCCACATATAGAAAGGAGTTCTTTGTGTCAGCAGAAACCACACGCGAAACGCTCGTGGCCTATTTCCAAAGTCTGGTGGATGAAGACGCAAAATACATCGACCAAAATGACCTCGAAACAGGCCTCGAACATTCCATTTTTGATATCCCTGACGGCGGCGGAAGCCCCTCTCGGCGTATTCACGGAATGACCACTGTTCATTTCAGAGGTCACGCATTCGTCTGCCCCGACACCCCTCACCGTCACCGGAAAAGAGCTGCCGCTCAACCCCGCTAGGAGCACATGTTGCTCCTAGCTTTTCTGTTTTTTACACCTCTCCCCAATTTTTCCCTGAGGCTACTTCGACAGTGAGTGGTACTTTGAGAGTATAAACCGTTTCCATTGCTTGTTTCAAATCCTGCATGAAGTCCGCCACCACTTCTTCGCGGACTTCAAAAATAATTTCGTCATGCACCTGAAGCAGCATGGTTGCTTTATCGTGATATTGTTCCGTCACGAGTCGATCGACCGCGATCATCGCGAGCTTCATAATATCCGCGGCCAAACCCTGAACAGGCATATTGACAGCCATGCGTTCACCCGAACGAGCGACCTGAATATTCTGGCTCTGGATTTCTGGCACGCTACGTCGTCGTCCGAGTTCAGTCTCTACATATCCATGTTCGCGCGCAAACACTTTGGATGCTTCAAGATATTTTGCCACACCAGAAAAACGATCGAAGTAGGCCTTGATAAATTTGCCCGCTTCCTTCTGATCAATATCAGCCGCCTGCGCCAAACCAAAAGCTCCCATGCCATAGAGAATGCCGAAGTTAAATACTTTTGCCTGACGACGCATATCACTCGTCACGGCCTCCGGCTCAACACCAAAAACAACGGCTGCTGTTTTCTGATGAATATCTTCACCTCGCCTGAAAGCCTCAATCATATTGGCATCATCCGAGAGGTGCGCCGCCACCCGAAGCTCGATCTGTGAATAGTCAGCCCCCACCAAGACATACCCCGGCTCAGTTTCAAAAGCACCCCGAATACGCTTACTCCATGACTGCCGCGCGGGGATATTTTGGAGATTAGGGTCTGAAGACGAGAGTCGCCCAGTGGCAGCCACTGTCTGATGATACGTGGTGTGCACGCGTGAACGCGCGTCAACCAAAGATGGCAACGCGTCGAGATAGGTCGTTTTCAACTTGAACAATTCACGATACTGTTCAATGAGAATGACAATTGGATACTCGGCACGCAATTTCTCAAGCTCTGTCGAAGCAGTCGAAATACCCGTCTTATTTTTTTTGATGTTCTTCGTTGGAATTTGGAGGTCAACAAATAAAATATCCGCCAACTGCTTGGGAGAGTTCACATTAAACTCTTTCCCAGCCAGATCCCAAATTTGCTTTTCCAGAGAAGCAATCTCCCCCGCGGCTTCATCGGACATGTTTCGGAGCGTGGTCGTATTGAGACGAATTCCTTTTTCTTCCATCCGAAAGAGAATCGGAATTAAAGGAAGATCGAGTGTCGCGTAGACATCAAGCAGGGTTCGTCCAGATTCCTGGGTGGCTGAAATATCTTTGAGCTTTTGCCCAAGCAAGGTATTGATCCGATACAGTGCGGCCGCTCGTGTCTTGATGCCTTCTTCCCTCAGTTCACGCGAAATCAAGTCAGCAAAATTCTGCCGGCCGCCCGCGTCTAAAAGATAATCCAGAAGCGATACATCACGCGCCACACCAGCAAACGAAATACCTTCCTTTGCCAAACGATGCATCAGAGTCTTTGCGTCAAACACTATCTTGGGACGTTTCGGATGTTCGAGAAATGTTTTGAAAATTTCTTTTGTCTCCGTATTCCATTCAAGAGTGACCTGTGAACTCTCGCTCATTGCGCATTCTATTTCCATGATACCTGTTCCGCCAAAAAGTGAGTCTGTCTCATCCGACAGAACCAGCGCGATACCGTGTCCCTTCGTTTCTTCGAGCCACTTCGTCACCTCTGCTCCTTTCTTGATTCTTTTGTGAGTGATTTTGGTCAAACCAACTTCTTCAGGATGTGCAGTAAGAGATACTTTTCCTTGTCCAGGTATCTTTTTGAGCAAACTAAAGAACTCACACTCGCGCAACAAAGCAGCGACTTTTTCCTGTTCAAAGTCATGCGTCACACAATCCGAAAGCACGAGCGTGACCGGAGCCGCCGTATCAATAGTGCCGAGTTTTTTGGAAAGAAAAGCACTCTCTTTGCCTGCTTCGAGTTTTTTCCGCAGCGCCTCCTTGATTTGCTCAAGATGAGCGTACACGTTTTCCACGGTACCAAATTC